>JAEEGK010001123.1_pt1 | contig 66926 bp, 62 predicted proteins | sample 8958771 | NCBI WGS metagenome assembly JAEEGK01 (sample SAMN16246547, study PRJNA631951) | gut metagenome | biome: gut microbiome; feature: rumen; material: SC-attached | host: Bos | place: Iran: Karaj | collected 2018-10
AACTGATTATTTGTCCAATTTTGGTGCCTCAACCGGGCAAACACTTGCGCATGTTCCACACTCTGTGCATTTCTCAGGGTCGATAACATAGATATCGCCTTCTGAAATAGCCTCAACTGGGCATTCGCTCATGCAAGTGCCGCAAGCCAAGCAATCTTCTGAAATTTTGTAAGCCATAATTTTAATTTTTAAAGTCGGTGTAAATATAAGTTATCTTCTAAAAATATCACCAATAAACTTTATTTTGCCTTTCGGCGATGTTTGTTGTTGATTTTCAATTATTTCTGTTCAGCGATTATCGTCTTACGTCCGACAACTTTCTGTCCGAGAGCCACTTTAACATCGTAATCGAGTGGCAATAGAATATCGACACGTGAGCCAAAACGGATGAAACCCATCTCATCGCCGGCGGCGCAAGCGTCGTCTTCCTTCACGTAGGTGAGTATGCGGCGCGCAACGGCACCTGCAACCTGCTTCACCATCACTGGCTCGCCCTTGGCGCGGTTCACAACCACTGCCGTGTGCTCGTTCAGGTCAGATGATTTTGGGGTGATGGCGCGGGTGAATTTGCCGTCGAAATGAATCACCTGCTTTACTGTACCGCTCGCTGGAATCCAGTTGATGTGCACATTCCAGCACGACATGAAAATCGAAACTTGAATGCGCTTGCCCATCACAATGCTCTGCTCGTCAATCTCTTCAATGGCAACAATAACACCATCAGCAGGACACAAAACCTGACTATCGGTCAGTTGGGGTTGCTTGCGGTTGGGGCAGCGGAAGAAGCGCAGCACAAAAAGAAGCACCAGACCTGATGCGGTTGCCGATATATACAAGGCCAGACCAATCCGACCAAAGAAATACACTATTGCATTTATTACCAACAAAATGGCCAATGCTTTCAGTATGACCGGATAACCGGCGCGATGAATTTTCATAACTATCAGAATCGATTACGAAACGAGCCGCAAATATGCAAAAATTACGGGGATTGCCAAAATGATGCTATCGAAACGGTCGAGAATGCCGCCGTGGCCCGGCAGAATGTTGCTCGAATCCTTGATGCCGATGGTGCGCTTGAGTTGCGATTCGGTAAGGTCGCCAAGCGTGCCGAAAATAACGGTGAGCAGCGCTACTATAATCCACTGCAAAGTGTCGAGCACGGGGAAGAACCGCGCCAGAAGCAGCGATGCGCCAACGGCTGCCAGTGCCCCGCCAATGAAGCCTTCCCATGTCTTTTTGGGCGAAATGCGCTCAAACATCTTGTGCCGCCCGATAGTAACGCCGAAGCAGTAGGCGCCCGTATCGTTCACCCAGATGATGATGAACATTCCCAACACCATAATGCTCTGATATTCGCCCGTGTGGAATGCTATCGGGCTTATGAGTGCAAACGGCAGAGCAATGTAAACCAGGCCGTAAAAAGTGTAGGCGATGGTTGTAATCGGATTATCGAAGTGACCAAAAAGCACAACAATGAAAACAGGCGTGAACAAAATCGCCAAAATCAGCATCAGTTGGCTGCTGACAAGGCCCGCACTCGTCAGGAAACTCAGAGCAAAAGCAACAAGCCCGGCGACGGTGCCATACACCGCAAGCGGCTTGTATCCGCCCTGACGGCCGATTCGGTAGAATTCCCACAAGGCAATCACGTCAATCACGGCGAAAAGCGCCGCAAACGTCCACTCGCTGTAGACTATGCCCGAAATGAGCACAACCAGAAAAACGATTCCTGTTATCAGCCGCTGCCAAAAATTACTCATTATCAATGCTTTTAATGATTGTTTCCGCTTGCTCGACCTGCTCGGGCGAAACGTAGACATGAACATCACCAAACAGGTACGATGAGTCCTGAGCGTTCATCACAACAGGCTCAAGACCAGCCGTTTCCAAAAGCCCACGAACCATTTCGGCTTCGTAGGTCTTTTTTGTCGAAAACACTATTTGCCAATCTTTTTCCATTATTCCGCGCTGTTTTCAGTTTTATCGTTATCTGACTCAACGGCGTTGTTTTCAACGGGTTGCGCGCCGTCGGTCTGCTCTGCGGCTTTCTGCTGATGCTCGTAGTAAGGCGTTTTGCCATTTGGGCGTGGGCCCAGAATCTTCTCAAGGTCTTCGGCAAACAGCACTTCGCGCTCAAGCAACAAGTTGGCCAGTTGGTGGTGCTGATCTTCGTATTTGGTCAGCACTTCCTTCGCCTTGGCGTATGCTTCGTCGATGATGCGCTTTGTCTCTTCGTCGATGGTGCGGGCCGTCTCTTCGCTGTAAGGTTTGGCGAATGAGTATTCCGACTGACCCGACGAGTCGTAGTACGACAGATTGCCCACTTTGGGGCTCATGCCGTAGTAGCAGACCATCGCGTAAGCGTGTTTTGTGGTGCGCTCAAGGTCGTTGAGAGCGCCTGTTGATATGCGGCCGAAGAAGAGTTCTTCAGCAGCACGACCACCAAGCAAGGCTGCCATCTCTTCCATAAGTTGCTCTTTGGTGGTGAGTTGGCGCTCTTCGGGTAGATACCATGCGGCACCCAGAGCCTGGCCGCGCGGCACAATCGTCACCTTGATGAGCGGATTGGCATGTTCGAGCATCCAACTTACAGTGGCGTGGCCTGCTTCGTGGTAAGCGATAGTCTTCTTCTCTTCAGCCGAGATTATCTTGTTCTTCTTCTCGAGTCCGCCCACAATGCGGTCGATGGCATCGAGAAAATCTTGTTTTTCAACTTTCTGCTTGTCGTGACGGGCTGCGATGAGCGCGGCTTCGTTGCAGACGTTGGCAATGTCGGCACCCGAGAAGCCCGGCGTCTGCTTTGCAAGCGATTCTGCTGTAACGTCAGATGCCAGTTTGGTGAGCGGGCGCAGGTGAACTTTGAAGATGTCGGTGCGCTCGTTCAGGTCGGGCAGTTCAACGTGGATTTGGCGGTCGAAGCGGCCGGCACGCATCAGGGCACGGTCCAGAATGTCGGCACGGTTGGTGGCAGCCAGAATGATGACGCCGCTGTTGGTGCCGAAACCGTCCATTTCAGTAAGCAACTGATTAAGAGTATTTTCGCGCTCGTCGTTGGCGCCCCAGTTGGGGTTTTTGCCACGGGCACGGCCAATGGCGTCAATCTCATCGATGAAGATGATGCAAGGCGCCTTCTCTTTGGCCTGCTTGAACAGGTCGCGCACACGCGATGCGCCAACGCCCACAAACATCTCAACAAAATCGGAACCCGACAGCGAGAAGAACGGCACGTGCGCTTCACCAGCCACGGCTTTGGCCAGCAGCGTCTTGCCTGTTCCCGGGGGGCCTACAAGCAGGGCGCCCTTTGGAATCTTACCGCCAAGTTGTGTGTATTTTTGCGGATTCTTCAGAAAATCAACAATTTCCTTAATCTCAACCTTTGCTTCTTCAAGTCCGGCCACATCTTTGAAATCGACCTTGATTTCCGATGTGTCCTTGTCGAACATCTTTGCGCGCGACTTGCCGATGTTGAAAATCTGACCACCAGCGCCGCCAGCACCACCGGCCATCCGGCGGAAAATGAAAATCCATACACCAATCAGCAGCAACGGGAAGATTATCCAGTTGAAGATGGTGTTCATGTTGTTCTGACGAGTCTCGTAACTAACGGGCACCTGCTCATTGGGGGCATAGTCTTTGGTTGCGTCTTCGAGTTTCTTCTCGAACATCTCAACCGATCCTATCGTAAAGAAATACTGCGGATTGTAGGCGCCCGGCTTTTGCTTTGCGGCATCGGCGTAGCGTGCTTCGTTCAGTTTTTCGGGCTTGATGTAAACTTCAGCCTTCTCTTTGTTGACAACCACAATGCGGCTGACATCGTGATGGCTAAGCATCTCATTCTCGAACCGCGGCCATTGAATTTCGATTGTCTCGCCACCCATTGGCGACATGAACATGAAGCCCAACAGCACAATGGCAATTATGCCGTATATCCAATTCATGTTGAATTTGGGCGCCTTCTTGCCAAGCGGATGCATTTCCTGCGGTTTTTCTTGCTTTTTAGGCTCTTCCTGCGCGGTTTGTTTTTCGTCTTTAACTTCGTTATCCATAGCGGGTTAGTCTTCGTTTTCAATAATCTCTTTTTTGGCGTCGGCCCACAGGTCTTCGATGTTGTAGAAATGACGGATTTCTTCCTGGAAGATGTGCACCACAATGTCGCCGTAGTCCATCAGAATCCATTGCGCATTCTGCTGGCCTTCAACGTGCAGCGGATGCTCGCCCGTCTCGGTGCGCGAGAAACGCTCAACATGGTCGGCCAGCGCATCCACCTGTGAGTTCGAGTTTCCATGACAGATGATGTAGTAATCGGCGATAGCCTGCTCTGTCGCTGTCAGGTCTATCACAACAATGTCGCGGCCTTTTTTCTGCTTAATTGCTTCAACTATAGCATCTTTGAGACCTAAATTGTGTTTTGCTTTTGCCATTCAAAATCAAATAAGACTGCAAATGTAAATTTTTATGGCGAATGCTAATAATGTTTGGAAAGGTTTGTTTGTTCCATTTAGAAACGATTTGCCAAAAAAAATTCCAATGCTATATTTGGCGCATCAACACGCCATTGAAATAATGAAAAAGAAACCGAAACAGATTGTCAGGATTGCGCTTTATGTTTGCGGGCTGATTGTTGCAGTCGCGCTCATCCCATTCATTATTTTTGCGTATCTCTACCTGACGGCCGATTTCAAGAAACCGGTTGGTTTTGAGCCGGTTGACAGGCAGGTTACCCGTATCGGCGACAGCCTGCGGGCCTACGGCTCTGACACTCTGCGACTGAGCAGCAGCGGTCTTTGGGAAATGCGCATCGGCGGAAGCCCTTTTGAACGCGGCGAAGCCTACGGCAAACTCACGCAAGACCTTCTGTATCAGCAAGAACAGATTTTTGTGGACCAGATTCGCACGTTTGTGCCGTCGGAATCATACCTGAGATTTCTTCGCCATCTGACATTCATGTTCAACCACTCGCTTGGCAAGTACATCGGTGAAGAGTACCGTCAGGAAATTTATGGCATATCGCTCTCGTGCTCTGACGATTTCAACTTTGTATGCGAGCCTTACGAGCGGCAGATGAACTACCACTCGGCGCACGACATCGGCCACGCAATGCAGGACTACATGCTTGTGGGTTGCAGCTCGTTTGCCGCCTGGGACACGTGCAGCGCCACCGGCGACCTGATGGTGGGCCGCAACTTCGATTTCTACATTGGCGACGATTTTGCCCGCAACCGCATTGTGATGTTCTGCTTCCCGACCAACGGCTACCGTTTTGCATCGGTGAGCTGGCCGGGAATGATTGGCGTCATGTCGGGGATGAACGAGAAGGGCCTGACGGTGACCATCAACGCCGCCAAATCGGCCATTCCAACATCATCGGCCACACCAATATCGATTCTCACACGCGAGATTCTGCAATATGCGTCAACCATCGACGAAGCGTACGCGATTGCCCGCCGGCGCAAGACGTTTGTGTCGGAATCGATACTGATTGGCTCGGCGGCCGACAGCTGCGCCGCTGTGATTGAAAAGTCGCCCGACAAAATTGCCCTTCGCACCGCCGACTCGGCGTTTATCATCAGCACAAATCATTATCAGTCAGCGACTTTCGCCGACGATGTGCGCAACATCGAGAACATTGCCACATCGGACAGCCCCTACCGCTACAAGCGAATCGACCAACTTCTGCACCGGAAAATGCCGCTCAACACCGATGGCGCCGTTTCCATTTTACGCGATTATAAAGGGTTGAACGACAGTATTATCGGCTGGACCAACGAAGCGGCTCTGAATCAGTTCATCGGGCATCACTCGGTGGTTTTCAATGCCAACCGGCTGATTATGTGGGTTTCAACATCGCCGTGGCAGGCCGGACCGTATGTGGCTTACGATTTGACGGCCATTTTCAACGGTGAGACCGGCTTCAGCGGTGAAGTTGCCGACCGCCGGCTGACTATCCCCGCCGACCAAACCATCCCTGCCGACGACATTTTCCGCATCAAGCGGCTCACCCGTGAGTTCAAGGCGGCCATCGCGCAAGCGCAAACCATCGACAGCATCGAGCTTGCCGAGTTTGAGCAACTAAACCCCGAATTGTTTACCACACACGAGATTCTGGGCGACTATCATTTTGCGCAATCTGACACCGCCACCGCGCGCCGTTACTGGAAGACAGCTCTCACAAAAATGATTCCGAAACAGTCGGAACGCGAGCGGATTGAAAAGAAAATAAGCGGATTGTATTAAAAAGTTGAGACGCTCAACTGTTGAGAACCAACTTTCTCTATCATCTAAACTCTCTAAACCAACTCAACTTTCTAAACTTCTCAACCTTTTCTTATCTTCGCCGCAAAACTTCTGAAACAATGTTTGCAGTTTTCAAAAAAGAGTTGGCCGTCTTTTTCAGTTCAGTGATGGGCTATCTGGCAATCCTTATCTTCCTGATAGCCACTGGATTGTTCCTTTGGGTGATTCCTGGCGGCAACAATGTGCTCGACGGCGGTTATGCCACTCTCGACGGGCTTTTCGGGCTGGCGCCGTGGCTGTTTCTGTTCCTGATTCCCGCCATCACAATGCGCAGTTTCGCCGAAGAGCGCAAAACGGGCACGCTCGACCTGCTGCAAACACGCCCGCTCACTGAAACACAACTGGTTCTGGGCAAGAATCTGGCATCGCTGGCCATTGCGCTCATCGCCATCGCGCCAACGCTGATATACTTCCTGTCGGTTTACGTGCTGGGCAATCCTGCGGGCAACATCGACACGGGCGGCACGTGGGGCTCTTACATCGGGCTGGTGCTGCTGGCAATGGTCTATGTGAGCATCGGGTGCTTCTGCTCGTCGCTCACCGATAGTCAGGTGGTTGCGTTTCTGCTGGCCATCGTCATCACCTTTGTTTTCTATATGGGGTTCGATGTGGCGGGCGACGCTTTCGGCGGTATCGGTCAGATTATGAGCGCTTTGAGCATCGATGAGCACTACCGCTCAATCAGCCGCGGCGTGGCCGACACCCGCGATTTGGTTTATTTCGTCTGCACGGCGGCGTTCTTTGTGCTGCTCACGCAATACAAACTCAAACTCGACAAAAAATAGACGGCTATGCGAAAACAACTCACAATTGAAACGGCCGTCAAGGTGGCCATTCTGCTGATGATTGGCATTCTGTCGTCGTACTTCCACGCGCGTTTCGACCTGACCGCCGACCGCCGCTACTCGCTCTCGAAGCCCACAAAGCAGATGCTTCAGCGGATTGACGACGAGATTCTCTTCCGCGTTTATCTCGACGGCGACCTGCCCGCTGGGTTCCAGCGCCTTCAGAACTCGGTGCGCGAGATGCTCGACGAGTTCCGCGCCTACGGTGGCGAGAACATCCAGTATGAGTTCATCGACCCTGCCGAAAACCCCAACCAGCAAGGCCGCGAGCGCGTTTTCCGCGAACTTTACGAGAAGGGGCTCGACCCCACCAATCTGCAAATCAAGGAAAAAGACGGCAGTACGGCGCAGAAACTCATCTTCCCAGGCATCATTGTGTCGTACGCTGGGCGCGATGTGGCCGTCAACATCTTGAAAAATCACGTTTCGGCATCGGCCGAAGCCAATCTGCAGACATCGATTCAATCGCTCGAATACGACCTGACGTTCGCCATCAACCAACTGCTCACGCCCGAAGCGCCCGTCATCGGCTTCCTGCGCGGCCACGGCGAACTCACGCCCGAGCAGATGGAAGATATGGCCTACACGCTCGGCAAATTCTACACTCTGCGCCAGGTTGACGCCGCGCCCGAACTTGCCAGCACCGACTCGGCAGGGCGGCTCACCTACCGCGCCCTTGTGGTTGCGCAGCCGCTTTCGCGATTCAGCGATGCCGAAAAATTTATGATTGACCAATATGTGATGGCTGGCGGCCGCGTGCTCTGGCTCATCGACAACACCACAGCCAGCATCGACAGCCTGTCGCACGGGCGCGAAGTGCAGGCAATGCAGTTGGACCTGAATCTCGACGACCTGCTCTTCAACTACGGCGTGCGTATCAACGCCAATCTGATTCAGGATATGCAGTGCGCCGTCATCCCCGTCAACACCGCTCTGGTGGGGCAGCCGCCGCAGTTCCAGCCAGCGCCGTGGGTTTTCTCGCCCATCATCACACCCGCAGCCAACCATCCGCTCACCAAGAATTTGGATATGATTCGCATCGATTTTGCCAGTTCAATCGACACCGTCGGGCGCGATGCGAGCGTGGCGAAGAGCATTCTGCTGGCCGCGTCTGCCAACTGCCGCGTGGTTCCGCTTCCCGCGCGAGTCGATTTGTCGATAATCGGCGAACGCATTGCACCTGAAGCATTTGCGCACTCGGGGCTGGCCGTCGGGGTGCTGCTCGAAGGTGAGTTCCGCAGCGCTTTCGCGAACCGTCCGCTGCAGGTCGACGGCTTCAGCCGCCAGCAGTTCCGCCGTGAGAGCGCCGCCACGCGGATGATTGTGATTTCTGACGGCGACATCATCCGCCAGCAGTTCCGCCAGAACGGCGACCAGCGTGAGCCGCTGCCGCTCGGCTACGACCGCTACACACGCCAAACATTTGGTAATAAGGAATTTCTGCTTAACGCGATAAACTACTTGTGCGGGTTCGACGAGTTGATGGAAAGCCGCTCGAAAGAGTTCAAACTGCGGATGCTGAACCGCGCCAAAATCACCGAACAGCGCACCACCTGGCAGATGCTGAATGTTGTAGTTCCAGTTTTAATAATTGTGGCTTTCGGATTCATATTCAACGCATTAAGAAAACGCCGCTACCAATGAAAATGAAAAACGTTCGGTTGCTGATTGCGTTTGCCGTGCTTTTGGCGGCAACGCTTGCAGTGGTTTTGAGCAATCGGAAATCGACTTTCGGCGGGCGCGAAGAGCGACTAATGGTTAAAGATACGGCTGCCGTCGCACTTGTTTCAATCTCTAACGCTGGCGGCGGTGTTGAGTTGCAACGCACTGACGGTCAGTGGCTTGTCGATGGTCAGACACCCGCCCGCACCGACCTTGTGCCCGTTCTGCTGAAAGCGGTGCACGACATCAGCATCACCAAGCCCGTGGCCAAAGCCGATGCCAAAAAGATGATTGCCGAAATGGATAGAAGCGGCTACACAGTCAAAATCAACAGCCGACGGAAAACGCTGGCGCACTATAAGTTACTGTTTGCAACCAACGGCGAGTGCTATGCCTGGGCCGCTGGCTCTGTCCGTGTGTTTGCCGTGGAAGTGCCTGGCTACAACCGTTTTCTGTCGGTTCTGCGCCTGTCGGGCGCTGCCGACTGGAAGAGCCGCACCATTTTTGCCGTCAAACCCGACCGCATTCGGCAGATTATCTTCAACAGCACCGCTAAACCCGAAAACTCATTCGTTATCAAGCATAAAGGCCGCCAAAGCGAGATTTTCTCGTACCCCGTCGGCCTGAAAATCACCGATGCCGACGCCGACAAACTTGAACACTACGTGGCGCAGTTCACCCGCAAGGATTTTACTGATTATGTGCAACTTCCGCAGTCGCAAATCGACTCGATAACCGCCACGCAGCCAATATACTCGCTGTCGGTCACCACCGACGACGGCCGCGAAGTGTGGTACAAGGCCTTTGAGCGCCGCCTTCCGCAATCCGCCACCCCCGACCCCGACAATTTCTACCTGCTCTTGAGCAGCGGCGACTTTGTGATGGCTAAATACTACGATTTTGACGCAGTGGTGAAGAGTTTGGGGTATTTCAGGAGCAGTAAGGAATAATCAAAACGCCTGCTTTTACAGTGTTTCCTAGCATTTTCCGCCGATTTCAACTTTTTTCTTCAAACATTTTGGCGATTAAGAATTTTTTGTACTTTTGCACCGCTCTTAAGCACGAGGGTGCCATAGCTCAGTTGGTAGAGCAAAGGACTGAAAATCCTTGTGTCCCTGGTTCGATTCCCGGTGGCACCACTCAAAAAAAGAGAACCCAATTATGGGTTCTCTTTTTTGTTTTATATAAGTTGCTAGTTACAAGGCAAAAGTGTACTATTGCCAAATTAAATAACTCCTCGACAGGAAGAAAAATAAACGAATATGAGAAAGTTAAACCGCTGGATATCAGCCGCCGCCCTCATAGTTTGCGGAGCGGCATGCACAACATCGTGCAACAAGGACGACGATGAGGTGATTATTGAAGAGAGAGAAGTAATTGTCACAAAGGAGATTGTGGTAACCTCTGACGCCGAGCCGCTCATGTGCGTGACGCCGCCGTTCCTGCAGAAAGGCGACAAGGTGGCGCTCATCTCGCCATCGTACTCAACACCGATGGAAAACGTTGAAAAGGCAGCCGATGTGCTGCGTAGTTGGGGGCTGGAGCCTGTTATCGGGCCAAATGCCGACAAGACTTACGCCACAAAATACGCTGGAACAGCCGCGGAGCGTGCCGCTGATGTGCGCTGGGCCATCAACAACCCCGACATCAAGGCCATCATCTGCAACCGAGGCGGTTATGGCAGCATTCAATTGGTTGACGAACTGGCACTTACTGATTTGGCTGCCCACCCAAAATGGGTTGTCGGATTCAGCGACATAACAACCTTGCACGGACTGTTGTCGTGCGCCGGAGTGATGAGCATTCACGGCACAATGAGCACTTTCCTTGCATCGTCGAACGGGAAAGACGCCACCAGCATACTGATGCGCGACCTACTTATGGGCAGCGTTCCAAAGTACACCGTCCCTGTTCATTCACAAAACATTACAGGCAAAGGGACTGGCACACTTGTGGGCGGCAACATCTGCACTTTTGTTCCGCTCATCGGCAGCAAAGCCGACGCAACAGCACATAAAGACATAATTCTGTTCATTGAGGAAATTGGCGAATCGATGCACAACATCGACCGCCTGTTCAACATGCTGATTCTGAACGGTTCCATCGCTCGCTGCAAAGGCGTGATTCTTGGCGAATTCGTCAGTTGCTCCGCCGATTTGGGCTACGCTAGCGTTGAGGCCATGCTGCACCAGTATCTTGAAAAATACAACATTCCCGTTCTCTGTGGATTCCCTGCCGGACACGACAACGTGAACCTGCCACTCGTTATGGGTGCCACCGCAACCATCGACGTAAGCGCTAGCGGAGCCACAATTGAGTTCGACATCGACAGTGAGCAGACCGACATCAACACCAGCAACCCGATGCCTGCAATGGCTTTCAAGCCTAAACAACTGATGATGATGGCAGGAAAAATCGAAGCGGAAAATTAAAATCGGACACATCGATTAAAAACCTATATTTGCAGTTTGAAAAAATTTGAATTAATAAATGGCTGCTACACCGGAAATCGACTTAGATGATTTATATGGTATTCTGTTTGAGGGCAAACAAATTGCTCTCACCGACAACGATTTAAAGATTGTTGCCGACAGTTTTCAATTTCTGAAAGATTTCTCGAAAGACAAAATAATCTACGGCATCAACACAGGCTTTGGACCGATGGCTCAATACAGAGTCGACGACCAATCGCTTGTTGATTTGCAATACAACATCATCCGCAGCCACTCAACCGGTGCCGGCAAGCCTCTGCCCGAGGTGTATGTGAAATCGGCAATGATTGCGCGGCTCTACACCTTTCTGCAAGGTCATTCGGGCGTTCACACCGAGTTGGTGAAACTGATTGTGGAGTTCATCAACCGCGGCATTGCACCCTACATTCCCGAGCACGGCAGTGTTGGCGCCAGCGGCGACCTTGTGCAACTTGCCCACATTGCACTAACGCTCATTGGCGAAGGCGAGGTTTTCTACAAAGGCCAACTGCGCCCAACAGCCGACGTGATGAAGGAAAACGGGCTCGAGCCGTTCAAGATTTATCTGCGCGAAGGTCTGTCGGTTACCAACGGCACATCGGTGATGACGGGCATTGGTGTTGTGAACCTGATTTACGCCAAAAAACTTCTACACTGGTCGCTTGTGGCGTCGGTGATGATGAACGAGGTGGCCGCCTCGTACGACGACCTGATGTCGGAGGAACTGAACGCCACCAAACGCCACCGCGGACAGCGCGAGATTGCACGCCTTATGCGGAAAATAAGCGCTGGAAGCAAGTGCATGCTCAAACGCGAGGCCGAACTATACAACCAGAAGCACACCGAGGCCACCTTCGGCCACAAGGTGCAGCCCTACTACTCGCTGCGCTGCATTCCTCAGATTCTTGGACCGGTTTTCGATGAGTTGGAAAATGCAGAAAAAGTGCTGATAAACGAAGTCAATTCGGCTTGTGACAATCCGATAATCGATGTTGAGAATCAAAACGTTTTCCATGGCGGAAACTTCCACGGCGACTACATTTCGTTTGAGATGGACAAATTGAAAATAGCCATCACCAAACTGACAATGCTCACTGAACGGCAACTCAACTATCTGTATCACGACCGCATCAACGGCATTCTTCCTCCGTTTGTCAATATGGGCGTGCTGGGCCTGAACTACGGAATGCAGGCCGCACAGTTCACCGCAACTTCAACTACGGCCGAGTGCCAAACACTCTCGAACCCGATGTATGTGCATAGCATACCTAACAACAATGATAATCAGGATATTGTGAGCATGGGCACCAACTCGGCGCTCATTGCAAAGCACATTATTGAGAACTCGTTCCAGGTGATGGCCATAATGATGATGTCGCTGGCTCAAGCCGTTGATATTCTGAAGATTCAAAACAAGATGAGCCCCACAACCAAAGCCGTTTACGATGAGGTTAGAGCCATCTTCCCCGTCTTCTCAACCGTCGACAGCCCGCTGTATAAAGACATTGAGAATATTGAGAATTACCTGAAAGACAAAAAATTCAATTTTTAACCGATGGAACGACGCGTTGTAATTACCGGAATGGGCATCTACTCTTGCATTGGCAAGAACCTTGACGAGGTGCGCGACTCGCTCTACAACGGGCGCTCGGGCATCGGCATCGACCCGGAACGCAAGGATTTGGGCTTTTTCTCGACGCTCACCGGCATTGTTGAGCGCCCCAATATGAAGGAACTACTCGACCGCAAACGACGCCGCGGATTGGCCGAACAGGGCGAATACGCCTACGTCTCGACGCTTGAAGCCTTCCGAAACGCCAAAATCGATGAGCAGTTTCTGGCCGAAAACGAGGTCGGAATCCTGTTTGGCAACGACAGCAGCGCCAAACCGGTTATCACTGCCGTCGACACCATTCGCGAGAAGAAAAGTACTGTGCTGGTGGGCGCCGAATCGGTTTTCCAGGCAATGAACTCAACGGTTACAATGAACCTATCGGTGATATTTCGACTGAAAGGCATAAACTTCACAATATCAGGTGCTTGTGCAAGCAGTTCTCATGCCATCGGCATTGGTTACCTACTCATCAAACAGGGATTGCAGAATTGCATCTTATGCGGTGGAGCACAGGAGGTTAACCCCTACGCCGTGGGCAGTTTCGACGGCTTGAGCGCCTTCTCGACCAAAACCGACGACCCCACAAAAGCATCGAAACCATTCGATCGCAACCGCGACGGACTGGTACCAAGCGGTGGCGCCGCCAGTGTGGTTATTGAGGATTACGAGTCGGCCGTCAAGCGCGGCGCACCCATTGTGGCGGAGATTGTGGGCTACGGATTCTCGTCAAACGGCGACCATCTGTCGGTTCCAAATGTTGAGGGGCCAAAACGCTCGCTGCTGCGCGCCCTTGAAAGCGCCGGACTCACTGCTGCCGACATCCAATACATTAATGCGCACGCCACATCGACACCTGCCGGCGACCGTAACGAGGCTATTGCCCTGAGCGAAGTCTTCGGCCAGTGCCGCCCATACATCACATCGACCAAATCAATGACCGGACACGAAATGTGGATGGCTGGCGCTAGCGAGGTAATTTACTCAACGCTGATGATGAACAACGGATTCATCGCGCCCAACATCAACCTTGAGGAGCCCGACGAGGCTGCCGCAGGGCTGAATATTCCAAACCGCCGCGTCGATGTTGAGTTCGACACGTTCCTGAGCAACTCGTTCGGGTTCGGCGGCACCAATTCATCACTGATAATCAAGAAATTCAAATAAATCATACTTATGACCAACGAAGAAATCATCGCAAAAATCAACGAGACTCTGGCCGAAGAGTTTGAAGTTGACATTAATGTTATCAAACCCGACGCGCCGCTGATGGAAACGCTGGAACTCGACAGCCTTGACCTTGTGGACGTTGTGGTTCTGGTGGAGCAGAACTTCGGATTCAACGTTACGGGCGAAGATTTTGCCAAAATCCGCACTTTCCAGGATTTCTACAACCTTGTGATTGAGCGCACCCAAAAATAACCACCGCCAATGGCCGACTGGAAGGGAAAAACGCGCGGCGGAAGTTTCGGTTACTTCTTCTTTATCAAACTGATACAATACATAGGCGTCCGCGCGGCCTACGTTTTTTTGGCCTTTGTTGTTGTCTATTTCATTCCTTTTGCCCCAAAGGCCACCGCGTGCACGTGGCGCTATGCCCGCAAAACGCTGAAATTAAGCCGATTGAAATCTGTCGGTCTGCTTTTCCGAAATTATTACCGATTGGGTCAGACGCTGATTGACAAGATTGCCATCGGCAGCGGAATGACCGACAAATACCACTTCAAATTTGAAAATTATCAGGAGTTTCTCGACGTGCTGAACTCGCAGCAGGGCGTGATAATGATGGGCGGCCACATCGGCAACTGGGAGATTGGCGCGCCATTCTTCGGCGATTACGGCAAGAACATCAATATTGTGATGTATGATGCTGAATATCAGAAAATCAAGGAGATGCTGGAGAAGAACGCAACCGGTCACGACTACAAGGTCATCCCCGTGAACAACGACACGCTGACGCACGTCTTTCAGATTACCGAGGCGCTGAACCGCCACGAGTACGTCTGCTTCCAAGGCGACCGCTACGTGAACGCCGACAAACTGCTGACCGCAACGTTTATGGGCCGCGAGGCCGATTTCCCGTCGGGGCCGTTCCTGTTGGCTTCAAGGCTGAAAGTGCCGGTGGTGTTCTACTTCGCCATGCGCGAGAAGCCGATGACCTACCACTATCGGTTCACCATTGCACAACCCGTGCCCCGCACCCGCGACCGCAAACCCGAGCAAGCCCTTCTGGAGCAGTATGTGGCTAATTTTGAGAAGATTCTGAAGAAATACCCGGAGCAGTGGTTTAATTATTATGATTTCTGGAAAAGCCCCGAAGCAAGCAAAAAATAGCCTCTCCTATTTCCTCAACAAATCAAGCATCATCCGGTTCTTTTCGGCCATCGGCAACTTATAGTTGTGGCCGTAGATGGCGTTTTCCCACTCGCCGTACATTGGGTTGGGCAGAATGATGAACTTGCGACCGTAATCTTCGCGCAGCGAGTCGGCTAGATGCAGTGCCAGACGGCTGTCGCGGCGGTCGAAGAGCGAAGTGTAGTCGCTCATATTGTCGCCAATGAAAAGGATTATCTCGTGAGTTTCCGATACCAAATCGCGGCGCTCGTCTTTGCACGATGTTCCCTTGCTCAGGTCGTAGAGCAGCAGGTGAGCCGAGTCAACGGCCATTCCTGCAGAGGCAAGGTTACGCAGCGTGCGTTCGCGCTCCTCAAGAATGCGGTTCGAGATGAAGAAAACCTCAACGCCCAGTTCACGAGCGTATGCAATGAACTCCGCCGCTCCAGGCAGCGCCTGAGCCTCGCAGCGTGCCGACCACTCCATCCAGGCACTATCAGAGTAGTTCTGGCGGTCGCCCATCAGTTTGGCCTCAAACGGGCTGTTGTCGAGCACCGTTTCGTCAATGTCGAGCACCACAGCCATGGGCTTCGTGCCCTTGTAGTTCTGCTGATTCTCCTTCAGCGCCATTTTTGCCAGCGTGTACGACTGATAATAGCAGGCACGCATCTCAGCCGACTGCTGAAACCATGCCGTGGCAAGCAGCAGGTGCTTCATGTCGTTCTGATCCGACAGGCTGGCTGGCTTTTTGCAACACGACGACACAACCACACTTAAAGCAATGATGCCGATAACCAAGCGTAAAATCCTCATTGTTTTTGTATTAAGGATTGATTTTGTAATTCAAATCGAAGAATTTGTTGTAGCGGTCAAGATTGGCATCCTGAAGCAGTTTATCGTAGTTCGATTTCGAGATGATGTATTGCCTGTAACTGTCGCTCAGAACGCCGTCGAACACCTCACCCGCAACAATCACCGACTCAATGTAGTTCTGCGCCATACGCGCGTTTTTGAACTTCTCAACCATCACAATGCCGTAGTCCTCACTCAACCGTGTGGCCGAAACATCAAAATTCATGAAATCGAAATACTCGGCGTTGAAGTCGATGAGCCCGAATCGAACTCGGCTCTCCTCAAGTTTGTGCTTGTCGACAATGGCAATGTAGTAGTGCAATTCTTCGGCATCGTAGTTGAAGAGCGACACATCGAGCGAGTCATAGGCAGCTTGTGCGGCAAGTTCCTGCTCGACCAGCAACTGCTCCTCTGTTTTCTCCTCCACCTCATGCGGCTTGCGGTTCAGGGCGGCAATCACATCGCGTGCATAGCCTGCCTCCTCACTCTTCGGATACTTGCCGATGAACGCCTTCAGGTTGGCCTCGAAAGTTAAACTATCAGTTGATTTGCCCTGACATAACGTGTTGATTAAGGCAAATTTAGGCATCAGTTTGCTGTCGGGGTATAGTGAGTCGACGTAGTGGTATGTTGAATATACATTGTCGCACTCGTCGTTCAGGAAGTAGCGATAGGTCACCTGATACATGAAATTTATCTCATTCTCAGCCTTTTCCAACTCTTTGTAGTAGTCAGGGTCGTTCAGGATTTTGGCATAATCGGTTTCGGGATACTCGCTGATAATCCGCTTCTTATAGACGTCGGCATTAGCGTAGTCCTTCTCCAAAAGATAGGTTTTGTAGAGATTGAACATAGCCGAAACCTCGTTCTCCGATTTCGGATATTTCTTCAAATAATCGTTAAAAGCCTCAATGGCAAGCGGATAGTCGGCAAACTTGTCTTTATAAACCACGCCCAGATTGAAGTAGGCCTGCTCCATCTTCTCCTCCGACACTGCATAAGCCGAGTCGGTGAGCGGAATATCGACCAGATAATACTCGCGGCTCTTATTGTCGAGGCCTTTTTTGGCATCGTCTGCCTCCTCAGCCTCAGCCGTGGTTCCCACCTCGTCCCATTCGGTGACGGTCTTGTTGCTGCGGCGCCAGTTGTCCTCCAGTTTGCGGCTGCCCCATTTCTTGCGGAATTCTTCCTGTCCAAGGCTCAGCGACGACGGATTGTAGAAATACCATTTGCCGCCCGTCTGCGTGTTCTGGCGGCTCATCTGCTGCGCCTGCGCCAGTTCGCTTTTGGCTTCGTTTTCGCGGTTTTTCTCGGCCTGCTCGCGGTTCTTCACCTCTTGTATCATTCTGTCGATGACCTTGTTGCGCTCGGCTTCGCTCATCTTTGCCAACTTCTGCAGGCTGTCTTGCGTGTGAATGGTCTCAATGCAGTTCACCAAGTCGGTCAGATTTTCCGATTTACGGCGAATATTCTGATAATCAGGATATTCGTGCGGCAGATTCACCATCGCGCTGTCGTAGTAGAGTTGTGCGTTGCGGTAGTCGGGTTTGTCGAAATAGATGTCGGCCACAGCCAGATAAGAGATGCTCTTCTGGTTGTCGTTGATGGTGCTTGCGGCAATCGACTGCTTGAAGTACCACAGAGCGTCGTCGTCGCGCATCTCGTTGTAGGCAATGTTGCCCAGCGCGTAGTAAATCTGGTCCAGATAGTCGGTGTTCTTGTCGTCTTTCAGCATCTTGGTGAGTTCGCGCTGCAGAGCCGCACTTCCGCCCGACTCGCTGCTGTAGAGGCTTGCTTTGTTGATTCGGGCGTTGAAAACATATTCGTAGTCGGGGTTTTTGTCGATAACCTTCTGATACCATTCGCTTGCGTGGCGGTTGTCCTCGTTGAACTGATAGAGCTGCGCCAGAATATACATCAGGCGGATTTTCTCGCGCTTGTCGCGGCGGATTTTCTTCACAGCCGTCTCCACAAACGGAATGGCATCGGCATAGCGCCCCTGCCGCAGCATAATGTCGGCCTGAGTCTGCGCCAGCGGTGCCTCCATCTTCCGCGAAACCTTGCTCATGTCGCCCGTAATGGTGCTTATGAAATCGTCGGCCTGCTGATACTTCTCCATCTCGGTGTAGCAGCGTGCAAGCCAGATGTAGGCCTCGGTTTTGGTGTCCTGCTCGTCGTATTGGTGCACAATGCTCGTGAACTGCTCAATGGCCGCAAAATAGTCCTGCTTGATGGTTTTTGCCTTGCCCTCGAGCATTTCGGCATTGTCAATCCACTTCACATATTCGTTTTTGTTCTGGAAATCCTTTTTCTTATCCGACAGTTTTTTGCCTTTTTTGGTCTTCGGCTTGGCTGTGATTGAGTGCTTGCGCATGCACTTCTCGCTCTTCTCAATCACTCGGTTCATGTCGGCGTACGAGGTGAGCGCCGCCTCCTTGTCGCTATAGACAAACACCGGCAGAATCAGAGAAAAATTCTCCTGATGCGCCGAGTAGATGTTCTGCATGCCCGACTTATATGCCTCGTTTCCATTGAAATAGACATTATATTTCGCCGTCAGGTTGTGGTAGCCTCGGCGCATGGGCGTGTTTTTGGCAGGCGAACAGCAAACCAGCAGCAGGGCGGCAAACGCCATGCTCACAATAGCTGCGGTTTTGTTCGTATTCAACACTTCAGGTTTTTTAGCGATGCAAAAATAATTTTTCGCCATAGTATTACAAACGGCTGAATTATTGAATTATTCTACACTGGCGGCAAGTTATTTTTTCTATTGCGAAAAGCGCAAAAAAACAGCCGCATGCAATATTTAACTGGCATGCGGCTGCTAATCAATTCTCTTGTCTAAAAGGCACTGTTACTTTGTGCATTCAATATCAAGAATGAATTTGTATTTAGCATAGTTTTCCTTAACAAAATTGTAGGCATAATCGTTGATTTCAGCCACGCTTGCATATCCTTTTTCCTCCAGACAAACTCTTACAAACTCCTCGTCAGAGAGCATCTCTGCAACGAAAATATCATAGAAATTCTCTTTCGGCATTTCGAAATAGAACTCAAGTTTGTTGTCTTTTGAAATGAAAGCACCGTCGCAACCGGTATTGTCGCCCAACAGGTATCCTTTATATCCTTTCAAGGTATACGATACACCATCTTCGGTAATTGTAAGGTCGGCAACATCAAAAGTAAAACCGTTCGATGCCTCTTTGATGTTCACAAGTGAAATCACCTCATCATCAATCTCAACTTTAAGGTTCTTGCCGTCGAGAGTAACTTTTGCCACGGTGGTGTCGGCTTCCATTCCTGAATTCGACAGTTTCATATTCTCCTCGAAATAATAGTTGGTGATGGCCTTATATGTTCCAACGGCTTGCTCAGCCACATTCTTTTTGTCATCATCATCTTTGTTGCAAGAAGAAAATCCCACTAAAACTGTTGCCATTAAGGCTGCAAATAAATAACGTTTCATTTTTTAAATTTTTTAAGTTAATAAATCAGAATCTTATACGCCAACTGCATACAAAAGGTTTTATTGCACACATTTTTAGAATTATCACTACTACTCATCAACATAATACTCAGAATTGCAACTGTTCTGTTTCAACTCATCGGCTGTCAATTGGACTACTGATGTTTCACTACCATTGTATCTTTTCCAATTAGTGTTTTGAGAAGAGAATCCATATTCGCTGGTAATGCCGCAGAACGCGCCCTTTCCAATTATCTTAATATTGCTCTGGAGTTGTGTTGAACCTTTAGATCCATCGCTACCAAGAGTGAAAGAAGTGAGGTTCTCGCCATAGAAAGCATTGCGGGCAATGGCCACCACAGGATTATTACTGCCGACCGTTGCCGGAACGCCAAGGCTCAGCGATTGGCTGCGCGTACCATGGTAGCCTATCGCAAAGGCATCTCCATCCTGGAAGGTCACGTTGTCGCGAATGGTGATGAGGTCGTTCAAAGTTCCTTCATAAATGTTCGAAACTCCTTCACCATTATTTCTATAAACGAAATAGAGCAGACAATTACCATCTTCAACCTCTTCGCGCACAATGTTGGGCTGCTCAGTTTTGCGGTTTTCCTTGACGACTGCCACCTTGGCATCAGGATTATAATCGAGGGCTGAATCCCAATAATCGCCCCAACCTTCATAACGTGCGATGTCACTATCACCCGTCTCCAGACAGAAGATTACCACATTATGTTCGATATATGAGAACACATAATTGCCCATTGATATCACCGACTCCGGAACAACAACCGAAACCAGATTGTCGCAATCGTCGAAAGCATTGTTGCCGATGGTGGTCAATGTGTTAGGCAGTATGATTGTGGAAAAAGCGCACTGGTTGAATGCCTTGTAGCCAATTTCCTGCAAGCCGTTACCATTAGAAGGTTCGGCAATTGTCATCTTGCTGATGTTTCCGCAGCGGCCAAAGGCGTTAGCGCCAATCCGCTTGACGGAAGCAGGTATGCTCACCGACGTCAACTGCTTGCAGTTGTAGAACGCATACTGGCCAATGGATTCCACTCCGCTTGGTATTTCCAAATTTGTGCGACGCACTTCTTCAGTGCCAAAATAGAGATCAACTGTGGCTTTCTCTTTAGGATACATAGGATTGGAATATTCATTGGCAAATGCTATTTTGCACAAATCGGCCACACTGGCGAATGTTGCTTTATGCAAGTTTTCGCATTTGTTAAATGCATCTTCCCCGATTTTGGTAACCGAAGCAGGGATGCTCACTGACGTGAGACCATCGCAATAATAAAATGCCATCTTGCCAATTTCAGTAACTGACTCAGGTATGCTTACCGAAGTGATATAAGAAAGATAGAACGTACTTGGACCAATGGTGGTGACAGTACTTGGAATTTCAACTTCAGTGGCATCGCCTATGAACTTCTTCAGGATTGTCTTGTCGGCATCTTCATAAACGAAGTTTTCGTCCACGGTTTTATTCATATAATTCGCACCCCAATTCTCATAGCAAGCGCGACGGGGATCTGCCGGACCGTTATAATTAATGTTTATAATTCCGTCGAAAGCGCTATATCCGTACTTACCGCCAATGCTTGTAACAGTTTCTGGTATATCAAGGCTTTTGATGCCCGTACAACCACTGAATGCGTATGCCTCAATTGTTTCAACTGATTCCGGTATTATAACACTAGTGATATTGATGTCTGAGAATGCATTCTCACCAATAATTTCAACCCCGTCCGGAATGATTACTTCGGTTGCAGAGCCTTTGTATTTTACCAATTTTGTCTTTAAATCATCGGCATAGACAAAATCGTCTTCAACAACACCATTACGTGCAAACGCGCCCCACGTATCTGTCGGGCTTCCACAATCACCATCGTAATTAATATTCAGCAAACCGCCAAATGCGTTCTCACCAATAAAGGTTATTGCTGAAGGCACGTTCAATTGCTCCATCTTTGAACAGCCACTGAATGCATCGTTGAGTATGAATCTGCAATCGCTATCTATGTTGCAACTTGTTATATCATCTGAATGGGCTTTAACAAGACAAAGAGTCGGATTTGAGTCGTTTCCAAGATATAAAGCATAGTTGTATTGATTGTAAACAAAAACAATATTATGGAATTTAAACGCGTTTTTACCTATACTTTTCAAACTGCTTGGTATAGTTACTTTAGTCAATTTTTGGTCATAATTAACATTGTCTCCTTCTCCCGTTACTATACAACCGCAGCCCTCGAACGCACTCTCGCCAATACAAGTGACACCTTCTGGAATGTTTATCGCTTCCAAACTAGAGCAGTTCTTGAATGCAAACTCCGCAATCTGCGTAACCCCAGAAGGAATTGTTACCGAGGTTAAACTACTTTTGCCGGAAAATGCAACCCGATAAATAATCTTGCAATTATTATCAATTACGGCAGTGGCGTCGCTGGCTTTATATTTCAACAAAATTACGTGTTCTCCATTCTGGCTATCCAAATATTCAAAACCATCTTCAGAAGTGCGATACGGATTACCTTCACTATTGATTTTATTACGATCAATATAGAGCGTATAAGAATCGTCATCAACAAATTTCAATGTGGTTGGAACCGAGAACGTCTCCAGATCAGGACACTGATTGAATGCATAATAACCAATACTTTCAACACCTTCAGAAATGATAACCTTTTTAAGTTTGTATTGCAAATTATCAAAGGCATGGCTGCCTATGCTTTTTACGTTACCCGGGATCACAATTCCGTCCTCGTCACCATTATTCATAGAGTGCAAATTCCAGCAGTCGCAGAAACATCCATCAGGAATGCTTGTAATATTAGTCGAGAGGGTGACTTTCTCAAGATAACGGCAACCGTAGAACGCCTCTTCACCAATGCTCGTAACGCTGTTCGGGATTTCAATTGATTTCATACCTCCTTCTGATTTTTCAACAAAAAAGAATGCCCTCTTGCCAATAGTTGTAATGGTGTTAGGAATTGTTACTGATGCCATGTCGCGGCAACCGTTGAACGCATTGTCGCCAATGGCTGTAACGGTATATTCTTTTCCATCAATTGTAACTTTTTGAGGAATCTCAAACGAAGTTACGTCATCATGGAAAAAGTCCACACCAACATGAGTGATTGCACAGGTTCGTTGGCTTTCGTCGAGTACGGTGTATTTCACCTCGGTGTCGGGTACATAGAATTTGGCTGTCAGTTTATAAACGCCATCTATCAATTCCCAATTTGCGAATGTCCCCTCGTCTATTGTAATGGTAAACTCCTCATAGTAACCTTCGGGCTCAAATTCAAAATATTCATACCCTCCAATACAGTTGTCACTATAATAGGCTTCCAAAGCCTCATAAGTTTCTTCGTCATAATAGTCAGATTGCGGTTTCTCATAATCGCCCACTTTCCACCAGCCATCGAAAGTCGTATCTGGGTTTGCCACAAATTTCACTTCATCGCCAACATTGCAGGTGAAGGTGTAAAGTGAACTGCCATTGGCCGAGGTTTCTTTCTCAAAACTGGTTATCTGGTCTTCGCCAATATAGAATTTCACATCGCCGTCGGCCAGAGCCTCAACCTGGATGGTGGCTTTTGTCATTCTAAACTTTGCCACATAGAGGTTCTCGCCTGCTTTCAGAGTGGGCGTAAAAGACACATCTTCGCTTAACTGTTGCCCCTCGCCACCAGAGCAAAAATCACTGCTGCTGTACCAACCACCGAAAAACTTGCCATTGGCCTTCAGCGTGATTGTGGCACCAGCCTCGCACTCGTAGGTATAAACGTAATTTTTCTCTCCTTCCTCGCCTTCAGTAGGGTCATCTGCTAATTCGTCACCGCAAAAAAAAACCTGTCCAGCAACATTAGTGATTGCCGTCAGTTTCCCTTGGTCATTGTAGGTGTAGAATTCCACCTCGCCAATGCCATCGGTCTTAACTTTAATTACTGAGCCAGTGGGTTGCTGTTCCTCTTCATCAAAAATCGCCACAAAACGGTTCGTGGTTTTTGTCACTTTGAACGAATATTCATAACTGTATTCAGGTTCATCACCCACCATGGTTACGTTGCCAAGAAGCCACTCTGACGAAAAAGAATCATCCGTTAACTCATCAAATTCTGTATCTGCGTAATTTCCGTACCAGCCATAAAATGTTTCGGTGGTATGAACATTAGCCAACAATTGGATACTATCACCCACATTACATTCGTAGGTGTAGATGTACCCCGTAACCTCACCTGTTGCAATATCAACTAATTCCAGCGAGTCAGTAGGGTCAATACCTTCACTATTTCCATTCAAATCAAGAATTTTGTACAAACCCACTTCCCCGTTTGTCTGGATTTGGATTGTGGCTTTATCGCCGTTATTTTCCTGTTGCTCGTTTTCTTCAAACAATGCTACGAAGCGGTTCTCCAATGAAATAGGGGTTAGAGTGAACTCATAGCGGTTATTATTTTGATTTAAATACCAATTATCAACTTTACTTTCATTATTAGGTTCAAAACTGCCTTGCGCAATCGATACAGAATCATCTAATGTGTAATAGTACCAGCCTAAGAATTTTCCTTCGCCAGCGACAGACAATGTAACTTCTTTATTTTGTTTTACCTTATATTGATTAAATGTCATACTGCCAGATAGTTCTTTCGGCCAATCATAATAGTTAATTGGGCCACCATCAATAACTTCAATAGTTTTGCCGTTGCTTATAATATATATTGATGATTGAGGACCATTATCTTCTTCACTTACAAACTTAGCATAAAGGTGAAGGTCACCACTAATTGTAACAGAGGAATCCTCCTTGGTACTGAGTCTATTGCCACCAGCATCATACCAACCATCAAATACGTAACCTTCTTCAGCCTTGGCACTAATGTTTGCTGTTTTGCCTACTTCATAAAAACCGAATCCGGAAACATGCCCTGCAGCCCCCCAACCTCCTGGGGCCTCGGGTTGTATCACATCTGTTGCCAGCAACGCATAGTTGGTTGGTGCAAACATCATCTTATCAACGTTGCAATTAAATGGATTCTGGTCAGAATTTCCTGTATTCTTGAAATTCAGCCTCAATTTGTACTCGCCTGCTGGCAGAGAACTATTTGTTTCACCCCAAATTGTGCGGTAATTACTCCAACTTGGTGTTTGTATAACATTTTGTATTCCTGTGATATTCTCGCCATCACGTGATATGAATATTTGAGCGTCAGGATACTCATAATTGGCATACCTCACCGCCCAACGCATTTTCTGTGCCTTTTCCACTTTCACAGTATAGTCAACCCATTCGCCGCCAGCCGTATAATTTATGGCATATTCTTTGTTTTTTTCGTTGAAACACTCAATACCGAAAGTTGTTGAACGATAATCAGATGGACTATTTTCAGTCCAAACATCGTTGAACGCGCCTAAGCCCACGTCGAAATTCTCGGCCTCAATCACGCCTGGCAGTGTGGCAGCCTTGCCTCCAAACGGTTGTGTACCAGTTATGGGTTCAAAAATGGCTTTCAGCAAGGTATCACCTGTAACGGTAAAGACGTCTATTACCGGATTGGTGAGTTGTGGGTTATTGTTCCAATTCTTGAACTTAAAGCCTTCAGCAGGTTTTGCGGTGATGGTAAATTCCGCGCCATAAGTATCGTAATATCCATACTCACTCAGTTCTTCACCAGCATTTAGATTATTACCTGTCAAAGTTAATTTTTGGTGGATTTGTGCATCCGTTCTGCCACCTGGTTCGTTCATTTGATGATGCTCCTCAATGAAATCTTCGTAACTTATTCCCTGTTTCTTAGTAACCACCTCCAAATCGCCGCCTTCAAACGGGTCGGCAATGAATTCAACATTATAGAACATCAATTCGAAATAAGCTGTTAATTTAACCGAATCCCAACCAATGCCAATGTTGAGTGGGTTGGAGCGATAACCGCGCCAATCATCGCCTACATACCCGTCCCAAGAAATAAATCCAAAGCCCGGTGCTGGTTTTGCAACAGCCGAGACAATGCTGCCGTAGGCAGGCACACCATTGAGTTCAACGGTACCCATCTTCTCGTTTGCCGAGAGCAACTTAACTCGGCTCACACCACCCTCAGAATTAACCACGACTTCAACCGGCAGATATTTTTCGCTCTCGTCGGCTGCCATCAAACCAAAGTTGACAGTCAGTTCGTTGATTTGGCAACATGGCCAGAAAATCATTTCCGCACCCCCATACGAGTCGGGGTTGGTCAGAATCACAACCAAGGCTGCCGATTTGTTGTTGTATGTCACCTTGCCATTTTTGTTGAACATGATAATGGCGTTTCCATCGGCATCGTAGTTATCGTTTACAGTATAAAGCCCCTTGCCATGTATTTTCACGAGTTTATAGCCGTTAGTCTGGCCCAAAATATTGGCATATTTTGAGCAAAGGGTATCCACAATCTCGCTAAATACAGATATGGGACCAGGCAACACTGCACCCTCGTTTGCCTCAATGGTTTTGAGATTCTTTGCTTTAGCCACATCGCCCGTTACCACAACCTTTGATTCTGCAGCAATCTGCACACCCTGGTTGGAAGTGGCTTGGAACACGCTCTTCGTTACTGCTTGTTCGCCTTCAGTGGGTTTGGTTTCATCTGCCAATACAAATTCGTTGGTTTTGATTACCGAAGCACCTGCAGACACCGACAGAACTTTATCGTCCGATGCCGTGTTTCCAACCGAGAAATGACCGGTTGTCATAGATGACCCTAGGCTTGTTACTTGGAAAAGTTTAAAACTTTTTTCTTTGGCTGCGCGGCGGCCTGCCACTGCAAAACCTGTCGACATGGCTTTGCCATCGGCATCGTCAATATAGACGTGGGTGCCTTCCTGGCCGTTCACTGTCAAAATGGAACTTGGAGTGCCATCTTTGGCTGCACGGCGTCCGGCAACTGCAAAACCTGTCTGCATTGCCTTGGCATCTTCGTAATCAACATAGATGAATGTTCCATCGGCATCAATCACCATATACTTTTTGGCTTCTTCATCTTTGGCTGCGCGGCGACCTGCCACTGCAAAACCGGTCTGTACGGGTTTGTCGTCGGCATCTTCATCTATAAATATATGTGTGCCGTAGCGGTTCACCTGGAAGAGTTTCAGATTCTTGCCCTTGGCGGCACGGCGTCCTGCCACTGCAAAACCGGTTGACATGGCTTTGCCGTCAGTGTCTACATAAACGGTGGTTCCGTCGGCGGTAACCTCCATATATTTATTGTCGTTGCTGCCTTTGGCTGCGCGGCGGCCTGCCACTGCAAAACCTGTCTGTACGGGCTTGCCATCGGCTTCGTCGTCAATATAAACTTGTGTTCCTGACTCGTTGATTTCCAAATACTTTTCCGTACCGCCATCTTTGGCTGCACGGCGTCCGGCAACTGCAAATCCGGTCTGTACGGGCTTGCCATCGGCATCGGTATTAATGTAGACTTGTGTTCCGGTGCTGCTCACTGTGAACAAATCAGATTCACCATCTTTGGCTGCACGACGGCCTGCCACTGCAAAACCGGTTGACATGGCTTTGCCGTCGGCGTCGTCAACAATCACCTGCGTTCCCTCGCTGGTTACGCTGAAAAGATTAGCCTCTTCGCCGTCTTTGGCTGCACGACGGCCTGCCACTGCAAAACCGGTCTGCACGGGTTTGCCGTCAGAGTCGTCAACATAGACGCGCACACCGTCGGGGAAAACGGCAAATACCACGTTGCCGTCTTTGTCTTTAACCTCAAAGAGCGCACCGCTGCCCGATTTCGGCGACGAACTGTCGATAACAAGACCTGTTGATGCCGCATGCATGGCGTACGGCGCCGGTTGGAGTTGTATGGCTCCCAAATCTATGAAATTATGGCCTCCGTCGGGATCGACTTCAATACGCATCATCACCTGCATGGTGTGCCAGGGCACTTTGGAAAAATCACCGATAACCTTATAGCCTTTACCAATTTCCACTTGTACGTTGCCGTACTTGTCAGTCATGGGGGATTGTGTCTCGACATAGACCTCCTCATTGTTATAGATGAGAGAGAAACACATGCTCACCTTCTTTTCACTCACCACATCACCATTGGCTTTGCGAATAACCGCCTGATAGGCGAAACTGTTTTGGGCTTCGACAGTTGCAACCATCGCAATCATCAGGCAGAAAACTGCCACCATTTTTTTCAGCATCGATTTCATAAGAGTATGTGTATTAACGTTAATTAAATAGAATTCAGTATTTTAAATATTCTCTACAATAGGTTTAACTTAAACAAGTTGCTTTATTCGTAAAACAATCAACCTACAAAATTAAAAAAAAACATATATAATAGAAGAAAAATGACAAAAAGTTGCAAATCACAACACTCCGCGACCGCGCATTTTTGTTTACCGCACTTCATTCCAGAAAAATTTTTTGCTAAAAACTGCAACGTTTCACTTTTCGCCGCGTCATTAGGTTGTAAATTTCAAAAAACAAGAAAAATGAAAAAGACATTTTTAATCGGACTGGCAACAATGCTAATGTCGTGCAATCTGCTGGCCGAACCCGTAACTCAAAACCGCGAAGTGGCAAAATTCTCAGGAATCGACGCTCGCGAAGGCATAAAAGTGAACATTGTGCAAGGCACAGCCGAATCAGTAAAGGTTACAGCCCACCCTGATTACATCAACGATTTGCTCACCGAAGTTGAGGGCGGCACACTCGTCATCCGCTGGGCACGAAAAGTGAACTTCAAGAGCCGCAACGCCACTGTCGATGTTGTTGCAACCGATCTGAACCGTATTATCGCATCATCGGGCGCGATGGTCAAAACCGACAGCATTGAGGCTGCTGTTCTGAACGTGGGCTCATCGTCGGGCGCACGGCTTGAAATCAACGGTGTCAGCGCATCGAAAATTGATGCAGAATCGAGCAGTGGTGCATTGTTAGAAATTGAAGGCACCACCAAGCGCGCCGACCTCGACGCATCGTCGGGCGCACGCATCAAGGGCTCAAAACTGACTGCCAACGAGGCCAAGGCATCTGCTTCAAGCGGTGCTTCAGTATCGGTCAACGTCGTCGACAACTTTTCTGCCGATGCCTCAAGCGGCGGCTCCATCCGCTACGGCGGCAAACCTCAAATATCTGATGTGAGGTCAAGTTCGGGCGGTTCCATCTCGAAATTATAGCCGTCGTCCAAAAAAGGAAACATTTTCTTCATCATAAAAAATCATATAGTTGCTTCTGTGGTAAAGGTCGGCTTTGGGGTCGGCCTTTCCTTTTTTTGGCACAAAAATTGCTTTCACACAAAGCAAAAGTAAACAGCAGTGCGGCTTGTTATGTCAGCCGCCAATTGCTAACTGATTGTCGGCTTTGGAATTAAGGGTCGGAATATAATTTTGCACCCTATTTTTCCGAATTCGATATTTAGTTTTACTTTTGCACGAATTTTTTAGGCTTGATATGGACTACATAATTCCAATCAACGATTTAAAAGATGGCAAACATCGCTATGAGTTTGATGTTGCCGATAAGTTCTTTGAACCGTTTCCGGAGTCGGAGGTGAAGAAGTGCTCAATCCACGTTGTTGTCGACCTAATGAAGCGCAACACCGGAGTTGACACTGATTTCAGTCTGAAGGGTGTTGCCACCGTGGTTTGCGACCGCTGTCTCGACGAGTTCGAGATGCCGCTCGAATACACAGCGCATCTGACCTTTGTTCCTGGCGACGAGCCTGGCGAAGTGTCGGACGAAATGGTGGTCATTCCGCGCAACGACACCCGTCTCGACATCCGGCAGTACATCTACGAGTTCATCAACCTTGCCGTTCCGTTTCAGAAATATCACCCTGACGACGAAAACGGCAACCCGACCTGCAACCCGGAGATGATTCAGCGGCTCGAAGAAATTCGCGCAACTCAAACCGACAGTCAGGAAACTGACCCGCGATGGGATAAATTGAAAGATTTGATTAATTAAAATATTACAAAAATGGCACATCCAAAACACAGACACTCTAAGGAAAGAGGTCGCAAGAGAAGAACTCACTACAAGGCAGTTGCACCAACCGTAGCCGTATGCTCAAACTGCGGCGCGCCTGTTGAATATCACCACGTATGCCCTGAGTGCGGCTACTATCGTGGCAAACTGGCAATCGAGAAAACCGTTGCATAAGTCAATCGCCTGACAGCGAGAATGAACCTTGACTAATAAAAATTGCTCAAAAAATGAGAATCGGAGTTGACATAATGGGAGGAGATTTTGCGCCCGAAGCAACCGTTTTAGGGTCGATTCTGGCGCAGAAAGAACTTCCGGCTGATGTTAAATTGGTGCTGTTTGGTCCGAAAGACAAAATCGAGGCCATCTGCCAGCGTGAGAATTTCGACTCAAGCAAGTTTGAAATTGTTGACGCACAGGAGGTTATCGAGATGGGTGACCATCCGGCAAAAGCATTCACCGCCAAACCGAACTCAAGCATCACAGTGGGTTTCGGCTATCTGCAGAAAAAACTGATAGACGGATTCGCAAGTGCCGGAAGCACCGGCGCGATGCTCGTTGGCGCAATGTACACAATCAAGGCCATTCCGGGAGTCATCCGTCCGTGCATCTCGAGTGAGATGCCGCAGTTCGAGGGTACACCGACGTTGCTGCTCGATGTGGGCCTCAACGCCGACTGCCGCCCCGACGTGCTCTACCAGTACGCTCAAATAGGCACCGTCTACGCAAAGCAGATGTACGGCATTGAAAACCCGAAGGTGGCTCTGCTCAACATCGGAGCCGAGCCGGCAAAGGGCAACCTTGTCACAAAGAGCACCTACGAGGCTATGGTCGACACCAAGGATTTCAACTTCATTGGCAACATTGAAGGCAACCAACTGCTGGGCAACTGCCCCGCTGATGTGGTCGTAACTGACGGATTCACAGGCAATATCGTTCTGAAAGAGGCCGAAGGTCTTTACAAGATCATCCGCAAGAAAGGCCTTACCGACGAGTTCTTCGAGAAGTTCAACTTCGAGAACACAGGCGCGGTTCCAGTGCTTGGCGTGAACGGCATTGTGCTCATCGGCCACGGCATCTCGAACGACAAGGCTATTAAGACAATGATTCTGCAAACCAAGAAGATGATCGAAGCCAAGGTTTCAGAAAAAATCTGCGAATTGTATAAGTAATGTCAGAAAAAATTCGAGCAAAAATTTCCGGAATTGGAGCGTACGTACCTGATTATGTGCTAACCAACGAGGAGTTGAGCCGAATGGTTGATACTAACGACGAGTGGATAACCACTCGCGTTGGCATCAAGGAACGCCGCATTCTTAAAATTGACGGCGAAGGCTCTTCATATATGGGCGAACGTGCTGTGCGCCAACTATTTGAAAAAACAGGTACCACACCTGATCAAATTGATTTGGTGCTGTGCGCAACCGTAACACCCGACATGCCCTTCCCGGCAACGGCAAGCATCATTGCCGACAAGGTGGGCATCAAAAACGCAATGCATTTCGACATCAACGCAGGCTGCTCGGGCTTCATCTACACGCTCATCACAGCCAAAATGTACGTTGAGTCGGGGATGTTCAAGAAAGTGCTTCTGGTGACGGCTGAAAAGATGTCGTCAATTGTTGATTACACCGACCGCTCAACCTGTCCGCTCTTTGGCGACGGCGCTGCCGCGATGCTCATCGAGCCATCGGACGACGGAACTGGCGTTATCGATTTCATCGCGCAAAGCGATGGCGTGGGCCGCAACTATTTGTATATGAAGGCTGGCGGCTCGTGCCATCCGGCATCGGCCGAAACGGTCGCAAACCGCGAGCATTTTGTTTACCAGGAAGGCCGCACGGTGTTCAAATACGCCGTTACGAATATGGCCAACGTCTCGGTTGAGGTTATGAAGCGCAACGGCATCACCGCCGACACTCTGGCTTGGCTGGTGCCGCACCAGGCCAATCTGCGCATTATCGACGCTGTGGCCCGCGAAATGGACCTTTCGCCCGAGAAGGTGATGATAAACATCCAGAAGTACGGCAACACCACATCGGCCACCATTCCATTGTGCCTGCACGAGTGGGAAAACCGTCTGCACAAGGGCGACAATCTGATTTTGTCGTCGTTTGGCGCGGGCTTCACATGGGGTGCGATTTACCTTAAGTGGGGCTACGACGCGAAATAAATTCTATTGAAACCATACTACAGCGCACCGTTGACTTTCAGCGGTGCGTTTTTTCATTATCGGTTTTTTCCAAAAAACAAAATGTATGGCTATAATTGCAGTCAGAACAAAGAACTTGACAAAAGTCTGAACCAAGAAATAACAAACAACTTTATAATGAAACGGATATTAATATCGCTCTGCGCCATATCAATGCTTTTTGGCGCCTGCAAAAAAGGAAAAGAAGACGACAACCACTACGAGTCAATAAACGAGTGCATCTATGACATTATGGATGTCTATTATCTATGGGAAAGAAATATGCCGGCACGGCGTAAACTCAATTTTGAGCAGGTTCCTAGCGATTTTTTCGAGAGTTTGCTTTACAAACCCAACGAAGTGGATGTATGGTCATACATTTCTGACAATTCGCAGGCTCTTGAAGATGAACTCGAGGGCACTCCATATTCAATGGGCTACTCGCCACAATTCCAACGTTACGATGAGGGCGGAAAATATGTGCTGATAATTGTTGAGCATGTCTATCCGAACACACCAGCCGCACGTGCCGGACTCAAACGAGGTGATATTATTCTCGACATCAATGACACCCCACTGACACTCGAGAACTACGTTGAACTCTATCAACTGCAAAATTCAACATACAGCCTTGGTTATTATGATCCGGTCAGCAATACTCTCAACCTGACTGGTACAAAACTGAGCATGTCCGCTGACAGAATTGAGGCCGACCCATCGGCTTTCGACACCATCTACTACGTCGGCAACAAACCTGTGGGCTACTACGCATATATGGCATTTACCACTGGAAATAAGTATATTCCGTCGATGGATGCTGTTTTCGACCGATTCAAGGCTGCCGGTGTCAAAGATGTGATTCTCGACCTTCGGTACAATGGCGGTGGCTCAATTGATGCCGCCGAGCACTTGGCCTCAGCCATCGCTCCTGCAAGTGTTGTGAGCAATCACGAAGTGCTTGTTTCGTACATCTACAACGATTTTCTAACTACCGCCTATCGCGATTATGAAGAGGAAAACATGACCCGTTTCCCCGACAACAGCCACAATGCCGACATTGAGAACCTCTACGTGCTTGGCACAAGGGGCACTGCTTCGGCCAGCGAACTTATCATAATCGGTTTGCAACCTTATATGAATGTTACTCTTGTGGGTGAGAACACCTATGGCAAATTTACCGGAATGTTTATCTTCGACAGCGAGGATAAGGATTTTGAAAACCTCGAAAATTGGGCGATAGCTCCGATTGTGATGAAATATGCCAATGCCAACGGTTTCACCGATTTCTATAACGGCCTGACGCCCGACATCTATGTTGAGGACGATGGCTTGTATTTGGGTTATCCGCTCGGCTGCCCCGACGACCCGATGATTGCCGCTGCGCTCTCAAAAATCGGAGGTCTGCCGCTTACAGCCAAAGCAGCACACAAGAAGTTGCCATTCAAATATTTGGGTGGAAATCCGTCGATTGTGGGTAACAATCTTATCATAAACAAATTGAAGGTCAATAATTAATGTCCATTAATAAGAAATAAAGAATGCCGGATGCTGGGATTACAACATTCGGCATTTTTATTTTTCGACAGTTACTCGCGTCAATCTGTACCGCTGCGGTTGAAGAGCAGATAGCCCAAGTTAACCTGGAAGCGGAACGGCTTTTCCTCCTTGTAATAATAGTTGCCCGTTATGGCAAGCGGGCCAATGGGAGTTTGCCAAACCAAGGCTTCCTGTCCCATGAATCGCGGTGTCGGGTATTTCTCGCTGTATGTGGGAGCAAAACTCGATGTCAGCAGATAACGGTACGGCATGAAAACATGAAATTCAGTTCTGAGCTGCACCTTCTCCGTAAAATTGACAATAGGCATTATGCCGAATCCGACGAACTGGTTAGCGCGGTATTTCTCCAGAATCTGCGACTGGCACTGCGGGAACGGGTTATAGGCGTATGCCGAAAGCAGTGATGAGATGCTGTTCGAGAATTCAGTCTTGTTGTTGATGTTAAACACAAGCTGACTTCCAAAACTAAAATGTTTTCCCATCTCGAAATACTTGATTGCATGCAATTTAAAGTTGAACCAATCTCGGAATACCGAAGCCTTTTTTGCATCCTCGAAAGGCTTGGCGGTCGAGCCGGGACTATACTCCTCCTCGCCTATAATGTAACTTCCTTGCAGCATCAGGAACCGTCCTTTGTTGGCATACTGCTTATAGTTCAACAAATTATATTCGTAGCCAAGTTTGAAAACGCCATAGTTCATGCTTGTCTCATCGGCATCGTCGCTCTTTGTTATGTTAGTCGATTGGAAATAGTTGTAATACTTGATTCCGAAGGCGGCTCCGGTGGTCAGAATACCGCGCGTACCTGCAGGGGCTCCAAGGTCAATTCCGAGATATTTATCGGTATGTATCACCTGCGACAACGCCTTGCTGTCAAAAAAGAGTTCGCCACTTGTCTTGAAATAGTTCCAACGGTTGTAAGAAGCCCTGAAATCGACAAAGAACGGCGGCACCATCTTCACCACATTGCGCGGTGACATGTCGATGCGGTAAAAGGCATCGGCAGAGTTGTAGAACTGCCCTGCCGTGATGCTTCCCGACAGAGTGCAGATATTGCGGTTCATGAACACATATTCGGCTCCAATCTGCCCAAAACTCCGGTTGCCCGACGAAAGGTTGCCGCCGAACTTTACGGTGAATGAGTTTTTGGCCGATACGTTGAGATGCAAGTCGAAATGGCCGGTCTCCGGATTGAGCACCGCTTGCGGGTAGATATTCTGTATCATCTTGTCCGACACCAACTTAAAGTAGGAATTCTCGAGTGCCTTGAAGTTGAATGTATCGCGTCCGCGCTTGATGCTCTGCTCCACATAACCAGCAGCCAAATCGTTCACGCCTTCAACCACAACATTGCTGAAAACCATATCTTTAAATCCGTCAGTGAAAGCCTTGCGCCTCTGCGCTATCGAATCGGGACTGACTCGCCGGCTTATGAGCATCTTTATTGAATCCAACTTCGCGTTAGTGGTCTCATAGCCAATACTTTCAATCTCATCAATCCGCTCAAAATCCATCAGTCCGAACTGGCTGAGTTTTGGCGCAATCATAATTCCCTTGCCGGGAATAGAGAAGTTCGACTTCTTCATAAAGAAGTTAATCAGAAGAAGATAGACGTCGTCGTAGGTCGGTTTTTCAGGATTGTCGGTCACGGTGCAGCCAATAATCACATCGGGGTGGTACATCTGGTCGAGCAAGTCCGACGGGAAATTGTTCTGCATTCCGCCGTCGAAAAGCAGAACGCTGTCGACCATCAGCGGGCGGAAATAGCCCGGGAACGTCATCGACGCCCTAACTGCCTGCGCCAAATTGCCTTTGGTGAAAACCACTGGTTTGTTGCCGTGCACATCGGAGGCCACGCAGAAGAAGGGCACTAGCAGTTTGCTGAAATCATAATCGGCGCGTGCCGACCCTTGTGCGTACATCTGCATGAAGCGGAAATCCATCTGCTCAGGGTCGATTATGTTTGTGGGCAGAATGGGGTTCAGCGACGAGCCCTCACGCTTCAGTCCGATGCTTACCCAGTCGGCGGTGCTGTTTTTTGTCTTGTAGTAGTATTGCTCCTCAAGACTTATCACGCCTTTCGACCATGTGAAAAAGTCGTCGGAACGCAAAAATTCGGCCATCTCATCGGGTGTGTAGCCAATGGCATAGAGCGATCCAATGATGGCGCCCATTGATGTTCCGCAAATGTAGTCGATTGGAATCCCGTTCTCTTCAAGAGCCTTAAGAAGCCCAATGTGGGCCAAACCCTTGGCTCCGCCACCACTCAGCACAACACCAACCGATTGCGCGTTGAGTTGCGCAGCAACCGATATGGCTAAAACGATTGTCAAGAGCAATCTTTTCATGGCGACGGGCGGTGGTTTGCATAGAATTATATGCTATTCGCAAACATGTTTTTCAATCAACGCCTTCAGTTCCTGCAGGTTGCGGGCAACGGGGAACTGCGGATAGTCACGAACCACGTTGTCGGGCGGGCAGTAGAGAATGCCCACATCGGCCGACTCCACCATTGGAATGTCGTTGTATGAGTCGCCGAAAGCCAGAACCTTGTATTTGAGGCTTTGGAAGGCCTCCACAGTGCGGCGTTTCGGGTCGGGCTGGCGAAGTTTGTAATCGACCACGCGGCCTGTCTCGTCAATCTCCAGCGAATGACAGAGCAGGAACGGATCCTCGAGTTGCTCCATAAGCGGCTTAGCAAACTCCACAAAAGTGTCGGACACAATTGCGAAGCGCGTCACCTTGCGCAGCCAACGGGTAAATTCAAGAGCACCGTCGAGAGGTTTCATTGTGGCGATAACTTCCTGAATATCTTGTATTTTTAAATTATGTTCATCGAGAATTTTGAGCCGGTAACGCATCAGTTCATCGTAATCTTTAATATCACGGGTGGTAAGTTTCAGCGCGTCGATGCCAGTTTTTTTTGCAAAATTAATCCAGACCTCTGGCACGAAAACACCCTCTAAATCAGCGCATACAATCCACATAGTCAATAATTTATATCGTTGTCGGCAACAATTTGCCTTTCTACAAATTTACACCTCTTTTTGAGACGTTCAAAACACATTTGCAAAGATATGCTATTGTTTTCTTGAAAAAAATCAATTGCTCATTACAATTCTATAATTACCTTTGGTTGTTTTTTGAAAAGATAAGTGTTATGGAAAACATTGATTGGGCCAACATAGGATTTGGCTACAGAAAGACTGACTACAATGTCCGTTGCTATTATCGCGACGGCAAATGGGGCGAGATTGAGACTTGCTCCGAAGAGACAATCCCGATGCACATGGCTGCCACCTGCCTCCACTACGGACAGGAAGCCTTTGAAGGCTTGAAGGCATACCGCTGCCCCGACGGCAAGGTGCGAGTGTTCCGCTCTGACGAGAACGCAGCCCGATTGCAATCGACATGCCGCGGCATTTTGATGCCCGAGTTGCCAACCGAAACTTTCAATAAGATGATTGATATGGTGGTCCGCCTCAACGAGCGCTTCATTCCGCCCTATGAGACTGGCGCCACACTCTATCTGCGCCCGCTGCTTGTCGGCATAAGCGCACAAGTGGGTGTTCATCCGGCATCAGAATATCTGTTCCTGATTTTTGCTACTCCGGTGGGTCCGTACTTCAAGGGCGGATTTGCCTGCAATCCATACGTCATCATCCGCGAGTTCGACCGTTCGGCTCCGCTTGGCACTGGTATTTACAAGGTGGGCGGAAACTACGCCGCCAGCCTGCGCGCCAACAAGATGGCTCACGACCTTGGCTATGCTTGCGAGTTCTATCTCGACGCAAAAGAGAAGAAATATATGGATGAGTGTGGTGCGGCTAACTTCTTCGGAATCAAGAACAACACTTACGTGACGCCGAAATCGTCTTCGATTCTGCCTTCAATCACCAACAAGAGTTTGATGCAGTTGGCTGAAGACCTTGGAATGACGGTTGAGCGCCGCCAGATTCCTGAAGAGGAGTTGGCAACATTTGAGGAGGCAGGTGCTTGCGGCACGGCTGCTGTTATCTCGCCAATCTCGAAGATTGACGACCTTGAGCAGAAGAAGACCTTCGTCTTCTCAAAGGACGGCAAACCCGGTCCTATTTCGACGAAGCTCTACAACCTGCTGCGCGGCATCCAGTACGGCACTGAGCCTGACAAACACAACTGGACAAGAGTGGTTATTGGATAATTTGGGTTTTAATTTGTTAATAAGTGGAACGCTCCTCGCCTTCGGGCTTGGAGCGTTTTTTGTGTTGCGAATGAGGTGATTATGTCTATTTTTGTAATATTTAAACATTGACTATGCTAACCATTAAATCTAAAACGTTCAAGAGCATTTGTTTGCTTCTCTCTTGCTCTATCATATTAACATCTTGTTATTCAACAAAATATGTTTCGCTACAAGATGATTACAATGCAAAATATAATGGCAAAAGTCACGCAGAAATAATCGAATTGCTTGGACCACCAGATAGGACAACTTCTGATGGAAAAGGTGGAGAGATATTGATTTATGAAGTGAAAAAACAAAAAGGTGGCTATTCAGATAGTAATTCTGTCAATCTTACTGAATTTAAAACGCAAACATGCTTCTTTGTTGATGAGAATAAGATATGCTATAATGTTACGACAGATGATGTTAAAGAAGAAACATATTATGATAAAACCAAAACAATAGCCAGCCTGGTATTTTGCGGAGTATTAGGATTGTTCATAATAATTTCCACTGCAGACTGAAAAAAATATCATTCTTCAAAACGCTCCAAGTTCAAAACCTGGGGCGTTTTTTGTGTTGTGAGTTGCTAATCTTCAACTATTATGAAGACATCCTCATTAGGATTCTTCATCAGATATTGCTCGCGGGCAAATTTTTCGAGGTTCTCCTCATCCGAAACCAACTCTTTGGTTTTCTGAATATCGGATTCAATCTTTTTGGCGTAGTACTCCTTCTGCTCCTTCATATCACGCAGATTCCGCCTGCTCGACATGAGATTGAGCAGGTTGTTCTGGTCGAGAAACGAAATCCACAACACAAAAACAGCCGTTGCAATCGCAAATTTGTTTTTGCAATGACTAAGAATGGTTTTTATTGTCGGATTCAGTTTCATCTGATATTGTTTCTTTTGCAAAGATGGAAAAAGTACGTCATTATGTCTAATTTTTTCCGCTACAAATTATTTCCATCGGAATCAAACTTGTCGAAAAGGAAATTATTGTACGGATAACGCTCTGCGTGAATGGCTTTTGCCTTCTCATAGATGAGACTTCGGAACTCATCAATGTTGGAATGTTCCTTGGCCGAAATGAAAATGCAGGGCAGATTGTTTTTGGCAATCCACGATTTTTTCAATTCTTCAAGCGTTGGCGCTGGCGGTGTTAGCAAATCGGTCTCATCATGCGGCTCGGGCTTGTAATTGTCTATTTTATTGAAAACCACGTACGTGGGTATCAGTTGCGCCCCGATTTCCTGAAGCGTGCGGTTCACCACATCAATCTGCTCCTCAAAATTCGGGTGTGAAATGTCAACCACATGCAGCAAAATGTCGGCCTCGCGAACTTCGTCGAGAGTTGATTTGAACGACTCCACAAGGTCGTGTGGCAACTTGCGGATGAACCCAACGGTGTCCGACAGCAGGAACGGCAGATTGTCAATCACCACCTTGCGCACAGTGGTGTCGAGCGTGGCAAACAGTTTGTTTTCTGCAAAAACATCGCTCTTGCTCAACATGTTCATGATGGTTGATTTGCCAACATTAGTGTAACCCACAAGCGCAATGCGCACCATTTGGCCGCGGTTTTTACGCTGAGTGGCCATCTGCCGGTCTATTTTGGAGAGTTGCTCTTTCAAGTGCGATATTTTATCCAGAATAATTCGGCGGTCAGTCTCAATCTGTGTCTCACCCGGGCCACGCATTCCTATACCGCCACGTTGGCGCTCAAGGTGCGTCCACATTCGCGTCAAGCGTGGCAGAAGATATTGATATTGAGCCAGTTCAACCTGCACTTTGGCATGAGCCGTGCGGGCACGCTGGGCAAAAATGTCGAGAATCAAATTGGTTCGGTCGAGCACACGGGCCTTGAACATATTTTCAAGATTTCGCAACTGTGTGGGCGTCAATTCGTCATCGAAAATCACCAGATTCACCTCGTTGGCCTCAACATATTCGGCCACCTCCTTTATCTTTCCCGAACCGAGAAAAGTGGCACCGTTGGGCTTATCCATCTTCTGCGTGAACCTTCCAACAGTAATTGCGCCGGCGGTATCGGCCAGAAAAGCCAGTTCATCAAGGTACTCGTTCACCATTTCCTCGTTCTGCTCCTGAGTTATGACACCCACAAGCACAGCCGTCTCCGCAAATTTTTCCCTAATGATGTTCTCTCTGCCCATATTCAAATAGTTCTAAAAACCAAAATTTGATTTGCAAAAATATGAATTTTAATCCGTACCTCTATGCCCAAGAACGCGTTGAAATTCTGACCGCCAACAGCGCTGATTATGCCTTGAAATCCATTGTTGGCAAGGCTTTACTCGCAGAAATTGACCATTATTCGGCCTCAAGCGGCTCCAATTCTCACTATTCCACACATATAATATATAGCAGAGGCTGCCACAGAAGGTTGATTTTACTGCATTTAAAGGCTTTAATAAAATGATTTTTAACTGAATTACAATTAGATACGAAAATCAGTCTTTTTTTTTTCAAAAATTTTTCAAAAAAACGTAATTATCTGCATTAAAAGAGAATAACGTTTTCTTTTTTTCCTATATTTACAATGCTTTAAGCATTAATCATTTGTTGTTATATAATCTTAAAAAAACACTTCGGTATGAACAAACAGGAATTAGTTGCCGCTATGGCAGCAAAAGCAGGCTTGACCAAAGCTGATTCGGAGAAAGCTTTGAATGCATTCACAGCATCTGTGGCTGACGCTCTTGGTAAAGGCGAGAGCGTACAATTGATTGGTTTCGGTACATTCTCAGTTAGCGCACGCGCTGCTAGAAGCGGTAAGAACCCTCACACTGGTGCAAAAATCCAAATCGCTGCTAAGAAAGTTGCCAAATTTAAAGCAGGCAAGGCTCTGGCCGATAAAGTAAACTAAAAACTAAGTCCTCGTTCTGAGGACTTTTTCTTTTATGATCAATCCCCTCGACAATTATTTGTCGGGGGATTTTTTTTGCAAAATACACACTTTCCACTCTCTGCGGGAGCGCTGAAAAATAATCGTCGATTTAATATCATTTTTTTGCCTCAACCCTATCGGAATTCAAAAAAAATTGCTATAACTTTAGCCTTGTTCGTGATACACGAATCCACGTACTTTTTTATAAACTATATACCACATTTATTATGAAAGTGTATCAACCTAACGAGATTAAGAATCTCTCCTTAATTGGTGCGGCCGGCTCCGGGAAAACCACTCTGGCCGAAGCAATGATGTTTGAGGCCGGAGTGATATCACGCCGCGGCGACATCGAAAGTCAAAACACAGTGTCGGACTACAACGCCATCGAGCACGAGCAGGGGCGTTCGGTCTATTCAACAGTTCTGCACGTCGAGTTCAACAACAAGAAGTTGAACATCATCGACACCCCGGGATTGGACGACTTTGTTGGCGGAGTAATATCGTCGCTCGCCGTAACCGATGCCGCCATTATGGTCATCAACTCGTCGAAGGGTGTTGAGGTGGGAACACAGACCATCTCGCGTCACTGCAACCGTCTGAACACATCGATGCTGATTGCCGTGAACCAATTGGACCACGAAAAGGCCAATTTCGACAAGACTATTGAGGAACTGCACGCACTCTACGGCAATAAGGTTGCCATTGTGCAGTACCCAATCAACCCGGGCACGGGCTACAACGAGATGGTCGATGTGCTGAAGATGAAGATGTACCGCTGGAAACCCGAAGGCGGTGTTCCGGAAGTGCTTGACATCCCGGCCGACCAAATGGACAAGGCCAAAGACTTGAACGCCAAACTGATTGAGGCTGCCGCCGAAAACGACGACACGCTGATGGAGAAATTCTTTGAGGAAGGCTCGCTGGACGAGGATCAGATGCGCGCCGGAATCCGTGCCGGCATCATCAGCCGCGGAATGTTCCCAGTGTTCTGCGTTGCAGGCAAGAAAGATATGGGCATCCGCCGTATGATGGAGTTTGTGGGCAATGTAGCCCCGAATCCGACCGAAATGCCAGCACCCGTCAATTCAGAGGGCAACGAGGTTAAGTGCGACCCGAACGGCAAGACTTCGGTCTTCATCTTCAAGACAACCGTTGAGGAGCACGTGGGCGAGGTTCTCTACTTCAAGGTGATGTCAGGAAAAATCACCGAGGGTATGGACCTTGTGAACACCAACAAGAACGCCAAAGAGCGCCTGTCGCAGTTCTTCTCGCCTGCCGGTAAGAACCGCGAGAAACTCACCGAAATGGTGGCCGGCGATATTGGCGCAATGGTGAAACTGAAAGAAACAAAAACCAATCATACGCTGAACGACAAGGATTTAGACTGGACCTATCCGGCAATCCAAATGCCCGACCCGCGCTTCCGCACAGCCATTAAACCGGTTGATGCATCGGAAGAGGAGAAATTGGGCGATTTGCTCGTTCGCAAGTCACAAGAAGACCCGAGCATTGTTGTTGAGTACTCTAAAGAGTTGAAACAGACCATCGTTTACGGTCAGGGTGAGTTCCACATCAACTCGCTGAAATGGCAACTCGAGAACCTGCACGGCCTGAAGGTGCAGTTCATCGACCCGAAGATTCCGTACCGCGAGACCATCACCAAGGCCGCTCAAGCCGACTACCGTCACAAGAAACAATCGGGCGGCGCCGGACAGTTCGGCGAAGTTCATATGATTATCGAGCCGTACACCGAAGGAATGCCCGCACCATCTACCTATAAGATTGACGGCAAAGACTGGTCGGTCAGCCTTCGCGGAACTGAGGAAATCAGCCTGCCGTGGGGCGGAAAACTCATCTACTGCAACTGTATTGTAGGTGGCGCCATCGAGGCAAGATTTATGCCGGCCATTCAAAAAGGTATTATGGAGAAGATGGAGGAAGGCCCGCTGACAGGTTCGTACGCACGCGATATCCGCGTCTGCATCTACGATGGTAAAATGCACCCGGTTGACTCGAACGAAATCTCGTTCAAACTTGCCGGACGCAACGCTTTCAGCCAAGCATTCAAGGCTGCCGGTCCGAAGATTATGGAGCCGATTTACGATGTTGAAGTGCTTGTGCCATCAGAGTATATGGGCGACGTGATGAGCGACTTGCAAGGCCGCCGCGCAATGATTATGGGTATGAGCAGCGAGTCGGGTTACGAGAAACTGCAGGCACGCGTTCCGCTGGCCGAGTTGAACAAATACTCAACCGCGTTGAGCTCGCTCACATCGGGCAGCGCAACCTACACAATGAAGTTTGCTGAGTACGCACAAGTGCCGAGCGATGTTCAGGACAAGTTGTTGAAAGCCTACGAGGCCGAACACAAAGAGGAAGAATAATTTTTTCATTGTTTATACGGAAAGCCCTGCTGCATTTTATGTGGTGGGGCTTTTTTATGAGTAAAGTGAAATAAAAGGCTATAGAAAAATAGGCATGATAATAGTTAGATTGCTGTTTTATGAAATGAGTTGAGTAACTTGCGGCCCTAAAAAATCAGAAAATGAAACATCTGTTTACTATTCTGGCACTAATTATTGCGGCTCACGTAACTGTGGCACAGACACGCCCCGTGGCCGACATGGCAAAGTTTGAGAACCAATTGAAAACCACCGCCGAGAAACTTAAATCAATCGAGAGCGACTTCACACAGGTGAAGCACCTTGATATGTTTGACGAGGATGTTACTTCGAAAGGCCAATTCTACTATCTGAAAGACAACAAGATAAGTCTCGATTACTCGAAGCCGTTGAGTTACCTGATTGTGATTAACGGCGGCCGGCTGAAGATTGTGGCCGATGGCAAAAAGAGCGTTATGCAGTTGAACACCAACAAGATGATGAACGAGATGCAGGATATGATTACCGCCTGTATGGTTGGCGACCTGAGCCGGATGAACAGCAACTATGAACTTAAGTATCAAGAAGATGATCATCAGTACATTGTCAGCATCACACCACGCAGCAAGACGGTTAAAGAGTACGTTTCGGCCATCGAGATTAGGCTGAGCAAGGCAGATATGTCGGTCGATCAACTGCGAATGTACGAGAACGAAGCCGACTACACCGACTACCGCTTCACCAACAAACGCTTCAACCAACTGACCGACGAGAGCCGGTTCAAAATTGACTGATGGCGCGCCAGTTGCTAAAAATATTGACAGTAAGCATTTTATTACTCGCAGCGAATGTCTGTTTTTCGCAGCCAATAATTGCGCCCGGCAAAACAGCACGTCATAATTTGCAAATCGACACTCGTGGCAACCACTTTAGCGGAATGATGATTGCCCGCCCCACTGCCGAAGGCCCGCGTGTGCTGGCCACATCATATTTTGGCCCCACCATTTTCGACTTCACCCTGACGCCCGACTCGCTGAAAGTGAACAGTTGCGTTGAGCCAATGCGCCGCCCGAAAGTGCAGCAACTGCTTGAGCGCGACCTACGCGTTGTACTCACTGACCGCAATCTGGCAAAACTCAAAAAAAAGACTGATTACATTGAGCAAAGAAAGCGCGGCCATGGCTTTGGAAAATCGGCGTTTACAACCATTTATAATGCTGACGGCAGCGTAAGCCGAGTGCTTATCAAACACCCGTGGATAAGGCTGGAATTGACTATTGAGGAGATAAAGTAAGATTATCATCCGTTTCCGAACGCGGCCACAATCACTTGCTCAATCTTGTCCACAAAACGGATTTCTATGCTGTACTTCGAAGTTTGGATATTCTTCTGCTGATTAGGCACGAAAATGCGCTTGTATCCCAGTTTGTCGGCTTCAGCAATGCGCTGCTCGATGCGTGCCGTAGGGCGGATTTCGCCCGAAAGTCCCACTTCGCCGGCAAAGCAGTCGCCCTGACGCAGCGGTCGGTCAACATCCGACGATAGAATGGCGCAGATGACCGCCAAATCGAGTGCCGGGTCGATGACCTTCAGGCCACCGGCAAGGTTCAGAAACACGTCTTTGGTGGCCAATTTGAAACTTGCCCGTTTCTCGAGCACGGCCAAAAGCATGTTCAGCCGCCGCGAGTCGAAACCAGTTGTTGAGCGCTGTGGCGTGCCATAGACGGCGGTGCTCACAAGAGCCTGAACTTCAACCATAAACGGGCGCACACCTTCGAGTGTTGCGGCTGTGGAAACGCCGCTGTACTGCTCGCGATGGGTGCCAAGCAGAAATTCCGATGGGTTGGCAACTTCCTGCAATCCTTCTTCGCCCATTTCAAAAATGCCGATTTCCGACGTTGAGCCGAAACGGTTCTTGTGAGCACGTAAAATTCTGTAGAAGAAATGGTTATCGCCTTCGAACTGAAGCACCGTATCAACCACGTGCTCAAGCACTTTTGGTCCGGCCAGCGAACCGTCTTTGGTGATGTGGCCGACAATAATCACCGGCGTTGAAGTCTCTTTTGCAAACTGCTGCAGTTGTGATGCGCTTTCACGAATCTGCGAAACCGTGCCCGGCGACGACTCAATATAATCGGTGCGCAAGGTTTGAATGGAATCAACAATCAGCAGATCGGGTTTGAGTGTGCGAGCCTGAGCGATAATGTTTTCGCACGAAATTTCAGCCAGGAAATAGATATTGTCGTCGTGAACTTTGAGCCGTGTGGCGCGCATCTTGATTTGTTCGGCGCTCTCTTCGCCCGAGACGTAGAGCACCGTGCCGTCGAATTTTCCGGCAACCTGCAGCAGCAGAGTCGATTTGCCGATGCCCGGCTCGCCACCGAACAGCACCACAACGCCCGGAACCAATCCGCCGCCAAGCACGCGGTCGAATTCAGAACTTTGCGTCGAGCGCCGCTGCTGACGGTTCTCAACAATGTCTTTTATCAGTATGGGTGATGAGCCAATGGCCGCGCGGCCAACCGTGGCGGTTGCTTTTGCGTTTGTAACTTGCTGAACTTCTTCGTTGTAGGTGTTCCACTCACCGCACGACGGGCAACGTCCAATCCATGTCGACGACGATGCGCCGCAGTTGCTGCAGACGTAAGTGGTTTTCAGTTTCGGCATCGAACTATTTCTTTACCAGTTCAATGCGAGTATAGGCACCGCCTTTTCGGTCTTCAACGCCTTCGGGATGTTTGCGCTTAATCATTTTCAGGCGTTTGTTCTTTTTCAATTCGTCGAACCAGTAGGTGCCACGGATATCGTTACTACCCTTTATATATCCATCGTTGCCGTTAATGCCTTCGTATGAGATGGTAAGTTCCTTTCCGACAGTAGAATAGACATAAAGACCATACTTGATTGTATCGCCCGCAGCAACCTCAACTTTTCTCTTATATGTGCCGCGTTTGTTGTTTGCTGATAGATTCTGGTGCGGATGCACAACATCGCCCGGCTTAACCTTTGAACTGTCGGTCTCAACGGTGAACACTTCAAGCACGTCACCTGCATAGAATGTCCAGTATGTGATGGCGGTAATTGAGTCGGGATCAGTGAACGGAACCTGACGCCAAACGCCCACCAACTTGTCCTGACGGTCGATTTTGCAGGTTGCGAAACATAAGGCAATGGCCAAAAACGGGAGTATTGTCTTTATTCTCATTGTGTATCAATTTTCAAACCGCTAAAAGTATCAAATAATTATGTTGACTAAAATTATTTTTTTACAGACGGCCTGTTTTTATTGTCGAAGGAAAAACCGCTCCGGAATATCTGATGTTCAAACATCACTTAATGAGCATATTGGTTGCGGTGTCGGGGAAAATGAAGGTGGGTTTGAATTTTTTAGCCTCTTCAAAATCCATCTGCGCGTACGATATTATCACCACAACATCGCCCACAACAGCCTTGCGCGCTGCCGGACCGTTGAGGCAGATGCAGCCTGAACCGCGTTTTCCTTTGATGATGTAGGTTTCGAGTCGTTCGCCGTTGTTCACGTTCACAACCTGAACTTTCTCATTTTCAATCATGTTTGCGGCATCGAGCAAATCCTCGTCGATGGTGATGCTACCAACATATTCCAGATTTGCCTCTGTCACTGTTACTTTATGAATCTTCGATTTTACAACTTCGATATTCATTTCAGATGTGCTGTTTAAACGGCCGCAAAGGTAGCAAAAAGAGTTTAGAATAAAACATTGATTTTTTGTATGGCAGTGCCGATATGTTATTTGCGCAATTGTGTGATTGTTAGCAAAAAGAATTTTGCTGCTGCCATTTGATTTTCCAATTCTCACATCAGCACAATTCCTGTTCCAATCCGACCAAGGGTTTGGTTTCGGCGATGCGAGAAAAGCCCGTTCGGGCCGCATTTGGTGCACTCGCCCGATGATTCAATATTTGATGCCGGAACGCCTGCCTGCTCAAGTTGAAGACGATTGGCAAGCACAAGGTCGATGTGGGGGCGGGGCCATTCGCTGCGGTGCAGAATAGTGTCAGGCCAGCGGCTGAAATGCTCGGCCACATCGCCGCCCACTTCAAAGCAGCACGCGCCAATACACGGTCCGATAGCCGCCATCAGATTTTCTGGTTTGGTGCCGAACTCGTTAGCCATCTTCTTGACTGTCAAACCAACAATGCCGTTGGCCGTACCTCGCCAGCCTGCATGGATTGCGGCTGCAGAATGTGTCGCGGGGTCGTAGAGCAGCACGGGCACGCAGTCGGCTGTGAGCACCATCAGCGCAATGCCGCGGCGGTTGGTTATCAGGGCGTCGGTGCAGGGAATTCGGCTGTCGATGTCCACACTTCCGCGACCATCATCGGCATCGGTCACAACCGCGATGTTGAGGCTGTGAGTTTGCTCGCCAGTAACAAGCCGATTGATGTCAAAACCAATTGTCTGTGCCAGCCTTCGTCGATTGTCGGCTCCACCCACCGACCGCAGATTGATGTCGGTTGCTGCATTGTTGCCGCACGTAACAAAATGCTTTACAGTGCTGAATCTGTCGAGATTGGCAAAAGTGAAAAACGGGAAACCGGCGGAATGCAGCATTATCATAGAGCGTTATTTTTCAGTAATTTCAACAAGATCAACTACAGTAAGCGTTGAACCATCTACATGGAACCGAACATCGTATCCGGCAAACGGCATTCCGAATGTTTTGTCGGCACCGGCTTGCACGGGTGGGCGCGGGTCGTTCTGAAGCACATTCACGAGTGTGTCTGCCAAATTGTTGCCTAATTTTTGACGGAACGAGTCGGGCAGAACCACATCCAAATGGCTGAATTCAACATCGTCAACAAAGCCAGATCGCGCCTCGCTGATGCTGTCGGCGTAAGCCACGTAAGGCTTGATGTCGAAGATGGGTGTGCCGTCCATCAAATCGGCGCCAAGCACATGAATGACAGGGCCTTGCGGCGTTTCCAATTCGATGCGTTCGATTTCAACCGCCGACAGTCCCAATCCATTCGGGCGGAACGGCGAGCGCGAGGCAAAAACACCCACCTGCCGGTTCCCGCCAAGGCGCGGCGGGCGCACCATCGGCTGCCAACCACTTTGCCGGTTGGCCGAAAATTGCCAGATAAGCCACAGGTGCGAGAACCCTTCAAGGCCGCGTAGGGCATCGGCATTGCGGTATTTTGGGCAGAAGACAATCCGTCCGCGCAAGGTTGGCACAACACCGCTCTGCCGCGGAATGCCGAACTTGCTCGGAAAATCGGTGTGGATATGTGCAACGGGCCCTATTTCAAATCTTTCAGCCATTCGTCGGTCTTTTTTTTTGATTGTCTCTTCACCTGAGCCGTATAAAGTTCACGGCTATTTTTTAGTGACTTTCGCTATTAGCGTGTATATGGCCAACGCCACAGCCACAAGCGACAGCACAAGCGTAAACAAAGGTTTGGTGTCGAAGCGAGCATCGAGTTTGATACCTCCCCATACACCCAAAACAATTATGCCAAGCATTTCGAACGCAACGCCCGAATACTTGGCATAATTTGGAAGGTCGTTTTTCAAATCATCATTTTTCTGCGGCATTGGCCTGGGCTTTACCGTCCATCTTGCAGTTGCCCGTAAAGGTTGCTCCCGGCTCAATGGCGAGTTTCGTCGTAGAGATGTCGCCAAGAATAGCGGCTGTACTCTTCAGCACAAGCAGTTCATTCACAAAAATCTTACCCTCGAGTTTACCTTCGATTTCAGAATTCTTGCAAGTTATCTGGCCATTGATGTCGCCGGTTGGCCCCACCACAATTTTACCTGAGATTTTGATGTTTCCTGTAATTTTCCCGTCAATGCGCATATCGCCATTGCAGTCGATATCGCCCTTGATGGTTGTACCCGCACCAATTATGTTAATCTGGTCGCGGAACGATTCGTTGTCTTTAGCCATAGTCAGTACTTTGATGTTTTTCTCAATTTCGCGTTTCGCGAAGCGCCCAAAGATAATCTTTTATGCGAAAATATAAACCATAAACTCGGCATATACGAAAAACAGTTTCTTCAAATGACTGATTTACTCTATCAAGCGGAATTCTTCTGATGGGGAAACCGCCTTGTATGCAAACACTAAAAAACTCCGTAGAACCGGCTTTTAAAGCGCTGTTTACAAAACATTATCGCGATTTTTTCCACAAACAGGATTTTGAATCATTTTTTTTGTATCATTGTGTCATTGATGATAATTCAATAAGTCTAATTTAAAATAAAAGAAAAAGTTATGGGAAAATTTGTAGTTAAACAAACAAAGACCGGCATTAAGTTCGACTTGAAAGCCGGCAATGGAGAAGTAATCGCAACATCAGAAGTTTACAATTCTGAATCAGCATGCATGAACGGCATTGCAAGTGTGAAAACCAACTGCGCAGCCAACGTTGAAGACCAGACTGTAGAAAATTTCGAGCAGCAGAAACACCCGAAATACGAAGTTTACGTCGACAAAGCCGGTGAGTTCCGTTTCCGTCTGAAAGCACGCAACGGCGAGGTTATCGCTGTATCAGAAGGCTACAAGGCAAAACCGAGCTGCATGAACGGCATTGAAAGCGTTAAGAAGAACGCTCCCGATGCAGAGATTGTAAAGGAATAAAATCATTCTAAATCACTGAAAACCTGTCAACAACATTATTGTTGACAGGTCTTTTTTGTTTTTCGAAAAGCACTCAAACCTAACTGATAAAATAGGACAAACAACCTACTCCCCTATTTTCAAAAACATTTGTATATGAAAGCAATATCAACACTCAGAAGAGTTGCATTGTCAACCATCGGCATTGGAATGACAGTTGCATTCTCATCATGCGAAGAACTCTTTAATTCTGAAACACAAACATTTGACACCAATGCGGCCTTGAAAGAGGCTTTGTCGATTGGCGCGCAAACAGCCGCAATCAATTTGGGTAAAGACGGCGGCTACATGAACGATGTGGCAGTGCAAATTGGCGTGCCAGAGGAAGTTTCAACCGTTATGGAACTGGCGGACACAGATGCCGGAAAAACATTCTTGGCAGCAATCGGTGCCGAAATCTTCAACGAAGGCGAATTGATGCAACTGATGAACAAAGCAGCCGAAAAGGCCGCCCCGCAATCGGCTGAGATATTTGTGGGCGCCATCACCAGCATGACCATTGCCGACGGCGAGAACATTCTGTTTGGTGCCGAAAACGCTGCAACCGAATATTTGAGAGCCAAAACTTACGTTGAATTGACAAGAGTATTTGGCGATGTGGTTACAAGCACTTTCGACTTGGTTTCGGTTGGCGGACACACACTGAACGAAGCTTGGGCAGGTTTTACACAGTACTACAACCGTATTATCGATTTTAAAGAAAAGCAGGACTTGAAGACTCTGGCGGTTATTGCCGCTTTGAAAATAGGTTTGTCAAGCACTGGAAACGATGCCTTGTACAACAAAATAATGTCGATTGAACGTGTAAACACCAATTTAGGCGAATATGTGACTGGCAAGGCTCTCGACGGCTTGTTTGTTAAAGTGGCCGAAAAAGAGAAGGGCATTCGTACCGACGCATCGCAACGCGTTACCGACTTGTTGCGGAACGTATTCGGACGACTGGATTAACCACTCTCCTATTGACGTATCTTAAAGGCAGTCAGCATTGACTGCCTTTTTTCGTAGAATGCAGGATATTTGCAGCCTGCTCGTTTGAATATAAAATTCTAAACATCAATCATTTTATGCAGTGTAAAGAAAAATTTGTTCTTTTTAGTTTGCTAATGAAAGCCAAATTCCTACTTTTGCACCGCTTTGTGAAAAGCACGTTCAGCACAGAACACTTTGGAGAGGTGGGTGAGTGGCTGAAACCAACAGTTTGCTAAACTGTCGTACGCGATTAGTGTACCACGAGTTCGAATCTCGTCCTCTCCGCAAGAAGCCGCCGATAAAAAGGCGGTTTTTTGTTGCATACTGTTAGTCAACCGGATTTACTGAATTTTGGTCAGATAACCATCAATCATCTCAAGCAAAAGATTGCCAGCGATGGGTTTCGACACGTAGTTGTCGCAGCCGGCGGCAATAATCTCTTCGCGTTCGCCGGAGAGCGCAATTGCAGTTTGAGCAATAATCACTAATTGCGGACGAACTTTTTTAATCTCGGTAGCGGCGGTTTTGCCGTCCATAACGGGCATCATCATATCCATTAGCACAATGTTGATGTCGGGTTGATTGGCAACGGCTTCAATGGCTTCAACGCCATTCTTTGCCCACACAATGTCGGCATTGGTCTTCTTGAGCAACGCCTTCAGATACAAGAAGTTGGTTTGCTCATCTTCGGCGATGAGTATTTTTTTCCCGCTGAAATTGTATTTATCCATACCCAATTTGGTTTTTCAATGCTTCCCAAAGGTATAAAAATAATTGTAGTTTTGCACGCATCACACAAATCATCGCGATGGGCAAGATAAACATAATTGGACAGGAATGCGCCGAGACGGCCGTGCTTGTGGGCGTCATCACTCAAGAACAGGACGAAGCCAAGGTTAACGAATACCTTGACGAACTTGCCTTTTTGGCTGATACTGCCGGCGCGGTCACTGTGAACCGTTTCACGCAGAAGATGGACAAGCCGAATGGCGCCACGTTTCTGGGAACAGGTAAGATTAAAGAAGTGGCCGAATATGTTGAGCAGAACAATGTCAGTCTTGTGATTTTTGATGACGAGCTGACACCCACGCAGTTGAGAAATCTTGAGAATATGTTCAAGGCTCGCGTACTCGACCGCACCAACCTTATTCTCGATATTTTCGCACAACGTGCACAAACGGCACACGCCAAGGTGCAAGTCGAACTGGCGCAGTATCAGTATCTTCTGCCCCGCCTTACGCGAATGTGGACGCACCTTGAGCGCCAGCGTGGCGGCATCGGAATGCGCGGGCCGGGCGAGACGCAGATTGAAACCGACCGCCGCATCATTCTCGACAAGATTGCCCACCTGAAAGAGCAACTATCGAAAATCGACCGCCAGATGGCCACACAGCGCAAAAACCGCGGTCAGATGGTTCGCATCGCACTTGTGGGGTACACCAATGTGGGCAAGTCGACCATTATGAACCTATTGAGCAAAAGCGATGTGTTTGCCGAAAACAAGCTGTTCGCCACTCTCGACACCACTGTGCGAAAAGTGGTGATTGGCAATCTGCCGTTCCTGCTGTCGGACACGGTCGGGTTCATCCGCAAACTGCCGCACGGCCTTGTTGAATCGTTCAAATCGACACTCGACGAGGTGCGTGAAGCCGATATTCTGTTGCATGTGGTCGATGTGTCGCACCCCGGGTTCGAAGATCAGATAAATGTGGTGAACAATACGCTGCAAGAAATTGGCGCACAGAATATTCCAACATATGTGGTGTTCAACAAGATTGACAATTACAAATTTGAGCCCCAGGACGAATTCGACCTTCTGCCACCAACCCGCAACAACATCCCGCTCGAAGAATTGAAACGCTCATGGATTGCCAAAAACAATCTGCCGTGCATCTTCATCTCGGCCAAAGAGCACGTCAACATCGAAGAATTCCGCAATCTGATTTACGATAAGGCCCGAGCCATTCACGCTGAACGCTATCCCTACAACAATTTCCTGTTCGACACGTTTGACGAAGATAATTGACAAATAACAACTATGGAACTGACAATCAAACAGGCTCAGCAGCAAGTTGATGAGTGGATAAAAACCTACGGGGTGCGCTATTTCGGCGAACTGACAAATATGGCGCTGCTCACTGAGGAAGTGGGCGAAATGGCACGAATCATTGCACGCACTTACGGCGAGCAGTCGTTCAAAGAGAGCGACCGCGAAAAAGACCTTGCCGACGAGATGGCTGACGTGCTATGGGTGCTCATCTGCCTTGCCAACCAAACAGGCACCGACCTTACGGAAGCCTTTGCCCGCAACATCGAAAAGAAAACCCGGCGCGATTCATCAAGACACATTGAGAATCCGAAGTTGGGCAATAGGCAATAGTTTCTTTGATTATCTTTGCACCTTAAAAATCTGCAAATGGACAACATCCGCAATTTCTGCATCATAGCGCACATCGACCACGGCAAAAGCACGCTGGCCGACCGTCTGCTTCAGTACACGGGCACCGTCAACGAGCGGCAGGCGCAGGACCAGGTGCTCGACGATATGGACCTTGAACGCGAGCGCGGCATCACCATCAAGAGCCACGCCATCCAAATGGATTATATGTACGAGGGCAAGAAATACGTGCTGAACCTGATTGACACCCCAGGGCACGTCGATTTCTCGTACGAGGTTTCGCGCTCGATTGCCGCCTGCGAGGGGGCGCTGCTCATTGTCGACGCCACACAAGGCATTCAGGCTCAGACCATTTCGAACCTTTACCTTGCCATTGAGCATAATCTTGAGATAATCCCAGTCATCAATAAAATCGACCTGCCAAACGCTATGCCCGAAGAGGTGAAGGACCAGATTGTGGACCTTATCGGCTGCGACCGCGACGACATTCTTGCGGCCAGCGGCAAGACGGGCGAAGGCGTGGACAAGATTCTTGAACGCATTGTGCAGGTGATTCCGCCGCCGAAGGGCGACCCGCAGGCGCCGCTGCAGGCTCTGATTTTCGACTCGGTATTCAACTCGTTCCGCGGCATCATCGCCTACTTCAAGATTGTGAACGGCGAGATTGCGACGGGCGATTTTGTGAAGTTTGTGAACACGGGCAAGCAGTACAACGCCGACGAGGTGGGCGTTCTCAGGCTCGACCGCGAGCCGCGCAAGGTGCTGAAAACGGGCGACGTGGGCTACATCATATCGGGCATCAAGACGTCGCGCGAGGTGAAGGTGGGCGACACCATCACACACGTCGACCGTCCGTGCGCCAACGCCATCGAGGGCTTTGAAGAGGTGAAGCCAATGGTTTTCGCGGGCGTCTATCCTGTGGTGGCCGACGAGTATGAGGACCTTCGCGCATCGCTTGAGAAACTGCAACTGAACGACGCTTCATTGACCTTCCAGCCCGAATCGTCGGCTGCGTTGGGCTTCGGCTTCCGCTGCGGATTCCTTGGCCTGCTGCATATGGAAATCATTCAGGAACGGCTCGACCGCGAGTTCAATATGGACGTCATCACCACGGTGCCCAACGTGTCGTTCATCTGCTACACCAAGAAGGGCGAAAAAATCGAGGTGCACAACCCGTCGGGGCTGCCGCCTGTCAACACCATCGACTATATTGAGGAACCGTACATCAACGCGCAGATAATATCGAACGTGGATTACATCGGCAGCATTATGAAACTCTGCATCGACAAGCGCGGCGTGCTGAAGAACCAGACCTACGTGACGGGCAACCGCGTTGAGGTGACGTTTGATATGCCGCTGTCGGAAATAGTGTTCGATTTTTACGATAAACTGAAAAGTATATCAAAGGGTTACGCGTCGTTCGACTACCATCCGAGCGGATACGGACGCGCCAATCTTGTGAAACTCGATATTCTACTCAACGGCGAGGGTGTTGACGCGCTGTCGTCGCTTATTCACGCCGACCACGCCTACGACCTTGGCCGCAAAATGTGCGAGAAGTTGAAGGAACTGATTCCGCGCCAACAGTTCGACGTGGCCATTCAGGCGGCTATCGGCGCCAAAATCATTGCCCGCGAAACCGTGCGCCAGGTACGCAAGGACGTTACAGCCAAATGCTACGGTGGCGACGTATCGCGAAAGCGCAAACTGCTTGAAAAACAGAAAGAAGGCAAGAAACGTATGCGCCAGATTGGAACCGTTGAGGTTCCGCAGAAGGCGTTCTTGGCGGTGCTGAAGTTGGATAGTTGAGGCAAGTTTGCATACACGAATTTTATGGTTATCTTTGCATTAATGCATTAAAAATCAACAATTATGGCACGACCAATCAAAGAAACACCGATTCTCTATGGTGAGGACGCAAAGCGGTTCGAGGCTCGAATGAAAGAAAAACGCCGCATTTCGCCTGAAGAGCGTGCGCGAATGAAAGCAACCTACGAAGCGTTGAAAAAAGTTTGTGATTTCGTGTGATGTTAGATAGTGAATTTGTCGAAAAGTACACCATTCACAGGATGGTAGGGACGGAAACAGTTGCTGCTTTCGATTGCGGCGACAATGATTTGAATGATTTTATTCTGACCGATGCCCCGCTTTACCGCAAAGAGAAGTTAGCCGTCACATATACCGTACTCGAAAAAGCGTCAAATAGTGTTATCGCCTTCTTCAGTCTCTCGAACGACCGTATTTCAATATCCGATTTCGACAACAAAACAAATTACAACCACTTCAGCCGCCGTTTCAACAATCACAAACGGCTGAAAAGTTATCCTGCCGTTAAGATAGGGCGCTTTGGTGTTTGCGTTTCGATGAAAAAGAAGAGTATCGGCAGTAAACTTTTGGAATTCATTAAATTATATTTCACTACCGACAACAAGACGGGCTGCCGTTTCATTACAGTTGACGCCTACGTTGCGGCCTTGGATTTCTACTTTAAAAACGGATTTGTGCCGCTCAACGAGGACGATGCCGACGAGCCCACACGTCTGCTTTACTTCGATTTGAATGATTTGGATGAAGAGTAACTTTAAACACAATCCAATAACTTATAACTTAGCAACTTAAAACTTAATACCTTGTAAAATGAAACCGACTAATTATCTGCTGATTGCCACCGCGTTTGCTGCCGCGGTTCTCACCGCCTGCACAGGCAAAGTCCGCGAGAAAATGCTTCCGCAAATATCGGGTGCCGCGGGCGAAGTGGTTGTTGTGATTGAAGACGACGTGTGGAAAACCACTGCCGACACCATACTGAACATTTTGGCCGCCGACGTGCCAGGGCTAAACCAGAGCGAACCGATGTTCGACGTGGTGCGAATCCCCAACAAGGCCTTCACCGAGATTTTCCAGCGCCACCGCAACATTGTCAGTTGCCGTGTTGCGTCGGACAGCGCGGCAGGCATAATGGTTGCCAACGACCTTTGGGCCGCACCGCAGACCGTTATCCGCATAACCGCCCGCAGCGCCCGCGCGCTCGACTCGCTCATATCGGCCAACCGCGACCAACTTGTGGCCCTTCTGCTCAAAGCCGAGCAAGACCGAATCATAAAGAACTACGCCACCTTCCCCGACCGCGAAGTGATGTCAAAACTTGAGCGCTCAGCCAGCGTAACAATGACAATACCAAAGGGTTACACCTACGATATGGACACCAGTTGCACGCTCGACGGCGACACCTACCACTTCATTTGGATTTCGCACGAGACGCCCGAAATCAGCCAGGGCCTTTTCGTATATTATTATAAATATACTGATACTCTGATGCTTACCCGCGACCGCCTAATGGCAATGCGCAATCTGATGTGCAAGCGTTTTGTTGGCGGCCCGTCCGACGGCTCGTATATGTCCACCGTCGCATACGAGGACGTGACAACCTTCCGCTCGTTCAACCGCCGCGGCCGCTATACCGCAGAACTGCGCGGCCTGTGGGAGACTCACGGCGACTTTATGGGCGGTCCCTTCGTCAGCCTGACGCAGTACGACGAGCAGCGCGGCCGCATTGTCACCGTCGATGGCTTTGTGTACGCAGGCAAGAAGGACAAACGCAACTATATGCGTCAGATTGAGGCGATTATAAGCACGATGAAGTTTGCGGAGTGAGAGATGTAGAAACAAGAGTGGCGCCTTATAAAATTTAGGCAAATGAATGATAATTGAAGCCGCCGTTCTTACAAGTTACATTGAGGCAGTGAGCGTTACAGGCTATGTCGCTATTGCTGTGGGTGTGGTAATGATACTGATTGATTTCTTCTTCCATAGAATATTTCACAGGGCACTCTGCCTTTGTCATTAGGCAAATCATAATTAAAAAACAACCTTGCCGGAAACTCACTCATATTTTTGTATTCAAACTACCAAAAGTGGTTCATATTTTTGTAGCGATAGTATGAATAGTGGCTCATATTTTTGTATATTTGCAGTCGAAAGTCGTTCATATTTTGCAATCTTATACTGATTATCAGTAATATGTATTTAAAAAGGAAAATCGACATTTTTTTGAATGAATGGCGGCACACACCAGAACACAAACCGCTAATCATAAAAGGTGCGCGGCAGATTGGTAAAACCGAGAGCGTTCAACATTTTGCGGCTGGTTATAAGCATTTTGTCGAAATCAACTTTGCCATTGAGCCAGTTTACAGAACCATTTGTGAGGACGGCTACACTGTTGCCAACATTCTGAAAAACATTTCGCGCATCGACTCAACTAAAAAGTTTGTTGAAGGCCAGACACTCATTCTTTTCGATGAAATTCAAGATTATCCTGAAATTGCCACCAGTCTCAAATCGTTCTGCATCGACGGTCGCTACGATGTCATTTGTTCGGGCTCGATGCTTGGCATCAACTACAAGCGCATTGAGAGCAACAGCGTGGGCTACAAGTCGGAATTTGCAATGCAGTCGTTTGATTTTGAAGAATTTTTGTGGGCAAAAGGTTACGATGAGAGCATTGCCGCCGATTTTCTGCAGCAGATGCTGGCTGGCACGGCATTCAACCAAACCACGATGAAGGTTTTTAGCGAAAACTTCTTGGATTACTGTATTTTAGGCGGTATGCCGCGCATTGTGGCCAACTACATTGAAAAAGGTAATTTTTCAGGCTGCATTGAGATGCAGACCGAATTGTTAAGCGACTACCGCGAGGACATTAAAAAATATGTTGAAGGCATTGATAAAACTCGCGTGTTGAATGTTTTCAACCACATCCCAGTTCAGTTGGCACAAGAAAACAAGAAGTTTCAGATTTCGAAAGTGGCGAGTGGAGCGCGGTTTAAGGATTATTGGGGCTGCATTGAGTGGCTCAACGATGCTGGAATGGTGAATATCTGTCATTGCCTGCACACTCCCGACCTGCCGTTGAAAGGCAATTACGATGATGGCAAGTACAAAATCTATTTCCGTGACACTGGTTTGCTGGTAGCCAATCTCGACAGCGAATCGCAGATGGATTTGCGCGCAAACAAGAATATGAATGTATATAAAGGTGCCCTGTATGAGAATGTTATGGCGGAGGCATTAAGCAAGCAGGGCTATGAACTTTTCTACTACAAACGTGAAAATGCCACTTTGGAGGAGGATTTTTTTGTCCGCACGCAAAAATCACTTGTGCCAGTTGAAGTAAAGGCGACAAACGGCCAGGCTAAATCGCTTAAAACACTGATTTCAAGCGATAAATATCCCGACATAACCACAGGAATAAAATTCATTAGTGGAAACATTGGATTTGAAAACAATGTCCATACGTTCCCTTATTTCTGCGCGTTTCTGCTGAAACGCTATTTGGCCGAAGTTGATTTTTAGCCGATTTGCGCTCAATTATTACCCAGCACAAACAATCGCCGAAAAAATGTAATTTTGCACCAAAATATCGGATATAATCGGGTTAAATCGGTTAGAGAGAAAGCGAAACGTTTCAACCCGTTAAACATAAAACGAATGGACAACACCAACATAATCAGCGAGGTAACCGACAGCGAGTACAAATACGGCTTTGTGTCGGACATTGAGCACGACACCATTGGCAAGGGCTTGAACGAGGACGTTATTCGGCTCATTTCGAGCAAGAAGGAAGAGCCCGAATGGCTGCTCGAGTTCCGCTTGAAGGCCTATCGCCATTGGCTGACACAAAAAATGCCCACTTGGGCGCACCTTGACATTCCAGAGATTGATTATCAAGAGATTATCTACTATTCGGCGCCAAAACAGAATGTCAAGCCCGAAAACGGCGAGATTGACCCCGAACTGAAAAAGACTTTCGACAAGTTGGGCATTCCGCTCGATGAGCAAAAAGCGCTCTCGGGTGTGGCTTTCGATGCCGTAATGGACAGTGTATCAGTAAAAACCACCTACAAAGACGCGCTTGCCGAGCGCGGCATAATCTTCTGCTCGTTCAGTGAGGCTGTGCGCAACCACCCCGACCTTGTGCGGCAGTATCTCGGCTCGGTGGTGCCGCCTACCGACAACTATTTTGCGGCCCTGAACTCGGCCGTTTTCAGCGACGGCTCGTTCTGCTATATCCCGAAAGGGGTGCGCTGCCCAATGGAGTTGAGCACCTATTTCCGCATAAACGCCGCCAAAACGGGACAGTTTGAGCGCACGCTAATTGTCTGTGACGACGATAGTTACGTAAGTTACCTTGAAGGCTGCACCGCACCCCGCCGCGACGAGAACCAACTGCACGCCGCCATTGTGGAGATTGTGGTGATGAACAACGCCGAAGTGAAATATTCGACCGTGCAGAACTGGTATCCAGGCGACAAGGAGGGCCGCGGCGGCATTTACAATTTTGTGACCAAGCGAGGCATGTGCAAGGGTGTGAACGCGCGGCTGTCGTGGAGTCAGGTGGAGACGGGCTCGGCCATAACGTGGAAATACCCAGGCACGGTGCTCTTGGGCGACGGCTCGTCGTCGGAGTTCTACTCGGTGGCCGTCACCAACAACCACCAGCAGGCCGACACGGGCTCAAAAATGATTCACATTGGCAAGAACACCAGTAGCCGCATAGTGTCGAAGGGCATTTCGGCAGGCCAGAGCCAGAACAGTTACCGCGGCCTTGTCAAGGTCTCGGCCAACGCCGACGGCGCCCGCAACTATTCGCAGTGCGACTCACTGCTTTTGGGCGACAAATGCGGCGCCCACACGTTCCCTTACGTCGAGTGCCTGAACAACACCGCCGTGCTCGAGCACGAGGCCACCACGTCGAAAATCGGCGAAGACCAGATTTTCTACTGCAACCAACGCGGCATTTCAACCGAAGACGCCGTGGGCCTGATTGTGAACGGCTACGCCAAAGAGGTGCTGAACACCCTGCCAATGGAGTTCGCCGTTGAGGCGCAGAAACTGTTGCAAGTCAGTCTGGAAGGAAGTGTGGGATGATTTCAATCATCCAATAAATCGGGACGCAGGCGCCGTGTACGTTCAAGAGCCTGCTCATATTTCCAATCCTCAATAAGCCGCTCGTTGCCCGACAGCAGCACTTCTGGCACTTTCCAGCCCTTATAATCGGCTGGGCGGGTGTAGACAGGTGCCGACAACAGATTGTCCTGGAATGAGTCGGAGAGGGCCGAAGTCTCATCGCTGATGGCGCCCGGGATGAGCCGCACCACCGCGTCGGCAATGACGGCAGCCGCCAGTTCGCCGCCCGTCAGCACATAATCGCCGATTGATATCTCTTTGGTAATCAAGTGATCGCGCACGCGCTGGTCAATGCCTTTGTAGTGTCCGCAAAGGATGATTATGTTCTGTAACTGCGACATCTGGTTGGCCATTGGCTGATTGAACATCTCGCCGTCGGGCGATGTGTAGATGATTTCGTCGTACTGTCGCTCGCTTTTCAGGTGCTCAATGCACGCTTCAATAGGTTGGATGGTCATCACCATTCCGGCGCTTCCGCTGAAGGCGTAATCATCGCAGCGGCGGTGCTTGTCAGTCGAGTAATCGCGCAGGTTGTGAATGTGGATTTCGGCAATGCCTTTCTTCTGAGCGCGCCCAATGATGCTCTGGCTGAACGGCCCGTCGAGAATCTCGGGCACAACGGTGATGATGTCGATGCGCATGGCGTTTTGTTTTCGGCAAAGGTAATATGAAAGTTGAGAAGTTGACTGGTTAGGTGTGGATTGGTGCAATGCGGTAAAAAAAAGAGCCACCCGAATGGGCAGCTCCTTTTTATTTGAGTTTACTTACTAATTATTCAAAAGTAACGGCTGATGTGTCAATCTTAAGAGTACCTTTTGAGTTGATAACAATACCGCTCAATTCTACAGTCTTATCATCAATTACGGTAATTTTATAAGTAGCGATGCATTCAGTAGTTGTGATAACACAGTTATCAAATACTTTAGCAGCAGCCAATTTTGCTTTGTTTGCATCAGCTTTAGCCTGAGTTCTAACATCGTTAGTTGTGGTAGCAACTTTCAAACCTTTAGCAGAAGCAAGTTTAAGATCTTCAGTCAGATAAACTTCAATTGTTTTGGCTTGATCATTTACTTCACCAGTAGCTGAATCATAGAAATCCTTCAGCATGTAGCAAGCCTGGTCGAACAATGAAATTTGTGAACCAAGTTGGTCGTTTGAACCAGTACCAACATTAAATTTGTATTCGGCACCGATGGCTTCAGTAATTTCAACACTCTTCTTTGTTTTGATAACAAGAGTATAAATGGCAACAGGAAGTTTACCAGTAGACTGAATGTCAAGAACGAATTCTTTTGATTTCAGAGATTTGCCATTCTCGTCCATTGTTTTGTTTTTCTCTTTCACCTGCTCGTTTTTCTCAAGGAAATCGTAAGCAACATTGCCGTCTTTGTCTAACAAAGCAAACTCTTTGATTTTGGTGTTGGTAGTGATTTTACCACTGATGTCGATTGTGCCATCAGGATTAGCAATGGCGGTAAGGTCAGCAAAATTACATACTTCTGCTACTTCGCCTTCTTCGTTTTCTTCCTCGCAAGAGGTGAACAGTGCTGTTGAGCACATAGCAGCCATCATGGCTACAAACATGAATTTTCTTTTCATCTTTTTAAGTTTTTTAATTAAACAATAAATTAAACAAAAGTTTTTGTTTTTCAAGACGCAAATATACAAATGTTTTTGTTTGTGGTATTCGGTTTTTAGTCTTTTAATGGCCGTTTGTCAAAAGTTTTTGGCCGTTGCTCACTTTTGTTTCGGAAACAAGGACGTCTTATTTCATAAAAAAAGAGCCACAATTGCTGTGGCTCTGTGAATTATAAGCATTTGGCAGATTATTTTACTAATCCTTGCTTCTTCATTTCCTCTTTAAGCGCGTTGTACGATATTTCTAAGCCTATTCCAACCTTATACTCGGTTCTTGATATTTTTGATTTTGATTTTGACGCGGCAGATTCACTAACTTTAACATATTTCAAATACTCGCCGCCTTCCTTAAAGAACTCTTCCAAAAACTTCTTGTGAGTTTTCTCTACGTTCGGGTCAGTAATGATGGCTGGTGCAGCCTCTGAGCCGTTGGCTCCTGATGGGAATCCGCAGAACAGTGCGCATGCCACAGCTTTCATTTTGGCATCTTCAATGGCAGCTTCTTCGGTTACAGCTTTACCATACAATCTCACAATGTTAACACCCTCAGCGCCCTTGGCTAATGACTCCACCTCGTATGTGGAGTTGCTGTTGTACTTCAATTTGCCACCTGCTTCGGCTTTCGAAGCGCTTCCTGCAACCAACAAGGCAGCAATGCCCATTGCTAAAAGTTTGATTGATTTTCTCATAGTAATTACTTTTTAATAAATAAATAGTTTAATTAAACATCATTCAAAGGTAATCAAATCTTTTATTCTGCATTCGGTTTTCTTGAATTATTTGCTGAATTCGCGCAAAGTTTGACTTATCCATTAATTGCGCATCAATAGAATGTGTTAGAAAGGTTTTCAGTGTAAACCGCACTGCATAAAAAAACCGGCCACAAAGCCGGCTTTTATCTGTAAAGTGGTTGATTACAAACCTAAGCAGTTAAACTTGCCGCTAACTTCTTTCTTGTCGCCTGTAGAGTTAACAAGAGTAGCAGTGAATGTGCCAGAAATTTTGCTTCCACCAACTTTTGCGCTCTTCATAATTGATGTGATGGTAACGCTTGCTTTTGTTGATACATACAAAGCATCAGCACTTGCACCACTTTCCAGGCTTCCGTAAGTGATCAAGCAGCTGGTTGATGCACTGAAAGCATTTTGAAGAGTTTCATCAAGAGTGTCCTCAGTTGTAAGGTAGTTGATAAGCAGAGTGTTCGGGTTTGCTACGCTAAGTTCAAGGTTGTAAGTGCCTTTTTCTTTGCCGTTGAAGACAACAGAAATGAACTTCTTGCCATCTACAGCGTAAACTGTTGTTTTGTCAGCGCTGAACATCGAAGATGTTTTTGATGCAGAACTGCTCTCGTCTTTATCTCCGTAGACAACATTAGTTTTGAAGTCCAAACCGGTTACTTCGAAGCTGCTAACCAAATCAAGAACTGAATTGCCATCGTCATCTTTTTTGCATGATGAAAACAATGAGGCTACTGCGAGTGAGATAGCCGCAAATCCCATTAATCCAAAAGTCAATTTTTTCATGTCTTTAAATTTTTAAAAAGTTGTTTAAATTTTAAAATCAATGCGAAGGTAACAACATTTTTTCTTCATCAAACTTTTTTTTACAAGTGTATAGGTTCCTCGTAATTCTTTTTCTTTTATCCGCTTGTCTTTATTTCAACATGTCGGCCAGATATTCAAGGCTGTCGAATATGCTGCCGCCTTCAACAATGCCGTAGCCAACCGACACATACACATCAGACATGTTTTTGTACGCTGCGTCTTTGAATGTGAGGTTTTCAAATTTGAAGTTCTTTGCAAAATCCTCCGCGCTGAAAACAGTCACGGCAAAGTCGGAGCCGATTTTTGTAAACGAGCAGTTACGCAAGGTCATGGCGCAGTAGTCGCCAATAAGCAGCGCGCAGTCGAATCCGGGCGGCTCCATACCGGCACCAGTAATGAAGCAGTGCTCCATGATGGAGTTGCTGTTTGCCGATTCGAGTCTTAAAACATCCCAATATCCGGCCACATCCTCATCGCCACGGATGGTAATGGGCTCGCTGGAAGTTCCAACAGCCTTGAACAGAGCGTCTTTACCAACAACAAATTTGGTCTCAAGGCCCATGAGAATTTTCACTCCGGGCTCAATGGTCACTTTTGTGTTTCTGCTGATGTCGATACCTTCTGAAAACAGATAGGGCACCGTCATCTTTCTGATCACATATTCTTCATTGTCGATATTGAAAGCGTTTTTGTTGCTCCAGATGAAATTCTCGCCGTTGCCAAAGAAGTCGTTTTTATCGCCTAAAGCGCTAAGAACCCGATTGTTAGACAACAAAATTGGATAATATTTGCAGTTTTTGAAGATGCAGTCTTCAATCAGAGAGGCGTTTCCTTTTTCCCAAAAGTCGATGCCATTACCTTCAGAACCATCAATGATGCAACTTTTCATTGATAAAGAACCTTCCATAACGCTTATAAGGCTCCCGCTGCTGCCGTTTTTGAATACAGCGTGCTCCCAATGATTATCGGTGCTATTTGTCTGGAGTGTGATTCCTTGCCAACTGCCAGTGTCGATGTCGTCGGTCTTGCCAACGAAAACAACAGGGTTGGCGGCGGTTCCGGAAATATTCAAACTGGCACTATTGGCAACTGTGATGTTGCCAAATAGGCTTGATACCATGATGGTTACGCCTGGTTCAATAGTCACATTGGCATAGCCGCCGATTGTAAGCCGGTCATAAACAACGTAATCCACATCCAGTCCGCGGTCTTTCAGTGTCATGCTTTCGCTGATGGTGCCCGAAAGGCCAATAGGCTGTGAGTCGGGGTCGATGATTTCTTCGCCATCCTCACTGTCGTCGCCGTTGTTAGGGCGCTCACCGATGGCAAAAATGGCCATCAGAACCATGTTTTTGCTGACGGTAATCTTGCGCGGATTCTTGCGGCTTCCGTCGGCCCAAATCATAAAATGATAGCCAGGTTTCGGTTCAGCCACGAGCGTGGCCACATCGCCCTCGTGAAAATTGCCGTCGCCAGTCACTGTGCCCATTTCCTCGCTGTTCGAGCCACCAATGATGGTGTAGACGTCGCTTGTGTCAGTGCAGCCCGCGAATGCGAATAATGCACTGATTATCAGAATGCTCGATTTTTTCAAAAGACTTTTCATGTCGTTCGGTTTTGATGATTTTTATGCTTTCGCGCATATTTATGCGAAAGACATTGGCAAAAATAGTTTTTTTAATATTCCCAATCATCAATTTCTCGCACTATTGGAAAGTGCCAATCATTTTCCTACAATTGCCGACGCAATCAAGCAAGGCCGAAAGAATGGGCAAAAACCTATATATTGCAGAGAAACCGAGTGTGGCACAAGAGTTTGCGAAGGCGCTCAAAGAGAGTATGTCGCGCGGCGACGGCTATCTTGAGGGCGACCGCAGCATTGTGACGTGGTGCGTGGGCCACCTGGTGACGATGAGTTACCCCGACGCCTACGACCCCACGCTGAAACGCTGGGACGAGAGCACTCTGCCGTTTCTGCCGCAAATCTTTCTGTATGAAGTGATTCCGAGCGTCAGCAAGCAGTTCGGGATTGTGAGCGGGCTGCTCAACCGCGCCGATGTCGATTGCATTTACGTCTGCACCGACTCTGGCCGTGAGGGTGAGTACATTTATCGCCTTGTCGACCAAATGGCCAAGGTGCCCGCCGACAAGCAGCGCCGCCGCGTGTGGATTGACTCGCAGACCGAAGAGGAAATTATGCGCGGAATACGCGAAGCCAAGCCGCTCACCGAGTACAATAGCCTTTCCGATGCGGCCTACCTGCGCGCCAAAGAGGACTACCTGATGGGTATCAACTTCAGCCGCATTCTGACGCTGAAATACGGCTACACCGTGCGCCGATTCCTGAATCTCGACAAGATTGGCGCCATTGCCGTGGGCCGCGTGATGACCTGCGTTTTGGGAATGGTGGTGCGCCGCGAACGCGAAATCCGAGCCTTCGTCAAGACGCCGTTCTACCGCATTATGGGCAACTTCGCTTTAAGCGAAACCGACTCGTTTTCAGGCGAATGGCGGGCTGTCGATGGGTCGAAATACTTCGAGTCGCCGCTGCTCTACAAAGAGAACGGCTTCCGTCGACGCGAGGATGCCGAGCAATGCGTGTCAATGCTCGAACAGTTTGGCAACGAGGCTGTTATCGCCAATATCGATAAGAAAAAAGAGAAGAAAAATCCGCCGTTGCTCTTCAATCTTGCCGAGTTGCAGAACGAGTGCTCGAAACTCTTCAAAGTGAGTCCCGACGAGACTTTGCAAATTGTGCAGGACCTGTACGAGAAGAAGTTGGTTACCTATCCGCGTACCGATGCGCGCGTGCTGTCATCGGCTGTGGCGAAGGAAATCACAAAAAATCTGCACGGATTGGCCACTCGCCCTGAATATCTGGAACTTACAAAACAAGTGAAGCAGCACGGGCTCTACGCCACCATTGGCAAGAGCCGCTACACCGACGATAAGCAGATTACCGACCACTACGCCATAATCCCCACGGGGCAAGGTTTTCAGGCGCTCGACAGTTGCTCTGAAACGGCACGCGGCGTCTACGACCGCATTGTCCGCCGTTTTCTGGCGATATTCTTTCCGCCTGCCGAGTACCGCAAAGTCAGCATTGAACTCACCGTCGGCACCGAGCATTTCTTTGCTAACTTCAAGATTCTGGAATCGCCTGGCTACCTGACTGTTATGGGCGACACACCAAAAGCCGACGACACCAATCAGCAGGACGAGGTGCTCGACACCAATCAGTTTGAACTTGTGAGCAAACTCAAGAAGGGCTCTGTGCTGCCTGTGGCTGGTTACGAGTTGAAAGAGGGCGAGACGTCGCCGCCGAAACGCTACAATTCGGGCTCGCTCATTCTGGCAATGGAAAACGCTGGCCAACTGATTGAAGACGAAGAACTTCGGGCGCAAATCAAGGGAAGCGGAATCGGCACAAGCGCCACCCGCGCCGAGATTTTGAAAAAGTTGGTGAACATCGACTATTTGAACCTGAACAAAAAGACGCAGATTGTAACCCCCGCCAAGTTGGGCGAGATTGTTTATGAGGTTGTCAACGCGTCGATACGGCCGCTGCTAAACGCCGAACTGACAGCAAGTTGGGAAAAAGGCCTGACAATGGTTGCCAACGGCGAAATCGGCGAACAGGAATATCTGGCCAAGCTTGAGGCTTTTGTCCGCAAACTCACCGACAGCGTTAAAATGGTGCGGAATCAGGCGTCTTTGACGCCGGCATTCAGCGCGGTGGATGGGTATTACAGATAGGGACGCAATGCATTGCGTCTCTACGGGATTGCGCAAATTTTCTATTGCACATATAATATAAATGCCTATATTTGCAGCGTTTTAGTGGAGAATTGATTCAGGGGGCAAGCAAGTCCCCTGTTTTATTACAATAAACTATGATAGACAAAAAGCAGATTGAAGAGATTGTTCAGAGCCGCATTGCCGACACCGACCTGTTTTTGGTTGATGTC
>JAEEGK010001124.1_pt1 | contig 66917 bp, 62 predicted proteins | sample 8958771 | NCBI WGS metagenome assembly JAEEGK01 (sample SAMN16246547, study PRJNA631951) | gut metagenome | biome: gut microbiome; feature: rumen; material: SC-attached | host: Bos | place: Iran: Karaj | collected 2018-10
CGGTGGACATGGACAGGGGCTTGAGGCCGCAGGCCTTCAGCTGGATGGACAGGCGCTTGCAGAAGGTGGTCTTTCCGGAGGAGGACGGGCCTGTGATGAGGACGACCTTGACCGGGTCCTCGCTGCGGTAGCGGCGGTCGATCTCCTCGGCTATCTGGACGATCTTCTTTTCCTGCAGGGCTTCCGCTATCTGAATCAGTTCCGTGGCGTGTCCTTGGAGGATGGAATAGTTGACGTCCCCGACCGTGTTCTGTCCCATGATCATGTTCCATCGGAGGTTCTCCTTGAACATCTCATAAGTCTTGGGCTGGTCCGTGAACGGGGCGAGGACGTCCGGGTTCTTCAGGTCCGGCTCCCGCAGGAGGATGCCGTCATGGTAGGGCTGGATGCCCCAGACGGTCAGGTAGCCGGTGGAGGGGACGAGCTTGCCGTAGTAATAGTCCGAGGTGTCGTCCAGGGTGTAGTAGTCGGTGTAGGCCTCGCCGCTGGTCTCCAGGAGTTTGACCTTGTCGTCGTAGCCGGACTTGCGGAACTCCTTGATGGCCCGCTCGGTCTGGACGTCATAGCGGTGGAAAGGGAGGTCCTTCGCCACGAGTTCCTTCATCCGGGCCTCCAGGAGCTTGAGGTCGTCGCAGGTGAGGTCCGTCCCGTCGGCCTTCCGCAGGTGGCAGAAGTAGCCGCCGGAGATGGGGTGCTCCATGTACAGCTGGCTGTCCGGGAACACGTCCGTGGCCGCCTTGTACATCAGGAAGCAGAGCGACCGGAAGTAGACCCGCCGTCCGCTGTCCTCCCGGACGTCGAGGAATTCGATGTCCTTGTTCTGGTAGACCTTGAACTTGAGGCCCTGGGAGACGTTGTTGACTTTGGCGGAGACGATCGGATAGGGGCGGTCGAACTCGAAATCGGGAAGCATCTGGGCGAGGGAGGTGCCCTCCGGGTACTTCCGGAATGTCCGCGTGTTCTTGCAATAGACCTGCAGCATGGAACTGTTTTTTAGGGGTGCAAGCACAAAGATAACAAAAAGCTGTTTTATCTCGTAGACAACCAACCCTGTTTTTTGCTATATTTGTATCGCTAACTGCACAATTCCATGAAAAGAGTCATTCCTTATTGGGAAAGGGGAAAAGACTGGGCTCAGCAAGGGTTCTTCATCAAGCGGGTGGAGTCCAAGCTCCCGATGGAAGCGACGGAGATTCCCCAGACCACCCTTCCGTGTTTTGCCTTCCTGTTTCTGCTGGAAGGGGAGGTGCTCGCGGACATTGACGGCGAACCTTTCCTGTGCCGGGGCGGCCAGATGCTGATGATTCCTGCATGCGTCCCGTTCTCCGTTCACCATTATACGGACCTGGTCGGTTATACAGGCGGTTTCTACCTGTCAGCCCTCCGGGACATTTCCTACAGTTTCCTGACCGCCGGCAAACCCGTCATGCGCACCTACTGGTTTGACAGCGCCGCCTTCATCGCCCAGATCATGGACCGGATGATCGCCGCGCTCGCCCGGGGAGATTCCGGGTATTTCACCCGTGCGTTAGACCTGTTCCTCTATTCCATCCCGTCCCCCGGCGAAGCAAACGCCCATCCGCTCGTCAACCGTTTCTTCGAACTGCTGTTCGACCGGACCCAGGTGTTGGATTCGGTTTCGGGCTATGCCGCCCGGCTGAACATCTCGCCCAGCTACCTGAACAAACTCGTCCGCACCCAGACCCGCCACAGCGCCATGGACTGGGTGGAGATCGCCCGGGTCAACTGGGCCAAGAACCTCCTCAAGGAGAGCGATCTGCCCATTGCCGACGTGTCCAGGGCCATCGGCGTCGACGACCCTTCCTATTTCACCCGCTTCTTCCGGAAGAGCACGGGCATGACCCCCATGGAATTCCGCCGGCAGGTGACGAAGAGGCCGAAGGAAGGATAGCCTTCTTTATTTCACCAGATATTTCATCGAGACCAGGAGCAGGGACTCCAGGGCTCCTTCCGTCGTCAGCGCTTCCAGCGGGAAGCCGCAGGCGATGACTTTATGCTTGCCGTCGTCAAAGACGGTGGCGGCGGGGATGTCCGTCCCCGCATAGCGGAGGAAGGTCTGCGCTTTGGGACCGGCGGGCTCGATGCCGTCGGGATTCTCCACGCGATAGAACTGCTCGTCGAACAGGCGGTTGTACTTCATGGGGTCGCTCAGCTGGACAGGAGCGCCCGGCTTCGGGACGATGACGCCAGAAACATCTCCGAAGTTGGTCACCCATTTGTAACCGAGGACTTCCTGGATGAACGCCCGCGTCCGGTCGGCGCCCTTGATCGGGAAAGTACCGGGATAGACCTGGTCCCAGGCGTCCGTGCCGATGTAGGAGCCGGCGACAAGGATGGAACCGCCCGCGGAGGCGTATTTCCGGAGGGCGTCCTGCATCTCCGCGGGGAAGACGGTATAGCGGTCCGGAACCGCGCCCCGGCCGATTCTCGTCGTGACCTGCTTTCCGCAGATGAGGTCGACGGCGGCGTACTCCGCGGCGTCCATTGTCTGGAAGGCGTCCGCGCTGGCGGAACAGACCGTGTAACCGTTGCTCAGCAGCACGCGGCCGTGGGCCGCCGGATAATCGAACGTGTTGCCCGCCACGAGCCGTCCGGCCCGGTTGGTGTTCGATCCGCCGAAGCCGGGATTGTCATCGTCGGTCCACTTCTTGGTGCGGTCGAACTGGTTCACTTCGCCGACGAACAGGATGTCCCGGACGTAGGGGACACCGCTGTCGATGTTGTCCATGAATCCGCCGTAGGAGGGCGTGTCGAACCACGCGGGGGCGGAGATGCGGGTGAAGTTGTTGACGACAAGGATTCTCCTGGCGTCATCACCGGAATACCCGACGGCCAGCGTCTCGGAAGGGAAGCTCTTTCCGCCATCGTTGAAAGCGACGATGCGGTAACTGTATAACCTGCCTTTGTGGATGGGGACGCTGACGGAGTATCGGTCGCCTTCTTTCTGCACATCCTCCAGACGCACTCCGTTGTCGAAGCCTCCGTCGCCCTCACGGGTGTACAGGATGAAGCCGGAAGGTGTCGCGGTGGGCTCGTCCGGATCTTTGGCCGCCTCCCAGCTGAGGACGGCCTTCCCGTCCCGGACCACGGCCGCGAAAGCCTTCACCGGCAAGGGCTGAACCGCATAGGAGCAGCCGTACCGCGCGCTCAGGTACTTGAGGATGCCTTTGTAGACGGACCGGGAGACCGTGAAGCGGAAGGCCGGATCCAGGCCGTACTTCATGTCCGCGAAATTCTGGTGGGACAGCAGCTCCAGCAGCATCGCCGGAACGGACGTCGTCCGGGATTCGCTGTAGGAGCGGTCCCAGGTCCCACGGCGGGTCCAGTTGGCGTCGAACTGCTTCCGGATGTCGTTCACGACCTGTGTCTGGACGAAGTCGGTCAGCAGGCGTCCGTTCATGCGGGATTCACCGTTGGGGAGCACGTCTTTGTTGTCGCTGAGGCGGGTGTAGATGCCGAGTGTGCCGATGGTGGTGTCGTTCGGCGTGGTGCCGGCGTCGCTGTGGAAGGCGAAGGTCAGGTCGAAGGGGACTCCCCGGCCCGAACCGTTCGGATTGGCCCGGGACCCGCCGGTCATCTCGGTGGCCCACTTTCCGCGCCCGGCGTAGTCCTTGGTGTAGTCATCCTCCCAGTCGTCGAAAAGATGGGTGTCGATTCCGTACCACTGCATGCTGTACAGGGCGCCTTCCAGATAGGCCGGCAGTCCGGACAGGCCGCCGCCGCGGTCGACCTTGCCCATACCTCCGCCGAACTTCACGGCGTCGGCGCTCACGACGCCGGCGGACGTGCTCTGGTTGCTGAGGCGGACAAATCCGTCCATGCCCTTTTCGAACAGGAAGGTCCCCAGGTAGATCCAGGTGCCGCCTCCCATCCGCTGGTTCACGTGAAAGACGCTTTCCCCGCCGAGGTGGCGGACCGTGTACACCGCGTCGGTGGTGCTGTTGGCGAAGGACCGATAGGAAACATAGACGGCGTATTCTCCGCGTTCGGGGAAGTTCGGATACCAGTTGGCGAAGGCTTTCTGTTCCGGATTGTCCTCCGTGGACGTTTCGCACATCCGGGCCGTCCCTTCCAGGAAGGGGTTCTCATAATCCCGCCAGACCGCCTTCGTGTCAGCGAAGCCGGGAGCGGTGTCGCTCCAGTTGCCTGTTTCTTTGTACCGGCCGGTGAGGCGCGTCTTGCCGGTCCTTCTTCCGGAGAAGGACTGGTCGTTGTCGCAGATGATCTCCCAGGACTGGACGTCACGCTCCCGCGGGGTCATGACGACCGCGCCCGCGTTTTCGAGCATCGGCATGAGGAAGGGGAGGACATAGCTCTGGGTGTATAGGTCTTCGACGGTGCGGTGGGTGGCGGCGCGCTGCCACTCCCAACGCTCGGTTTTGGATTCGTAATAACGTCCGTGGCTTTGCCAGAGGCCGATATGCCGCCCGGAGAGGCCTTTTTCCCACTTTTCATCGGTCCGGACCAGAGGGATGGTCTTCGACCGGGGGTCGGAGCGGCGGAAGCGGGTGGAGGCGGGTTTTCCGGTGGCTGTCAGCGGGGGCGTCAGCAGATTGTCCAGGGTGTCCTTGTCAACGAGGATCTCCCCGATTCTGAAGGATCGGTACGCGCTGGGCATGAGCGCCCGCAACTGCTCCTCGAACCACTCCTTGTCATTGGGGCGCCAGGGGTAGTCGCCGAGTTCCTTGCTGAAGGTGAAGTCGAGTGTCGTGCCCTGTTTGGTCACCCGGCTCAGTTTCAGGGACGCGTCCACGGTGGTCCGCCGGCGGAGGCGGGCCCGCAGGGAGTCGGTGGCGGCCTTGAATTCCTTGGCCGTCTGGGCCTGGCCGGCGAAGCAGGCCAGCAGGAGGGTGACGAGGAAGAGGGACTTGCGCATCATTTCTTTTGTTTCGAAAGGTCGAGAATCAGGACGATGACGGAGCTTGCGGCGAGGGCGAGGAGGTCCGCCTTGAAATCGGCGGGATCGCCCGTCCGGTACGGCAGGAGCCGGGCCTGGACATATTCGGTTCCGGCGGCGAAGGCGCTGCCGGCGAGGAAGGTGACGACGGTCCAAAGGACCGAAGGCCAGAACCTTTCCGTAAAACGGTCGAAGGCGAAGAACGCCAGGACAGGGAAAGGGAGGAACATCAGGAAGTGGGCGATCTTGTCGGTGGGGATGCCCCAGAGGGTCGTCGGCATGTTCTGCGAGCTGTCGAGCTTGCCGAAGCACAGCCAGGCCACGGCGACCAGGTACACCCCGAACAGGATCCGGGCGATGGTGCGCTGGCGGCGGGTCATCGGAGGATCAGCTCACCGAAGAACTCCGGGCGGTGGAAGTCGGGGGAGGGCGTCCCCACCGGATTCCAGCTCAGGAAATGCGGATGGGCCGTCTTGTCGCCGCACTTGTAGAAGTTGGCGCGCAGCCGCTCCGGCAGGTTCTCCGGATCCACGCCGATCAGGCTGAAGGGAATCACCACCGTCACGCGCCAGTTCCAGATGCCGCCAGCGAACTCCTGCGGCTCTTCGAACTGCGCGATGCGGAGGATTTCCGCCATCTGTTCCGCCGGACGCCGGACGCGGTTATTCCGGTCGGGGCCCATGGCTGCCAGGACCTTGCCGAGCGGATTGATCTCGAAATTGCAGTATTCGCTTCCGTCCGGATTCTCCACGAAGAACTCCACGCAGCTGTCCTCCCACTGCGAGCCGTTGTCCTCCGTGTTCAGGGCCCGGAGGTCCAGGCCGCTCACGCGGAAGTCCACGACGAGGCCCTCCTCCGTCCGGGCGATGCGGCCCGCGCACAGAGGGGCGTAGGGGAAAGCTTCGGGCCAGTTCACCTGGTCCACCTGGAAGCGCGCGCCCTCCAGTTCGAGGGCGGTGTCCAGGTCGACTTCCTCGAAGTCGGCGATGAAGGGGACTTGTAAGGTTCTCATAAGGCTTGCATGTCGTTAAGTCTTTTGTAATAGCCGTCCAGGGCGATGAGCTCCTCGTGGCGGCCTCGCTCCACGACCTTTCCGTCGTGCATCACGACGATTTCGTCGGCGTTCTTGATGGTGGAAAGGCGGTGGGCGATGGCGATGGTGGTGCGGCTGGACATCAGGCGGTCCAGGGCGTCCTGCACGATTCGCTCGGATTCGGTGTCCAGAGAGGCGGTGGCTTCGTCCAGAATCAGGATTGGCGGGTTCTTGAGGATGGCGCGGGCGATGGACAGGCGCTGTCGCTGGCCGCCGGAAAGCTTCGTGCCCCGGTCGCCGATGTTGGTCAGGTATCCTTCGGGCTTCTCCATGATGAAGTCATGGGCGTTGGCGATCTTCGCGGCGGCGATGACCTGCTCCTCCGTGGCGCCCTCCACGCCGAAGGCGATGTTGTTGAAGATGGTGTCGTTGAACAGGATAGGGTCCTGGTTGACATTGCCCATCAGGGCGCGGAGGTCCTTGATCTTCAGGTCGCGGACATCCTTTCCGTCGATGGTGATCCGGCCTCCCGCCGCATCGTAAAAGCGGGGGATGAGGTCCACGAGCGTGGATTTTCCGGCGCCGGACTCGCCCACGATGGCGACCATCTTCCCGCGCGGAATCTCCAGGTCCACGCCCTTCAGCACTTCGCGGCCGCTTTCATAGGAGAAGGTGACGTCTTCGAAGACGATTCTATCCTTGAACTCCTTGATTTCCTGCGGGTTGTCGGACTCCTGGATGGGATTGTCCGCGTCGAGGATCTTGTTGATGCGCTCCATCGACGCGAGGCCCTTCGGAATGCCGTAGGTGGCTCGGGAGAGCTCCTTGATGGGCTCGATGACGGAGTACAGGATGATCATGAAGAAGATGAATTGGGAGGCGTCCATGAAGGTGCCGCCGAAAAGGCCCTTGCCGCGGATGATCAGGTAGCCGCCGAAAGCGAGGACCGCCATGATCATCACCGTGCCCAGGAACTCGCTCACCGGATGGGCCGAGGCCTGCCGGGTGTTCACCCGGTTCACCTTCCGCCGCATCCGGTCGGTGACGGACTCGAAGCGGGAGGACATTTTCTTCTCGGCGTTGAAGGCCTTGACGATGCGAAGGCCGCCCAGGGTCTCCTCGACCTGGGCCATCGTGTCGCTCCAGAGGGTCTGCGCCTCCAGGGACTGCCGCTTGAGCTGCTTGCCGATCACGCCCATGATCCAGACGAAGGCCGGAACGAAGGTGAGCATCACCAGCATCATTTCCGGGCTCAGGAAGATGAGAATGCCGAAGTAGAACAGAATCAGGATCGGATCCTTGATAAGCATCTCGATGGAGGCCGTGATGGAGTTTTCGACCTCGTTGACGTCACCGCTCATCCGGGCGATGATGTCGCCCTTGCGCTCTTGCGAAAAGAAGCCGATGGGCAGGGCGAGAATCTTGTTGTAGATGCGGTTGCGGATGTCCTTGACGATGCCGGTGCGGATGGGGATCATCACGGCGGCGGAGCCGAAGTAGCAGGAGGTCTTGAGGGCGGTGAACAGAATCATCACTCCGCACAGCAGGAGGAGCGCCGTGACGGCGCCGTGGGCGGCGGAGAAGTCGGAGACCAGCCAGTAGGCGTTGTTGACAAGGATGTCCTTGAACTTCATCCCCTCGGTTCCCCAGGGGATGAAGGCGTATTGCACCGTGTCCACTTTGAACAGGATGTTCAGCAGGGGGACGATGACGGCGAAGGAGAAGATGTTGAAGATGGCGGACAGCATGTTCAGGACCACCGCCCCGGCCAGATAGCCCTTGTACGGGGAGGCGTACTGTCTCATCATCCTGAAAAAGTCGTGCATGCGTGAGCGCGTTTTTTATCATACAAATGTAACTCATTTTCGCTATCTTTGCAAGGATAAAACCCTTGCATATGGCTGAGATCACTTTCGTCATACCGGCCCGGAACCTGGACGCCCTCCACCGGACCCTGTCCATGCTCTCCTTCCAGAAAGGCGGCAGTCTCCGCGCCGTCATCGTGGACCTGGCCGGCTCAGAGGCCGTGCGTTCCGTCATTCCGGATTTTGAGAACCGTTTCCCGGTTTCCGCCGTATCGGTGGAGCAGGCCGGACAGCCCCTCTGGAAATGCTGCCTGGACGCCGTTCCCGAGGCGGAATGGGTGTGCTTCCTCTTGCCCGGCGTGGACCTGAACGAAACAAGCGTCAGGCGGATGTGCCGATGCATCGACGGGCATGACAAGTACGATGTCTTTCACTGGAATCTGGCGGAGCCGGACAAGAAGTGGGGGCTCCGGACGCGTCCGGACCGCATCTTCACGAACATCTTCGTGGACGGGGGGGCCGCGCCCGTCTCCTCCTTCGTCTTCCGTGCCCGCGCCCTCCGGGACACTTTCGAGGCCGATTCCGAGGCCGCCGGCATGAGCCACGCCCTCATTCTCGCCGCCGCGAAGAATACCGGCGTCCGCACCGTCCGCCGGGAGCGCGTCGGCTACACGGCGCCCGCCCCTTCCACCGACCCTTCCCTGGTCGAAAAGGAGGTCCGCTCCCGTCTGGCCTTCTTCCGCTGGTCGGAGCGCTTCTTCGGCGAAGACTACCCGCTTGGCGTCGGCGACCGCCTCGCCCTCTTCGCCGGCGAGCTGGCCCGCCTCTATCCCAGCTTCACCGCCGAAGAGCTGAAGGAAGACCTGAACACCTTCGCCGTCGTCAACGGCCCCATCCGCCGCATGAAGGCCTCCTCCGCCCTCAAGTCGGCCCTGAAGGCCCGGCAGGAAACCCTGTCGACACCCTCCTCCGAAAAATAACTGGCCCTTCTCTTGCTTTTTCGGAATAGAATACCGATATTTGCAATCCCTTTGGAAAAAGGACCTCTGGATGTAGCGCAGTTGGTAGCGCACCTGGTTAGGGACCAGGAGGTCGCTGGTTCAAGTCCAGTCATCCAGACCATTATCCTGCAAGCCGTTAAAAACCAAGCACTTGCAGGATTTTTCGTTAAAAAACGCGACAGCATCGAGACAACATTTTTCTCTGCACGACGCCCTCCGGGATTTGTGCAAAGAAAAAAAAATTGTGCTTTTCAAACCAACACCCTACATTGATTTCATTCCTCCGAAACTGACGGAAGGGAAACTTTGGTACATCTCCTATTATGTGAAGAATCCGGCCACCGGAAAGCTGCGGCGGATCCGCGTCAAAGTGAACCGGATCAAGGGAATCCGTGAGCGACGCAAAGCCGCGAAAGTGATGATGGCAGCCATCGAGGAAAAACTCGTTCTCGGCTGGAATCCGTTCGTAGAAGAAGTCGCGCCTCGAGCAGGAACGCCGTTATTCGATGCGCTCGACACCTTCCTTTCCGTCAAGGAGAAGGAGATGGAAGGCCAGTCCATCCAAACCTACAGATCCTATGTCCGCGTGTTCCGGACCTGGCTTGAGAAGGAAGGTATGCATAAGGCGACTCCCGCAGCGGCCTTTACGAAGGATATGGGGCGTGGTTTCCTTGACCGCTTGGAGGAGAGAGAGGATGTCTCCCCGAGAACCTATAACAATTACCTGTCTTTCCTGTGCTCTCTCTGGGAGTGGATGGCGGATCGGGGCTTCGTCACCGAAAACATCTTCCGGAGCTTCAAGCGTAAACCCCGCCGGCTCATGCAGAAGAAGCGCCGGCTGTTGACTCCCGATGAGATAAATCGGTTGTTCTCATTCTTGGAACGAGAGAACCCAGAGTATCATGCTGTCGTGGTTCTATGTTACTGCTGTTTCATCCGGCCGAAGGAGATCGCCCTTCTCCACTGCGAAGACATTGATCTCCGGAAGGGACTGGTTCACGTGCGCGCTGAGACGGCCAAAAACGATAATGAATCCTACAGGACCATCCCGGATGCTGTGCGTCCATACCTTGAGCGTCTGGATCTGTCCCACCCGGACTGGTATCTTTTCGGAAAGAATAGCGGTAGGAGCGGCGACTTCACTCCCGGAAGGCAGGCGGTGGACAAGAAGAAGTTCTCCGACTACTGGAGTTCCGTTGTCCGTCCGGCCTGTCGTTTCGGAGATGACATTCAACTATACAGTCTGAAGGACACCGGAATAACGGGTATGATAGAGAGCGGCGTAGCCATCAACCTTGTCCAGCAGCAAGCGGATCATTCCAGCGTGGCCATGACGGCCATCTATGTCGGAAAGAGCCCGGCAGCGAATGCCGAGCTCCGTGGTGCGAATATCTTGCCTGGGAAGCCTAATGGAGATGGAAAATCTTCAAAAGGGGATTCCTGAAAATCCAGCAGATGGCCAGTGCTGCGCCAGCCAGCAGCCACCAGAACGCACCAATCCGGAAGCGCTGCCAGGCATTCAATGGCTTTTCGATCTTGACCTCTCTGGTGATGATGTGTGCCTGCTCCTTGGTATTCTTGACCGAGCTTACCAGATATCGTTCCGGCCATGTTATCTGGTAAGGCAGCTTCCCAGATTTGTTGTTCAGTGTATGGTGCAAAAAACCATCGGCACCAATCCATGCATCGGATCTCGCCACGGAGGTCTCCCGATGTGAGGTGTCGCCAATGTGGACAATCGCCTGATCCGACTCCAGCGGGATGGGAACGAAGATGGTGGAATCACGGAAGACGGTGCTGTCGCGGTATTCGGTGACCGTTTGCGTGACCAGTTTTTCCACAATCTTCTGGGAACAGGAGGGAAAGAGGCAAATGGCAAAAGAAAACGCCAGAATCTTTAGCCCTTTCATGTCACAATGAGGTTTTTCGTCTCACATCTCTGCGATCCGGATGTGGAGCGGATTCCGATGTGTACCCACTTTGTCTTGCCTTGTGTCTCGAAGAGAAGTTGATCGAACTTGATGTGGTTCTTCAAAAGCCAATTCTTCGTGAACCTACCGAATTCGTCGATTTTCCCGTTGGTCGGTTGCAAGTCTGCTGCATATCCAAGCTTGTGTGCTGACGTGGACACTCCGCCAACTGCACGGTTGAGAGCATCGCACCGATAGCCGGAAGTGACCTTGATCGGACTTCCCCAGGCGATGCGGAGCGGTTCAAGAATCTTCTCCGTCAACTCAGACAGATGCTCGACGATCGTGAACGACGGGAAATTGTCAATCTTTTTCTTTGTCGAGCAAAGCTCCTTCAATGAGAAATAGACGAAGCTGCCCATTATCCCTCCTTTTTAGTGAACTGCCCATTTGCCCCACGCGGTTGCATCGCCGCTTGTCGTTGGGCATTGACGCTCCGCTTGGACGGGACGATGGTCGGGTCAATCTCACGGATCGCATCACGCAGACGGTCGTTCTCGTCCTTTAGGAGGTTGTTGTCCTCGCGGAGCCGCTCGACCTCTCCCTGGAGTTTCTCAACCCGGGCGGTGAGTTGTTCAATCGTTGGCTTGTAAACCTTTTCCACAAGCGCTTCGATGTTTTCGATTTGACTTGCTTTGGCTTCCGCTTCAGCCTTGCCAGCCCCCGCGTTCTCTTGTCGCACACGGGAACGGATGGTCAAGACACGGGAAATCCACCCGCCGAGAATGGCGGCTCCAATGAGTTCCCCGATTTGGATGATGTAGGGCAAAATGTTTTCCATTTTTCATTCTTATTTGATCACCCACAGGGCGATCGTTCCGACCACCCCGTAGGCGAGTTTGTGATACCAGGTCTGTTCGAACTCCAGATCACAGTCAGCCGTCTTGCTTCGTTTGATCCGGAGGGCATACAGGAGGTTGTGAGTGGCCCACTCACGACACATAGAACCGACACTCCGTTTCCAAAGGGGACAAGTCGGATTGAGGTAGCGGACCACGTTCAGCTCGGTCTCGTACCTCGCTTTGGAAACGAGGTACGAGTCAATCAGTTTGACCCGGTTGTTAAGGATGCGGTACTTCATCACGGAACGAAGTATTCCAAGACACCGACGATGACAAAGCACGCGGCAAAGAAGCCGACGTAAATCAAGACGTACTTGAGAACCTTCTTCCAGGTCACCTTCGCCTTGAAACTCCGCCAGTCGTCCTTGATTCCTTCGATGAACCAATGTTTCCCGTATAAATCCTTGTAACCGTCCACCCAGTGATAGGCGACCTGGCCAAGAACATACACGAAGGTCTCGAGGATGACCGTGACCCAACAATACAAGAAGAAGGTCTTCAGCCAGTGACCGAACAGACTCATCCCTGCCTCGACCGGAGCGGTCGAACCGAGGATGACAAATGCGATTGCGGACAAAGCCGCGGTTACCACGGCAGCCCGAAACATGAATTTGATTTTCTTGTCCATATCTTTTTGTTTAATGGGTTAATCTTTCTGTTCCTCAATCATATCCGGGTCGTCGATTTCCTCGAAGTCCTCCGGAATGTCAAGGTGCGGCGGCATCTGTCTGACGCCGTTGATGTAGTGCGAATAGCCGAGGTAGATGTCCGCGCCGAACAGTTCATCAGTTCCTATTCTGCGGAACACTTTGCCCTCGTCCGCGATGATGTGATTTCCTTCGATTGTCATGGCTTTTTCACTTAAGTCGGGATGTTTCCATTCTCGTCGAGTTCGTACATCTTGCTTGCGTATGAGGACCAGTTGGTAGCGGCCTTGTACGCGTTGAGAATGCTGTGGTCGGAGGAGTAAGGAACATAGATTTTTAGGTTTGCGTTCGTGCCCGTTAGCGCGTTGGTGTTAGAAAGCGTCGGCGGGGTAGTGGCTTTCACGACAAGCGTGGTCATCCCGGAGCAATAATAGAACGCTCCAGCGTTGATGGTGGTGATGCTCGATGGGAGGGAGATAGAGGTTATGCTCGTACACCTTCCGAAGCAGTATGAACGGACAGACGTTCTCGTTGACGGAAAGTCGATTGTAGTAACCTCGACATCGTTAAGATAGAGATGGCAGGCTACGGAAAAATTCGTATAAGCATCCGCCCTTATGTTGCTTCCGTACCAATGGTCCATATTCGTTAAATGGACATGACCGAACAAACCCGGGCTATCAGCAAAGATTTGAGCGGCCGATGCCGTCAACGTTCCTCCCAAATACCATGTACGTAACTTGGGGCATCCTTTTAGGTTATATGACGGTATGGTCATGTTGCCAGCAAACGCAATCGTCGTGAGGTTCGACATGCCGTAAATAGGTCCGTATGTAGATGTACTGCTTCCGCCCGTTTTATTGAATGTGGTCACATTCGTGAAATATCGGAGGTCGTATAGGGAAACGATATTTGCATTGTTATGGAGACTATTCAATCCCACAGTGCTGAACTCCGTAGAACTGACATCCGCCGCCTCTTGAACACTAAACTTTCCGTCGCCGTTGGAGTCCCAGTTTGCAAGACAAATCGCCTCGAACGCATCATCAACGAATTTAACCCAAACATTTGCGGGGTTGTAGATAATATAGAACTGCGTTCCGAAGAGGTTCGATAGCGCCTTCTTCAAGTTGGTCTGATAGGTTTCCTCGGATACGATGTCGAGAGTCTCTTCGTAATCTGAATAGACACCCGGAACTTGCACCGTTCCCTCGATATCCGCCGTACCGCCAACATTCCTCGTGGTGCCGTTCTCGTACACCACGCGGCCAGAAATCCCTGCGAGTCCGAGGATAGTGTCGACATCTCCCTGAACGACACCGCGCCAGATGATAGTGGCATAGGCGAGGGCGTTCCCCGTAGTGGCGAAGATTGCGGACACAATCGTGAACGGAGCGAGCTGGTCGCAGTTGTTCACATAGAGGCTGATGATTCCGGCGAGAGGGGGAAGGGTGAGCCGGGCGTTCGTCAGCATCGGGAGCGAGTGAAGGAACACCACCGTGCAGGCGGACGGGAAGGACACTTCGGTAAGCAACGCGCCAACCGGGAGAAGGAGGCCCGTGATGCCCGACCCGGCGAAGAGGCAGACGCGGAGGCGGGGGCAGTTGAAAAGGTTCAGCGAGCCTCCGAGGGTCGTAGTATTCCGTGCGTCAATCTCCGTGATAGAGGGCGACTCCACGGAGAGTCCGGTCGCGTTGAAAAGCACCTCTTCCGGGTCGGCATCGCCAACCTTCAACTCACGGAGGCGGTCGCTTACTACGGCGAGGACGATGTTCGTGTCGCCTTGTCGGTCGGTCAGCACCATCTTCGAGAGGTCGCCGAGCGAGGCGATCCAGTCAAGGGCGTGGATGTAGTTGGTGGTGTTGCCCGTTCCGACTGCAACGGGGAGGGGGGTAGGCTGCCCGGATGCGAAGGTGCGGGGACCTTGCGAGTTCGCGTCGCCAGTAGACCCGACAGGGTAGAGGTCGATAGCGGGCTTCACTTGGAAGGTGAAGGATGCGGCGAGGGTGATTGCAAGCCCGTTGTAGTCCGTGTTCGTTCCCGTGAACGCTCCGAGTTTGTACTTGGAGAAGATATACGCGATTCGCCTTTGAACCCACATCTTCTCCGACTGGAGTTGGTCGCCCAATGCCTGCTCCCACGGAAAGACATTGTTGTACTGCTTCCCGGCGTTCTCCAACCAGGGGGTGATGTAAGACCAATAGCGGTCATCCTCGTAGAGCGTCTGCGAGAAATACTTGGAACTCTTGTCCCAGCAATAGTACGACACCACATTAAACACAGTATCGTGCAGTTTCGCGCCCGTGATCCCGAGGCTGTTCGCTATGGTCGCAATAGCCTGCACAATCTGCCCCATCATGGCCTCCTGCTCCGTTCCGTAGTAGTCGCGGATAATCACCCAGAGGGCTGAATCGCCGCCGTTGAAGATCTGGTTGCCCGAAGAGTTCACATCGCCGTGCTCCACGGAATAGGACTTGGTGTTTCGTCCGTTGTTGTCAGTTGCGAGGACGGTATCAAGGTCGTCCTGACGGAATCCCCACCTCTTGCAATAGACGCTCTCGCCCGCTCCGAGGGTTTCGTTGAACCCACGGAACTTGAACGGGTACATGTTCTTGGCGAAGTTGTCGGTGACTCCGAAAAGGATGCAGTAGCAATAGTGGTACAACACTTGGTCCATGTCGAAGTAGTTCCCGGCGGTTGCACGGAAACGGGCGACCCTCATGGAGACGATCTCCGCCGTGGTAGGGTGCGCTGGGTCGGCGCAATAGGTGGGGCGCATCGAGGCGAGGTCGGTCAGTAGGTTATACACGAGCGAAGGGTCGCTCGATATATCCGAGAGTTTGCGGTACTTGGTTTCCAACTTGCGGTAGAACCAAACATCGTAGTTGTCGTCGTAGAATGCCAGCACCTCGTTCTTGATGCCACCCGTGGTCATGGCTTGGAAGGCGTCAATCGTGGACTGGCTCGCGTTGATTGCCTCGATGGACGCGAATCCGCTTTCCGTGAGGGCGTCCGACCATTTCGCTATGTAGGGCGAGTTGTTGAACACGCAATCGTAGGCGGGCCTCCACTCGCTCTCAAACAGGGCGAGGATGTTGTCCCAGTCGGTCTGGTCGCCTTCGAGGTCGGTTGCGTTGTCCCCGGCTATGGCGCAGTCCCACGCATCGTAGTTCTTGCCGTCGTTACCGCCCATGCAGAAGGTTTCCTCGCCGGGGTCGTAGTACACATCAACCCAAGGCTGGACGAATCTCGTTCCACGGGGTTCGTGGTTCGGCCCTTCAATGGACATAAGGTTTTCATAGGTCGAGGTGCTATGGCCGAAGGAGGTCTTGCTGCTCTTGTCCGGCCCTGCGGTGTAGAGGCCGATGTACTCGTAGTCGCCGTTGGAATACTTTCGGAATCCCACGAACGGGAACTGATACACCGCCACGAGGTAGGTCGGGTTCGGGAGGTGCGAGCCGAGGTTGAGAGGCGACGCGTGGAAGATGTCGTTATACAACCCCGTGAGGCCCATCTTGTGACCCTGCATGGAGGATGCGTAGTTCTTCTTCGCCGTGATCCTGTCCACCTTCACATAGGCGGGGTCGTTAATCATACGCCCCTTCTTGCCCGGAGTCTCCGATGTGCCGTCGCCGTACTCCCAGGTAGTCTCCTTGCCCGCCTTGTCGCTCGTCTTGAAGCGGAGGTTCCATCGGTAGTATTTCATGGAGGTCGTGCCCTGTCCGTCGAGTTTCAGTTTGCTGATGACCGCGTTCTTGGTCGTTGCGCCCGCATACTCGAACTCCACCTTGGCGTTGCTGATTGCCGTGTTGTCCTTGTCCTTCGCCTGATGTTCCTCGTCCGGGATATGGGTATCGTCGCTCGGAAGGGTTATGACCATGGTGTTGTACCCCGCCTGCTTGACGAGTTCGTAACTCGCCTGCCCGTTGTCCTGCACATTGTTCTTCGCCGCTACGTTTGCACGGGTGAACTCCACGCCGTCAACGATGCAGTTCAGGAAGTTGCTCAAGACCGCGCTTGATTCGAGCGGGGTGCCGTACACCCTCATCTTGTAGAGGTAGACATCGGTATCGGGCTGGCCGATGACGAGGTTCGCCGACGCATCGCCGAACGATGAAAGCCCGTTGAACGGGAAGTTCACATTGGACGTGCCATTTATGTAGACGGAACAGAGGTTCCTTCCGCTCACCTCGCCGTAGTCCTTGATGAATGTGACCACGATGTGCGTCATGGTGTTCTCGGCGAAGATGACGGATTGGTTCACCTCGTTGTGTTCCATCGAGCCGTACACCACAATCTTCGTGGGATAGATGAGGATGCCGGCCGTCGCCGAGCCGATCGTGAGGGCGGGCGTCGCATAGTCGGCGGGCATACCCATCTTGAGCATCAGTTCGACGGTCATTCCGGCGGAGTAGTCGGAGAAGTCCTTGAGCGGACACAACCCAGTCACGGAGAGGTTCGCCCCTGCGGGGACAACGAGGGCCTTGTAGCCGAGGTCGTCCTCCGCCCATGCGTCGTCGCTGAACGAGAATCCCGTCCACACTCCTTGATAACTCGGCGCGAAGTTCCCGTCCGGCGTCCCGTCGTTCACGATGAGGTCATATTCCTCGGAGTTGTTGCTACGGGTGGCCGCATTGAGGTAGAAAAGGTAGCCTGGCGTGGCAAGATAGGAGTAGGAGTTGTCGAAGATGGTGGAGGCGGTTACGGTCGGTCCTCCCGTGGCCCCGTCGTATGCCCTTGCGGAAATGGCCATCGAGCCGGTCCTCGTGTTGTTCGCCCCCGTGTCCACTTCGAGGGAGAAGGAGAACGGGTACTGGACGCCAGCGGAAAGCCCCGTTTCGGGCGTGTTCTGCACGATTGGATAGGTGGTGCCGCCGAGGGATGCGGAGAGCGTAAATTCGGCCTTGTCGGCGTTGTAAACGGCGAAAGAGAAGAGCCTTCCCGAAGTGAAGTTGTATGCGGTCGCGACTACGGAGTTTACTGCCACCAAAGGAGTGGCGTCGCCCGTCTTGACGCACATGATGTCGAAGGACACGACCGGGGTGGAAACGCCCTGCGCGGTCATCCACAGACTGACGGTGCAGTTCCCGCTCGTGCTGCCCGTGATAGGGAATGCCGAGGCGGGAATCGTGTATGTGGTCGAAGTGTTCGTGTAGGACACATTGGCGGCGTACTCCACGGGGTCGAGTTCCACTTCGGAGGTTCCCCTCTTGACGGACACATGGAGATACTTGACGAGCGACCCGGCGAATCGGATGCCGTTAATCACATACGCCTCGCCCTCCATCCATGCGTTCTGCCATGTATGGGAGCAGGAGAGGAAGAGGGATGTTTTCGTTCCCGTGAACACCGTGGTCTGCGTCTTTCCCGTGGTGAGGCCCGTTACGGACACACGGATGTAGTTGTCGCCCGTAGCGAGGAATGGTTTGAGGTCTACGGATATGGTTTCGCCGACCTGCCTCGTTTCGCCGGACGCCTTCGGCGTGTAGCCGGAACCGGAATCTACGGCGATTGCGTAGGAATAGAGTTCGGGCACATCCTCGGACGAGGACGAGCCGAACTGCGACTTGGATGTGGTGGGGGTGAGCGACAACACCTTCGTCGCCTCGTCCGCAAGCACATAGAACACTTGCGGGAGGTTCGCGTGAAGGTCGATGGTGATTACATCGCCGCCGAGTTGGATGTCGCCGAGGATGGTTCCGCCTTGCTGGTCATAGAACTGCAAACTCATCGTATTCGGGTTGAAAGTAACATACCCGAATTTACCGCCAAGAGCAGATGACAATGCACCTATCTGCCCTTTCAGGAAGGTCTCGACCTCCAGTCCCGAGTGCCCTTGCCAGGCCTCGCCTATGTTGTCTATGTTCGCCATGTCAACTGTTCTTCCAAGTATCGTTGTCCAGCCAAGGCTTCGCCTCCAGCCATGTGCCCGTTCCGTAGCAGGATCTCGCGGAGATCCACTTGAGCTTCACGCCCCAGTAGACCGCGACCTTCTCCCTGCACCTCGTCACTATGGCGGACTTCGCCGTGGAATCCTTGTATATCATTGCTCCTCGTCAACGAAGTATCTCTTGTTCGGGTCAACCGTCCCAGAGTTCACCAATGCCTCGTACTGCGCCACGGTGAGGTCTACATCCCTCGCCTCCACCCAAGCCTCCGTGGCGTAGCCGCTCAAGTCCACAGAGGAAGAGCCAATCTTCGTCCACGCATAGTTCCCGCCAGATACGGCGACGATATACATGTCCTTGACATCCGGGTTCGCCGATTGAGCGACGAGGTAGATGCTCCCCATCGTGGACGAACTGGCCGGGAGCGTCCCCGTGTAGGTCTGCCCTCCGTAGGTCACCGACACTCCGGCGGGGATGTCGCCGACCACGGGCGTGGCCGTGCCGTCCCACGCTATCACGTAGGAGGTCCCGCCTATCTCCGCGCTCTGACCGAAAGGGTATATCGTCTTCGTTGCCATATCTCATTCACTAAAAAAGGGGCGGGCGAAATTCACCACAAATGTCCCGCCCCGTTCCATATACTAAAACCTTGGGGCGCACCTCACGGCGGGCTATTCGATGATGCCCCCCTCCTGGAGGAGAGCGATCTGTTCGAAGGTCAGCTCCTCCTTGCCGAAGGACACGATGAACGCATCCAGCGACACCGAGGCGAGGGAAACCTCCACATCGCTGTTGAAGATGTCGGCGATGGTCTGGTTCGCATCCCGCTCCGCGTCAAGGTAGGCGTCGTGGCCGACCACCTCCTTCCCCTCCTTGCGGAAGGCCTCCACGGCGGCGAGTTCGTCGCGCCAGTCCTCGCGGAATTTCTTGACCACCTCCTCGCGGTCGGCATCCGCATCCTTGAGATACCTCCGAAGATGCAGGTAGTCGTTGAGGAGGGCGGACTTCACCCTCTTGTCGGAAATCTTGTTAATCTTCATCCCGGACAACACTCCGGTGATGGACGCGATGGTTGAAATCTTCATTTTTTCTTCGCGGCCTCCACCGGGTTTTCAAAGTGAGGGTCCTCAATCTCCGGGGTCTTGAGCGACCTTGCGATGAGGAAGATAACGATTGCGTTTGCAAGGAGCGACGCTCCCGAAAGGATGGACGCGGCCGAGCCGAGTCCAGAGTTCCATACCACGGCGCTGGTTACAATAGTAAGGAGTGCCCACACGAAGAGCCCGAAGACCTTCAATCCGCGATTTACGCGATACTTGTTTTCTTGTGTCATAATAATATAGTTTTATTGGATAGTTGCACTTCCCGGTTCGCTTACAACGGGGATGTCCATCGGGTAGTCAAGAGTCACCACCGCCGTAACCGTAGTTGACACTAACGCGTTCCCATTCTTCATCACCCACAGATACAAGTCGCTGTCAGCGCTGAAAATGGTCTTGGTCTGCCCCGATGTGTTGGATGCCACTTTCGTAGAAACTCCAACATTTATCGGGTCTTCTCCGTTGGACGGAGAAGTGCCGAAAGGGAAAGTTCGGGAGTTTGATATGTTCATCCTTCCCGTGACGGTTTTCTCGTCTCCGCTCCATGCGGATGCTCCGGTCGTGTCAATGACGGCCGAAACAGACACCCTGAACGCGCGGTACACGGCGTTGTTGAAAGTCACCTCGGTTATCATGTCCGTGCAGGTGACAATGACGCTCGTAATCAGGAGGCCGTTCATGCTGAACACCCCCGTGCCGAGGGGTGCGGTGACCCTGTCGCACCCGCTCTCAAAACCGAGGGAGTATGGGATAAGGGTAGAAACGGCCGGGTTTGTGGTGCTTGTGTAGACCGCATAATCTCCGACTGCCGGGAAGCCTCCTGCCATGAGGCAAGCCACAATTTCAAAGGTGTTCCCGACCCGCCCTGACGAAAGCAACGGGACGGCCGGGTTGTCGCCATGCCCCTCTGCGTAAATCTTGAATACATAATGCCCGTACTCCTCGCCGACGAATTCGCTCATCGTCTTGTTTGTCACAATGAGGTTCTTCGCGTGGTCTTGGTTGGTCTTGTCAACCAAAAGGAACGCGATGTAGTACCCATACAAACTCTCGCCGCTCTGGAGCAGTTCAGCGAGGGAGAGGGACTGTTCCTTGACCCACCGCTTCCCGTCTTCTCTCACGGCGTTAGACATGCCGTCTCCGAAAACGAGTATCTGGGACTCCCCGTCATCAACGAGCTGTCCGACCATGACGGCGAGCGGGGCGCACGCGCCGCGAGAATAGCCCTCAAAATCACGGAGGCGGAACCATTCATTGTCCGCCCTCCCACGCGGCGGCTTATACTCCCAGTCGTTCTGCGGGTAAGTTTGCGTTAGGTTGAGCGTCGGGGCGAGACCAGTGCCGAAACCGTACCGCGTAGACGCGCGTTCCGCTACGGTAAGTATTCCGAGTTTGGAATGCCTAACGGGTTTGAACTTTGCCATCGGCCTTATCTTGAACACGCGACGTAGCAGATACACCGGCTCCAGTGTTACGGGGTCTATGTGGTCAAGATACCACTCCTGGTCGGAGCAGAGGAGGCCGAGGTCGCTGGCACCGCGCCCGAGCGCCCTCTGCACATCGGAAATGGCGACTCCGTAGGTCACTCCGCCCACGGTCGTAATGGATATGATGCCGTTTTCGTAAGACATATCAGTTCGTCCACATTTTCTGGTTAACACAGGCGGTCAGCATCCCGCCCCAGGAGTAGGAGTTGCTCCGCCCGCGAACGTACACCGTGATTACATCCCCGGCGTTGCAGGCGATGTCCAGCGTGTTGGTCTGGATGTAGGTCGATGTCCAAGTCGTGTTCTCCGTCCCAATCGCGGTCGTGCTCCCGCTCCTTGTCCGGTAGAGCCGGGAACCCCATGTGTAGGAGGTCGAGTTGTTCCGCCGGAACGCGCACCATTTCAAGCGGTATGTCCCCGTCACCGGGATAGTGACGGATATGCCCGTGGAGGTGAGGTTGCTACCGCCTCCTCCCAAACCGCCGTTCCCAACCACCGGGTAGTCTCCAGCCGTCGGGACGAGGGTAGCACCGCCTCCGCCCGTCTGGATGGAGTCGATGTAGTCCGCGAGGTCGTCCAGCATCGCGGAGGAGGGGACGGTGACGCCCTTCCCTTCGATGGCCGTCACGATGTCGGCCTTCGCGCCTTGTAGCCTTGCTATTTCCGTTGCTATGCTCATATCGCCGCCAAAAGGGTTTCTACATTTCCTACAATGTCATATACGCACTTCGCCGAAGGGTACTGGTCGTCCGTGCTGGACGCGGAGAGAGAGGTCACCTTATTGGTCTGAATCTCGTATGTCGCGACCGTTCCGACCCCTCCTGCGGCCACCCACCCGTCAGCATAGATGCCGTATTCGGTTTGGTCGCTCGACACCGCCTTCGTGATGTGGAGCGCGTTGTTCGCGTACTCAAGACGAACAGGGCCGATGTCTATGTGCGAGGTGGAAGCGAGGGCGAGGTCTCCGCTCAAGTCCGCGTTCACGCCGTAGATGTTCGCCCAGCGGTTGGATGCGCCAGTATATCCGAGGTTGATGCCAGAATCGTTCGGATAGAATCCGTAGGTGTCGTGAAAATTGAGTTGCTTGTACGAACCCGACTCCGTTACATCCGAGCCGACCCGTATGGCCATCCATCCGCCACCCGCATTGAACATACCGGAGTTCCCGTTCGAGGAGTTCTTGAGGTATATCGTCGTACTGCCGAGCGTATGGATGTTTCCGTTCGCGAACCGGGCGTTCCCGTATCCGAGTGATGAGCCGAGGTCGGATGCTGGAACAATGTTTCCTCCTATCGTGAGGTCTCCGGACAGATTCATGTCCACCCCGTAGAAATTACCGAACCGTGCGGTAGAAGAGCCGACCGAACAAGTGCCGTTCGCGGACGGAACGATGTTCACGGAGGAGAGGACAATCCCGCTCGTGAAGGTCTTGACACCACCGACATTCTGGTCTCCGGTGACGGTGACCGCGCCGAGGGTGGCCGCGCTGACGTTTCTCGGAGAACTTCCGTCATATTGCACCGTGTTCGTGCCGTCCGTGAATGTGAGGTATTGCGGGCATTTCAGCGAGGTCGGAATCTCTTCGAGGTATGCGAGGTGCTTCGTCTCCGTCACCGTCTGGCCTATCGTGGCCGGGTTGTCGTAGGTGCAAGTCCATGTAAGGCGCGGGCGAAGGCTGTGCATCTCCGCTCCGACCGCCCCGCTACCGACCGTGAACTTCAGCGTGTTGACGAGGAAGTTGTAGGTGCTCGCTCCGTTGACAAGGGCGTAGCCGTCGTTCATCAGCAAGTTGACATGGGCGGAGTCCAATGAGTGCGCCGGGGATGCCGTAAACACCGGGTCGCTCTCGGAACTGACACCGCCCCCGGCGGAATAGCCGTTCTCGCACAGGACATACGATGTCCCGTTGACGCTCAATTCGATGGTGTGCGCGGATGCGGAATAAGTTCCCCAGGACACGGAATCGCCGCCACCGCTTCCGGCCTCCCACGGGACATTGACGAACGCGAGTCCGTTGGAGTCGGTCTGCAGGTAGTAGTACCTACCCACTTGCGATGTTATCGCGTTGATGGTCGGGGTGGCTATGACCGAGCCGACGATGACACCGCCGAGGGATGACGCGGTAGCCGGGGATATCGAACCGCCACCGCCGCCGGATATGGTTATGTTCCCTTCTCCGATAAGCGAGTTGTTGTTTATCGTCTTGATGGGCATATTCACCCACACCGATCCGTCGTAATAGAAGAACTCTCCGGCGGTCGGGGATGACACGCCGACCTCCGGGAGGCTGTATAAAGAAGTCGCACCGCCGCCGCCGGAGCCGCTACCGATTCCGCCGGACGAAACCCATCCATCAGCATAGAGGTTGCCCCTTACCCGCCACGCTCCGTAGGTGTCGTCCCAGACAAGTTGCGAGGTCGCGGAGTCGGTCGCCTTGATGGAATTGATGCCCGTCAAGTCCTGCGTAAGCGGTGAGCCTTGGATGGCGGTCTTGCCGACATAGAAGGTTCTGTTCTCCGCGAGGGAAAGGCCGTTGATTGTCCGCGTAATCGGGACATAGTCGGAATGCGCGTGGTTGAGGTCTACCTTGATGCTGTCCCCGTTGGCCCATACGAACTCCACGATGCCGTTCTGCTCCGTGGTGATGTCCTCCAACACATTGACCCCCTCTACGGCGGAGTCCAGCATATTGTCAATCTCCGTCTTGGTGTAAGCATCCGCGATGCCATACCCGGAAAGACTTGCCGGGTGCGATGTGAGGTCGGAGAAGCCGATAGACGGGACGATGTTCGATTGCGGTACATTGACCCACGCCGTTCCGTTCCACCGCAACAAGTCGTTCGTTGACGGGGTCGGGGCATCCACATCGGACAAGTCATCAAGGTAGGCGATAGAACCGCCACCGCCGCCGCTCCCGCTCCCGATGCCCCCGGATGCAATCCAATAATCCGAGTACAAGGCGCGTCCGTTCTTCACATGGACATTCCCGTCCACAATCTCAAAGAGGTCTTCCAATGCCGTCACCCGTCCGCTGACGAGGGCGAGGTCGGACGAGAGCGCGATGTCGGTAGCGGCGAGGCCGGAATCCGTAAGGTTTCCGTTCGCATCCAGTCCGGCGAGATGCCCGGCGGTAGCACCGCTCACCTTGTCCGCCTTCGCGGAGAGGTCTATGTTCGCGATGAGGTTGTCCACCTGCGTGGTCGTGTACGCATCGGTGATGCCGTACCCGGAAATCGTAGTGGGATGCGAAGTAAGGTCAGAGAACCCTATGGACGGGGCGATTTGCGACTGCGGGACATTTACCCACGCGCTCCCGTCCCAACGAAGAAGGTCGTTGGTGGCGGGATTCGGAGCGGAAACATCGGAAAGGTCGTTCAAGTAGGAAGCACCACCTCCGCCACCGCTGCCTGAGCCAATTCCGCCTGAGGACAGCAACCCAGGAACCCAAAGGTTCTGGTATTGTTCCTTCAAGGTGATATTCCCGTTTGTGTCCAAAGTGAAGAATGAAACGTCTTCAAGAGCCGTCACTCGATCAGAAAGGGAAGAAAGCTCGTCAGTCGACGGAAGGGATCCAATCAATTCCTGGAGTTGTAGCGTCGTGACATAGTCGGACAGGCTTTCCCATCTCACATAATCGGAAAGATCCTGTCTTATGGCTGACTGGGGGATATTGGCCCATCGGGATCCGTTCCAGGAAAGGAGATCACCTTCAGCAGGATTGGACAGATCGACATCCTGCAGCAGTGACAGGCGGTCCACCCCGTCGAACACAATCTCTGATGCCAGATCCAGCGGTCCATCCGACTTTCCGAAATATAGGATTGCCTCCAGTTTTCCGGGATAACTGTTATATTTAAGGCCATCCGGGAAATGCGAATCCTGCGTGATAACTGTAGCGATTCGTAGAAGCCGGCCGTGACCGATGGGATTATCCCGAAGTGATAGGTGAACCGTGAGAGTGTTACCACCTCCAGACAATTCACAATTCACGAAGGTATCCCCGTTCCGTTCCACCACGAACCGATTGTGGCCTCGTGCCGTGAAATACTCGATTCTGACGCGCTGAGGGACGGAGACGGAGTGTCCGTCTTCGGAAAAGCTCTCCGTGATGGAGAAATCATCGCGCCAGTGGATATATCTCATGATTATAGCTCGATGATGCCTGTGATCTGAACGTCGCTGTCTGACGGGCCATCCCAAAGCATGACATGAGTGGGAATCTTCGATGCAACGCGCCTTTCACCTTCAGGGAAAGAGTCATCTTCCAAATAGGATATCGTTTCAAGGAATATTCGACCGGCGCCGATATAGTTTCGACTCAGAGATACAAAGACGTCGATGCCACCGGAACTCCGCTTGCATCGTGTGCAGTTTCCGTCAGTTCTGTATTCAGCGACGAACACACCGGCTTTCTGGTCAGTTGTCAGTCTGATGTCAAGCCGCTGCGGAGGATCGATGAGGCCACCGTCCCTATCCATGAAGCTGAGTTGGAGAATGAAATCTCCATGTTTATTCTGTCGCTGTGTAATCATAGTCGTCGAGTTCGGTGTCGTTAAAGTAGCGTCCAGTGAAGGCCTTAGCATAGTGATAGGTGATAGTTGCGCTGGACAACGTGTGCTCTGTCATCTCCGGTTCAATGGAATCAACGACAATGCGGCGTGGGGTATCGTCCTGGAGGAGAACATAGCGCTCCGTTGTACGGAAGAAATCCTGCCATTGATCCATCATCCGTCGTTCCCTCAGACTACCAGTCTGTACCTTGAATCTCTCCACGGCCGCATTGGCAAACTCTACTTCCTCGCCGTTTATGGTCACCGTCGACAGCCCCATCTCCGTCTCCCTGGAAACGTCACCGGATGCGAAAACGGTATCCCAAACTCCGAGTGAGTTCCGGAACAGGAATTCGCGTCCTCTGAGCCGTGTAGGCTTTAAGATAAAGCGGTGGCTCCTCACATTTCCAGTATAGACGTCATAAGCAACCATAGCGTCGTTGGAGACATTGGCCAAGCCCTCGATGACCGACGGTGAACAGTCGACCGTTCCGATGCTGGCTCCGCTCTGGGAAGCAAATGTGGCCACCGTTACAGTGACGGGCGTGTGATAAGCAAAATACACCTTTGCCGAAACGGTTACCGATGTAGATGGCCCGATGATGCAGGAGAGCTGCTCCTTTGCCCATGCCCAGGTATCCGTTATCTGCGGCTTCCAAGTGAGCCAGTGGGTGGTATATGGATATGCGGGTGAGAGTTCGTCACTCCCTCCCCGAAAACAAACCATGGTTGATGTCGTGATGGAGTCTTCGTTCACCGTGGCCCGGATGGCCACTGTATTGGAGTATCTGGTGGATCTTCCCGAGGAAAGCATAGCATTACGGGGGAGCACCGCCTCTAGGATATCCTTGAATCTCAGCGTAATCATGCCCGAAATGGCCGTCAACTCAAAGTTGACCACCTCTGAACCATTCAAAAGGACGGTGAACTGGACCGGCGTATTCGGCGACGGACCGCCGGTAAGTAAAATATCACCGGCCGTTCGGCTCCAGACGAAAGCGCCCGTATTCGGATTGCTGAAATTCATGACACAAAAATACGCCGGTACCGGATGTCAGAAAGGACAAGCTACAAGTTGATCAGTTCTACGGATGATAGAACCCGATCCATTTTGGTGGACAAGCGGAGCGTCAGACGTTTCACGAGAAACAGCCGGTTGCGGACCGTCACGACCTGCCACATCCGAAAGCTATTGATGTCTTGCATGCTTAGGTCTATGTCCATGGAGATGATTTGCCGGTCTTTGGCTAGCCATGCCTCGAATTCAGTGTGATATTCAGCATAAAGGACAGCGGCCGTCAGAGATGAACCGATCTGAAAGTCATTTCCGTCGTCTGACATCCCTAATCCTTTCCCGACAAATTGATCGTGGCCGAAGTTGCCGAGGATTACCTTAGAATCTCGTTCACCTCCATCGGCAGGGAAAGAGACAAGACCGGACATACGGAAGTAGGATTCTGTATCTACTGGATGGCTACCTCCTGGATATGAATCGTCTTCCTCCCACTCAGTGCGCCAGAAGTTGATGGGTACATTCCTGATTAGCGATGAAGAGAGGTGATTGTCCATCTTCTCACCTTCAATTTCCGTATCACGACTTTCATCGTGAAAGTTCAGAATCTCGGTGCCATAGTAATAATCCTCATTGACGATAAGGTGGGCAGAGGGCGGTGCTGAATAAGTGTCATCAGTCCCGGTATGCATAACCGGTGTATACTGTCCAGGCCGATATGCATTCAAAACACTTAATAATGAGGAAACGACCATAATTTCTTCGGTGGTCTCACCACTATTTCCGTTGTCTTCCTTTTGATATCCGAAAGCATATCCTGTAGCCTTCTCCAATGCAAAGGAGTGTATGTCGGAAATCTTATCGTTCCAGTCAATCGGGAATAGGGTTAATGCCTGAACGATATAGGAGAAAGGCACGAAAACATAATGCCTTCCGGCCACAAAGACCGCCGAGCAAGTCATCTTGCAGAACTCTTTGACGAGGTTCAAGAGCGTTACGTCTGGAAGCGACTGAGCGATGGAAAGGGTGTCGCCGTATCCGCTCATGTTTCCGGTAAACGGCTTGTATAGGCCAAGGATATATAATCCGTTCCAGACCTCCTGACACGACCCTAAGAACGAGAATGAAATGTCTTCAAACAGTCGCTGGAAACTAACGCATGGTGTAAACCTAGACTTGTTATTCGAAAAAGGTAGGTTATGGAATTTCGTCACTTCTCCAGCCGGATCAAATAAAACCGGCGCTCCAATACCTTCTTCGAGGCCATTCCTGATCCTCTGGGCCAATTGATCTGGTGACCAGCCTCCTGGTTGCTGACTTGCGGGAAGATCCAACTCGAATATTTTTTTGTCAAGTCCGTCATCAAGCGCCTTTTCCGTGAACGTATAAACCAGATTTCCATCTTCGTCTAGGCTGTCGTATACGAGATTTCCGATAAGAATCGGGATGCCTTCTGAAAGGATGGTGCACCCCGCCTTTGTCACAGATGGTGGCAGCAGCATAGCCGGCAGATACCCGAACACCGAACGATTGGTGTCGGAGGGTGGAAAGGTGATGGCTGTGGAAAAAGCGACGGGGATTCGGTCGGTTTCGAGGAGAGGATTGTTCATCTCCACCTCGAATTCCACATCCGGCGCGAGATCCAGGGATTCCCCGGTGTTGGTACGGATTTCAATCATAGCTGCCCCCTCTTCTTGGCACGGTTATACTCATCAAGGCGTTCAATCAGACCATTTCGTCCGAGCATTACCACCTCGGCCTCGATGCCGTCCTCCAGGATGGAACTGAGCCGGTCCACGGTCTCGGTCAAACGGGTGATTTCGATCGAAACACCAGAAGGAAGAACGACGGATCCTGCAGGAATCATTTCATGGGTGTATCCGCCATCAGCGCGGCCGGCTACAGAATACGCTGGGCTAACCACTTCCATCCGGAGGCTTCTTAGTTGACCGGTACGCCTTGCATTCTCAATCATGTCCGCCATACTTCGGATGTTCGGGTTTTTGAGTCCCTCTGCTGGGATGACATACTCTCCACCTTCCTCTCCCACGAGGATGGTGGGCTTGTCCACATATCCGCGTTTGTTCGGATCCACCTTGGCTTTGAATGCCCGCCCGTCTTGTGCTCGCTTTACCTGGACATCGCCTCCTTCGGCATAGCCGGTTGGCTGGGCAATGATCATTGCCGTCTGAGCGGCACCCATTGCTGCCATGATGGCAGCGGGAGCAATACCAGCGGGAACGCCCCACTGAGCCAATGTTTTCGTGACGCCAAGGGCGGTGTTGATGATGGACTCGATGATGGACATCTTCTTCGTTCGCGCGGCTTGCGCCAGTTCCATGGCCTCCTGCTTCGCCTGCATTTCGGCCTCCATCTGCTCTACTTCCTCATTGTACTGGTGTTCAGTCATCAGACCCGCCTTATACCGCGATTCGAGTTCCTTTTTCCGGGTATCCTGTCCCTTCTTATAGTCGTCCAAGGCTTTTTTCTCCTTCGTGTTAGTGAGTTGGATGGCCTGATTGGCGAGTTTGAACCCTTCCTGTGCGGCATTGCCTAGTCCAGTTAAAGCGTTCTGCAAATCTTTTGCACCGAAAGTCCCTTTTTCTATGTTCAAGAAAAAGGCATCCCAATCAGATTGTTTTACGCCGAACAAAGATCCATCTCCGGTTCCAACGAGTAGATTTTGAAAAATCTCACTAAAATCTTTTTTCTCGAGTGAATCCAGTTGAGCCTGCGCCTCTTTCAACTGTTTCAGGGTCTCCAAAAGCTGCAACTGATATTTATTCAGTTCATCGCGGGAGAGTTTTAGCCCGTCCAAGTTGCCATTTGCAGTGCCGCTTGAAACGATGCGCTGTAAGGAGGAGGCTTGTGCTTGGAGATATGCAACATTCACGGCGGCCGTTTCATAGGCGTTCTCCCGATTCATGTTGGCCTTGTCGCTGGGTTTGGTGGAAACAGAGTTCAGCTCATAGGCATACCTTTCCTGAATGGTGGCCAGATTGATCTTGTGCTGTGCTTCCAGGTCCTTACGCTCAGCATCCATCGCATCAAGCCGGATCTTCCGGAGGTTGTTTTGGTGTTGCCGTTCAAGGGTTTCGACAATCTGGTGATAGTTCTTCAGTTCTGATTTCTTGTTCTGGAACTTTTCCAGTTCCTCCTTATAGCGGATGTCCTCCGCCTTCTCCTGGGCTTTGGCTTTCTTTTCATGATCGTCGATGACCGCGATATAAGTGTTCAGGTAGGATTTCTCCAGTTCGGCGACTTTCTTCTTCTCTTCGGCTTCTTTCTTTGCGCGTTCTTCATTCTGTTTCTTGACCTTCTCATTATGGGCCATCGTTTTGTCCTGAATATCCGCCTCGATTTTCTGACGGGCAGATCCGGATTCTTTATGAAGTACAAGTCTGGCTCGAAGGGATGACACTTCGAGTTGATAAATGTGCTCTTCGTATTCTTCCTTGCTCTTGATTTCACCCTCGTTGAACTGTCGGGTTAGTTCGGCCTTGGCTGCAAGGAAAGCCTCGTCAGACTGAAGAGACCATGTTTTTTTACCCTTGGATCCATCGCCGCCACTCCCCGAACCGCTTCCGGAACCGCTGGAGCCAGAATCTTCAAAGAAAGTTCCAGCTTCCCATTGCTGACGGTCAGCGAACTCCTGTCGGGCTCCAGCCATCACGGCCAAGCCCTCCTGATAATACTGAACCTCTTTTTTCGCCCGACGTTTAGCAAGGATGCCTGACGCGCTCTCAAGTTTTGCTTCTGCATTTTTCAGGCCTTGTTCCATCTTCTTTTCATCGTCGGAAATAGCCTGAAGAATCAGACTGACCCCATCCTCTTTGTCACTGTACATGTTCCAGAGGGTGCCAATATAGGAACTGGTCCGGCGGGCTGTTGCGTTAGGATCAGTTTCCTCCCCAGGGGTGATTCCCCTGACAAGGTCAGTCAGAAGATCGATTGTTTTTTTGATTGTGCCCTGGCTATTCCTCAGTGACAAAACGAATCTTTCCCAAGCAGACTGAAGAGAAGCAACCGAGCCTTCCACTGTGTTCATTCGCTTTTCTGCGATATCTTGAAGAACGCCATCAGTATCCTCCAGTTCTTCCCGCAAGATCTTGGCGCTATCCGCACCGGACAGAAACGCATTGAAAGCGGCTACAGATCGTTTGTCGGTCAGTTCGAGGGTCGTTGCAAGGTCGACTCCCCGATCATTCAGTTTTTTCAACCCATCGATAAGGTCGGGGAAAGTCTCAATCGGTTCACCAAGTGCTTTCGCAAGTTTCCCATTGGCATTGGCGAGATTCAAAATAATGTTGCGTGTAGCCGTAGCGGCAGAGGATGCGTCGAAACCTGCGTTGGCGAGGGTGCCGAGAAGTGCCGTAGTATCCTTGACACTGAATCCGAAGGTTTTTGCCACAGGTCCGACTATGGACATGGCCGTTTGCAGATACGAGAAGTTAAGGGCACTTTTGTTCGTGGATAGTGCAAGGGTCGCCATTACATCGTCCGTACTGCTAGCCTGGAGCCCAAACATCCGTAGTGTGGCGCCGGCTAGTGCGGCTGATTCCGGAAGTTCTGAGCCGACTGCAGTTGCAAAATTGAGTACGGACTCGGACATTTGAAGAATTTGACGCTGGGTAAATCCCAATTTGGCAAGTTCAGTCTGAAGGTTAGTTACTTCGGATGCCGTGTATCGGGTAGTTTGTCCAAGTTTAAGGGCTTGGTTGGTCAGGTCAAATATGGTATCTACCTCCTGCCCGAGGATAGTAGAAAGATTCACATTAGCCTGCTCAAAATCCTTGATAGTATCAAATGCACTACGCAGACCATCAACTACACGTCTAAGGGCCATCCAACCCGCATTTAGAATTGCAACCGCTCCAGCAGCCGAGTTCCAGAGCCTTTTCAACACACCCTCGGTTTGAGCACTTCCCGTTCGGAGTTCTTTCAACCGATTCTTGGTATCGTTGAGTTCCTTATTCAGTGATTCCCATTGCTTTGTGCCAGGAATAGCATCTCTAAGCGCAATGGATGTCAATTTGATATGCCGCTGCAATTCTCCTAACGTCATCGTCTCAATTTGCTGCTGCCGATTCAACGACTCCATTCGCTGGCGAGCTTTCTCGTAGGACGCACTCAAGGCCTGTACCTTCTTTTGGGCATTATCGTATCCCTGGGGCCGTAGCCCAGCATCGATTGCGGAGAGTTCTTTCTTCGCGTTCTCGAGTTTCTTCCCCAGATCATCAAAGGTCTTTGCCGCTTCAAGAGCCGCTTTCTTGCCGGCATCGCCGTTAACCAAGATATTCAAGCGAAGATCTTCCTCAATCAGTTTCTTTGCCATAATTCACGTGATTACGGCACAAAAATAGCCGCATGTTAGCGGCTAAAAAGGACAATCGGAGTCGTTTATGCTATGGCAACAGATTTGGAAGGAAGCACCTTCCGCCATAGTTTTCGAGCCAACGCTTTTCGGCGGAGTCTACGGCTTTTCCAACTACTACGGATGATTTCTTCCACATTGTCATAAATGCTTCCGGACTCATCCCATCGTCTGCAAGCATAATAGTAAAGGCGCTTGAAATGACCACGCAAATAGAAAGGCTTGCTGTGGTTCAAGATATAAGCTTGATCCTCAAAGGAGAACTTGTTGAGATGAAGATATAGATTGAGCGCTTTTTGTTCTTTCTCTCGTTCCTGCCGGTCCCACACCTTCTTTCTCCATTGGAAGAAAGCAATGAAGAGAAGGATAATGAATACTCCGACTGGTAACTCCCACAAAAGCATAACAATCAGTTTTTAATAGCAAATGCAAATATCACGCCTAAATCATTGCTCTCAAATAAAGAGTCCAGAACTGTCTGGAGAATAGACGCCTAATCCGTTATCTCCTTTAATCTGAACCCATCGACGGGATTCTCCATGATCTCTCGGATCTTAGGAATAAGACTGTCGAACTGTTCTTGAATAAAAGCTTTAATCTGGGTTACGGCGGTATGGATCATCTTATCTTGATAAACAGAGTCATCAGAACGGAGTGTTTCGAATTCAAAAAGAGCCCGGCTTCCTATCCTGACGGACGCTTCGCATTTTTCGGCGATTACGGTATATCCTCCTTGATCAGGTAGAATACTGACGTACATTTTTACAACATTATTAACCTCTTTTTTATTTACCAAGGAAGAATAAGTATACAGAAACCAAGAGGTGTGATGCTTCGAATCGTATTGGTATATGTCCGGCGCATTGAGTTGAACGGCAGCATATCTCCTGTAATCCTCCGCCCTGGATGCTAAATCTTCCTTTGAAAACGCAGGCGCATCGAATGTATATGACGGAGAAAAACGCCAACTGTACTGACCGTACAAAGGATAGGACAATACCAGAATAAACAATATGAGAGCTAAACGCTTCATAAATAAATAAGTGCAAAATCCTTGCCTTATTGTGCCACCTCCTCGTTATTGTTCCAGACTGGCACAACAAAGCCCCCGGAGTGCCGAGGCTGATGATCATGGGTTTAATGGATTAATCTCGTGAAAAGGATCGAAGAAGAGAGGAAAAATTCGTCCATTACGGCCCAGCATAAAGTAAACTCTTGGTGACCGTCTGCCCAACTCCCGAGAAGCACCGTTTTCATCAGTTCCAAGAGCAAAATGAAAAATGAAAGTGGATTCCTGATCCGGAGTACAATCAGGATCTAATTGCTTAAGAAGGTTTGTGATGCGCTTAGTAACCTTGGAACGATAGAAATGGAGGTCGTGTTCGCTCTCACTAATCATATGATTGATAGAACAGCAGGAGAGTTCTTTCATGATTCGAAAATACTCCTGTGTTTCTTTTGGGAGAAATACCTGAAAGAAATGATAATCAGTAATATTTAGATCAATTAACTCATAACTGATTACAATAGGAACATCATACGACAAGAGAGTCTCTTCTCGTGTTAAATTTTCCCCAACCTGCGTGGGCCCATAGATGTCGTCCCAAAAGTCGTCAGGTGATAAAAGATCAGTATCGATCATTTTCTACCCCTGATTCTATCGTGACGTTCCTTATAATAGGAATACATTGTGTCTAAAGAAATCTTTCGATCCGAAGACTGATAAGGAAGGAGCCCCTCTCGAGCATCGCACCACGGTTTTTCCGCGTGAGTAACCAAAATCAATTGATTCTGCGTCTTCGCGCCGTAAAGTGCCATAACGGATTGGAAGAGCCTAAGTTCTTCTTCCTGAAGTCCCATGGAAGCATCAAGTCTCGCTAATTCGTCCAAGACACCATCTGTGGGTACACCGAAATGTTCAGGTCGGAGATGGTCACACATCCCAGGTACACATTCTTTGTACTGGTGATATATCGCAGGATATACAGGACCATTGACCCACGCCTCGGGACTTTCGTTAAACAATTGATTCTCCCGGCCAAAAAACACCATGTGCCATGCCTGTTGATAATAAAGCAATTTCTGTAGTTTCAGAGGACTTACAGAAATACCTTGAGATATCATGGACAATCCCAAAAAGCGAGCAAAAGTGGAAAGATCCACGGTTCTAAGCGGAGTCATCGGAGGCTAAAACACAAAACACTATCATTCTTGGCATTGCAAATATAGAGGAATGTTTAGTTATTTACCAGAAAATTGCCCTTTTTTTGCACATTATTGCACATTATTGCACATTATTGCACATTATTGCACAATTAAACTTTGTTTGTACTTCAAATTACTTACCACTCCGCTCTATCTCCTCCCGGATTCTAGCGGCGACATCTTCAGTGAAGCCATACATGAGCTCGCGGGCGATGGCATTATACATACCCATGACGAAACGGTTGTGGATCCGGCGGGATCTAGGCCGCTTGGACTCGGAAGATCCGTGTCGGAGGCGACGCATGTCTAGGAAGCGTTCCTGGACGGTGTGGTGGAAGGTGAGGGTGCCGCTCATCTCGCTACCCTCGGTAACGGTGATACGCCGACGGCCGTAGGTCTCGCCGGTATGGAAGCGCAGTGCTTCCTCCATGACCTGGCCCTGGGCTCGGAGCATCCGACGCCCTTGGGACTCCAGGGTCTCCTTGATGAACCGCTCCTTGACACCCATTATTCGAGGACGATTTCCATATAGTAGCCGCTCCATCCGCCGAAGACCGAGTATTCCGGAACGACGTCTGCCGTCGTGAGTTCCAGTCCTGCAAGTTGTGGACAGGGGGCACCGGTCTCGCCTCCGGTGAGATCCAGTACCAACTGCTCCAAACAGTCGTCCAGGATTTGAAGAAGGTTGCCATAAGCGATCTGGGCGGACTCGGTGGTACGGGCTGGGCCATTAACCTTGGAGAGGGCGAACATGGCAAAGGAGACCGTCTCTTCAAAGGAATCGGAGTCGCGACCAGTAGATCGGCCTTCCGGAAGGGCGATGAGCAGCTGCTCGCCGGCTGTCCTGGCCAGTTGGGACGTGGCGTTCTCTTGATTAACCGTCATGATCGGTACGATTTCCGGAAAAGATGGAGCCCGGAACCTGTACAAATACTCAGTGACTCTTGTGAGCCTTTGCAGTCTCTTCATAGCGTTTCGCCTCCTTATAATTGGACCACATCAGGGCGAGGACCGAAAACAGCGGCTCCTCTTCCACGCGGTCAATGTTACCAAGCGTCTGTTCCCGTGCTACCTGGAAAAGCAGGTCATTCCAGGTGGCAGCCGGGCCCATCATCGAATCTGGATCCTGAAAGAGCAGGGACAGGTCGACGTCTTCACCGTTCAGGATGAGTCTGCCGGTCTGCAGGTAGTGCAGGCAGGCGCAGAACCAGAGCAAGACGAGCCGTTTTTGCCATGACCTCATCCTGGCCGCCCTTCGGACATCGTTCCGGAATGCTTTCCCGCCAATCGGTCCGGCGCGTCTCCCGGCGCGGTTCCCCTTCCGGTACCGGCTTCGGTATAGGACGCCTACCATCTCGTCCAAATCCTCCGGCCGGTGACTTTTCAAGAAGTCCTGCTGCGCCCGGGTCGCAGCGCGGAACTCTCCGAAGGTGATGTCCTGCAGTAATTCGCCTGGGCCATGCAGCCTTCCGACGCGGGGGAGTGGATTGGCCAGGCCGTCATAGGTCAGCCCTTCATCGCCCAGGAAACCCAGGCATCGTTCACACAGCATGACGACGTTCTCCACCATTTTCGGTGTCGGATGTGCGGTTTTCCAGCCTGGCCGGATTCCAAGGAGCGAGAACAGGATCCGAACATTCCTTTCCATAACGGTCCATCCTTTCCGGACGGCCCGGTCGTGGATCCTGAACACCGTCTGCACCTGCTCCGGAGTCATCTCGGACCAGGTCGAAGGAATCGTAACCTTCTTTCCGGTTTCGTATACCTCGATTTCGGTCATTGGGCCGAGAAGAATTTCTTGCGACGGTCACCGGTCGGGATAGGGTCGAAGTCACTGAAAGGATTTCCGTCCGCGAGTACTTCGGCGATTTCGTCGCGGATATCGTCCAACTGTGCCTCCAGCCCGGCGATGTATGCGTCGATTTCCGTACGGAGTGCAGCTCGCGTTGCCTTGTTCCCTTGGTAGGACGGCGAGAACCTGCGTGCGATAGTGAGCGGAAACACTTCCAGGTTCCACCGGCGGACGGCTTTGATGAGGGCCGAGATGACAGCGTAGCGTTGGCAGAGGGGGAGGAGTTCCCTCTGCTTCTCCGACGGGCTGTCTCCTGTCATACCCGCCCAGTTCTCCGCCCCGATCATCCGGCGGATAGGCGGCTGGCTCTCGATCACGGGCCCTTGGAGCATATAGAACACATAGTAGGATCCGTCCACGGGATAGATCCGTTCGAAATCCTGCAGGGTCCGGACAATGGATGCTTGGTAGATCTTCCGGGTGTCGGATCCCATCCAGGAATCATTCTCGGTTTTTTCCAGGATTCCGTAAAGGGCGTCCATGGCGCGGAACCAGCGTTCCCGCTGCGCCCGTTCGTCCCGGTCGATCATCCACTCGAAGGGAATCTTCTCATTGTCATCGGCCGGTAACCTGGCACCATTGTCTCCATGGGAGATGAGATTGTTCCTGGTATAACGGAAAACGGCGAGGACGGCCACGGCCAGCCGGACCGCAGCGGTCACCCCGTCCTCATCACCCGATTCGTATGCGGCTTCGGCATCCTCGATGACCTTATCACCCACCAGGCGGGCCACAGCCCGGGTCGCCTCGTCGATTTCGGAAGACACGACGCTGTAATCGTTCGACGCCGCAAAGACTCCGGTTATCTGCTGCAGTTCCACACTGCCATTGTCATCCTTGTTGAATAGCATGGTTATTCGTTTTTGATCCGGTCATTCGTCGGAGTCGCCTCTTCCGTCTTGACGGAACGGTGATAGAAGCCAACCCGGAGGTCCTTTCCGGGGAAATTGAAGGCAATAGCCTGGTTGATGGGTTCCAGGACCGTCGATTCCGGAATCTCCGTATCGCTGGAGAGGAAAAGTTTGAAGGCGTACAGGAGTTCCGACCCGCTGGCCAACTTCCCGTTGATGATCAGGTTCGACAGAGCCGGATGCAGGCCCATGCCGGAGGTGATGGCAGATGAAGATGCTTCGGCGATCTTCAATTGGCTTTCCACGAAATCCCTGATCTTCTGGTCGATGGGCTCGATGGACCAGGTGACGGGTTTCCCTGTCACTTCATCTATGACGTCGACCGTATGGAAGAACTTGCCGGCATTCTCCTTGCCGGACAGGACTTCCGTCAGGTTCGTGAGGAACCGGTCTGTCATCGCACGGATCTCTTCTTCGATTTTTCCGTCATCGGAGGCCCATTCGGGATGGATCCGCCGGAGCCATTCCCGCTTCGCGTCCCAGTATCCTTGCGGAGAATGCACGTGATAGGCAAGGTTCAGGCCGTTGTCCGTGACATACTTGAAGATGGTCGGGATTTCGGATCCGCGGACAATCCACCGCAGCGTCCCCCAGTACTGGGGAACGGAGTAGAAGTCGCGACCGAAGGAATAGGTGTGGTTGTAGGAGGCCGAAGCCGGGAATTCACCAGGGTTCCGGCGATTGTAGACCGGGTATTTCATCGTGCCCGTGCCGGTGCAGTCGTGCTCGAAATCGCCCACGATGATGTGCTTGACATCCCTGATGTTCCGGGTGTCGGTCCATTCCAGTCGTGCATTCTTCGCAGGGATGTGCTCGAGCATCGCAATCCTGGGTTTCCGTCCGATTCTCCAGCCCCTTTCCAGGTATGTCGCGTTGAAGTACCCCTTCAGGTGCAGGTAGTCTGACAGGGCGCCCTTGATGAAGGAGGGTGCATCCCAACTCCGGAGCCAGTCTTCGATCTTCGTATCCTGGATCCATTCCCGGACAATCTCACCGTCCCTGTATGCCAGGCGGTACAGGAAAGGGCCCTGACCATAGATGAGACCCAGCTGCCGGTCCAGCACGCCCGGAGCGAGGTTGTTGTCGTCCAGGATATTCCGGAGTTGGACGGGAAGCCGGTTGTCGTGGCCGAACGGAACGATGCGCTCTCCTCCGATGTCCATGGGAAGGACTTCCCAGTTCGGGTCTCCCATCCGCCAGAACGAAGGCGGGATGCCGTCTCCCAACTTGTTTGACAGCAGATATACCCGCCCGTCATCCGTGTGGGCCGCGTAGGCGTGGCGGCCGATTGATTTCACTTCGGTCATAAGGTTACTTTTTCACCGTTGAACTCCATCAGGAGAGGATGCCAGAACCGGCGCGGCTCATTCGTGTCCAGGTTCAGATAGCGTTCCTGGTCTTCTGCGTTCTTGTTGTACCTGACATTTTCGCGCTGAAGAAGTTTGGCGGAACGGACATGGACTATCCCGTCCGTGGAGTCATTCCTTTCACTGTACGACATGAACGTGAAGGAGAAAGGCACGCCCTCATGGGTGAGCCGCCGCATCTCGTGTATGGCATCATACAGTTTCACGGATGCAAAGATAAACAGGCGCTGTCCGTAAAAAAGGACATAGAAAACCTGGATTGCATCACTGCAGTCCAGGAAAAACTAAGAAGCTTAGCACTATCAGGTATTCGCATGCAAAAATACCCGTTTCAATTTCCGTCAAAAGGACAGGTATGGCCGTCAAGCTGATGGCGGCGGCGGAGATTTGACGTTTTTTGGGCAGTTTTATATGTGAATTCCTCTGAAAATCAAATAAAAACATATTCCGGAGGCGAAAAAACTGTTTTTTGCGAGACAATCGGCGCCGGCCCGCCCTCTCCGTCGCATGCGACCGCACCGATAACCAGATGGTGATATATGACGAAAAGCTCCGCTGGGATGCAGCGAAGCCTTGTTTTCGGGAGAAGTACACTTATTTCGTCATCGGATCTGCGTTTCCCGCCGGAACGGCGGTCGCGCCCTTCGCGATGGCCGTGAGGTCCTTGGACATGCAGAAGTACTTGAAGGCGTCCGAAGGATTCGTGGATTTGGTAGGAAGGTCCGCGACGGGCAGCCGTTCAGAGTTCTTGTTCTTGTACACGACGTTATCCTTGACAATGGTGGAAGCGTTCTGCAGGGAAAGCCTCAGTTCCTTTGCCGCGTAGTAATCGATGCGGACAATGGGGAGGCGCGGGTTTTCCTCGCCAAGGAGTTTCATCATGAAGGAGTATTCCTCGGCTTGGGTGATGGTCGCCTGGTGCAGGCTCATGAGGTGTACGCTCCATCCGGTACGGCGCCCGGTTTCACCGTCCGTCTCGATGGACTTCTTGAGATCGGCGACCTGGGACCGGCCGACCTTGCTGTACTGATTGCCGGCACGGTCGTAGTACAGGTACACAATCTTGTTCCGGTGCTGAGAGAAATAGGTCCGGAACTTCCGTCCCAGGTCAGGCACGTATTCCGGTGCGAGCGTGTACAGGAATTTCAGGCAGCGCAGGCACTTACGCCCCTTGTGCATACCCTCCTGTCCAACGACCATCGAACACATGTTACCGAAATCCACCCCCACCCTGAGCGGGCGGTCCTTGTCCAGATACCGGAGAACCGTACAGTCTTCACTATCCCTCAGCGTGAGCCGGTCATACATCGCCTCATCCTTCCCGTCAAGGAAGAAGTGCTCTTCCCTGAGCGCCGCGTAGAACCGGTCTCCGGAACTGATGGAGGCACGCATCGACAGGATGGCCGTCTTGAGATCCGGGACGGAGCCCTTAATCGCATCGGTGAACCAGTCCGGCGTCAGGATGTCCACGTTCACGAAACTGGACGCCCGGATATAGAAGTTGCTGCTTTCTTTCCTGAGCCGCAGCAGGATCCAGCGCTTATACCAGTCGTTCGCTATTTTCAGCAGTTTTCTGCATTCGCCCAGGTCTTTGGTCTCCTGGGTTTTCTGCCAGCGTTCCTTCGCGGCGAGGTAGGCGCGCATCGCTTCGTTGTAAACGAGCCCGGCCTTCATCACGAGCGTGATAGCCTGGATGTCCATGGTCTTGGCGTATTTTCCGAGCCAGTCGTATTCTCCGATTCGGGACGGGTCGCCTACGTCGGAGGTGAAAGTCACGCCCCGGTAGTATACGGATCCGGCATACTCGGGATAGCCGCGTACGCCCTTGAGCATGGTGGCGACCTTCGTCTCCTTGAAGTACTTCGCCTCGTCTCCGAAAAGGTGCACGTAGCTCCGACCGGCGAGGGTGGACGGCCGGTCCAGGGATCCGAAAGTGAAATTGGTCCCCGTGTAGAAGATGATCACGCGTTTGTAGTTGATGATCCGGTTCCTTGGTTTCCAGAAATGGGGCTTCAGCCAGTCTTCCAGTTCAGCCTTCTCGGCTTCGTTGAATTCCGGAGGCTGCTTCTCGACGACATAGTGCACACCTTCATGGTATCCTTTCCTCTCCAGTGATTCCAGGACGGTGGGAATCACGTTCTGGGTGAGGTTCGCGAATGTGTCGGATATCCAGGCGAGCGGAGCCCCGGGCATGTCGAAGACGATTTCCAGCATACGTTCGGTAAGGATGTCGGTCGTCTTCGAGGATCCACGCCCAAGTTCCGCGTAAAGGTTCCTGGGAGAAACCAGTGCGGCGATCTGTGCCGTCTTGTTCATATACTGGACCGATGCGACGCTCTGGTCGCTTCCGTCCGTCTTAATCTGCCTCCTGTGACTCATTGCGCATGATTTCCACGATGTCAACGTCGATGATTCCAGCGTCCATCTCAAGGCGCTTGCGTTCTGACTCCGGCACTCCGGATACCAGCACTCCGTCGATGATTTCCTTCAGTTCCCGGCGGTCTGCTTTCGGAAGGCCAATGGATGCCGGATCGAGCGAGAGAATCCGATAGGATCGGGCGTAAACCTGCTGGGACAGGACGACGGTATCCTCGCGGTCCAGGCCAAGGACCTTCGCTTTCATTGCCAGGATCTCAGCGGCGTTCTTGTAATCCTTCGAGGTCTTTGCGACGTTGATGGCGGCGATGTACGCTGCTTCCAACTGGTCGGCGGTTTTCGCCCGCATGGCATCCTTGCTGATGCCCCGGTTCGCGTAGAAGGTTTCGATGGCCTCCGAATAGAGGTTGCTCGCCTGATCGTAACTGAAGCCGAAATAGGGGGATACCAGGAACTTGATGACATTGCGTTTCCCGTACTGGCTGTCCAGAGAGAACACCAGGTTCAGAAGGTCCAGGTAATGCTCTTCCTTTGGAGACAGGCGCCCTCGGCTTCCGGATGCGATATAATCCTGGACTGCCTCCCAGGCCCCCATCTCCGTCGGGCCTCCGAACAGGTCCAACTTTTTCAGCGGCGCATTCTTGCCGGAAACGACATCCTGGAAGCGCATCAGACCGATGGCGTCCAGGATGATGGCCTCCGGATGGGTGAGGTCTATCTCACCCTTGGCGTTCATCCTCTGCGGCTCAGGCTTTCTCGGACTCTCGGGTACCGGCTGTTCTCCTTCCATAGGCTCTTTCATAATCGGCAATCATTTTTGTGATTACGGCGAGTTCTCGCCGTTTTGTCTCTACCAGTTCCTGACGTCGTTCGGCCAGATCCGGACGTTCGCCCATGCGCAACTGCTTCGCCAGTCTCCAGATGGCGTCCTGGAGATTCGACCGCCTGCGCTCGAGGTCCAGGATCCCCATGTCGACAAGTTCCTGACGGCGGGCGTACTCCTCGAAAACGGGGTGTTTTCCGAGCACGGACCCGTGTTCCTTGTAATAAGCGAATTCGGAGAGTATTTTCCGATTTTGACAGTAAAAAAACACGCATTTTCTTGCCGTCTCCAGACAGGCTTCAAGGGAATCGCAGGATGAGAGTCTGTCATGTTCCCTGGCGAAGTTGCGCAAGGCGGTGATCTTGTCCGCGGCAAGGATCTTCAACTCGGGCGGACAGTCAGGGTCGTCCAGGAACGGCCATTCCTCCCGCAGGGATTTCGACCTGGCGGCCGTCCTGGTGATGCTGTCCATCCCGACGCCGGCCAGAGTCCTGACCAGCAGGGGAGCGTACTTGTCCGGATAGCGCTCCACCATCCTTGCAAAAAGGGGATTCGGCTTATAAACCGACAGGAGCCGGAGCCCTTCCTGGACTCCGGCCCCCGATCTCAGCCACTGCTCGATTTCCGTCATATCTTCAGCAGTTTTCGGATAAGGTGTTCGATGGCCGTCCAGCCGGCCGGTCCGACATAGAGGAAACGCTTCCGGATCAGTGCCTCTATGACCAGGTTCTCGCAGGGGTTCGCCCGGAGCACTTTGGTGTAGAAGTTCCCGAATCCGTGGGCAACCTCCAGCGGCCGCCCGTTGTTGTTCTCCACATACGCCTTGACGAACGCTTCGTCGTCAAGTTGGTCGTGCTGCGGGAGCCAGTCGACCAGGACCGTCTTGTCGAAGGTGACGGGAACACGTCCCCAGTAGGAACGCCTCGTTCCATCGACGTCGACATAGGGAGTCTGCAGTTCGCTCCAGCGAACGGGCGCCACCGGCACCAGGTTGGCCGGGATGACGACGAAACGGATATCGATGTGCTCCGCCAGGTTGTCGGCCATGATATACTCAAGCAGTTGCTTGAGAGATAACGTGCCGTCCCAGGTAATCACCGTCAGCGGCCAGTCACAGAACTGTCGCCAGGCGGACTGGACGAGTGGTTCTGACCCGGGATGGGCCAGAACCACGATGGAGGTCAGTTTCAGGTCTTCCATTAGGAAGAACTTTCACTGGAGGCATCGTCCGCCAGGGACGGGATAGCGCCGCCGTAGGTGCCGATAGCGAACTTGTCCGGCATGTCCTGCTTCCAGACGAACTTCCGGTTCGACGCCTCCTTGGTGTTGTTGTACTCCGGCTGCATGTACAGCGGGTTGCAGACGGAGCCGATGATCAGACACTTGCCGGCGGAAGTGCCGTTGCACTCGCGGACCAGCGCGATGACACCCCTGTTCAGGAAGGCTTCCGTGTGGTTGGCGATGGCGACGGAATTGCCGGGATGGACGTACTCGACGCCCTTGATGAGGCCCCGGGCATCCACCTCGCCGGAATTCTCTTCCGTCGGAACGATGGAAGAGGGGGTGGCGTAGATGCCGACGGCCTTCGCGCCGGTCTTGAGGGTCAGGTCGCCGACCACTTCGGTGTCGCCGAGTTCCCGGGTGGGCTCGGCGTCCACGTCGTTGATGTCCACGAGGATGACCGTCGCGTTCTTGATGGTGGGGGCCCCGCCGTCTTCGTTGCGGGGGATGGATACTTTCGTGTACATGATCTGTCAAGATTGAAGGTTGGACGAATGACTACGCGCCGCTCTCGCTGCCGGAACCGGAACCGCTGCCGCTGCCGGAACCGCTGCCGGAACCGGAACCACTGCCGCTGCCGGAACCGCTGCCGCCGTTCTCCCACTTGGAGGTGTCGACCTCGGCCTCGCTGCGGACGGCATCGTACGGGGTGTAACCGTCAGGGACGGAGGCGAAGACCGCCTCGGCGATCGCGAAGCCCACGGCGAGGGAGTATTCGCCGAAGATCTTCACGTCGTAGTTCTCCTTCTGGATGTCGTTGATGCAGTTCTCCGGGTGGGAGAGGTCCACGAGCATCTTCAGGTTCTCCTTCGGAGTGGTGAAGAGGATCGGGGAGTCGTACATGGACTCCATCGGGACGAGGGTCGCGCTGGTGAAGCGGATGGATCCGTCGTTCTCCTTGCCGGTGTAGACACCGGTCAACTTGAACTCCGCGCGCTGGTACTTGGTCAGCACCTCGGGGGCGCAGTGGATTGTGATCTGCTTGTTGACGAACTGGCCGCGCACGTCGTCGGCGAAGGCGTCGACGTAGGCGTGGACCTGGTCGTCCGTCATGTTGCGGAGATCCTGGGCGTTCTTGTAGAAGTTGATCTTCGCGGCGGCGGGGTTGGTGCCGGCCTTTCCCTCGACCAGGATGGTCTCGATACCGTCCATGGAGTCCTTCGCGGCGGATCCGGCGGCGCCGGGCGTCAGGCTGGAGACATCGACGGCGGTGTACTTACCCTTCGCAACCATGGAGAGCGTGATGTCCTCCAGGACCTTCGGAAGGATGTGCTCCGTGACGACGTACCGGATGAACGGCTGCTCGGCCTGGCTCTTGCCCTGCTCGTACAGGTAGAGCAGCCAACTGGACAGGAGTTCGGTGGGCTTGATGGGTTCGTTGATCTTGTGCCGGCGGTAGGCGATGCGGATCGGGGTGAACTTCAGGGAACCCTTGGGCGTCCATTCCGGGGTGAACTGCTGGGACACCTCGGTGTGGATGGCGGCGGTGGCGACGAAGTCCGTGTTGGTGTTCACGCGGGTGAAGAACTTCGCGTCGGCGAAACCCTGATAGATGCGCTTCAGGAGGATCTCGAGGCGGAACTTCGGAGGCATCGCGATGTCGAACTCCTGATTGAGTTCGGAGACATCGACGTTCTGGCTGGAGAGATGGACGCCGAACGGATTGCCGGACGCCAGGGCGGCGGCGACGATGGCGTTGTGGCGTGCCTTCATGTCGATGGCCGCCAGGTCATGGCCGGCGGCGCCTGCAGGGGTCTTGGCCTGCGGGGTCGGCTCCGGAGACGCGGAAAGGGTCTCGATGGTCGCGCGAAGGTCGGCGATCAAGGTATCCTTGTCCTTGACGATTTCCGCAGCAGCCCCTTGGACGGCAGCATCGAAGAGGTCGGTTGCTTTGGCGGAGGCACCGTCGGTGAATTTGGTGGCCTTGAGTTTCTCGAGGAAACTCTCGCCGTAGGTCTTCCGGATTCGGTCCTCTTCGTCTTCGGAAAGCTCGATGGAGCCATCCTCCGTGAAACCGAACTCTTCCTTGTGGAAGAGGGAAGCCACGACCCTGACCATCTTGTTGTTGGACAGCTTGGCGGCAAGCTGGCCGATGGTGGTGGTTTTCTTGTTCATAAGTCGGTATTGAATTAAGAGTTGAACTCTGCACGGACAAACACGTTCTCGATGCACTGTTCCAGCGTGGCCATCCCGTCGGCGAGACCTACTTTGATGGCTTCATCCGCCTGGAAATCAGCGCCCGAGAGAACTCCGTCCGCATCGACCTTCAAGGCCGGACGGCCAGCCTTTACGGCGGTATGGAAGGATTGAACGAGCTTGGACAGCAGTTCCTGCATCTTCTCGGGCTTCCCGTCCAGGGCTTCCCGGTAGGCGATGTTCTTGTCCTTGGACTCCGGAGCATAGACTGTGACGACCTTGAAGCCGGTCTGCTTGTCCTCGCGATCGTCCAGGAACTGGGCATAGGCGCCGATGGAGCCGAAGCCGGAAAGCTCGTTGTCCGCGAAGACGGCGTCACACTGGCTCGCCACCCAGTAGGCCGCCGAATAACAGGCATCACAGTGTGCGATGACCGGTTTTCCGGAGGCTTTGATCTTCCGGATCGCTTCCACGAGCGGATAAACTGCGTTGGATGCTCCTCCGGGGGAATCGATGTCGATAACGAATCCCACAACTGAAGGATCCGACAGATATTTCTGGATCCTCGCCGCGACTTGGGATGTTCCGTAATTCTCGCAGGTCTCGTACTTGGTCATCCCGCCATGGACAGGGATGACCATCACGCGCCGCGCCAGATCTTCTTCTCCGGATGCTTGAACTGAATCCCCGTCAGCAGACATTTTGAAGGAGGTAAGGTTCAGATCCGGGAGCGGCTCCAAGGCGAATTGCTGCCGGTTGAAGAAGGAATTGACCACCGGCATGAAGATGTCGGGGTCTTTGATAAGCCAGATTCCGCGCCTCAGGTCAAGCGCGAGCTGGATGACATTCGTACGTTTGTCGGCCATCTGAGCATTGTTTGGTGCAAAGATGGCCTTTTACTGAAATGTCGAAAGGACACTCACCTAGAGGGCATCCTGCCAGTCACAGGCTATGTTCAACGTTTCGGATCCGGAGACTTTAACCCTTGCCGGCATCTCTTTGGTGCCCAACTGGATCCTGTATCCGCTGTCATAGACGACCTGTATTCTCAAGTCGCCCGTCAGGTAGGAGGGGCCGGCCGGATGTTTTTTTGGTAGGATGGCTTTGAGTCTGAAGGTCCTGACTGGACCGTTCTTCGTGTCGGCCGTTTCAATGTCAAGAGTTCCGGACGCAGGGACCATCTCCATGTCGGTCCAATCTGCGTCCGACGGGAGTTTATAGTGCAGTTCGTTTACGTTATGCCTCATTGCTTTAGGTGGTTAGGCCATCGAAATTGATGGCTTCATTCAAGTAGTAGGCCTTGCGCAGGAGGCGCTGGCGGACCTTCTCCTGGGCGCGCTGCTGGTTCCTGTACACGCGCTTGTGCATAGCGTCATAGTTCTCGGGAGCCAGTTTCCTGGAAAAGATGTATGCCTCGATGATGTCCATCTTCCGCATCCCCAGTTCCTCACCCTTGCGGTAGTAGCCAGCGAAATCCAGGTCGAACTCTGCCTTCAGGGCCAGGTTGATCCGAGCGGACGCCTCCTTGCTGAAGAATACGTAGTGGTTAGTGAGTGAGGTGGTGGCGTTCCGGCACCACGGGATATCCAGATGGATCAAGTGGTCTCCCGAGACCGGACACGGCATCACCGACGGCTGCGCATAGGCTACCATCAGGGCGCCGACCGGGCGGCTCGCCGACACGCGGCAATATTCCGACCCGTTGACGGGGGGGAAGATGTAGCGGAGGAAATCTGCGAGCATCTGGGAATCGACGTTGATTACGGCCTGGTACATACCGCAAATATAACGAATTTGTGCCAAAGTACGGCACAATATGGACCGAATGCGCAAAAAAAGTGATTTCTATATTCTGGATATGTATTTTGCCAACTACTTTCAACAACCTAACTACCGCGCTAATAATCAATGATTTACAAAACTACCGGGCGTAGTTTGGTAGTTTTTATCCAACTACGGATGAGATTCGTAGTTGGTCGGTAGTTTTTGGTAGTTTTTTTAGAGGAAAAAACTACCGCTTAAGTGATTGATTATCCGAGAGGTAGCGAAGGTAGTTGAAGTTGTTGCGATTTTTCATCGCGTGAGGGCAAAATAATCTCCGCTTATGGACGCGGGTGCGGGCGCGTGGAACATCGCCCCGCAGACACCTCATTCTACCGGTTTGAAAATCCCCCTGGATTTTCTTGGATTTGGGGGTCCGGGGGATTCGTTCGTTTTATTGACGTGGGGGCGTGGGGTATTTACATACAGACAATTCGGGCCAGCACTTTCCGCAGAAGACTGGCCCGAATTGTAAAATCAAAATGATAAGACTACTGCTGATTCGGTTTTAGGCTAAGATATAACTCTTGAGTTGCAACTTGTCCGTCGATTTCGAATCGGTAAGTATATGTCCCCGGCTTCAGGAATAACTGATTATTCAAAGACAAACAAAAATCGAAAGATTTCTCAGTTTTGTCATTCTCGGGATTCTCAATTCGATAGTCACCTTCAAATGGTGCTACAATGGGAGCCCCATCTGGAGAGATTGCAGTAAAGGTAAAATGACCACTTATAGCTTCACTTGAGCAAACTTTGGCAACGACAAAAATGGAGGGAATATAAACAAATGGGAATTTGTCCGCAAAGATTCGATTGAACGTTCCAATAATAGTCAACTTGCCTGCATTACTCTGAGCATAGTCACATAGTGTGAAAATCTGTATTTTCATATAACTACTTTTGTTTTCCTTTCAACTCTATCATTGCAGTTTCATCCTGCTCTTTTTCGGCGATAGCCTTTTGTAGGCACGATAGAGGCGTAGAGATAGTCGCTATTGTATGTTTCTCTGTCGTGGCGAAAATAGCGCCATGAGTATGAGTTGCTCCTTCGTCCGAAACAACTCTTATCTTCCGAGGGGAATCGACATAGACTTTCATTCCAAAACACTCCAGTTCGTCCCCAGCGCAACGATGATAATCTTTGGTCGCTTCAATGATTTCCGGGTCGTCAGCAACAATATGGACTTTATTAACGATAGCCGAACTATTACGGCTTGAGGAGTATCGGAATAGTCTCTTTTTTACTGGTGGAAAGAATACCAGTGTTGAAGGCGTCCATTTTCTAACTTGGATACCAACACTATCACCTTCAATGGTATCGCCTTGCTTTATGAACTTGGCCATTCTATCCTTCCAAATAATGCCGAATCTCCGATTCGTCAAATGAGAACAGGACAGCCAAATCGTCAGTGTCCTCAAGATCCATGATTTTAGGAGCCAATGATGCGGCCATCTTTATGTCCATTTCAGAAGGTTTGACATCACACTTAATTACATAGTCATCCTCGTTTTCATCAAGTGCACGTTCGTACTCTTCCTCTGTGATTTCTCCCGATGCAAGCTGCTCTCCCAATCTTGAGAAATTGCGTTCTCTCGTTCGATTATTAATGGCGTTGACCACTAGATCAATGAACCTCTGAGGGATTTCTCCCATTATCCAGCTACTAAGAATACCTTTAGTAGTATGGCCAGCAAAATACGTCTCGTTTTCCTTGCAAACAGCTACATACTGTGTATCTGCTCCCCGAAACTTAATAACAGAGAAAGAACTATCCCCTGCGGACTGCGTCTGATCAGCCCCATTTGTGTACAGACAAACCTGTTCCATTTTACAAAAACAAGACAAAAATGGCTCAGGGGTCAGCGTGCCCATTATCAAGTTTAGCACTAAAGGAGGCTATCGGGAACGCGTCGCCAAGAGCATAATCGTGTCGCAAATAAAAGCATTTCTTTTTGGAAAACAAAACTTTTTGCACGAAAATGTTTTGTTTGCATTAGTAAAACTTTGTTTGTACTTCAAAAGCCGCGCCTATTCATTTTGCGACTTCTCTTTGTCATCTTCTTTCGCCATCGAGACCATCGCGCCCAACGCCGTCCAGACTTCCCTCAATACGCCCTTAAGGTCCTTGCCTCTATTGAATCTCCGGAGAGAGTCCGTGATAAAATCCCGGATTACAGTAATGCGGTGCGGCGGAACGCCCTCATAGGGAATCTCAGGATAGCAGTCCACGATGATCTTCGGGTCGGACAGGAGTTCCTGGATCCGGCGTTCCCTGGCCGCCTTCGTGTCGAACTTCTCCAGTGTAGTCCAGGATGAATCGGACTTCCATTCCTTGATCCTGGGGAGCGGGTAGTCGTCGGCCCGGATAATCCGGAACCCGGCGGCAGCGATTTTCTCGTTGTTTGTTGAACCTCTCATGATGTCCGTGTCTATATGTTTATAAGTTTATATGTTTATATGCTTGATTCGCCGCTTGCGGCAGCATCTTCCGCGCCTTCCTCAAACACTGCCGGCACACGCACCCATCCTCCGCCTCCCGGATCCATTCCGGCGTCACCTCGGCTACGCAGGATCCGACCAGGTGGCGGCCGCACAGGATGCGCCCTTCCGTCCAGTCAAAGATGTGCAGCCTTTCGCCACCTGCATCGAACAGGCGGCCCGAAGTCGAGTATGCGAAAAGGTTTGGTTTCATATCTCTCAGAATAAGGGCATGTCTTCCACCACTTCCTCTGGAGGCGTCAGGGGCTTTTCATCGGGCAGGGGTTCATCATCCCGGAAGCCGGTGGCAATCTCCAGGGAAATGCCATAGTTGTCCACGATTGCGTCATAGTCAAAGACCATGGCCGTCGTAGTCCTGGTTTTGGCAAGGTTCGGATCTGACGGAGTGTAACCCAGCTGATTGTCGATCATCTTGAACTTCATGGCCAGAATAGTCCCGAGGTATTCCGGAGAGTGCTCCAGGTAATACTTCAGAGACTCTTTCGGGATGGCGTGCTGCATATCCTTGCATTCCTTCCAATAGAGGGAGGAAAGCCGGTTGAAATTGATGAACAGGTACCGCTTGTTCGGGTTGAGTTCGACAAGGGTGCCGCCCTTGGCGGACTCCTTGGTCTTGATCCTCCGGCCGCCGGGCATAATCCGGTAGTCCGATTCGATCCAGGCCTTGGAACTGCCGACCATATTCTCAACGGTCTCCCAGAACACAGCCATCTCGTTGCTCTGCCTGGTCTTCGCGTTCTGGTCTACGCACATCCTCGAGCAAAGGGCGAGCAGCTCATCATAGTGGAAGTCTAGCCCGAGGGAAGGATCCAGGACCCGGAAGGCGGCGAGGATCGTCGCCCAGTTCTTTAGCGTCCGGTCTTCCACGGCGGAAGTCCTGACCAGGGCTGAGAGGTCGGAGACGGTGTCGTCCCATGCGGTGCGATACCCGCCCTGAACGGTGGGCCTCTGATTGAGAATCTGCGCCGTGAGGTGTGTCAGCCCACGCTTCTCGATGCGAGTCAGGTGCTCGAAGTTCTGCTTCTCCTCGTCCGAGAAGGTAGTCTTGTTGAACGTGAGGAAGACCATGCGGGAGAACAGAGCGATATCGGCAGTGGGCATCTCCTGTCCGGAGACAACCACGCCGCAATCGACGGCGGTGGTCTCCCGCCGCTTGTCGTTGTCCAGATTGATGCGCGTGCGTCCGGTGCCGTCCCAGATACCCTTCAGGATCTCCTGCTTGTCAGGAGGGAGGTCCTTCTTGTATTCGTCCAGATGAACGACCGCATTGGACACCTCGGCCACGGCCTCGGCCAGGGCGGCCTTCGTGGATCCGGCCAGGTTCGGCGCAGTGTAGTCCGTGTAGAAGAAGGAGGTCAGCGAGTGCCCCAACTGCGACTTGCCCGTTCCCTTGGGGCCGAACAGGTTCAAGATAGGGAAGCTTGTCGTGACATGCGTGACGATATCCTTGAAGAGCGTGGCCACCAGGAAGCAGAAGGCGATCTTGGCATTGTCTCCGAACACCTTCACCAGAAGCCTGACATAATCCTGGAGAGAGATATCGTTCGCCTCCAGGTACGTGAATTTGCGGTCAATCTGATATCCCTGGGTGTTGGCCGACGTGTCGGCCGCGCAGCCTGGGAGGTAGAACCGGCGCCCGTTCATTTTGAAGACGCCGTATTTGTCGGCCTTCTCGAAGTGGTCGCCGTCCAGACCTCCGTTTCCGAAGGCGTAGAACCCCCAGCGCTTCTGCCATCCCAGCTGCCGGATCTCGTCGGCCGACGGCGTATCGTCGTACAGGTAGGTCTTCAGCTGGGTGAGTTCGGCGGCCGTCACCTTCCAGATGTAGTTGCCGGCGGACTCCAGGATCCGCTTGAAGTCCGTGAATGAAACCAGTTCGGACTGCTGGAACTTGACGATTTCCTCGTGCCCGGTCTCGTTGATCACCCGGAAGATCCGCCGGGCGTTCCGTTCGTCGCGGATATGCAGGACCGGCTCCATCACGAAATTGCTCCAAGGACGGTCGCTCGTCGTGGCGCCGGCGCCGTAGTAGCACCGACCCTTGACATAGAAGCCGTACCGCGACAGCATGTCCTTGGTCTTCTCGTCCTGGTCGATCTCCTTCCGCTCCCGGGCATTCTTTGCCTTGAAGTACTCCTGCCGCCAGATCTTTCCATTCTTGTATTTCTTCGTGAAGTTCTCCAGGAACATCTCCACGGCCGTCGCGTCGCACCAGGCGAGCAGCTGCGCCACCTCCGTGATGACGGAGGATACCTCGGCCTGGGAAGTCTTTCCCTTCATCAGATGGTCGCAGTACCAGGGGATGAAGTCGAACGTCTTGTTCGCCATCACTTCCTCCCAGGCATTCGGGAGCTTGAGGAAGTATTCGTCCGGATCCTTCGGGTCAGGCGGTGAAACCTTCGCGGTATATTCCCATCGGACGATCCGGACGCCCATCCCCGCCTTGACGAACTCGATGCCGCTGCGTATGCTGGCCTTGATTCCGGACTCGTCCATGTCGCCGGCGAGGATGACGTTCTTGACCTTCCTGGCCTTCAGGAAATCGACGTGCTCGTCGGTCAGGGCGGTCCCGCAGGGGGCGATGGCATTGGTGACTCCGATCTGTGAAAGCCGGAGGACGTCCGGATTCCCTTCGCACAGGACGACCGTCTGGGAGACGGACACCTTCCTAGCCGCTTGGTACCAGCCGAAAAGGACGGCCCGTTTCTGATAGACGGGTGTCTCGGACGTGTTCAGATACTTGATTTTCTTGGCTACTTCGGGATTGTCCCCGATGTACCTGCCCGTGAACCCGACCAGTTGTCCCGTCGCGCTGTAGAGAGGGAAGATCAGGCGCTCCCTGAAGGTGTCGTAATAGCGGCCGTCCTCGCTGATCTTCACGAGCCCGGCTTCCTGCAGGATCTCGCGCTTCCAGCCCTTGCCGGTGAGATGTTCGAACAGGCCGCCCTTGGCCGGGGCATATCCGACGCCGAACTCGGCTAGCGTCTGGTCGCTCCATCCCCGCGTCTTGCAGTAGTCCCTGGCTCCCGGAGATGCGGCCAGGCGTTCGGTGAACCATTCCTGGGCGGCATGGTTGGCCGCCATCAACTGCTCCGCCTTGTGCTGCGCCTCCCGCTCTTCCGGGGTCATCTCCTTCTTCTCGTACTGGATGTGGAGTTTTGCGGCCAGGTACTCGACGGCCTCATAGAAGGTCATCGAGTTCTTTCGCATCACGAAGGAAATGGCGTCCCAGCTCTCGACGCATCCGCCGAAGCAGTGTGCAAGGTTCCTGGAAGGGGAGACGACGAACGACGGCGTCTTTTCCCCGTGGAAGGGGCAGCAGCACTTATAGTTCGCGCCCTCCCTTTTCAACTCCAGGCCCTCACCCTGGAGAATCGAAACCAGATCGTAGTCACGGATCTGGTAGATAACTTCTTTTGGAATCACGGCAGCCCCTCCCTCGGTTCTACTGGTTCAATTTGATGAACTCGATGCGGTCAAGGATCCTGCCGGTCCTTGCCTGTTCTTCCAAGATGGGGACAGCCTCTTCGATGCTCAGGCTAGGACCGTTCTCGATACAATCGTCGATGGAGTCCAGGTGCGCCTGCAGGGCGCGCTTGATGGTTTCAGTTTCGGAGGCCGAAAATGGCCCCAGGTACGTTGTGTACATGGTTTTTCTCTTTGAGTTGGTGAAGGCCTCCGGAGTCGAACCGGCCGGATGAAAGAATGATATGACCGAACTCGATATAAACACAAACTCCGATCATCCGTCTCGCCAGCGAGTGGGCCTTCAAGTTAGGGCGGTCCCGGACACCGCCCTGGGGGAGGGGCTATCTACTCGTTCCGGAACGAGGGCAGGTCATAGTAGTTCTCCAGCCGGTTGTACAACTCGGGGACCCATCCTTCAGGCGAGTTGGTGATCCAGATCTTGTGGAAGAAGGCGCGGCCGAGTTCGGCCGGATCCGGATCCTTCGTATAGATTCCGAGCTTCAGGTTGTCGCGCCACCGGTCCAGTTGGAAAGGAAGACGGTCCTTGTATACCGTATTGTAGTACAGATCCTCCATCACGTAGCTTTCGCTGTCCATCCGGTAGCGCTTCCAGAGAGCCTCCAGCGGCTTCCATTCATACCACTGCGGGAGATGGGTGGTGAAGTTCCTGGTAGGCAGTCCGGCTTTCTGCAGGGCGTTCCGGGTCTTCACCTTGTCCCGTCTCCAGGCGTTCGGAGAGATTTCGGAGAATCCTCCCAACGACGGCTCCAGCATCTTCAGGAACTGGACGTCGGCCAGGTCGAAGTCGTTGACGGCGTAGCAGTCATCGGCCACCATGATGAATCCGGAACTGTCCGGTACCAGCTCATGAACCTTCTTTAGGCAGTTCACATAGTCCAGGTGCTGCCGGTACTGGCCGGGGATGTCGGGAACCCTGGGAGACTCCACCAGGGTGACGCGGGCCTTAATCCAGGAAGGGATTCCCTGGAGACCTTCACCGACGATGAAAATCTTATGCGGATGCTTGAAGTGCCGGAGCCATCCGGCTACTGCATATTCGATTTCGCGGCCTTGCGCTTTAGCCGGCAAATAGGGGATGACAACGAGAACGGGCGATGTTGGTAACATGCTGAAAAACAATACAAAAAGTCCGAATTATTTGATTTAATTGTTTGTTAATTCAAATAATTTTCGTACCTTTGTATTGCCGAAAGGGAACAGCCCTGGAGCGCAGGAAATCCGAAGCCTTCAAGTAAGAAAAACTAAAACCGAAGAGACATGAGCTTCAGAATCATCCTCAAGGTTTGGAGATTCAAAATCGAGTTGGCCCTCAGTCTTTAGTCTCCATCCGCAAGGCTCCCCGGCAAGGCCGGGGATGCCTCTTCGGCTTTAGTCACCACAAAAATACGAAAATTATGGAACAAACAAACATTTCAAAGAGCAGGGGAGGGCGCCGCGAGGGAGCCGGCCGGAAGGCGGTGGACGAATCCGTCAAGAAGGTATCCGTCACCTTCTCCCTTTCTCCGGACCATAAGGCCAGGATCCAGGCGGCCGCCAAGGCGGCGGGCCTTTCCTCCAGCGAGTTCCTGGCACGGATGATCGATGCGCTTTAGTTTTCATTTGCCAAGCACCTGAATTCTGATTGCTATCCATTTGCCTGGAACTCCGATTTCGTCGTCATCTTTTTGAAGTTGAGCGGCGAAAGCATCGGCGAGTTCCCAGGTGGAAAACAGCGTCGAACCACGATACTGTTTGTCGCCATCAATGTGCAAGATGCCATATACATACTTCATGGCTCGGTCTGGATCTTATGATTTGACGGAAGGGTAAAAAGGGCGGCAAGGCTGCGAGCCGCCCTCCGGACGGAGGAACCCAGTGACCGTCCGGTGTACGAGTATGCCAGGGCAGCCTTTTGTCTCGTATAGTGGAATGTTTTGCGTAGCATGACGACCTCCCGGGGACCGGTGACCAGCCAGCAAAGGCAGACTGCCCCGATGAGGTTGAAGAGGTAATGGTCCGGGAACCGGGCAAGCCCGGCCACGGCCTTCACGCCTGCGCTCAGGAAGAGCACGGCGAGGGCGCAGGTCATCGCATACACGGCGAAGACGGCGCGGTGGAATCGATAATGTTGCATACTCGTACATTTTATTGGTGTTTATTTCATTTCATTGGCGTTTTCCTCAGTTGAACGTAATCTGACATTGCTTCCGAACTGTGTCCGGATTGGGTGCGGTTTCAGTCGGTCGGTGATATCGAAGAGCCGGACGAGACGCATCCTGGGCGACTTGCAGACTCTCTTGAATTGTTCCTCAGCGGCTTCCAGTGTGTCGTACTCTTTCTTGAAATGACGCTCGATGGAGACCCATACCACGCGGTATCGTTTCTTTTCCATGGTCTTATCGCTTGCGGGGGAAGAGGATTGCATCATGGACTGGGATGCCGAGGAAGATGGACACCTCGCGAGCGATGGTTCTCCGGTCGGTCCGGGAAGCGGGGATGGAGCGACCGTTCTTCCAGAACCAGAAGGTGTTGGATGATGCGCCCGTCTTGCTAAGGATCCGCTCCTGCAGCTGAACCCGCTGGATTTCTTCGAGGCCGTTCCAAATTTCCGGGAATGTTCTTGCGTCTGTAGCCATTTTTACTTATATTTAAACCCTTTGAAGTTTGTTTGTACTTTAATTGTGCTTTTAACGCCTACAAAATTAAAGCATTAAACTTTAATTTGCAAGCAATTTGGTTAAATTTTCATATAGAAAATTTTTTATGACTGATTTTCAATTATTTATAAAGGAAAACAAAATCCTGAAAAAAGATATCGCTGCTTATTTAGGGGTATCTAATGCGTTCATTACCCAGTTGTGTGATGGGTCAAAGAGGATTCCGCCACAGAAATTGGCTTTAATTAAAGCCAATGATAAGGGGTGGGATATCTCGATGTTGATAGGGGAGGATACGCAATCCGTGGGGGAGAACAATTCTGGCGTTGTTATCAACGGAGGGGGTAATCATGGCAGCATTGACAACCGCCATTATTATTCCGACAGCCCGGACGTGCTGCGCGCCCAGGTGGAGCTGCTGGAGGAACGGATCCAGGAAAAAGAGGTACGGCTGAAAGAGAAGGACGCCCAGATCAAAGAGAAGGACGCCCAGATAAAGCAGCTCCTGGACATCATCCAGGGCATGAAAAAATGATGCTTTTTGGAGTGAATAAAACCCGTATGTTATTCGTCTAAAGCACTTTCATCCAGACAATCGCGGGACGCCAAAGCGACAAAAATGACCGGAAATTGACGTTTTTGAGAAACATACATTATTGATAACCAAGTACTTGCAGGATGAAAAATGGAGTCGTTAAATCCAGTCATCCAGACACGAAGAATCCGAGCCGTTCCGGCCCGGATTCTTTGTCTTATGGACCAGCCAGTGTCCGGACGAGACCTCCTCCTTTGAAATCACTCTTCCACGAAACCTGCTTTCTAAGCGTCGAAACATGGCCGACCCCGGATCAGTTATATGCCAAGAGCCTTCACCTCCGATTTGGCAATTCCCCCGCGAATGCCTAAATTTGAAAAGATAATCGATGGGAGGACTATGAAAGGATTCAACAAACATGATATCGCCCGGGATGCGTGTCAGTTGTTCGGGGCGCAGGCGCATCAGGGGTATGACTGGTGGTGGCATTCGTTTACGGGGCATGATGCGGAAACGGGGGAGGCCAGGCAATTTTTCATCGAGTTTTTCCTTTGCAATCCCGCATTAGGCGGGGATGAGCCCGTCTTCGGGCAGATTCCGGGAAAGCCGCAGAGACCGTCGTATCTGATGGTTAAGGCCGGTGCTTGGGGCGAAGGGGCGGCGCAGTTGCACCGGTTCTGGGGTTGGAACCGGGTCAAAGTCGATTGGGGTGTTCCGTTCAGTGTGGAGGCCGATGACTGTTTCCTGACGGAGGACCGTACTTACGGACATGTGAAAGTCGAAGGTTCCGCCGGTCATCCCGAATGGATGTGTGCCGACGGGGAGATGTCCTGGAATCTGATAATCCGCAAGATAACCGCCTTCAACGTGGGATTCGGAGCCGATGACCTATTCCGCCATGCCGAGGCTTTCGAGATGTTCTGGCATGCCGAAGGGATGAAATCGGAGTTCGAGGGCGAAATTATCTGGAATGGACGGAAGTATATCGTGCGCCCGGAAGACTGCTATGGATATGCTGACAAGAACTGGGGTAGGGACTTCACTTCACCCTGGGTTTGGCTGTCTTCTAACAACCTTACCAGTGAAATCACCGGTAAGAAACTGTCGGACAGTGTGTTCGACATCGGTGGCGGGCGGCCGAAAATCGGTCCTCTGGCCCTTCCGCGCAAACTCTTGTCGGCTTTCTGGTATGAGGGGATGCCTTACGAATTCAATTTCTCCAAGGCATGGACCCTCGTCCATACGGATTTCGACTGTCGGGAGACCGAAACGCAGATCGTCTGGCATGTCGAGCAGCGCAGCACATCCGGCCGCATGGTCACGGATATCACCTGTGAGAAAAAAGATATGCTCCTTGTCAATTACGAATCTCCCGACGGCGCCCGTCGCCACAACCGCCTCTGGAACGGTGGTAATGGTGTTGGTACCATCCAGTTGTTCGATCCGCACGGAAACCTGGTAGACCGCGTCCACGCGGAAAACATAGGTTGTGAATACGGTGAGTACGGAGAATGACCGGGACCAGATGAGAGCCTTGATCAGCGTAAAGATCATTTCCTGAAGCCCCTGGATTCCTTTTATCTCGATACTCTTTCCATTCGCCCCGTCTGCGCTGAATGACAACCAATCCAAAGCACCTTCACCAGACGACCAACATCACTCTTCCACGAAACCTGCCTTCTATGCGTCGAAACGTGGCCGACCCCGGATCACGGAAGTGGGGTCGGCCACGATGTGGGCCCTGAAACGACGAAAGTGTGCCAGACCATATCGAGGCCGGGTGCTGAATCCGTAACCAGAAATACGGCGCACACCGTAAGATGTTTTCCCACTCCCTGACATCAATCTTGATTATTCAGGAGGCGACTTGCTTCCGTTATTGCAATCGACGTGAACCCATGTTTCCAACCTGATTCTTCGAAACGGATGCATACCTACGGCCAAGTAAATGATAATCAGTTCCCCGAATGCGAATCATTTTCCATTCTTTTTCGTATTTTTGTACATCAACGCTAACCGCATCATGATGAACTACACACTAAGCGAGTCAAGGAAGGACTACCAAATCCCAGCCTTGCGTATTATCGAAACGAATCTGGAGAATGTCATCTGCGACAGCACCATCCCAGGAGGCAACGAAGATATCGGATATGAAGACTGGGATTAACCGATGGAGGACAGGATCATGAAGAAACTATTCTTTTTGGGGATGGCCGCCATCTTTACCCTCGCGGCCTGCACACGGTATGAGGAGTTCGACTTTTCCAAGGCGGATCTGACGCTGGTGGCGAAGACGGAGAGCCCCGCGGAAACGAAGACCATCGTGGAAGATGAGACGCACGTGTACTGGGAGCCTGGTGACGCTATCAGCGTCTTTTCCGGAGGCAAGTCAGGGAAATTCGTCACGGACATCGCGGCATCGGCCCCCGACGCAACCTTCCAGGGTACGCTCGGGAAAGATGCGTGGACGGAGGGCATGGACCTATGGGCGGTCTATCCCTATGCCGAGACCGCTATCCTGGACGGAACGTCCATTACGACGGTCCTCCCTTCGGAGCAGGAAGCGCGGGCCGGTTCATTCGGGAAGGGTGTCAACCTTTCGGTGGCACACGCTACGACCACGGAACTCCAGTTCTACAACGTGGGTGGCGGTATCCGCTTCTCTCTGTCGGAAGAAGGAATCCAGCGCGTTGTCCTGACGGGCATGGACGGCGAAGTCCTTGCCGGAAAGGTGACAGTCGGCTTCCAGGACGGTAAACCGGCCATCCTGGACGTCATTGATGGGAAGACCTCGATTTCCCTCATCCCTTCGGAAGGTGATACTTTTGCGACTGATACCTGGTATTATATCGTAGCCGTACCCGGTGCGCTGGAGAAGGGCTTCACGCTCCATTTCCAGAAGGCCGACAAGGTTGGATTGCGGGTGTTCGACAAACCGGTTACCATCAAGCGGGGCATTTTCGGTCAGTTGTCCCACGCCGATGAAGCGGCCGACTATTCCACCGTCTCGGACAACAACATCGCGTTCAAGGACGAACTGGTGGAATCCATCGTCGTCAAGTATTTTGACACCAACGAGGATGGCAAACTCTCTTACCGGGAAGCGGCGGTCGTCCTTTCCTTCCTGGTGGACAAGGCGGAGACCCGTTCCACAGACGAGAAGGTAAGCATTTTTGCGGGCACCGGCATCACTTCCTTTGACGAACTCGTATTCTTCACCGGGCTGACCCGGATCGAGGAAGGGACCTTCGCCGGCTGTACGGAACTCAATTCGATTATCATTCCGGAGAACATCGCCGACATCGGCGGCAACGCATTCAACGGTTGTACGAATCTTCAGTCCATCACGGTGACTTCCACCACACCTCCTGTCATCGGAGAAGATGCCTTCGCCAACACGGGTGACTGCCCGATCTACGTCCCGGCAGGTGTCGTCGATGAGTATGTCACAGCGTGGAATAAGTATGCCTCCCGGATCTTGGGCAGGCAGCCGCTGAACGAGATCTGGTATGCATCTTCGGACGGGCAGGTCGTAACCCCTTATGCTCCGGATGTTTTCGGGGCCAGCCTCGTTTCCAACAAGTATGCTGACGGCAAGGGCGTCATGACTTTTGACGGACCGGTCATGGAACTTGGCTATTCCGCTTTCTTCAATTGTACCACGTTATCCGAGATCAGTCTCCCCGGAATGGTAGGCTCGATGAATGATAACGCATTCGGCTCATGCGGGTTGGAGCATCTGGTCCTTCCTCCCAGCCTGACCAAGATTTATTCCTGGTCCATCAATGATTGTCCGAATTTGACTGAAGTATTCCTTCCCGAGACCGTCACGTACATCGATTACGGTAATTTCGCCTATTGCCCCAATATTACGTCCATCACAGTCGCCCCCGGCAACCCGGAGTATGATTCCCGGAACGGCTGCAACGCCATCATCCATACGGCCGACAGCAAGTTCATCATCGGCTGCCAGAATTCCTTCATTCCGGAAGGGGTGACCGAAATCAATACCTTTGCCTTCGGTGGTTGCGAGAATCTCCGTTCCGTTACCGTCCCGGAAGGTGTCGACTTTATCCATTGGCGCGCATTCACGGATTGTACCGGCTTGGAAGAAGTTACGCTTCCGACCACGTTGACAACGATGGGCGTCGGCCTCTTCCAGGGTTGTACCAGCCTGAAGGAAATCACGATTCCGGAGAGCGTGAGGGTCATGGGGTATTACGAATTCAGCGGCTGTACGAGTTTGACGCAAGTCACTGTTCTACCAGCGACTCCCCCTACCGTTTTCAGTTACGACGCCGATTTCAGAAGTACTAATTTCGAAACCCTTCAGCCAAACCCGACTGCGTTGAGGAATTCCAGGATGTTCGAGAATACCGGCAACTGCCCGATTTATGTGCAGGGTGGGAGCATGGACATTTACCTCAGCGACGGAATCTGGGGCTTCTATTCCGACCGGATCCAGGCCATACCGGGGACCGAACCCGCGAACGTGCCAGTGGATCTGGGACTGCCATCCGGTCTGAGGTGGGCTTCATACAATCTTGTCGCATCGAAACCCGAAGAATACGGTGATTATTATGCCTGGGGGGAGACAGCGAAGAAAAACGATTTTTACTGGTCTAACTACAAATGGTGCAATGGCTCTGACAACGCGCTGACCAAGTACTGCGATGATTCATCATACGGCTATAATGGTTTCACGGATGGTAAGACGGTCCTGGACTTGGAGGATGATGTGGCCCATGTGAACCTCGGAGGGAAGTGGCGGATGCCTGCAGATGCGGAGTGGACTGAATTGCGGGAGATGTGCACTTGGAGATGGACGACGGTAAACGGTGTGCCAGGCGACGAAGTCATCGGCCCGAATGGGAATAGTATCTTCCTGCCTGCCGCCGGTTACCAGGAAAACACCTACAGTCTCAATATCGGTTTAAATGGGTACTACTGGTCTTCTTCCCTCGTTCCGGACGATATGGGCCGTGCATGGTGCCTCTACTTTGATGCCGATTATGTCTTCAGGGACTACAACTACCGTTGCAACGGCCCCGCGGTACGTCCTGTTTACGGAGATCCGTACGTTCCTGTTGAAAGCATTTCCCTCGACAAAACGGAGATTGTCCTGTCCCTCAGACGGACATCGGTCATTTCACCCACTATTCTTCCGCAGAATGCATCGATTCAACATGTTTCCTGGTCCAGCAGCAATGAATCCGTGGCGACGGTCTCAACCACAGGTGTCGTGACGGGCGTGGCTGAAGGCTATGCTCTCATTACCGCCACCACCCTGGATGGGTGGATGATTGCAACTTGTAGCGTGACGGTCACAGATGCACCCTCCGAACCTGTTCCTGAAGTCATCGATTTAGGCCTTTCCGTCAAATGGGCATCATTCAACCTGGGCGCTTCAGCACCGGAAGAGTATGGCAATCACTATGCTTGGGGAGAGATTGAGCCGAAGAATAATTTTGTATGGGAGAACTATCAGTGGTGCATGGGATCATCGACTTCTTTGACCAAGTATTGTTCTAGTGCAGATTATGGATACAACGGTTTCACGGACGACAAGATGGTCTTGGATTTGGAAGATGATGCTGCGCACGTGTGTCTGCGTGGTAATTGGCGGATGCCTACCTTGGACGAGATCCAAGAATTGATCTATAGTTGTACCTGGGAATGGACCACTCGAAACGGCGTGAATGGCTACTTGGTTACCGGTCACAACGGCAACAGTTTATTCCTTCCTGCTGCCAGTTCCCGCTTCATGATGGGGTGGAGGGATCCCGGTTCCGGAGGGGCTTACTGGTCGTCATCCCTATTTAGGAGTAATCCGATTCCAGACTGCTCGTATTATCTCTGCTTCGACTCGGACAGGTCTTACGTTGCTGGCACCGCCCGCATCCAAGGACAATCCATCCGTCCCGTCTGCGCTGAATAACAACCAATCCCTAGGACCTTCACTTCACAGGTGGAGGTCCTATTTACGAAAGAGACGACCAAAGAAAACCAGTTAGTTTCCAGCGACAAGATGAAAACTGTCTATTCCAATACCGCCCGTCCCGGGCTCATCAAGTGGTCGTCGATCGCGGCCGTTGTGCTCGGGATCATATTCTTTCTCATCTACATCCTAGAGATTTCCAGGAACGAAGGGGTCCGGCTGTCCCTCTATATTGCCTCCTTCCTGCTGCTTTATGGGGCAATGTTCTATGGGCAGTACAAACTCATTACCCTCACCGTCGATGAGGAGGCGGACACCATCACGGACAACCGGCAGAAGAAATACCCGCTCAAGATATCCCAGATCAAGACAGCGACCTACAAGGTGAATAGGAAGGGCCGGTTCCGCTCCCTCTTCCTGCACGACACCGGGGTGGGGTTCCTGGATATCCAGACATCGCGGGAGAATGCCGAAAAGATTGTCGCACAGATCCGGAAGGTCAATCCCGTCGTGGAGGTCAAGACCGAGAACTTCTTTTAGCCGTCCCCCCGAGACCTTCCCAAACATCCCCGCTGAACAATCAGCGGGGATTCCGTTCGATACCCGCCAGGCGGTCCGCCCAGCGCTCGGTATAGAAGGTGTAATACCCGACGGGACGCCCGGGGTGCCACCAGATGGCCCAGAGGAGGGAGGGGAGGCCGATGACCGGCAGGTACAGCGGGCCCAGCAGGCGGGACTGGAGGCAGTGGCCGTACTCGTGCCGGGCCATTCTCTCATAGGCCGGCGGCCGGAAATAGATGAAATTCCCCAGGGAGATTCCACCGCGCATGTTCCTGGCACTCACGAGGCGGATTTCCGGCGGAATGCCGTCGATGCCGGAGAGACGCCGTTTCCCTTTCAGGAAGCAGCCGAATACCACACCGACGAGATTCTGGGGGAACTGCCACACCTGCAGCAGTGCGGAAACCAGCCAGGAAAGGGGACGGTTCATATCACCCGCACCAGGTAGTAGAACATCGCGAGGACGCGGCGGCGGAGGATACTGTAGTCCAGGGAATCCGCATCGTCCGTCACCTTGTTGTTGCGGAGGGTGATGCCGGAGGTGAACATCACGGACGGGATGCCATGTTCCAGGAAGGGTTTCTGGTCACTGATGGAGCGATAGAACACGCGGGTGAAATCCTTGCTGCCATAGTAGTCGAAGCCCAGGTCCATGGACACTTCCGGGCTCTGGTTGGCGATGAGCAGGGCGTCCCGGCGTCCGTCCGCGGGTTCGCAGAGCATGATCAGGTAATCGGGCCTGTTAGGGTGGATCGGAGCCTCGGTGCCGCCCACCTGGTCGATGTTGACCATCCGGTCCACATCCGACGGCCTGACGGGAACGTGCCGGACCGGGTCGATGAGCCGCCCGCCGGCGATCTCGTTCCAGAGATGGTGCGAGCCGCTCAGGCTCTGCTCCTTCCCGTCCAGGGCGACGAAGATGAGGTTATGGGAATAGGTCTTCCCCAATTCCTTCAGGTGCTGGAACATACGGGCCAGCAGGAGGAGGGAGGCGACGCCGGAGGCGTTGCTGTCCGCACCGGGATACAGGGTGCCGGAAAGGGTGCCGATATGGTCGTAATGCGCGGCGACGACCACGTACTTGTCCCCGCTGCCGGGCAGGAAGCCCACTACATTGTGGGCCGGTGCGCCGGAGAGGGTGCGGAAACCGCGGAACCAGGTCTCGGACGGTTTCAGGCCGAGGCCGGCGAACTCCCGGGCGATATACGCCTGCGCGTGGATGGCTCCCGGAGTGCCGGAAGCACGGCCGGTGCAGAGGCTGTCCGAGAGGAACTCCACCCGGGCGCGGAGCCCGGCTTCATCGGCCAGGTGCTCGGCGTTCCGGGCGCTGATGAAGTAGCCCGCGGACTGGGCCTGGGCGAAAGTCGCCGAGATCAGCAGCAGGAGGCAGGTATGCAAAAATTTTCCGGTCATCCGTCCAAAGGGCACGATAAATGCTTATCTTTGTAAATTAGTGCGAAGTTAGCCATTTCAGCCGTCATTTGAAAATTTATCTGGATGAAGTGTTTGAGAAAACTGCTCTTCTGCCTCCTGGCCGTGCTGTGCGGCGGGCTCACCGCCCGTGCGCAGTATGACAAGGACGTCTTCATGTTCCGGGGCCGCAACGCCCTGGCGGAAGGACACCTGGCGGAGGCGCTCTCCAACTTCAACGTCCTCGCCCAACTGGACACGACGGATTACTGGACCTTCTTCTACCGCGGCATCGCCAAGTATAACCTGGGTGACATCCGCGGCGCCCGGACGGACTTCAACACGGCCGTCCGCCTGAACCCCGTCTTCACCTCCGGCTACCATTACCGGGCTATCACCGCCAGCCGCTTCGGGGACTACGAGGACGCCCTGAAAGACCTGGAGAAGGCGATTGAACTCCGTCCCGGCTCATCCGGTCTATATTTCACCCGGGGCGTCACCTACTTCCTCAGCCGGCAGTTCGAGCCTGCCGTCAAGGACTTCGACAAGTATATCCGCCAGGAACCCAAGGATCCGTCGGCCTATTTGAACCGCGGCGCCTCCTACCTCTTCCTGGGCGACACGCTCAAGGCGGTGAACGACTATAACAAGGCCATCAAGATCGACCGGTTCGAACCCGAGGGCTACATCCGCCGCGGCCGCCTGCTGGCGGAGCAGGGGGACTACGAATCCGCGATCCAGGACATGGACAAGGCCATCGAACTGGACACCACCAACACCCTGGCCTATTTCCACCGGGCCATCCTCCATTCCGAGCAGAGCCATCTGAACGAAGCGATGGCGGACCTGAACACCGTCCTCCGGCACGAGCCCGGCAATGCGCTCACCCTGTACAACCGCAGCCTCATTTCGGCCCAGGTGGGGGATTTCCCCGCCGCGCTGTCGGACATGGACCGGGTCATCAACATCAACCCGAACAACGTGCTGGCGTACTTCAACCGCGCCGGCTTCTTCCTGGAAATGGGCCGCTGGGACGATGCCCTGGCCGATTACAACAAGGCCATCGAACTCTATCCCGATTTCGCGAAGGCCTACATGAACCGCGCTTACGCGGAACTCCAGTTGGGCATGACGCGCGCCTCGCGGGAGGACTACAAGACCGGCCGGCGCAAGGTCGCGGAATACCGCGCCAAGAACGCCTCCGGCGCCGCCGAGTTTGCGGACACCACCAAGAAATACAGTTCCCTCCTGACCCTGGACGCCGAGTTCGCGAAGCACGACTTCGACGACGAGATGCTCCAGCACCGCGACGTGGACATCAACCTCAAGCCGCTCTACAAGTTCGTCCTCACGGCCGGCCGGGACGATACGAACTACGCCCTCGAGCACCGGTACGAGAATCCGCTCATGGACCGTTTCTACGCCGGACTTCCGCTGCCCGTGACCGTGACGGCCGATGCCTCCCAGGTGCCCGGGCCCTCGCAGGAGACCCTGGACCAGGTGCTGTACGGCGGGAATGCCGGCGGTGCCCCCCGGGAGTTCCTCCTGGCGCTCGCCGAACTGGACCAGAAGCAGTACAATGCGGCGCAGACGCATTACGACCGCGCCATCGCCTCGGAGGACGGGGACGACCGGTATGACCGCTATTACAAGGCGTTCTACTATATGAACCGCGCCGTCCTGCGCGCGGAGATGATCGACTTCATCGCTTCCATCGAATCCAATGTCCAGACCCTGACGATGGATGACAAGGGCAACACCCGCGCCCGCGTCCGAGAGCAGGTGACCAGCCATTACGACTATTCGGAGGCGCTCGCCGACATGGAGCAGGCGGCGGCCATCCAGCCGGCGATGCCCTACATCCAGTTCAACCTGGGCAATCTCTACTGCCTGTCCCAGCAACTGGTGAACGCCATCGACAGTTACGGAAAGGCGATCGCCCTGTACCCGTACATGGGCGAAGCCTATTTCAACCGGGGACTGGTCCTCATCTATCTGAAAGACAAGGAGAAAGGCTGCATCGACCTGTCCCGTGCCGGCGAACTCGGCATCGGCGACGCCTACAACGTGATCTCCCGGTATTGCGAGGAGGAACGGAACTGATGCGCTTCCTGAGTTTTTCCAGCGGCAGTTGCGGCAATTGTTATCTGCTCCTCCACGAGGAGGAGGGATGTGCCGTGTCCGGCGTACTCATCGACGCGGGAGTCAGCATCCGCCGGATGAAGAAGGTCCTGGAAAGTCACGGACTGGACTTTGACTGCTTCCAGAGCGTCATCGTCACCCACGACCACGGCGACCACATCCGCAACCTGGGCTCCATCTGCAAGCGCCTTTCCAAGCCTGTCTATACCACGCCCATCCTCCAGGATGCGCTGCTCCAGCATCCGTTCACCCGGCTGGAGATAGCCGGCTGCCGCCGTGACCTGGAGACCGACGCCTGGAACCGCGTCGCCGAAGGGATCGAGGTCCAGTACTTCGAAGTCCCGCACGATGCTACGCAGACGGTCGGCTATGCCATCCGCTGCGAGGGGCATCTCTTCGTCCTGATGACGGACCTCGGCCATGTCACCCCGGAGGCCCTGGAATGGGCCCGGCAGGCCGATACGGTGGTGGTGGAATCCAATTTCGACGTGGACATGCTTCTCGGCGGCTCCTATCCGCACTACCTGAAGATGCGCATCTGCCAGGGTGCCGGACATCTTTCCAACGACGCCTGCGGCGACGCCATCCGGGCGTTCATGCATCCCGGCCTCCGGAACCTCTTCCTGTGTCACCTGAGCGGGAACAACAACACCCCCCGCCTGGCCTACGACAATGCCCGCGCCGTCCTGGAAGACCTGGCCGTCGATCCCGGCTCCGTCCATCTCCGCGTCCTCGAGCGCGGCATTCCCTCGCCGCTGCTTCTCCTGTAGCGAAAAAAGGCTGGCCCGGTCGGGTCAGCCTTTTTGCTGGTCAGAGATTCCCGGAAGGCCGGGAATGACGGTTGCTAGAGTTTCGGACCGGCCTTGACGAGGGCCTTGCCGGCGCGGTTGGACTCGTACTTGTGGAAGTTCTTGATGAAGCGGCCGGCGAGATCCTTCGCCTTCTCTTCCCACTCGGCGGGATTGGCGTAGGTGTCGCGCGGATCGAGGATGCCGGTATCGACACCTTCGAGCACGGTCGGAACCTCGAAGTTGAAGTACGGGATCATCTTGGTCGGGGCCTTGTCGATGCTGCCGTTGAGGATGGCGTCGATGATGCCGCGGGTGTCACGGATGGAGATACGCTTGCCGGTACCGTTCCAGCCGGTGTTCACCAGGTAAGCCTTCGCGCCGGACTTCTTCATCTTCTTGACGAGTTCCTCGGCGTACTTGGTCGGATGGAGCTCCAGGAAGGCCTGGCCGAAGCAGGCGGAGAAGGTCGGGGTGGGCTCGGTGATGCCGCGCTCGGTGCCCGCGAGCTTGGCCGTG
>JAEEGK010001126.1_pt1 | contig 66839 bp, 53 predicted proteins | sample 8958771 | NCBI WGS metagenome assembly JAEEGK01 (sample SAMN16246547, study PRJNA631951) | gut metagenome | biome: gut microbiome; feature: rumen; material: SC-attached | host: Bos | place: Iran: Karaj | collected 2018-10
GTTGTCGACGGAAACGTTAGCAGCAACGAAGTTGGCTGATGAGCCGCCACCCTTGACGTTGTTGAAGACCCAGTTGCCTACGGAGCCGTGGCCGTTGAATCCGAAATCCCAACGCTTGTAGGTGAACTTCATGTTGACTCCATAGAAGAAATCAGGGTTAGGACTCTTACCGCTCATATAACGGTCGGCGGTAGTGATGATGCCATCACCGTCGCGATCGACGAAGCCGTTCTGGATAGGCTTGCCGGTGCTGTCATAGAGCTGCTGGTAAGGATAGAAAGTGTAAGGAGCGTAACCAACCTTGTGACGGGCGATCTTGTTACCGGTTCCACCGCTGATATTGCTCTCCTCGAGTGCATAATTAGGATCGTCGGTATTGTTCAGCTTCGTGAATACGGTATTCTGGAAAGTGCCGGTGAAGCCCATCGACAACGAAGCATCCTTAGTCTCGACCGGGATGACATTGAGGGAAATCTCGACACCTTCGTTGCGCATCGAACCGATATTGGTCAACAGCGAGTTTCCGAAGTTGGCGCCCATCGGAGTAAGGACAGTATTGAGGAGGTCGTCCGTGTCACGGCGATACACATCCACGCTACCTGTGATGCGGTCTGCGACGAAACCGTAATCGAGACCGGCATTGTAAGTGGTGGTCGTCTCCCAACGGATATCCGGATCATAGGCTCCAGGAGTGAGGTAGAACGTATGACCGGCAGAACCCATGTTATATGTATGATACACGTCAGTCGAGAGGGCGTAAGCTGCAAGGTACGGATAGTTGGATCCGATTTCCTGCTGACCGGTCTTACCCCAAGACAGACGGAATTTCAAAGCCGAGATAGTATTGCTGTTGCGAAGGAACTGCTCCTGCTTGATATTCCATGCGAAAGCTGCGGAAGGGAAAAGACCCCAGCGAGTCTCAGGAGAGAAACGCGAAGAACCATCATAACGCAGCGTGAAGGTCAGGAGATAACGGGAGTCGAAGGCATAGTTCAGACGACCATAGAAGGAAACGAGGTAATTCTCCGTCTGCCACCAAGGATAACGCTCCAGTTCATCCTCGCCCGGATTGAGCTTGATTTCGTTCGTCTCGTTGAACTTGCTGACATTGCGGTCCTTGCCATAGAAATGCTGCCAGGAATAGCCAGCCATCACATCGAAATGATGCTTGTCCAGCTCCTTGTTGTAATTGGCATATGCCTCGAGCATCGTGTTGCGACGGAGGTGATACCAATCGGTATACTGGCCGATCCTTGGGTTCTCGGTGTCCTTATAGGCATTGAAAGAGCCAGGAAGGCTGCCGAACTGACCGCTGGTCGAGGAAATATCCATACCAAGGTTGAGATTGAACCTGAGGTCTTCAAAACCATGGATCTTGTAGTCGAACTGAGCATTTCCTATGAAACGGCGGGCATATCCATCATCCCTGTTGGAGTACAGCATGTCAAGCGGATTGGCTGGTGCCAAGTTATCAGGAGTGAAAGAATCGCCACGACCGTTACCATAGTTGAAGTATCCGTTCGTAGTGGTATAATCTATCGATCCATCCGCGTTGCGGAAATACGGATCGAGTGTAGGATTATAGAACGCAGCTGCGCCTACTGCACCGCCGTCAGCCTTGTTCTCAGTAGAGATGATACCCTTTCCGTTGAGATTGACGGTAAGATGATCATCAAAAAGCTTAGGGCTGAGAGATACATCAAGCGTACCCTTCTGGTACTTGGACGTCTTGAGGGTTCCCTCCTGGCCAAGATAGCCAGCAGAAACGCGGTAAGGCAGCCATTTGTAAGCACCATAGAGACTTACGTTGTGCTCCTGTGCGAAGGCGGTCTGGAAGATCTGGTCGTACCAGTCGGTCGAAGCATCACCAAGCTTTGCAGCGAATGCGTCACCGGTAGCTGTCCCGACAGGGTATGTCTCGGCTACGAAGGCTCGATACTGGTCAGCGGTCATGATATCCAGACGGTTGGCATTCTTGCTAAGGCTGAAGCTGCCGTTATAGGAAACCTTAGGCTTTCCGGAGACACCCTTCTTGGTCGTAATGATGATAACGCCGTTGGAAGCTCGGGATCCATAGATGGCAGCCGAAGAAGCATCCTTGAGGACAGTGAAACTCTCGATATCATTGGCGTTGATAGCTTCGAGAGGGTTGGTCATACCCTCACCACCATCGACTGCAAGCGGAACGCCATCGATAACGATGAGCGGGTCATTCGATGCCTTCAGGGATGCGGCACCACGGACTCGGATTGTCGATCCGCCACCTGGACGGCCATCCCCCGGGATAACCTGCAGACCTGCGACCTTACCCTTGAGCATGTCCTGGGTAGATACGATCGCTCCGCGGTTAAGCTCCTCGGTCTTGATCGCAGTGATCGATCCGGTCATATCATTCTTCTTGACGGTACCGTAACCGATGACAACGACGTCATCGAGGAATTCGCTATCCTCCACGATGGTCACGACTGCAGGAACTGCGGAAGCCTTGAAAGACTGGGCAGTATAACCGATGCAGCTGATGACGACAATCGCATCAGGACTGGAAACGTTGAGGACGTAGTCTCCGTCGAAACCGGTCGAGGTACCGTTCGAGGTACCCTGTTCCATAACGGTCGCTCCGATGACAGGACCGGTTGCGTCGACTACAACTCCTTTCACCTGATACCCGCTCTGAGCGGATACGGTAGTGCCGGCCAAGCAGAAGAGCAAGGCCGCCACAGCAGCTATAATCCTTTTCATTTGGAAATTTTGAATTGTTGGAATTTGCATTCTATATCTGTGTTTGATTATTTCTGTTTCTTTTCGGTCACGAAGTACACGCAGACGGCGCCGAGCACCAGCAGGATACCTGCGATTATCAGCATGTTCGCCTGGACTCCCCCGACGGCCTTCAGGACCAGTCCACCGAGGGCTGCAGCCACGATCTGCGGAAGGCAGATGGTGCAGTTGAACAGACCGAGATAGCTTCCCATGTGCTCCCCGCTCAGGGAATTGGTGAGAAGGGTGAACGGCAGTGCGAGCATCGCGGCCCAAGCGGCTCCGATCATGAAGTATGACAGGAAGAGAAGGTACTGGTTGTGGATGAAAGCTACGGACACGAAGCCGGCAGCACCGATGAGCAAGCTCACGACATAGGCAAGCTTGAGAGACTTGAACCTCGGGATCACGATTGCCCAAAGGATCGAGCCTACGGCCTGGATTGCGAATACTACTCCTACCCAGTTGCCGGCTGCCTGGTATCCAGCGGAAGCGGTGTCAGTGGCGCCCCAGCAGTTGGCGGCGATGGATCCGTTCGAATATGTCCACATGTACATGAAAGCCGCCCAGCAGAAGAACTGCACCAGACCGACAGTCCAGAAAGTCTTCGGAGCGTGGAGCAGGAGCTTGAAAAGGCCCGGTTTCCCGGAAGCGGCCTCCGCCTCCTGCTGCTTCTGGAGATCGATGCCGTGGAATTCAGCATATTCCTGAGGATTCATCTCCTTCACTTTCATGAAAGTATAGAGCACGCAGAGGATCAGGATCGCAGCTCCGCAGTAGAAGCTCCAGATGACAGAAGGAGGAATCTGGCCCTTAGGAGCGGTGTTGGCTATTCCGATCCAGGTGAAGAAAATCGGGAAAAGGTAACCGACCAGGCTTCCCGCATTGCAAAGGAGCGACTGGAGGGAATATGCCTCCGCCTTCTGCTCCTCGCTCACCATATCCCCTACCATCATCTTGAACGGCTGCATCGCGACGTTGATCGATGTATCCAGGAATATCAGGGAGAACAGCCCGAACCACATTGCACCGTTAAGGCCAAGGAGCAGCCTGCTCGAGAAGTTCAGGTTGCCCGCATTAGGCAGGAATACCATCACCAGCACCGCCACGATGGCACCGACCAGGAGGTAAGGCTTCCTGCGTCCCATCTTGCACCATGTCCTGTCGGAATACTTACCGATCAGAGGCTGCACGATCATTCCCATCAGCGGCGGGAGGATCCAGAAGAAACTGAGCTGGTGCGGATCCGCACCGAGAGTCGCGAAAATACGGCTTATGTTCGCGCTTTGGAGAGCGTATGCTATCTGGACACCGAAGAACCCGAAACTCAGGTTCCACATATCCCAAAATGACAATTTACGTTTGTTAGACATCGTAACAGGTTAAAGTATAATGCTATCAATCATGTAAAAATCATGTAAAAGTAGCAATAATTCTATAATTATTAACGCGCGCACGACGAAAGGCGGATTTTTCGGGATGAATTGCGCGGTTTCCATGATGAATTGAAAGGATTTTTTCTTAAATTGCAATTCGACGCCAAAGGATATGAAACGACCCGGGACTTCCACGATAATCCACGTCTTCGCCCTGCTGCATTTCGCTGCGGCAGCCGTCTGCCGACTGTGCAACGTAAGCGATGAACTGGTGCTGACATCCCTGACCGTGATTCTGTCCGTCATATTGTGCCTGCGTTACCGCCAGAGCGTGGAATTCTCGGCTATAGTCATCATCATCGCCAATATATTCGGATACCTTCTGGGCAACGGCATAGCCTACCTTGTCAAACTGTTTACCAGCCACCCCGTACTCTATCCGGCGATAGCCACCTTTGCGACCACGGAGCTGATGGGATGGGCGTTGGCAGGCTTCATGAACCACTATGCCGGAAGGAACGGGTCAAGGCAGGAATCCAGTTCCCTTGAGAAGACCTGGCTCGTGGTAGCCGTCGCCCTGATCCTGCTTATCAGGGTGATAATCAGCCTCTTGAAGTCATCTTTCTTCTCCGGGGGATCCATGATGGAGACCATCGGTGAACTCTTCGGCAATTCCCTCGCCTTGCTGTTGATGGTCGGCCTGACAATCTTCTTCATCTCGTTCAGGAAAAACCATCACCATAGCATCACCCCCACCTTTTTCATCCTTACCGCAGCCTTGTCGGCGCTTGTGGCAGGCTACAAACTCCCTTTCCAGTTCGACAAGACTCTCACGGGCAGGCACTACCTTGAACTTCTCCTTGTTGCGATCCTTTGCGAAGCGCTGGTATATTCCGTCATCTACATGATCGAATATGCCATTACGGCGCGCCGCAACGCTGAAAGCGAGAAAGACCGTGCGGACCTTGCGAAATTCCAGTACCTCAACCTCAAGCAGCAGGTCAACCCGCACTTCCTGTTCAATTCCCTGAATATCCTGGACGCTCTCGTCCTGGACGGCAAGGACCGGGAAGCCAGCACATATATCCACAAACTGGCAGGGATCTACCGCTATATGCTGAAGAACGAGGAAGAAACGACCGTCTCGCTCAGGGATGAAATGACCTATGTGGAGATGTACTGCGACCTGCTGAAAGTGCGTTTCCAGGAAGGATTCAACCTGCTTACGGACATATCAGAAGAGGATATGGCGAGGTTCGTCATACCATGCTCGGTCCAGTTGCTGATCGAGAACGCCACCAAACACAACGCCGTCTCCCCGGAAAGGCCTCTGAATGTCAGCATAACCTCCGACGGGGATAGTATAACCGTGACCAACAACTTGATCCCCAGGGTGACCAGATCGCAGTCCAGCGGCCTTGGGCTCAACTATATACGCGAACAGTACAAGGAGCGCTCCGGCAAAACGATCGTGATAGAAAAGACTGATGATTCTTACACCGTAAAACTTCCGATGTTATGAGAGTACTGATCATCGAAGACGAGGCTATGGCCCGCAGGAGCCTGGAAAAGATCCTGGAGTCCAATTTCCCTGACATCACCGTAGTCGGGGAATGCGGTTCAGTAAAGGACTCCGTGGCATGGCTAAGTGAAAACCCGGGGAAGGCGGACGTGATATTCATGGATGTGGAACTATCTGATGGTGAATGCTTCGAGATATTCCGGCAAGTAGATGTCACTTCCCATGTGGTTATGACGACAGCCTATGACAACTATGCCGTCAAAGCCTTCGAAGCCGGATCCGTGGACTACCTGCTCAAGCCGATCGACCTCGGACCTCTGAAAAGGGCCGTCGACAGATGCCGGACCTCCTCTTCCAGCCTGGATGTAGAAAGGATCCTGGCTGCGCTGGGGACAAGACGGCCGGAGCCGGGATACAAGGAACGTTTCCTGGTGCATTTCAATGACCGGATCGTGCCTGTAAGGACCGACCAGATAGCCTATTTCTTTTCGGAGGACAAGAACAACCACGTCGTGACCCGCGACGGATCCGTATTCATAGTGGACTATACCATGGACAGCCTCATGACGGGGCTGGATCCGACGCGTTTCTTCAAGGTTTCCAGGAGTTGCATATTCTCAAAGGACGCAGTCGAAAGCGTCACGAAACTGATAGGAGGCCGCCTGAGGATCACCCCGAAAGCCAAGATATCCGGAAACCGGGGCCCTGCACCGGACCTGACCGTGAGCAGGTCGCGTTCAGATGAATTCCTGGAATGGTTGGAAGGATAGGGCTCAGGCCTTGTTCAGACGGTAATGCCAGAGCACTACTCCGATGCTTACAGAGACATTGAGGGAGTGCTTCGTTCCGTATTGCGGAATCTCCAATGCGAAATCGGACATGTCCACTGCTTCCTGGCCCACACCGTCTACTTCATTACCGAACACGAAAGCATACTTTGCGTCCTTCTCTGGAACGAATCTCCCAAGGCTCACTGAGTTGACCGTCTGCTCGACGCTGACCACCGTATAACCTTCTGCACGGAGTCTTCCGATGACATCCAAGGTATTCGGACAGTACTCCCATGGAACACTGTCTTCCGCTCCGAGGCCGGTCTTGTGTATCTCGGCAGAAGGAGGCACGGCGCATATCCCGCACAGCCAGATCTTGTCCATACCGAAAGAATCACATGTCCTGAAAGCCGACCCTACGTTATGTGCACTCCGGATATTGTCAAGCACCACTACGGCCCCGGTTTCGGGACGCTTCCTGTATTCCTCGGGCGTAATCCGGCCAAGTTCGATGTTCAACAGTTTTCGGTCTTTCACCAGTTTCACCTTTTATGTCCGCAAATATAGCAAAAATGGTTTTTTAATCTTATATTTGCTTCCGGCTTCGGAAGTATTCCGAATAACGTCTAACTGCATTTTTTATGAAACAAGACCTTCAGATTTTCGATCTGATTAGAAATGAAAAGGAAAGGCAATCTTCCGGACTCGAACTGATTGCATCAGAAAACTATGTAAGCGACAATGTCCTCGAAGCGATGGGCTCGATCTGCACCAACAAGTATGCGGAAGGATACCCGGGCAAGAGGTATTATGGCGGGTGCCAGATAGTCGACCAGATCGAACAGCTGGCGATTGACCGCATATGCAAGATCTATGACGCAGAATACGCCAACGTACAGCCGCACTCAGGTGCCCAGGCGAACATGGCGGTCATCATGGCTTGCCTCAAACCTGGCGATACATTCATGGGCCTCGACCTCTCCCAGGGAGGCCACCTCACCCACGGCTCACCTGTAAACGCTTCCGGAATCCTCTACAACGCTGTCGCATATGGCCTCAACGAGGAGACAGGAATGATCGACTACGACAAGATGGAGGAGAAGGCCCTGGAATGCAAGCCGAAGCTCATCATCGGAGGAGCTTCCGCATATTCACGCGAATGGGACTACGAGAGGATGCGTGAAATCGCCGACAAGGTCGGTGCCCTCCTCTGGATAGACATGGCCCATACTGCGGGACTGATTGCCGCCGGCCTGCTCAAGAATCCTGTGAAATACGCACATATAGTGACTTCCACGACTCACAAGACCCTTCGCGGCCCTCGTGGAGGAATCATTCTCATCGGCAAGGATTTCGACAACCCATGGGGTCTCAAGACTCCGAAGGGAGAAATCAAGAAGATGAGCGCCATCATTAATTCAAGCGTATTCCCTGGTGTACAGGGTGGTCCGCTCGAGCACGTGATAGCCGCCAAGGCTGTCGCTTTCTACGAGGCGATGCAGCCTGAGTTCGTCGAATACCAGAAGCAGGTTATGGCCAATGCCAAGACCATGGCAAACGCCTTCGTCGAGAAGGGTTACAAGGTCGTTTCCGGAGGTACCGACAACCATCTCATGCTGATCGACCTCAGGACCAAGTTCCCTGATGTCACCGGAAGGATGGCCGAGAAGGAACTCGAAAAGGCCGAGATCACCATCAACAAGAATATGGTCCCGTTCGATTCCAGGACTCCATTCAAGACGTCCGGACTCAGGATCGGAACCCCTGCCGTCACATCACGCGGCTTCGTCGAGAAGGACATGCTGGACATCGTCGAGTTGATCGATACGGTGCTCACCGCCGTAGCCAAGTATGCAGACGTAGTCAACGGTGTCACGGAAGAGGGCAAGGATGAATATGCAAAGGTCCTCGACACCGTAAGGCACAGGGTCCACAACATGACCGCCGGAAGGCCGCTCAACAAGTATTAGCAGCAGGGCATCCGAGAGGATTAAAGAGGATGGCTGACAAGTCCCGGCGACTTCGAAGCCATCCTCTCTTTTATTGATCGATCCGGTCTGATTTCATCCTGGTACCCTGTGGTCCACGGGCGAATAGGAGCGGAAGGAACAGCGGTGCCCGTTTGCTCTTTCCTCACGAACGTCTACCCGAGTGTCCAGGAGGCAAAGGCCTGGAGAAGAGCATCGTTTATACGTTGCTGGCAGGGATATGGGGTGTCCGGGGGCTTGTCCACCCCCGGACAAGTATAGGGGGACGGGGCCCGTTGGATGCGAGTTATCCGTGGGAGAAAGCTTGCTTTCGCAAGACGGATGACGAAGCAGACAATGGGAGGGGCCGGAGCGAAGCGTAGTCCCCCGGGCACCCCATATCCCTGCCAGCTACAAAAAAGGAGCCGACTCACTTTGGAGTCAGCTCCTTTGATCTTCAGCGATCAAGCCGGATTAGTTGTTCTTTCCGGAATTGATCAGCCAGTTCCAGTAGTCCATGTTGCTGATACGCTCGATGACAACCTTGCGGTCACCACGACGGACATCATGAGACTCTCCGTAAGGAACGGTGGTAGCCTTCTTGCCGAAGCCGTACCAGTAAATCTGGCTCTTGGCGACGCCCCTCTCGACGAGAGCATCGTAAACAGCCTTTGCACGACGGCGGGAAAGATCGATGTTGTAGTCGAATCCACCACGGACATCGGTGTAACCGGCGATGAGGAAGTGCTGGTTAGGATAGTTCTTCAGGACGGTAGCGACAGTGTCCAGAACCTCCTGAGAGAGAGGAGTAAGGACATCCTTGTCGAAATCGAAGGTCACGTTGTCAAGCATGACGGTCAGGAGCTTGTCAGGGCCCTGGACTTCAACTGTATCGTGGACTTCCTTGATAACCTCGACTGGCTTCTCGATGTAAGACACGACAGGAGCCGGGAGGACGGAGCTGAAACGGTTGAAGTTAGTACGTCCGAGATTGATGCAGAGACCTGCGGTTATGGATGGCATGAAAGCGAAGATGTCATTCTCGCCGATCCAAGGAGATACCTCGAGGACTTCGTTACGGATGCTGAGGACGCTGAAGTCAAGGCAGAAGCAGAGCCTGTTGCTGATGCGGAAGTTGTTGAGGACACCCGCAGCAACACCCCACTCGTCATTGACCTCGTCATAGCCTTCACGATCCTTGTAGGTAGGATCCTTAAGACCTACCCATCCTGCTCCGATATAAGGAACAACATTCCAGAAACGGGTCTCCTTGTAGCCACAAAGAGTATTGGTGATGTTCCAAAGCAGGTCGGTGTGGATGTACTGGAAGAACTCGAAGTTTCCATTACCATTGTCAATCAGGGTTGTGTGTCCCGGCTTGAGGTCGAACGAGTTGTTCAGACCGTGGAGACCGAACCTGAAACCTACTGCAGGAGTGAACCACTTACCGATGTTGAGGTCGATTGCAGGACCGCCGAAGCTGAACTTGGTCTCCTTTGAAACGGTGAAGTTGGCACCACCGGCCGCGCTTACGAACCAGTTGTCCCAAAAACCGTTGGTGAGATAAGGACCTCTTACGACAGCACCGTTCTCGTCACGGTTGTTGTCCTCCTGAGCGTACGCTGAAGTAATCGCTACCAGCGCAATCGCTACGATGCTTAAGATCTTTTTCATTAAATTAACAAATATTTGATTCAATAATTATCCTTCTAAACCTTCGTTCACTGCACACGATACAACGTGCAAAGTTACAGATTTTATTTTAATTAATTGCAAACTGGTCTTAAAATAAATTCAAATTCACGAGGCTGGGCGTGCAGCCTGTACTTTTCAAGAGGCAGCGCGCCCCAGGAATCAATACCTCCGAGACCCATCTGTACAAGGTCGAAATTGACATACGTTGTTCCGGCGGACCTATCGTTTTCGTGTGCCAACTCCTTGAGATTCAAAGAATGTCGAGGATAACCCACAGCCACGTTGGTCTTGTTTGCACGTTCCGGTGTTCCATCTGCCGTACAGTCCAGGTCCCTGATCGAGAACGGAAGGACGGAACCAGAGAAATTGAGATTGGAAGTGATCTCCAAACCTGTTCCGTCAGGATCGGTAATCCTGAGGTACCTGAGTCCCGTATGGGTACCGGACTCCTGTGAACGGACATATCCGTAATGGTACTGCTCGTTGACACTCTGACGGTAAAGCCCCACCGTCGCTGAGGAATTCCTGTCTATGTAATTCTCCCAAGGCCCGTTGCCGAAGAACTCCAGGTCGGAGTAATTGCCCGGCATCGCGAACTTCATTCCGAACCGGAAGAGATCCGGAGCCTTATCAAGGCCTCCGGCGTCAGACATCGTCTCCTTGCCGAGGATGGTACCGTCGCCGCCGATCAGATATTCCATCTTCACGGCTGCCGCACCTCCGGCAATCGGCTTGTAAGATACCGAAATCCTGTATCCATCCTCCTCCTTCACGACATCGAATGCCTGCGGCAGGAACTCCGGATACCTCCAGACTTTCTGCTTTTCATTCAGGCGGGCTCCCATATCGTTCTCAGTGACCGCCCTTGCAAATTCAGGCAGCAGCGGCTCGGAAAGCACTTCCCTGCCACCTATCCTGTAGCTGCACAGGGCCCCGGTCGGTCTTGAGAATACAGCCTCCCAGCGTACGACCCTGTCGGAAGCAGTGCCGGCAGAGCGGAACAAGCCTTCAAACTTGCAGCCGAATCCATCATCGGTAAAAGTCAACGGGGTATCGGCCACTGAATTGGATCCCACCATCTTCCGGATATCCCTCGATTGGCATTCCCGGATCGGTATCTGGTCATAAGCGACCTCGGTGCCCGCCGGCAGCAGCCCGTCCCGAGTCTTCAGGACATACGATACGTTCAGGAACACTTCCGCGTCACCAGGGAATGCAGATGGAATAGCCAAAGTCACCTTGCCTGTCTCCTGAGGAGCGACTTTAAGATTCTCGACAACTCCGCTAAGTGACTTTTCCCCTCCGACGGTTATGTCCCAAAGCATGCGGTAATTACCCAAGTCCTTGAAGAAGAACTCATTGGTGATATCAAGCTTACCCTTGGCAGCATCTGAAGCGCGGGTAAGGATATTCCGGTACTGGTAGCGGATTTCGTAGGCGTGAGGATGGAGCGTGCGGTCGGCCGCGATGATTCCGTTGCAGTTGAAGGAAGCATCGGATGGATCGAATTCATTGAAATCACCACCGAAAGCGAATATATGGTCTGTGCCTCCATCTGAAGAAGGCCAGCGGAGTGCCTGATCCACGAAGTCCCAGACAAATCCACCCTGGAAGGTCGGATACTTGCGGATCAAGTCCCAGTATTCCTTGAAGTTACCGACGGAATTGCCCATAGCATGAGCGTACTCGCAGAGAATCAGCGGCTTAGGAGGATTGTTGGCAGATTCCTTCTCGCAAGCGTCCGGAGTCGTGTACATCGGGCAGTGGATATCCGTGTTCCTGCCGCCTCCGGTCCTTTCATACTGCACCGGGCGGGAAGGATCATATGCCTTTATCCAATCGTAGCATACTGAGAAATTCTCTCCGTTCCCTGCCTCGTTACCCATGCTCCAGACTATTACGGAAGGGTGGTTGATGTCACGGAGGACCATCCTCTGGTCCCTGATGAGGTGGGCCGCCTGGTAATCAGGCCTGTTGGCAAGCGTCTCCTTGCCGTAACCCATTCCGTGTGATTCGATGTTGCCCTCGTCCACCAGATAGATTCCGTACTTGTCGCAGAGAGAAAGCCAGACCGGATCGTCAGGATAGTGGCAAGTGCGGACAGCATTGATATTCAGCTCCTTCATTATGCGGATATCCTTGATCATGTCAGCTTCGGATACCACATATCCCTTGTACGGATTCATTTCATGGCGGTTTGCCCCTTTGATGAGGATCGGTTTGCCGTTTACGAGCAACTGGGAGTTCTTGATTTCAACCGTCCTGAAGCCGAAAGCCACATCCGCAGACTCAGCAAGGTCCCTTCTGCCGAACGCTTTAACTCTAAGTGTATATAACTCAGGGGTTTCCGCAGACCAAAGCGTTGGATTTCCAACGACACCGGAGACTACGGCCATGGATTTACGAGGAATCGCAGTCCCTGAATACACGGTCTTTCCGGCCTTGTCGGTAATCTCGAATCCAACCTCCCTGACTCCGGAAGTCACCATGGCTGTCGCCGTGAATCTTCCGTCCATCCCGGCCACGATATTGATGTCTTCCACCCTCTCTTTCTCGCGGGTATAGACATACACTCCCCGGGCGATCCCGGCGAAACGGTTGAAGTCCTGGTCCTCGAGGTAAGTCCCGTCGCACCAGCGGAATATCTCCAGGGCTATCAGGTTCTCTCCCGCACGAACGTACTTCGTAAGGTCGAAGCGGGCCTCCAGCTTGCTGTCTTCGCTGTAGCCTACCATCTTTCCATTCACCCAAACACGTACGTTCGAGGTCGCAGAACCTATGCAGAGGCATATCTGCTTGCCAATCCAGGACTTGTCCACGGTGAAGGAGCGCCTGTACTGGCCCACATAATTGTGCTCGGTTGCCGGATATGGCGGATTGTTCACGTAATGTCCGCGCCACGGATAACCGATGTTCAGGTACATCGGTTCCCCATATCCGTTCAGTTCCCACATTCCTGGCACAGGCATCTCACCCCAACCGGAATCATCGTATGAAAGCGATTCGAAGCCCCTTGTCCTGCCCGCGATGGTCTCGTTCCAGTTGAACTTCCAGACTCCGTTCAGGGACAGAGTCTGCTGCTGGTCGGTAACGAATGTTGCCCTCATCGGCATCCTGTTTTCTTCGAACACGTTCGGATCCTGCCAAGGCTCCATCTTCTGAGCAAAGACCGGCAGCGCTGCTGCCACGGCCATAATTAGCACAAATATTCTCTTCATATTATAATTGATTGACTCTAAGCAACGTAACGATCCCGTCCATCGACGAAACCAATATATATTCTCCATCTCCGTCCGCCCAGGCCTCGAGAGGATTCAGGAGGGCAACGGAAATCTTATGTATCCACAGGAGGCGGCCATCCGAAGCAGCGAATGAAAGGAGGTTGCCCTTGTCCGTCGGCATCAGGACCTCCTCCCCCACACTTGCGATGGCGGTCGGGGATATGTCATATCCGGCACCCGTCTCGACGCTCCAATCCATCTCCAGGGCGGCCACGTCAATGGATGATATCCGGTGATACATTGATTTGCAATACACCTTCCCGCCGTCCGGCGATATCCCGACCGACTCGCGGCAGGACTTCTCGAAGGTCTTGATTTCCACCCCTGTACGGGCATCCAGGACATACAGGACCCTGTCAGGGACGGCGATGAATACCTTGCCGCCGGACTTTACAGGCCAGACCGCCGCAGGGGAATACATCCTGGACGGCTTCCCGCATTTCCATATCCACTGGAGAGAGCCATCAGCAGGGTCCAGGGAATAAAGCCGGTTCCCCCAGGTCCCGAACACGACCTGTTCACGGTCCACGTAAGGCCGGCATTCCACGAATCCTTCGACTCCGTGATAATCCCACACCGGCTTACCGCTCCTCAGGTCAAGTGCCCTGAAGCACCCGTCGGAAGCTCCGATGAACACTTTCCCGTCATCGATAACTGGACTTGCCACGATGGATTTCTGAACCTTGTGCTTCCACCTCAACTTCCCGTTCGAAGGATTCAGGGCATATACGTTGCCGTCCGTGCAACCGAAGACAAGGTACCTGCCGCTGACCGCAGGGGTCGAGAATATCTTCCCGGGGAATCGCTCCGACCACAGGATCCTTCCGTCCTTCAGCGAGATACATCGTACCATTCCCGACGCCGTGGCGTACCAGGCTTTTCCTCTCCTCCTTGCGAAACCAGCGACTATGTTGCTGTTGTCCTTGTATTTCCAGACTTCTTTCACTGTCTTTCCAGAAGGAGACGGTAGACCGTTCACATCGTAACGCATCCAAGGATAGTCGGAAGGCAGACCGTCGGAGTCATATACAACTTTATCCTCGACCGGCTTGAGTTTCTTGGCAAACCATGGTTCCAACAGCACCGGCCCGTCAGTGCAAAGCCTCCTTTCGCGGACTGTCACACTGTCATCCTGGATCGAGATGATGGTGTAGCCCGGCTCCTTGCCTGCTGAAAGAGTGGACCTGCCGAGTACTCCCGGGATGCCTCCGTAGTCCAGAACGGTGTTCCTGTGCCAGTGGCCGCCGATCGCGAACCTTGTCCCGATCCGTTTGAGTTCCCTGGTTACATCGAAGTAATTGAGGACGGAAGTGTCCTGCGGGTAATGGTTGATGAAAATGGTTTTCCCGCTCTCCGGAAGGCTCCTGAGCCACTCCATGCTCTCCTGTGGGATGAGCGCCGGGGCCATCCTCATATCCGGGCCGCAGTTGCAGCCTATGAAGCGCCAGCCCTTGCACACGAATTCGAATCTCTCGTATCCGAATACTTCCTTGAATGTATTGCAACCGCTCTCGGACCACTTCGCATCGTGGTTGCCGGCCACTGTATAGTACCTTGTGTGAAGGGAATCGAGCATCCCCTTCACATCCCGTATCTCCTCATCTGTTCCGAAATCCGTGAGGTCCCCTCCTATGAGGATGAAATCCAGGCCTTCCTGGCTGTTCACGTCTCGGATGCATCGCCGGATGTCCTCCACGGACTTTCCACCCTGTGAATAATGAAGGTCCGTGAGCAGGGCGAACCTGAGTGGTTCCTCCTGGGCGGAGGAGGAAACAATGGAGATGCAAAAGGCGGTAAGGACCGCCGCTACCGAAGACTTAAGGTTCATCCTTGAAGGATAAGGTCATTTTTTAGCGTGTGGATTACAAATTTACTGAAATTTCATTATATTTCGTGAAAGTTCAACCTTTTAAATCTATTAGCTTATGACACTACAAGGTTTCATCATCTTCCTCCTTATCGGAGCAATCGCCGGATGGCTTGCAGGCAAGTGTATGCGCGGCGGCGGATTCGGTCTGTTGATCAACATCATCCTCGGTATCCTCGGCGGTATCCTCGGTGGCTGGCTTCTCGGCCTTCTCGGTGCCAACTGGGCCTGGCTCGGCAAATGGTATGGCCAGATTTTTACCTCATGCATCGGTGCTATCATCATTCTCTGGGTCGCTTCCCTGTTCAAGAAATAATGCCACAAGGCATTTAGCCAAATAATTTGCGGATAAAAGAAAAAACACTATCTTTGCAATCCGCAAATATTGGTGCTTTGGCCGAGCGGTTAGGCACAGGTCTGCAAAACCTGCTACAGCGGTTCGATTCCGCTAGGCACCTCACGAAAAAAGCCCTTGGAAGAAATCCAAGGGCTTTTTCTATTTTCATTCGACGTACAGTAGCAGTCCTTTGAGGTATTCGCCTTCGGGGTGGTAGATGTTTACGCCGTGGTCGGCAGGCTGGTTGAGGCGGTCGAGGATACGGACGGAACGGCCTGTCTGGGCCGCGGCGGAGAATACTGCCAATGCGAAGGCCTCCTTGTCAACAACCTGGGAACAACTGAACGTAAACACCAGACCGCCCGGAGCGACCTTGGAAATCGCCGCTGCGTTCAGCCTCTGATATGCCCGCAGGGCGTTGTTAAGGACTCCCCTGTGCTTGGCAAATGCCGGTGGATCAACGATTATAAGGTCGTATTTGTCTTCCGGAACATCACGGAGGAAATCAATCGCATCCGTACAGTAGCCGGTATGGAGGAAAGGGTCGAAGCCGTTCAGGGCTATGTTCCTTTCCACCATCTCTATTGCCTTCTTTGAGCTGTCCACCGAGTCGCAGTGGACCGCACCTGCTGCCAGGGCATACACGGAGAAGCCTCCGGTATAGCAGAAAAGATTAAGGACATTCCTCCCGGAGGAATACTTGCCCACAAGGGCACGGTTATCCCTCTGGTCGAGGAAGAAACCTGTCTTCTGGCCTTCGGTCCAGTTGACATAGAACTTGTTGGAATTCTCCAGCACCACCTGTTCGTCATCCGAGAATCCGGGAGCCTTGTACAGATAACCATCCACCAGTTCCAGTCCGGCCTTGAAAGGTGCAGTTCCGGAACTCTTGTCATATACTGCCTTCAGGGAATCCCCATATACCTTCTTCAGAGCATCGCAGATAGCGCCCTTTGCCCTGAACATACCCACCGAATGGGCCTGAAGCACGCAAACCCCGTCGTAATAGTCGATGATAAGGCCTGGCAGGCCGTCGCCTTCTCCGTGGACGAGGCGATAGCAATTGGTCAATCCTCCCCCACTTGCCAAGCCGGCGGAAACCCTCACGTTCAGCGCCCGGGAGACCATATTCACCCAATAGTCAGGACCGAGAACGTCCTCGCCGGAGAAACTGAGGATACGCACGGCGATGGAGCCGACCTGGTAGTGTCCGTATGCCAGGAACTCGCCTTCCTGGGAGAACACACCCACGATGTCACCTTCGGCAGGTTCCCCGACTATCTGCGAAATCGCGCCGGAGAACACCCACGGATGGAATCTGCGCAGGGATTCATCCCTGCCTCTTTTCAGGATTATCTTTGTCATCAGTCACGTTTTTCGGAGGGTTTGGAAGCATCTGTTCCGGAGTCAGGGGATTCTTCTCGGACGAAAGCAGCTTGAGGTACATCTCCCGGCAGACCCAGGCATCGGTAGCCGCGTAAGACTGCTGCGCTTCGGAGAGTTTCTCGGCTTCCCAGTTGGAAAGCTGCTGGGTCTTGGATATCCTTATTCCCAGGATGATAGCTGCCATCTTCTTGACACTCTTGTCCTTGATGCCATATTCCCAGACTATTTTCTGAAGGTCGACGAAAGACTTCGGAGTGAAATCGTGATGCTTCTCCAGACCGCGGACATCGTCGTTGACTGCCGCCCCGACCTTCAGTATCTTTTCATCGGAGAGTATCTTCCTCAAAGCCTTGGGAATATCTCCCATCATCTTGATCCTGAACAGGAAAGCCCTCTCCTTGCCGGAGAGCTGCAGCAGCGAGACTCCGTAGTGGGGCTGGTTCGGCGAGAAACATGGCCTGGATTCGGTGTCGAAACCTATCACGCTCTGCCTCCTCAGGTACCTGACAGCCCTGAAGAAATCCAGTCCGATACTGTCTATGACTTCGATCCTGCCCGGGAATGCGGCAGGAGAAAGCTGTTCTATTTCTTCCGGACTAATGCTTATTCTGTACATAGGAAAGGTAGGTATTCGGAGCAATCACTCCAACCGTGTCAGGGAAAGACGGCGGTACGAGCATGTCGCTGAACCTGACGGCCATGAAAGAAGAATTGTCGACGTCCGGGATGGTCATCATGAGGCGGGCCGCAGGATAGGCGATATGGTGTGTGAAAAGTTTCCTGTCCCTCATCAAAGTGAAACACGCCTTGGTGAAAGAATATGAGGTATCGGTAGAATAGAGGACCGGAACGTCGCAGCCTATCCTTTCGAAGAATTCGCTCACATCATCACCGCCGTTCTCGGCGAGCAGCGGGGAGCATAGGATCAGCACCTTGCAACGGAGAGTTGTATCCAAAGCTGCCAGGGCATTCCTGACGGCGATTTCCCTCAAGGCGATCCTGCCTTCATCCGTATCAGGGATGGAATCGTACGGAGCATTGAAGAAATCCAGTATCGATACTATCACTTCCCCGGAAAAGTCCGGAAGTCCGTCACTTACCCTGCGGGCATCTACATTGTCGAAGTAGTCGCAAAGCATCATTTCCTCACTCAGGAGGAGACTGCGTCCAGGATCTCCGACGATTACGATGGGACCGGAATCCTTACCGGCCAGGCGAGCCATCTTCTGCAAGGAAGAAGACGAAGCCGAAATCAAATCCTCGACGAGGCCGAGAGTATCCGGAGCACTCTCCACACGTCTTCCGCACCCCGCCGGGGCAAGGAAGATGGCGAGGAACAATATTGCCGAGAATAACCTTTTCACTGTATCAAATTGTCTGGAATATCTGCAAAGGTATAAAAATCTTCACTATCTTTGAAGTACGTAGCATAGAAACTGTAAACAAACTGCCAAAGGATGAAAGCCATCATAGCATTGGATTCGTTCAAGGGCTGCCTCACAGCTGAACAGGCAGGAGCCGCCGCCCTGAAAGCATTCCCGGAAGGAGAAGCTGTCGCCATTCCGGTCTCTGACGGAGGGGAAGGCTTCACCACGATCATGACCCGGATGCTCGGTGGGGAATACAGGACCGTAAAGTGCTCGGATCCCCTTGGCCGGAAAGTGGAAGCAACTTATGGACTTGTCCGGAACGGACTCGTTGCCGTGATGGAGACCGCCGAGGCCAGCGGCATGTGGCGGCTCTCGCCGGAAGAGCGGAATCCGTTGGTTGCCAGTACGTTCGGAACCGGTGAACTGATTGCAGACGCCCTGGAGGAAGGAGTCGAGGAGATATGGCTCGGCCTGGGAGGCAGCGCCACATGCGACGGAGGAACAGGATTGCTCCAGGCTCTCGGATACCGGTTCATAACCCCCGGCGGAATCCTGGAAGACGGCCATACCGTGCTCGGGAACATTATCGAAATCGACTCCGCACACCGCCACAAGGCCCTTTCCAGATGCCGGATAAAAGGATTCTACGATGTATCCGTACCATTCTGCGGGACCGGAGGTTCCGCACGCGTATTCGCTCCGCAGAAAGGAGCCGGAGAAGAGATGGTCGACGCCCTTGACCTTTGGATGAGCCAGTTGTGCAACGTATATTCACGGTTTTCCGGAAGGGAGATCCGCAATACTCCGGGATCCGGAGCGGCAGGAGGCATCGGCGGTGCCCTGAGGGCCATGCTCGGAGCGTCGATGACTCCGGGCATATGGCACATACTGGAGACCTCCGAAATCGGTCGCGCGCTCGATACCTGCAACCTTGTGATTACCGGCGAAGGGAGTGCCGACAGGCAGACCCTTTACGGCAAGGTCCCTTCAGGTGTATTGGAATATGTTCGGAGATATGATTACGAATGTGGAGGTGCCCGCCACACCAAGGTAGTCTTGCTTGCCGGGCAAGTATCTGACAGGCAGGAACTTCTGGATGCCGGTTTCGATGCTGTCCTGCAGTCCACTCCGGAAGGCATGCCGCTGGAGGAAGCACTGGATCCTCAGACGGCCATGAAGAACATCACTTCAGCATTGAACGGATCTTTGGAATGAGGAGGCTTTGGATATATTCCTCTTCCATGAAATGAGTACCGTCGTAGATCGTCCACGTCCCTTCACCGAAATACTTCCTCCACGTCCTGACTGAAACCACTCCGCTCCGGCGGAAATGGTCTTTCGTTCCGAAAAAGGCATGGAAGTAGTCATTGCTTCCGTTCAAAGGGGTGTTTCCAAGGGAATCCTCGAGCACCGGTTTCCATTCGAGAAGTGTCTTCCTGTCGAAATGGAGAGCCTGGCGGTCTCCTTCCTTAGGGTGATAGTGCCTGTCGAAGAATGCGGTCAGGCCGGGAATCCGAACGAGTCCGGCCATTATCCTGAAATAGCGTGGAGCATTGAGGGACGGTGAAACGAGAAGATGCGGATATCCCCGCAACGCTATTGCATGGGTCGCTCCCATGCTCTCCCCGATGACAAGGTCAGGCTTCACCTCTTCAGCCCACCCCGAGATCTGCCGTCGCGCAATCTGAGGATTGAAATCATAGGTCCTTATCACGACCCTGAACCCGCTCCCGAGACTGTCACGCAGGATGGACGGGATCCGGCTGTCGCCTCCCCCGCCCATCCCATGGACATACAGTATAGTCTTTTCGTCCGCCATCACTTCCGTACGAAAGCCAGGGACAGAAGATTGATGATGATGTATCCCGCAAAGGCCACCAGGAATACAAGGGACCAGTGCCATCCGCCGATGGCAGTGACCAGCGTGCCGAGCACTGCGACTGCCAGGAAGACAATCCTCTTCACCGTCTCTGGCCTGGAGGCCTTCCTCCCTCCTCCGAACTTGAAGGAGAACATAGGTACCTCGCAGACGAGGAGCGCACATAGGAGGACCGTCAGCAGGACGATGAAGAACGGGCCTTCGCACCAACGCGAAATGAAAGAGCCCGGTACTTCCGCCGCGAAACAAGCCAGGGATCCGCATACCATCGCGCAAGCCGGGGTCGGCAGGCCGATGAAAGAATCATGCTGCCTCTCGTCCAGGTTGAACTTGGCGAGCCTGAGCGCCGAGAAAGCGGCAATCAGCAAAGGGAAAAGCCTGAGGACCTGGGACTGTGTCCCGAAAACACAGTACAGCATCACCGAAGGCAGGACTCCGAAACTGACCACGTCGGACAGGGAATCCAGTTCCTTCCCCACATCCGAATATGCCTTCAGAAGCCTGGCAGACAAGCCGTCGCAGAAGTCGAAGACCGCAGCAAGGAGCATCAGCACGAATGCGGTCTCCAGCTTCCCGTCCAAGGAGAATATCACCCCCAGAACTCCGCAGAGGAGGTTCATGGAGGTGATACTGTTGGGAATATGCTTCCTTAGGGTCATTACTTGATTCCGAGCTTCTTCTTGATATCCTTCGGAACAGCATCCTTGTGGACCATGATATCGAGGGACTTCCCACGTACGAAAGCGTCAGAAACATACCAGATGCCCTTATACTTGCCGGTCTCACCCCAAGAGTTCTTGACCATGAAGTAGGTGGTTCCGTTCTGATCCTTGGCGATTCCGAAGATATGCATTCCGTGATCGTCAGTGGTAGTCTTGGAATCGAAGCCTTCCTGACGGTATTCCTGGGTCGGGACCAACTCCTTAGGGAGTTCCACTGCAGGTGCATCCTTCTTCTCAGGGTCCTTTCCTACCCAGTGCTCCTGGTCGGAACCTGCCTGAGGCTTCTTGGACTCGTCGAGAAGGACTCCGATGCCATTCCTGGTGAATCCCTTTTCGCTCACGTCGGTACCCCAGGCTGCGGTGAAACCATTGTTGACGGCATTGTAGAGAACCGCCATGAACTCATCGATAGGAAGGTTGTAAGCTTCATCCCACCTCCAGTTGTCGGATACTTCGACAGCGAACTTGGTGTAGAAAGGATGATGGGTGAAAGAGGTGATGGTGACATAGTCCTCAGGGACGATCTTCATGGCATCCCTGTAGGTTTCAGGAGTATAAGTCTTGCCATCGATCTCGAAGGACTCCGGGCACTCGCCGAGGAAAGTATCCACGATTCCGTCGAATCCCTTCTTCCAGGTATTGGAAAGCGTACCCCTCTTGGTAACTCCGGCGATAGCCTCGATGTAACCCTTCGTGGCAGCGTCCAGCTCTCCGTGGTTAGGAAGTTCCTGGATGCCAGGCATCGCGCACTGAGGCACGAGACCGTAATCCTTGATGACGTGCAGGACATCGTCAGCCTCGGATCCGGCACTGAAGCCAAGCTTGCCGTCAACACGGATATACTTGTCGGCCCTGTCCTTGTAAGAGTGGGAAATCACGAACATTTCGGAGAAATCAGGGTATGCGGCAGCATCCTTGATCTTGTTGATGCGGATAGCCTCGGACTCAAGGAAACTGAGGGTGGAGAAACACCAGCATGTTCCTGAACGGAACTGGTTCTTGATAGAGGTTACAGGGTTCTCCTTGACTACGGTGAACTTGTATTCAGGTTCTGGCTGTGCAGGTTTCGGCTGCGGCTGAGCCGAAACGGCAAAAGGAAGGACAACTGCAGCGAATGCCGCAAGGATGATGTGCTTTTTCATATCCGTAATAATTTAGATAACAATCAAATCAATAATTTTCCGCCTTGAGCTGGAAATACTTCTGAGGATGCTTGCATACAGGGCAGAGCTCGGGAGCCTTCTTTCCGATCACGATGTGACCGCAATTGGAGCACTCCCAGATCGCATCTTCCTCGCTGGAGAATACAACGCCCTCGGTGACATTCTCAAGGAGCTTCCTGTAACGCTCTTCATGAGCTTTCTCGATCGCGCCCACGCCCTCGAAAAGGAATGCAATCTCGTCGAATCCTTCTTCCCTGGCAGTCTTTGCGAAGCCGTCATACATGTCGGTCCACTCGAAGTTCTCGCCGTTGGCGGCATCCAGGAGATTCTCCTCGGTCGAAGGCATCTCTCCGCCGTGCAGGAGCTTGAACCATATCTTCGCGTGTTCCTTCTCGTTCTTGGCAGTCTCTTCGAACAGCTTGCCTATCTGGACATAACCATCCTTGGCAGCCTTCGAGGAATAATAGAGGTACTTGGTGTGTGCCTGGCTCTCGCCCGCGAACGCGGTACGGAGGTTCTGTTCGGTCTTTGATCCTTTTAGTTCCATATCATTGTTGTTTAGTTCATTTCCCAGAATTACAAATATAATTAAAAATAACTACTTTTGTGACCTGTCAGGAATGAATATGCCTACTTCGCAAAAAAAGAGAAAAGGAAAGAAGGTCAAGCCCCGCAAGATAAAACTCGGAGCATGGGCCGCAATCGGCCTGGCAGCCGCCCTACTGGTCTGTCTTCTGCTCGTTTTCCACCGCTGGGGCAGCCCTGCGGACCCGGAAACGGGGGCTAAGGTCCCACAAGGCTCCTGGCGCTTCGGCATCGACATCTCGCACAACAACGAAGGAAAGATAGTCTGGGATTCACTCTACGTGATGACAGATTCCAGGGGCAGGACGATCCGGGACCCTTTCAAGGCGAAGGAAATCAAGCCTGTCAGCTTCGTGATCATCAAGGCCACGGAAGGAGCAGGATTCCAGGACAAAGATTTCAGGAAAAACTGGAAAGATGCCGGAAAATCGGGCCTCCGCCGCGGTGCATACCACTTTTTCCGCAGTTCCAAGGATGGAGAAGTGCAGGCCAGGAATTTCATCCGGACTGTCGGGGAACTCAAGTACAGGGACCTGCCACCCGTACTGGACATCGAGACTATACATATAGGTTGCTCGAAGGAACTGCTCAACCAAAGGGCGCTGCAGTGGCTGAAAGCCGTGGAGAAACGCTACGGCAAGAAACCGGTGGTGTACGCCAGCTCTTCATTCGTCAAGGACAACCTTTGCAAGGAAATCACATCCAACTATCCGATCTGGGTAGCACACTATGAAAAAGACAGGCCCGGTCTGGAAGACTGGACCTGGTGGCAGTTCACCGACAAGGCCGTGGTCAAAGGTGTACCCGGCAGAGTCGACCTGAGTGTGATGAAAGCCGACTAGTATTTCTCGAAAGGTTTGGCAGGATCCCCCGTCCACCTGTAGAGGCGTACCCTGGAATACTGCAAACCGGTTTCGGAATCCTTTCCATTCTCGGAGAAATAGAACAATCCGTTTCCCAGCGGGCACATCCCGGTGGCCCCATACTTGAAACCGACACCCTGGACGGGTTCGGAAGAGGAGCCGATCACCGGATGCTTGGAGGCATCGTATCCAACCCCTTCCAGCTGGCGCTTGGCCGGCTTGCGGGAGATATCGAACATATACATCGGATAATTGGCAAAGCGTTCCTTCTTCCCCTTGTAAACGGCCATGATCATCTTGCCGGATGCTTTGTCGTAAGCGAGGTTCTGCACACCCCAGTTGGTGTTTCCGGTAAATATGAAAGTCTTGTCCAGAGGCTTTTTCGGACCTTTGTCATAGAAACCTCCGAACTTCACTGTCCCTGCATACTTGTTCAACTCCTTCATGTCGTACCGGAGAAGGACCTGATAGTCGTTGTCATCACGAAGGACATCCCCGTATATCCCATATGCGACATAAAGGTATTCCTTGCCACCTTTCTTCCCAAGCTTCGGAGCTATGGTCACGCCGTCGATTCCGGAACAACCGTAGAGGTGCTCATATTCCCTTCCGTCGACGCCGAAACCGGTGACGTGATAATCCCTCGTGGCTTCCTTGACGCAGACTATCCTGAACGCTTCATTGTCCTCGGAATCCATTCCCTTCTCCGTGACCTTGTCCACGTCGATGATCGCTATGTAGAACATGGAACGCCCCTTGGCGAAATCTGACAAGCCTTGTCCGATGACATCGTCCTTGCATTCGAGGGAGGCATATACCTTCCTGTCCGCCTGGTTGAAGGTCATAGCTCCCAGATGCCCCTGGATGCGGTCAATCGATGCGATTACGTTCCCCTGCATGTCAGTGACCAGGAAACTGGTGGTGAACGACAGGTACATCCTGTCCATCGCAGAGTCGTAAGCGATTCCCTGGACATGGTTCTGCCCACCCGTTACATAGACCTCGGGGGTCTGCGCCATGACGGCTGACAGTCCGGTGAACAGCACCAGGACCATGATAATGATTCTCTTCATTGTCTATCTTCGTTGCATTTCTTCTATCATTGCCTTGGCTACGGCCGCAGAAGCACCCCTGCCTCCGAGCGCTCCGCGTATCTCGGCATAGCCTTCCTGCATGCGGCTGCGGTAATCAGCGTCCGACAGTATCCGACGGACCTCGTCAAGGACATTATCGGTCGTAAAGTAATCCTGCAACAATTCCCTGAAGCAGGTCCTGTCGAGGATAAGGTTGCCGAGGCTGATGTATTTCACTTTGATTATACTCTTGGCTATCATGTAGTTGAGAGCACCGCCCCTATAGGCGACCACCTGAGGTGTACCGATGAGGGCACACTCCAGGGAGGCGGTACCCGAGTTCACCACGGCGGCCAGGGAATTACGCATGACTGCATAGCTCTCCCCGAAGAGTACGTGGACATATTCCCTGCCTCCGACATATCCTGAATAATCGGACATCGTCCTCGAAGGGGCAGCAGCGACGACGAACTGGTATTCCGAATATTCCGGCAGTGAATGCATCCGGTCGGCGAACTCCATGAACACCGGCATCATCGATCCGATCTCGCCAGTCCTGGAACCGGCCAGAAGGGCTATGGATGGCCTGTCAGGAAGTCCGGTCCTGCGAAGGTACTCCTCCCTGGTCTCTTCCAGTGCAGGTGAACCGTCTATAGCGTCAACGAGAGGGTTCCCTTTGTAAACGAAGTCCACGCCTTTCCCCTCGAAATACGGGATCTCGAACGGAAATACGATGAAAAGCTTGTCCACGAATGCTTTCAGCTTCCGGACTCGCCTCTCCCTGGAAGCCCAAACCTTAGGAGCAATGTAATAGAAAACCTTGAAACCGGCCTTGTGGGCGAATTCGGCCACCCTGAAATTGAATCCCGGATAATCTATGAGAATGACCACGTCCGGCTTCCATTCCGAGATATCCCTTGTGCAATCGGAGAAACGCTTCGCAAAAGCCCGCCAATGCAAGAATATCTGGGTGAAGCCCATGACAGCGCCGTCCTTGTAGTCACGCACCAGCCCGGTTCCGTCCTGGTGCTCCTTGTAAACGGAATCCATAAGCTCCCCGCCCCAGAAACGGATGTCGGCACCCGGATCCTCGGCGTACAGGCCACGCATCAGGTTCGAGCCATGCAGGTCTCCCGAGGCTTCTCCGGCTATTATGTAATACTTGGCCATCAGAAATCTATGTCCATCCTTCCGGAAAGACGCGCAAGTTCATGATAATCCGTCCTGTCATACGTCTGGGGAACGATGGAAACGTATCCGTCGCGTATTGCGTGATGGTCAGCCATATGGTCTTCATCCGGAGCATCGTCCACGAATTCTCCGCGCATCACATAGAACGCTTCCCCTTCGTCACCGCCGCGGAATCCGAACTCATCGACCTCCATCGGGTCCAGTTCCTTGGTCCAATGGCCGGCACCCTGGTGACATATCCGGACACCCTTTACAGGGATGGAGGAAGGTGGGAAATTGACATTGTATGATATCCCGAAACGTTCAGGCCAGTCCTGCATCAATCGCTCGAATATTCCGGGGAAGTACTTCTCCACCGAAGAGAAATCAGCATCTTCGGCATATTCACACAAGGAAACTCCGATGGCAGGGATCCCGTTGATGGCAGCTTCCTCTGCGGCCCCCATGGTACCGGAATAGTTCGTTGCCACTGATGAATTGGCTCCGTGGTTGATTCCGCAGACCACCACGTCGCATCTGCGGTCCGGGAGGACCTGGTCGAGGGCGAATTTGACACAACTGGCAGGGGTACCGTTGACATAGGCCCATGATACTCCATCCTTCTCGCCCAGCTTCTTGTATGCTATCGCCTTGCTTCCCAGAGTGAGGGCGACGGACATCCCTGACTGGTGAGTCTTCGGAGCGATGACAGTCACCTTGCCGTATCGGCGCATTATTTCCACCAAGGTTCTGATACCTTTGGAAGTGTATCCGTCATCGTTAGTTATCAATATGTTCATGTCCGCCGGCATATCATTCATTTTTATTAAGCAAATATATAAAATTCCCCAATTTTTTTGGTATTTTTGCACTGCTTTTGCAGTAAACGCAGAGCGTTTTGTTAGCAGATTGTATTTTAACTTATTTTAATTTAATAAACATTCAAAATGGTAAAACTTGGTATTAACGGTTTCGGTCGTATCGGCCGTATGGTTTTCCGTGCAGCAGTTGAGAATTTTGCTGACGACATCGAGGTTGTAGGTATCAATGACCTTCTCGACCCGGAGTATCTTGCTTATATGCTCAAGTATGATTCAGTACACGGCACTTTCAAGGGTGAAATCAAAGTGGAAGACGGTAATCTCGTAGTAAACGGTAAGAAGATCCGCGTGACCGCTGAAATGGATCCTATCAACCTCAAGTGGAACGAGGTCGGCGCTGAGGTCGTAGTCGAGTCAACCGGTTTCTTCCTCACCGACGAGACCGCTCGCAAGCACATCCAGGCAGGTGCCAAGAAGGTCATCATGTCAGCTCCTTCCAAGGACAGCACCCCTATGTTCGTCTATGGTGTCAACCACAAGACCTACGCCGGACAGGACATCATCTCCAACGCTTCCTGCACCACCAACTGCCTCGCCCCTATCTCCAAGGTGCTGAATGACAAGTTCGGTATCAAGAGGGGTCTCATGACCACCGTACACGCAGCCACTGCTACCCAGAAGACAGTCGACGGTCCTTCCAAGAAGGACTGGAGAGGCGGCCGCGGAATCCTCGAGAACATCATCCCTTCATCCACCGGTGCCGCCAAGGCAGTCGGCAAGGTTCTTCCTGAACTGAACGGCAAGCTCACCGGTATGTCACTGCGCGTCCCTACATCCGACGTTTCCTTCGTAGACCTTACCTGCGAGCTCAACACTCCTGCTACCTACGATGAGATCTGCGCTGCGATGAAGGAAGCTTCCGAGGGCGAACTCAAGGGTATCCTCGGTTACACTGACGAGGCTGTCGTCGCTACTGACTTCCGTGGTGATTCCCGCACTTCCATCTTCGATGTAAAGGCCGGTATCCAGCTCGATCCTACCTTCGTGAAGGTTTGCGCATGGTACGACAATGAGTGGGGATATTCCAACAAAGTGCTTGAAATGGCGCGCGTTATTTCAAAATAGTTTTTATATTTGCGATAGTACAACGACTAATCAATCCTTTTAACTATCACATTATGAAAAAAATTGTTCTTTCATTCCTCTGCGTGGCCATGGTATTCTCCAGCTGCGCCAACATGAGCAAGACAGGTAAGGGTACTCTTCTGGGCTCTGGTGCAGGTGCCGTCATCGGTGCCGGTATCGGTGCTGCCGTAGGTGACAAGAAGGGTGCTGCCATCGGTGCAGCCATCGGTACTGCAGTAGGTGCAGGCGCAGGTGCTATCATCGGAAAGAAGATGGACAAGAAGGCTGAGGAACTCGAGCAGCTCGAGAACGCCCAGATCGAGAAGGTCGAGGACCAGAACGGTCTCGAGGCCATCAAGGTTACCTTCAACAGCGGTATCCTCTTCGACACCAACAAGTCTGACCTCAAGCAGGCTTCCAAGAACGAGCTCTCACAGTTCGCCGCCAAGATGCAGGACATGCAGGACACTGACATCACCATCTTCGGCCACACCGACAACACCGGATCCGACGCTGTCAACGAAAGGCTTTCCAACGAAAGGGCTCAGTCAGTGGCCAACTACCTGAAGAACTGCGGTATCGCTACTTCACGTATGACCACCGAGGGCAAGTCCTATTCAATGCCTGTCGCCAGCAACGAGACCAAGGAAGGCAGGGCTCAGAACCGCCGTGTCGAGATCTACATCTCAGCTAACGAGAAGATGATCGAGAAGGCTGAAAACGGTACTCTCGAATAATAGAGTCTATCACTGATATGGAAAGAGGATGGCAACTGCCATCCTCTTTCCATTTTATCCTACCGGTATTCCCGCGGACCGAATATCGCAGTACCAATGCGTACGATGGTCGCACCATGGCGGACGGCAATCTTCCAGTCGTTGGACATTCCGATGGAAAGCTCACGGAATTCCTTCAGTTCAGGGAACGAACTGTCCAGACGTTCCTTGAACTCCCTGATACGCATGAAATCTGCTTCCACACAAGCCTCGTCGTCAGTATTGGTTGCCATTCCCATAAGGCCGCAGAACCTAACGTGAGGGTAAGGATTGACAGCATCTGCATCGGAAACGCTCGCCAGGATTCCTGTTATCTCATCTTCCGTGAATCCGCCCTTGGTCTCCTCTGCACCAAGATGAAGCTCCAGCAGGATGCTTGTCACCCTGCCATTGAGGCTCCCCCATTTCTCGATCGCCTCAAGAAGATGGAGAGAATCCACTGATTCCACCAAGGAAGCATACGGAAGGACCAGTTTCAGCTTGTTGGTCTGGAGGTGCCCGATGAAGTGCCACTCGATGTCGTCCGGAAGCTCGATTGCCTTGGCTGCGAATTCCTGGGGACGATTCTCTCCGAAGCACCTCTGCCCGGCCTGATAGGCGGACAGGATCATGGAGGAAGGGTGGAATTTGGAAACTGCCACCAGTTTTACACCTGGCGGCAGTTCTCCATATATCTTTCTAAGATTATCTTCTACCATTCTTCTTAGCCTGTTCCTTCTGCATCTGAGCCTGCATCCTCTGTGCCTCCTCGAGACGCTGCTGCCACTTGCTCTTTGGTTGCTTCTTGCCCTCCGATGCCTTCAGCTTGGCCTGTATCTCTTCAGGATTCACGAACCACTTCTTGATTATCCAGGTTTCAAGCATGGTAATCAGGTTGGAGAGAAGATAGTAGTAACTGAGACCCGACGACAGGCTGTTGCAGATGAAATACATCATTATCGGCATCATCCACACGCTCATGAAGCGCATCGAAGCCATCTGCGGATCATTGCCGCCCGGCTGAGAAGCCGTCGTAAGCTTGGAATAGAAGAACATCGAGATGGCCATCAGGAGTGCGAACAGGGAGATATGGTCTCCCAGCAGAGGAATCCTGGTGCCGAAATTCACGATAGAATCATATGCACTGAGGTCTTCCGCCCAAAGGAATGACTGCTGGCGCAGCTCGATGGATGCAGGGAAGAACCTGAACATGGCCCACAGGATCGGGAACTGGAGCAGCATCGGGAGACATCCTCCCATCGGACTGATTCCGGCCCGCTTGTATAGATCCATCTGGGCCTGCTGCTTCTTCATCGCATCCTGTTCCTTGGAATACTTCTCGTTCAGCTTGTCGATCTCAGGCTTGATCGCCTGCATCTTTGCTGAAGAAGAATAGGACTTGTATGCGAACGGAAGCACCACCAGCTTGATGATGATAGTCATCAGCAGGATGATCAGACCGAAATTCGAAATGAACCTGTGCAGCAGGTCGAATATCGGGATGATCACGAACTTGGTGAACCAGCCGACAAGCCATCCACCCAGAGGGATGATCTTCTCGTATTTCTTGTCATAGGACTTGAGGGTACGGTAGTGGTTAGGTCCGAAATAGAACTCGAAAGGAACCACCGTTTCATGCATTCCTGGTTGGAAATCGGCCCTCATCCTGGCCTGGCAGGTCATCAGGTCATGACTCTCGTCCTCCTCCGGCAGGAACTTCAAGTCGAAGTCAGCCGAAGAGAACTCCTTCGGAGCCCTCATGATATATGAGAAGAACTGCTGCTGGAAAGCGAACCACGAAACCCTGTTGTCCACCCTCTTCGAAGCATTCCTTCCCCGGCCCATCTCCTCCGGCTTCTTTTCGCCGGAGAAGTAATAGTCCATCTTGGAATACTGGACTTCATTCTTGTAGCCCTTCTCCATTCTCGGCAAGGTGACGATGCAATCGATGTCGAAGGAGAAAACGTTCTTCGGGATGACTGTCTCCATCCCGATGAAGGACAGGGTGTTGTTTACAGAATATGAGCCTTCGGCGATGGAATACCTCTGCTCGATGTAGCCGCCCCCGGTGAAAGGAAGACGCATCGCGACGGAAGTATCGGTCTTTTCGGCAACCGTGAAGTTGAAATCGGAGGTGTTGATGTTCTCCCCGGCATAGACCTGGATTCCCAGATGAGCATCTCCCGGTTCGAAAAGATAGAGGTCGTCACCTCCGTATTTCTTGTATTCCTTCAGGAAAACCGAATATGGCTGGGCACCCTTGGTAGTGAACGCGACTTCGAACTTATCGTTTGAAAGCTTTATGATTTCGCCTTCGGCATCGTGTGCCTGACCAAGAAGTGAATCCTTGTAAACTGAAACAGGGACAGGGACTGCAGCAAGGGTGTCGGCAAGGACAGTGTCCCTGAGAGCGGCCTCCGCGGCAGCGATGGAATCGGCGCGGAAGCGCTCGACAGCCGCAATGGAGTCAAGCTGTGCCTGGAATTCAGCCTGTTTCTGGTACTGCTTATTCTGGAAGAAGGTAAATCCGAAGAGGAGAACTCCCATCAGGATCAACCCGATCAGTGTATTCCTATCCATCCTTTATTTCTCCTCCTCGCTCTCCTCAACCTTGCGGATCTTGTCTTCGAGGTCCTTGAGCTCCTGCTTGGCGGCCTCGATGCGCTCCTGCATCTGCTGGATCAGCGGAGCGGAATTCTTGGAAGCCGAGAAGAACCCGATATTGTTCTCGTAGGTATCGATGTCCTGCTGGAGCTTGTTATACTGCTGTACGAGACGGTCCTTTTCGCTCAGAGGCCTTCTGGACGGGCCTGCATTGCGGTTGCCTGCGCCTCTGGCAGCCCTTGGAGAGAAGCCAGGGAACTTGGCCTGCATAGCTTCGGAATATGCCTTCTGGATACTTTCCTTCTCCTTGTACGGCACGAAACCGATAGCACGCCATTTCTCATTGAATTCCTGGGCCGCAGCCTGGTCGGCAGCATCGTCCTTGGATTCATATGCATTGATCTCCTCGATCAAAGCCTTCTTGGCCTTGAGGTTGCCATAATAGTCGTTCTCCGGCTTCGCATTCTTGTCGCGCTCATCGAAGAAAGCATCGCAGGCGGCACGGAAACGCTTCCAGAGCATCTCGGATTTCTTGCGAGGGACAGCCCCGATCTCCTTCCACTGCTTCTGGAGGGCGATCAGTGCCTCGGTGGTCTTCTTCCACTCCTTGCTGTCCTTGAGAGCCTCGGCCTGTTCGATCAGGGAGATCTTCTTATCCATATTCTCGTTCATGGAATCCTTGAACTGGGAATAGTACTCACGCTTGCGGGAGAAGAACTTGTCACACGCGGCACGGAAACGGTCGTAGATCTTCTGGTTATCCTTCTTGGTGGCGAAACCGATGGTCCTCCACTTCTTCTGGATCTCTTCGATCTCGGCTGTAAGCTGGTTCCATTCGTTGGAAGACTTGACTTCCTTATCGGCTATTTCCTCAACCAGTTCGCAGAGCTTGGTCTTTTCGGCAAGATTCTCCTGCTGCTTCTCCTTCTGGCCCTCGAAATAGGCCTGGTATTTCTTGTTGATCACAGCGGTAGCGGCCTTGAAACGCTCCCAGATGGAGTCGCGGAATTCCTTGGCTACAGGGCCATATTCCTTCCACTGCTCGTGGAGCTTCTGGAGCTCGCGGAAAGCATCCACGACATTCTCCTGCTCCGCCAGTTTCTCAGCCTCTTCGCAGAATTCCTGCTTTGCCTCGAGGTTCTTCTTGAAATCGAGATCCCTGAGGTCCCTGTTGATCTTGACCATGTCGTAGAACTTCTCGACATAGAACTGGTAGGTATCGTTGAGGTTGCGGAACTTGGTCGCAGGGACCGGTCCGATCTCCCTCCAGCGGTTCTGCAGCTCGCGGAACTCAGGGAATGTCGAGCTGACATCCTCCTGCTTCTCGACCAGAGTCTTGAGATCCTCGATCACGGCCTGCTTCTTCATGAAGTTATCCTCCCTCTGGGCATCCTGCTGGCGGTTGTACTCAGCACGCTCCTTCTTGTAATTGGCATACACGCCCTTGAAGGCGATCTCAATAGCCTCAAAAGGATTATCCTTCGACTCTGCCTGAGCGACAGGAGCCACTTCCTCTATTACGTCTTCACGTGAAGAAGGCTCATCAACCTTGGCACCAAGACCGGCATCTGCCTTTTCCTTGGAAAGCCTCTTGTAGAAAGCCGACTTGATAGCCTCGGCTTCCTTGTATCTTCTCATTCTGTTCTCGTCCTGGGACAATTTGTCGAACATATCGGACAACTCCGCCAGCGACAGGCTTCCGAGATCCACAGGAGCCTCATCGGCAGCCTCTTCGACAACTTCTTCTGCGGTCTTTTCGACGGCCACGACCTCAGCCTCGGCTTCCTCTACCTTGTCCGCCACCTTTTCCGCAACTTCTTCAACCTTCGCCTGGAGGGTCTCAGGAGTTTCTTCTACATCTGGAGTCTGATTGACTACAGGAACATTTTCTTCGCTCATAAAGCAATTATTTTAAGAGTTACACATCCTCGCAACACTTGTTGCAGTTTACAAATATACCTAAAAAAACAATTAAAAAACCTATTTTTGCAAAAAGGTATTTTCATAACAGTTTCCATATCTATGCGCATCGATATCCTGACCGTCGTTCCGGAGCTTCTGGAGAGTCCTCTCAGCCATTCCATAGTGGGAAGGGCAATCAAGAAAGGGCTGGTCGAAATCCACGTACAAAACATAAGGAAATACGGAATCGGCCCCAGGGCGACCGTGGACGACTACAGCTACGGAGGTGATGCCGGAATGGTCATGATGGTCGAACCGGTCGAAAAGATGATCGAGTCCCTCAAGAGCGAGAGGGAATACGATGAAATCATCTACATGTCCCCTGACGGGGAAAGGCTTACCCAAGGAATATGCAACGAGCTCTCCCTCTGCGGGAACATCATGATCCTCTGCGGACACTACAAGGGTATAGACCACCGTATCAGGGAACATCTGGTAACCAGGGAGATCTCCGTAGGCGACTATGTCGTCAGCGGCGGTGAAATACCTGCGGCATTGCTGGCGGATTCGATAGTAAGGCTGATTCCGGGTGCCCTCACGGACGAGACCTCAGCCCTCAGCGACAGTTTCCAGGACGGTCTCCTCTCCCCTCCCGTGTACACCCGGCCGGCCGACTACAAAGGCTGGAAAGTTCCGGAAGTACTGCTGAGCGGCAATCCGAAACTTATACGCGCATGGCAGGACGAGCAGGCACTGGAAAGGACCAGGCGTCTCCGCCCGGAATTGCTGGAAGGAGTTGATATTCAGGCACAAAAGGAAGATCCTTCATAAAACGTTTAAATTTTTCCTCGGAAACCCTTGGTTTAAACGTTTTTTTAGCTTACTTTTGCACTCGGAAAAGGAGTTCACACTCTAACGACAACGCCTTCTTTAAAGACAAAATAAGGTAATACACTACTAACTAACCGGAACAAGCCCGCAGAGATGCGGGCTTGTTGCATGTATGTAGTCCGGTATCAGTTCAGGACACGGCCGTGACACAGTCTGTAAGAGAAGCCGGAGCCGCACGGGCAAGGGCTGTCCGGGGCAGCCGGCGGCACGAAGAGTCCCAGGAGAGGATTCCTCCTGACCATGGCTCCCAGCTGGTCCTCGTCAGGCTGCAGGATGACTTTCAGGCACTTCGCCTCGTTTGCGGAATAACCGTTCAGGAGCCACTTCGGAAGGATGTTGGCATAAGCCGCAACTATATCCATGCAAGCATTGTAGTCCTCGAACGAGAGGATCTCATCCTGCTTGGAAGTGACACATGCGAATATCTCTTCCGCAGCGTTATCGTCTCCGCACATCTGGGCATTCATCCAGATATCGTGTTCCTCACGGACCAGGTCCTCGCCCGAATATCCCAGGTTGGTGAGCATCTGCACCAGCTTCTTCCCTTCCGGAGTACCGAGACCGAACACGAAGAAAGGAGCACCGCTTCCAGCCTCGATGGCCTGCTCCGGTGTAAATGACTTCATATCCTTGACCGAATCGAATTCCTTCCGTCCGGAAAGGATCGACTCCGGATCGTAGATGTTTGGGGAACCCATGTACTGCTCACCTGCGTGGTCGAAGCGGCAAAGCTTCAGGATAGGGCTTTCGTACAGCATCGCCGAGAACTCAGGCAAGGTCTGTCTCTTGGTGGAATCCCAGTATTCGAGCATACGGTCGAAGAAATCAGGAACCCTCATGACTCCGTAGAGCCCAAGATAGCCGAGGGCCGCCCTTTCCATCTCGAACGCGCCGCTGGACTCGCCACGGGATATCACACTGTGAATGTGAGGCGCCACGATATCATGGAGATCCTTCGAGATCCAGACGGAACGGCAGGAAGAATCACTGGTGTCGGAACCTAGGAGACGGATCGTCTCAAGGACTGAAGGATAATCAGGATATTCAAGATAGACAGGGACTTCCGGACCTGCATCGACCAGCTTCGCGAGAAGCCTCAAATCCCTTTCGAGCATCTTGCCCAGCCATTCGGCAGGCTTTGCGACGATATATCCGGCAAGCTTGTCAACGAGTTCCTTCTTGCGGGCACGCACAGGTACTTCGGCGCCGAAATAACGCCGGATATCCTCGAGTTCCACTTTCAGGAAACTCTCGAGCACCTCGAGTATCGTACGCCCTTCTTTCATAACATTGCCTCGCATCCTTCAAGTATATCCAGGAATGCCTTTTCAAAATCTCCGGTGTACCAAGGGTCGGCCACGTCGCGGCCGGAGCCGGTGTAGGACATGAGGAGATGGATCTTACCTTCTGGGTCGTCCGGGAATAACCTTTCCAGCCTGCGGAGATTGGATGAATCCATGCATATTATACGGTCGAAACGGCCGTAGTCGGATGTTGTTACCTGCCTGGCCCGTTTGGAATTGTCGAACCAGACTCCGTGCTGAGTCAGGCACCGCTTTGCGGGCGGATAGATCGGGTTGCCGGTTTCTTCTGCGGACACCGCTGCCGATTCGATATGGTACAAGCCCTCAAGCCCCCTCGCCTTGACGAGGGCCTTCAGGACGAATTCAGCCATAGGGCTCCGGCAGATATTACCGTGACAGATGAAAAGTATCCTCATATTCTCTTCTCGGCGACTAACGTTCTTCCTTGGCTGCAAGACTTTTCAGGCGTTTCCGGTCATACACCTTCCTGGACTTGTGTACAGCCCTGCGGAAACTCACAGGCTTACCGTGCTCGGCTATTTCCTCTAGCCGCGCCGCCCGCCTGTTGGCCAACATGAAGTCCGCCTCGGTAATCCGGAGCGTCTTTCTCTTTCTATCGCCTTTCTTCGCCATCTCCATCTACCGGCCACTCTCGCCGGAAATGCAAAGATAGTAATTTTTCTTCTATCCGCTGGTATAGAATAATGAATTGAATACCAATGCTTTATTGAAAATTCCACAAACAGTCAGGCAGTTATCCTCCGCCACTCTGTTGCGTTTTCCGACACAGGCTTCCGGTCTGGAATGTGGCGGCGGATATCTCGGCATCCGCTGGCATAATACTTGTCTTTTCTGTCGGCACAAATGACTGGTAAATGCTAGCGAAACAATTGCTTTTGTCCCTGTTTCTTGTCCCGTTCTCTCTCTTCGGACAAGAAACTGTTACCGTCAAGGGACGTATCATGAACGAACAAGGAGATGCCGTAGAATATGTGCAAGTCGGCATTCCAAAGTTGCAGTTTGGAACCATTTCCACAGCCGACGGTCGATTTGAAATAACCGTGCCCAGGGATACCCTGGAGTTTTTCCACGTCTCTTACCAGACTGGACACCACATCGTTACAGGTCCAGCCAAAGACCTGGTCATCGTGCTTCACGGAAACGAACTACCACCGGCGGTTTTCATCGGCGGCGACACTAAGGAGAAATACCTACTGAAGCCGGGAACCAAGATTCTGGGAGATAAGGGACTCATACAATTCGTTCCCAAGACCGGCAGTACAAAAGGGGTGGAGATTGGTTCTGTGGCGAAGACCAAAAAGCCGTTCCTGGTCCAGGATATTCAGTTCGGCATCCACAGTAATACCATTCCGGACTGCGTCGTGTCTGTCAACATTTACCGCATCGAGGGCAAGGATGAGGATTTTGTCAATATCCTTCGGGCACCCATCTATATGAAGGTGGCTGAATCTTTTCAGGAACAGGAGTTTCACATCCAGCCGGAAGAAACCATTCTCCTGGAGCCCGGTAAGTACTTTATTTCCTTCCAGATAGTGGACTGCAATGAAGAAGCTCTTCAGACCTATTTGTCCACTCCGGAAGACGAGCGGGAACACTTAAAGATGCGACTGTCTTCCAATATCTATCTCAAAAGCAGCTACATCCGCAAAGCCGCGTTGGGCAAGATGGAGCATTTGCCCGTGAATATAGGCATGGTAGTGAAAGGACTGGAGTACCAGTAGTGGCTCCCGCGCAAAAGATTCCCGCCTTTGTGTTGTTCGGATTTAGTGTGGAGGTCGAGACTAAACGAATCATCCCCTCTTGAAACTACGCTTGACTGCGAGTATCATTTTTCGCAGGATTTTATGAAAAAATGGGATATTTCTTGGGATATAAAATACGAAAAATCCCCCTCAGATTACTCTGAGAGGGATTTTAGTGGAGCATAGGAGAATCGAACTCCTGACCTTTTGAATGCCATTCAAACGCTCTACCAACTGAGCTAATACCCCATTGGGATTGCAAAGATAATTCAAAAAAAACTAAAATACCAAATTATTCTGCCTTAACCTTAACATTTGTCCCTCTCGTATTCCTAAGGGCAGATGATATCCGGTGCTTGCCGACTTTAACCTTTCCGGATACGAATTCCGGGATGTTGTAGGAGACCATCAGCTCAGAATAAAACTTCAGTGGATTCTTCTGCGGCAGGAGGAAAGGTTTCAAAGGTTTGCCGTCGGACCCGATCCGGGCGATGTACGGCCGAGTGTAAAGTCCGTCTCCCCTGCGGCTGCTGAATACCAGCCACTTGGAATCACCGCTCCAGGAGTGGTAGCTCTCCACATCGTCAGAATTGAGTTCATCCAGGGGATATACCCCTCCGGTGGAGAGGTCAGCAGCCCAGAGGTCTGCATCCTTGTGCCAGATGGAGAAGTTCCCGTACCCTGAGAGCGTGAAAACCAACAGCTTGCCATCAGGAGAAATCCTCGGGAAAGAAACGCTCTTCCCATTCAGAGGTGCGCTGTATAGGGTATCTACGGTATCTCCGAACGAGAACGACTCCGGATCGAAGTCTATGCGACAAAGGCTGTACTTGACTTCGGCATACTCCTTCGGCATCGGAGAAACCGCTTTGGATGAGCAGAAATACAGGCTGCGGCCGTCAGGAGAAAAGGTCGGGAAAGTCTCGAAGGCATCCGCAGACTTCGTCAGAGGGGAATAGTTTATCTCGTATGAATCGGTATCCAGGACCACGACGTCCGATTTGGCGTCGAAGACCTCTATCCTGTTAGGATCGTGGTTGAAGAAACTCTGGTGCGTCTCGTTCACCGAAAACGCTACATACCTCCCCGAAGGATGCCAGTAAGGATAGACCAGGGCACTTATGGTAGAATCAGTCTTCGTATTCAGTTTCCTGACTTCCCCGTCACGGACCATTACGGTGCCTCCGAAACTGGCGCGGGCGTGGAACAGCATATTCCCGGGATCCCGGTCACGGAAAGAATGACAGTTCACGCAGTTCCTCTGAGTCAGGACGTTACGGTAAATGGCCTTCTGGGAATATGACTCCAGGTCGCGCTGATATATTCCCATCTCATACCAGCCCTGATATCCAGGAGGGATGAGCCTGTAGGCAAGATAAGGATCCACCGGAGTGTCACTGACAGATATTCTGAAAGGATTGCAGGCCATCCATCGCCCTTCTTTCCGGACCACGACGGTAAGGACGAGGTCGGAGCCTTTGCAAGAGTCCAGCATCTTACGCCAGCAGCGGATTCCGAAAGAGAACAAGCCCTTCCTGGACTTTATCCAACGGGTCCCGAAACTGCCTTCGACAAGCAGCCGCGACTCCTCTTCCCCAAGATAGGAAAAGTTAAGCGGAGCGATGTTGCAAGGAACCGTCACACCGGCATAATCCGGGAATATCTCCGGATCCGCTCCGAGACTTCCTCCGATACTCACTTCCCTGCCGCAGGAAATAAATATCATACTGAAAGCCAGGTATATAGCCAATCTTTTCATCTGCATCCCATCAATCATCTTTCTCCGACAGCATCATATAAGCCAGAGCATATTGCCGGGCTTTCGTATCGTCAGGATTCGTCCTCACGATCCTCCTCAAGTCATCGAAGGAAGAACCCAGGACAAAATCCCCGTCTTCAGGGATATCCCTGCGGCCGTTACCCAACACCGGGTCATTTTCAACCAGGGCATCGTTACCGAGGAATGCCTCGTGTGACTTGGCCCAGGAACGATAAGCAAGCGTCTTCTTCAGAAGCCGGATATTCTTTCCGGCAACGTCATATGAACCTCGCATCAGATCGACCTGCACCAGCATCTTGAGCATCGACGGGTTGTTGGAGAAAGCCTGGTTGGCATTGAAAGCCATGCTCTGCGCTCCTGCCATGTTACCCATCGAGAAGAGTATGTGCGATAGCCTCAGCATATCGATGGCTGACTCGCTCTTCTCATCTGCGATCAGCGATTCTGCTCCTGCCTGAGGGAACTTGAAAAGTTGTTCAGCAAGGACACCTTTCTCCACCAGGGCAAGATTGAGGTAATTCAGGTCATGGAGCGAACGGACATCATGGGAGCATATCCTTATGATCTCATTCCAATCCTGCCTCGACGTCAGTACTTCCAGCCTGGAGAACCGCATCATATCCCTGTTCAGCGTACGGAAATAGCAGATTCTGAACGGGATGAGCACAATCAAAAGAAACAGGACACAGAGCAATGCCTTGAGAACGGTACCGGATTTCGAAACGGCTTTCGAAAGCAGGACAGCAAGGAGGCTCAACGGCAGGAGGATCCAGCTAAGGTTGTGGATGAAAGGGACCTTCGCCGCCATCAGTTCGTAATAGAAAGCCGGCGTGCAGGAGAACTTCATGGTGGCCGTCCATCCGCAGAGGACCGAGATCCAGGCAAGGAGAAGCGACATCACCGGCAACATGACTGACCATGCCACTCCGGGACGCCTTGCGACCAGGTCACACACCAGGGCTGATACTCCGAAGAGCAAGGCTGCCGGACCGGCAAGCACGAACAGGAGGAGAACCAGGAGCGTTCCGAGCACGGCTCTTGAACCGACTTTCTCCGCGGCAACGCGATTGTACAGGCATAAAGCCGCGCAAGCCATGAAGAAAGCGACAAGCCCCTGATAGAAGTACTGTCCGTCGAGAAGGGAAACCAGCACGAATACAGGTGCAAGGAAAGAAAGCGGGAAAGCCTCCCAACCGGCACCGGACCTTTCCATCGACTTCCAGATGAACCAGGCGCTTCCTCCGGCCAGGAGAGCCGTGACCACAGGTCCGACCCACAGAGGACGGAACAGCTGTGTCAGGAACCTGGCGCAGAGGACTGAAAGACCACCGACCTGGCCAAGCAAACCCGATACATACCCCCAGTCGAAGAAGAACATCTGCTGCTGCTCGCGGAAGCAGAGCAGGTACTTCTGGCCGTAATACAGGAAGAAGGCCAGTGCGGCCACGCAAATGAGCCAGGCCGCACCAAGTCCTATCTTTTTCTTCCTGTCCACGGATAATGCAGGTTAAACAGTCTCGTCCTGATACTTGAGGACCGGCTGGCGCGCGGCCGTCGTTTCGTCCGGACGGGTGATCGGAGCATTGTGAGGAGCTGCCTTGAGGATCGCAGGATCCTCGGTTGCCTCGGCTGCGATCTTCCTCATGACCTCGATGAACGCATCGAGCGTCTCGACAGATTCCGTTTCGGTAGGCTCGATCATGATAGCCTGATGGAACAGCAGAGGGAAATAGATCGTCGGGGCATGGAAGCCGAAGTCCAGCAGCCTCTTGGCTACGTCAAGCGTCGTCGCTCCTTCCCTTTCCACGGTACCGTCGGCAGCTTTCCTCGAACCGTCATCGATGAGGCCGTCATAGACGAACTCATGCTTGCAGACAGACTGGATCGGAAGCTTGTAGCAATCCTTGAGGCTCTCCTTGATGTAGTTGGCAGCAAGGGTGGCATACCTTCCGACCATCTTGACGTTCTGCTTTCCCAGCATGAGGATATAGGCATATCCTCTCAGGATAACACCGAAATTACCCAGGAAGCCAGAAACCTCACCGGCAGTCTGCTCGGCATCTCGGACGATCACCAGTTCACCCTTTCCGTTCCTCTCCACCTTCGGTACAGGCAGGCATGGGAGAAGCTTTTCGCAGACTCCCACAGGGCCGGAGCCAGGTCCTCCACCACCGTGAGGCGTGGAGAATGACTTGTGGAGATTGAGGTGAAGGATATCGAATCCCATATCGCCCGGACGCGCGACTCCGATAAGAGGGTTCATGTTCGCCCCGTCATAATAAAGGAGTCCGCCGCAGCCATGGATGAGATCCGCAATCTGCCTGATGTCTTTCTCGAACAGACCCAGGGTGTTAGGATTCGTCATCATGATACCGGCGATATCGTCGCCCAGGAGAGGCTTCAGGTCGTTGACATCGACAAGTCCGTCAGCCTTGGACTTGACTACCACGACTTCGAGTCCGCAGACTGCCGCACTGGCAGGATTGGTGCCATGGGCGCTGTCAGGGACAATCACCTTGGTCCTTTTCAAGTCTCCGCGCAGGGCATGGTAACGGCGCATGACCATCAGTCCGGTCAACTCACCGTGCGCACCAGCGCAAGGATTGAATGTAAATCCAGCCATTCCGGTCAGTGCCGAAAGAGCCTTGTTCATCCCGTAATAAACCTCGAGGGCACCCTGGACGGTGGAAGCAGGCTGCAGGGGATGAAGCCCCTGGAAGCCTTTCATGTTGGCGATCTCCTCGTTGATCTTCGGGTTGTACTTCATCGTGCAGCTGCCCAAAGGATAGAATCCGGTGTCCACACCGAAGTTCATCTGGGACAGGTTGGTGTAATGACGCACTACATCGATTTCGCTGACCTGAGGCAGCGCAGGAGCGTCTCCGCGGCGCAGCCCTGCCGGTATCCCGGCTTCAGGAACGACTCCGTCCACGGCGAAGGAAGATGATCCGAGGGAATAACCCGTACGGCCTTCCCTTGAGAGTTCAAATATGAGTTTATCGTAATATTTCATATTCCTAGGCCTCCTTCACCAATGCTACGAGCTCATCGATCTGAGCTTTCGTACGTTTTTCGGTTGCACAGAAAGTCACATTGCCGTCCTCGTCCTGGAGGGCAGCGAAGAATCCGCCGTCAAGAAGCTTCTGCTGGAGAGCAGGGACATCGGTCAAAGGCTTCAGTACGAACTCCTTGAGGAAAGGCTGGTCATATACCTCCTCGAACTTCCCGGTCTTGAGAAGCTCGTCGTGGAGATAATGGGCGGCGGCATAGGAACGGTCGTTAACCTCCTTGAGGCCCTGAGGACCCATGAGTGAAGCATATACCGTAACGAAAAGGGCCATGAGGCTCTCGTTCGAACAGATGTTGGAAGTAGCCTTTTCCCTGCGGATGTGCTGCTCCCTCGCCTGGAGTGTCAAGCAGAATACCCGCCTGCCTTCAGTATCCCTGGTTTCACCCACGATCCTCCCCGGAAGCTTGCGGAGGTGGTCCTTGCGGCAAGCCATGAAACCAACGTAAGGGCCTCCGAACTGCATCGGAATCCCAAGGCTCTGGCCATCACCCACGGCGATGTCAGCCCCCCACTCAGCAGGAGTCTTGAGTACCGCGAGTGCGGAAGGGTCGCAATATTCGATGAATACGGCGCCCGCCTCGTGGATAGCATCGGCATAGCCGGTGAGGTCCTCGATTATTCCGAAGCGGTTGACCGAAGGAACGATCACACCGGCGACATCTCCCTTGGAAAGCTCAGCCTTCATGTGGTGCTGGCAAGTATGCCCGTCCATCACAGGCAGGTATCCAAGCTCGATCCCGCTGTATTTGGAATATGTCTCGATGGTCCTGATAACGTTCGGGAGCAAGGTCCTGGACACCAGCACCCTGGATTTCTTACGGGTGCAGGCAAGGGACATCCTCACAGCCTCGGCTGCGGCGGTAGGTCCGTCGTACATCGAGGCGTTGCTGACATCCAGCCCGGTCAGTGCACAGATCATGCTCTGGTACTCGAAGATATACCTCAGGGTACCCTGTGAAATTTCCGCCTGGTAAGGTGTATAGGCAGTAAGGAACTCGGAGCGGGAGGTGATGTAAGGAATCACCGAAGGAGTGTAGTGGTCATATGAACCCTGACCTACGAAGACCTTCAACTTGGAATCCTTATCATCCAGGCTCTCGAAGAAATCCCTGACCTCCTGCTCGGACATAGCGTCCGGGAGGTCATATTCTCCCTTATAGATGACATCCTGCGGGACATCGGAATACAGGTCGTCGATCGACCCGGCTCCGACGCGTTCCAGCATCTTGCGGACATCATCTCCGGTATGAGGGAAATACTGGAATGTGGCCATGATCTACTTCTCGGTAAACTCCTGGTAAGCAGCTGCGTCCATGAGAGCATCGACCTCTGCGGGGTCGGTCATCTCTACCTTGATGATCCAGGCCTCGTAGGCGTCCTCATTGATCTTCTCAGGAGCATCGTCAAGCTCGGCATTCACCTCGATGACCCTTCCGGAAACCGGGGACATCAGTTCGCTGGAAGCCTTCACGCTTTCAAGCGCCCCGAATTCCTCTCCGGCCACCACTTCGTCGTCAACCTCAGGGAGGTCTGCATAGGTGATGTCACCAAGTTCGTGCTGTGCGAAATCGGAAATACCGACAACTGCAACGTTTCCTTCTACCTTTACCCATTCGTGGTCATCGCTGTAACGGAGACCTTCTAATACTTTGCTCATAATGTGAATTGATTGTTATTATTGATTATTTCTTGTAATTCGTCTGATAGAATCTCTTCTTCACCACCTTGCCTGGGAAGACCTTCTTGCGGATACGGATCGAGAGAGGGGCATCCAGGGCACCGTACTCCCTCTTGACGAGGGCGAAGCAGATGCTCTTGTCGAGGGATATGCTGTGATAGCCTGTGGTAACAACACCGACCTCGGTCCCGTCTTCAAGTTCGACCGGATATCCGGCACGAGGGATAGCCTTGTCCTCGATCTCTATTCCGACAAGTTTCATAGGGGTACCGTTCGCCTTCTGTTCGACAATGGCTTCCTTTCCGATGAATTCATCCTTGTCCAGCTTGCAGAACATGCTGAAGCCTGCCACGACCGGGGAAATCGCCGGGGTGAGCTCGTCTCCATACAAAGGAAGGCCGGCCTCGAAACGGAGTGTGTCACGGCATCCAAGTCCGCAAGGAGTCACGCCTGCGGCAAGGAAAGCTTCCCAGTACTTCACGATAAGACCAGGTGCGGCATATATCTCGAACCCGTCCTCTCCGGTATAACCGGTACGGCTGATGATCACCCTCATCCCGAAATCTTCGAAATCCTTGAAGGTATAGAAAGACAGGTTCGCGGCATCTGCAGCGAAGCCCAGGACCTTGACAAGTGTCGCTTCAGCCTTAGGGCCCTGCAGGGCGATCTGGCCCCAGTTGCGGGAATCATCATCGATCTTCACGTCGAATCCAGCGGAATTGTCCTTCAGCCACTGGAAATCCTTCTCGATGTTGGCAGCATTGACCACGAGCAGATAGTGGTCGCTTGTGAATTCCTTATAGACGAGAAGGTCATCGACGGTACCTCCGTCAGGATAGAGCATCATGCCGTAGAGGACCTGGCCCGGAACCATCGGACGGACATCGTTCGTAAACACATGGTTTACAAACCTTTCCGCGTCCGGTCCGCTTACGAATATCTCACCCATGTGCGAGACATCGAACATTCCGACATTGTTGCGCACTGCCAGATGCTCTTCCGTAATGGAAGTGTACTGGATAGGCATATCGAATCCTGCGAAAGGACTCATCTTGGCTCCGAGGGCCACGTGGCTGTCATGAAGACAGGTTAAATTAAGTTGTTCCATTAATCTGTGGTTTGTATTGAATTAATCTTTCAGTATCACATCCCTGATCCTCCAGTCACCGTAAGGGTCCATGGAAGACTCCGCCTTATCCTGGGCCTTCGTCTCGAGGTTGAAGAAAAGGTCCATACCAAGCTTGCTCTCGAGTTCATCGACAGTCATCGCATAGTCCATCAGGTTCCTTTCGCACGCCTTGTTCGGGAATATGAAGCCGATCGATGCGTATGAGCCGTCCTTGCGCTTGGCAAGAAGGGCCTTGAAGAAAGAATCCGGAACCATCACGTGGTTGCTGCCTATATGCTTCGGATATGTGTTCTCGAATATCGGACCGCACACTATCCATATGGTCTTATGGTATTTCACTTCGTAGCGGACCTGCTTCTCCAGGTCATTCCAAGCCCCTGAATTCAGGTTATGGTTCTGAGGGCATACATTGCTCAGGTAGAAACACTCCTTCATCGTCTGGGAGCTCCATCTCATGTCGGCAGCCGGGGCCATATGCCCTCTGTCATATCCGGAACCTACATAATCCCGGTCATATGCCTGCCTCCCCTTGATCAGAGGATCCGGTTCGAACCTGTCCTCACGGCTCCGGAAGCCGGTATTGATCTCCGACTCCCTGAGTTCGTAAGCCACCCAGTTGGGAACGCGGAACTCGTCGTTGTAGGAAAGGGTGTAACCCATATGTTCGATAATGTTGCTCTCGTTGTCCTCCAGGCGGTAAGGGACTTCAAGCAGGGACATCACATCCTTCCCCGCGGCCTCCATCAAGGTATCGATGACCTGGTTGTCCGGAGACTCCTGTTCCCTGCCGCTCCACGTGAAATGCCAGGCTGTCCCTATGACGGCCAGGACCGCCAGGGTGATTAGCAACGATCTTTTCTGTTTATCCATGTTTACAGAGCTAAGCGCAATCCGAATGTACCCTTGACGTTCTTCGCCGGCATGAACGACCTGTTGCTGACACGGCAGGCTTCCCATTTGCTGGAATTGCTCCCGCCCCTGAGTACACGGTTACCACCGGAATCGGCACCCGTCGGGTTCACCCTGGATTCTTCCGAATATGTCTCCGGACGGTCGTACACCCACTCCCACATATTTCCGCTCATATCCTTGAGTCCCAGTTCGTTGGCCTTGAGGTAACCGACTCGCTGAGGCTTCATGCGTGCATTGTCCAGGAACCACATGCAGGACCAAGGATCGTCGCTGCCGCTGAACGCATGGTTACGGCTTCCGGCACCACCTCTTGCCGCATATTCCCATTCAGCCTCGGTAGGAAGGCGGAACTTCCTGCCTGTAAGAGTGTTGAGCTTGCGTATGAAGGACTGGCAATTGTACCAGGATACATTCCCCACAGGAAGGTCGGGTTCATTGATGTCGTTCAGGTACGGCACCGAACCCATGACGGCGTTCCAGAGACCGACGGTAACCTCCGTCTCCCCTATTTCGAAATCATCGACGGTGACCTTGTGGGCAGGGCTTTCGTTCTCCGGCAGGGCGAAAGACCATCTCGGCGCAGATTCAGGAGAGAATCCCATCTGGAAACTGCCGCCCTTCACCTTGACCATCCGGAAAGTAACATCGCCTATGGTGAATACCTCCGGTGACGGAACTGATGCATCAACCGTCTCACGATCCAGGGAATTCCCATCCAGCACGGCCAGCATAGTCCCGGTGAGTTTGTCGTCAGTCAGCCTCACAAGCCTGAAACCGACCCCGGCCTTTTTGGTATGGCGTTCGATGCCAATCCTCTCAGAAGGATTGCGAACGACTTTCACATCACCCTCGGAAGGACCGCAGGGATTGACCATCAATGTCATAGGGTCGAAGTAATCATCCTTTGTCGCTCCGGCAGGAACCGCATCGAAGGTATCGCCGCACCATTCCGAGACCGCCACGAAACCCAGTTTACCGACCTGGTTGCAGGCATATTCCCACTGAGCCTCAGTCGGAAGGGAGCAATCCTGGCCCGTAAGCTTCACATACTTCTTGATGAACTTGCGCACATCGTTCCATGAAACCATGTCCACAGGAGCATCTGGATTCTTGACGGAACTCGGATTGCTCCCCATGACCTTGGTCCACAGCGCCTGGGAAACCGGCTTTGCGCTGATTGCAAAGCCATCCAGGGCGACCTCCTGTGCCACCGCACCCTTGACGAAGGTCCGGTTGTCAGGAGAAAGTCCCATCGTAAAGTTGCCCGAAGGCAATTCAATCATTTCGACTTCAATGCCGGCACCTTTCTGCCCATCCCCGCTGGACTTGCACGAATATGCTCCCAGACAGGTCGCAGCAATGGCGAGTACAATTGCGATACGGTTCATCAAGACATGGTTTTTATAGCTTACAAATATATGAAAAAGTTCCATATCTTTCCGATACGGAGACAACAAAAAGAGGGCGGTCCGGAAAGCGGACCGCCCTTTACAGTTTCAATGACCCGGATTAGTAGGTAACCACAGGAGGAAGCTCCTTGGCCTGGTCGATCATGTTCTGAAGCATCTTGACGCTAGGGACGACCTTTGTGAGGTGCTTCTCCTCATTGACTTCCTTCATCTTGGCCTCGAGATTCTCAGCATTCCTGTGCTGGAATTCCTTGACAGTGTCAACACCTGAAGCCTCGAGAAGCTCTGAGAACTGAGGGCCTACTCCCTTGATACGGAAGAGGTCTGCATGGTTAACCCAAGTGAGGATGAGCTTACCGGTGATTTCAGTCTTTTCCTCAAGCTCCTTGCGGCCCTTTGCGGTCTTGCCTGCCTCGAGAAGCTGGTCTACGGTTTCGATGCCTGCAGCTATAAGCTTTTCAGCATAAACAGGTCCGATGCCCTGGATGTCGATAATCTTGTAAGTCATTTTTCGATGATTTTTATTTGTGTTAAAAAAGTGTCTGCACAAAAGCCTTTGCCCAAATATATGCAAAATCTTGTTTTTATACAAAAAAACCGAAAAATCGTTCTGGCTCAGAACGATTTGAGGAAATCGATGTCTTTCTTGAGCATCAGTTTAGGCTCCATCAGGAAGACCTTCTGGAACAGACGGATCTGGTTAAGTTTGGATAGATACACCTTATCCTCGTGCTTGCCTTTGCGCCACCACTTGTAGAAGCCCACAGGGTCGTTTTCGAAAGGTATCTTTGCGATTATGTCAGATGCGAATCCCGGGAAATCGATGGTCGCGTTAAGCCCCATATACTGCTTGTAGTATACCTGGTCGGCACGACGTAACTTGCTCATCAACGGATTGTAAACCTCGATCTGGTCGACACGCAGGACCTTCTCCCGGACTATCATCTTGTGGATGCGGACAGGGTCCTCGTTCAGCCATGCCCCTACCCTCAGAGTCTTAGGGCCCTCGGGTGTGTCGAGGGTCAGGTCATCCGTAGAATAGTAAATCTTCTCGGAGTCCAACGGGAAAGACTGAGGGATTTCTGACATTGTCAATACTGCTTTACAAATCACAAAGATATAAAAAAAATCGTTTAAACCCTATTACAGGGCCTTAAAATATATTTTGTGACAATTTGTCAGTCGGTTCGGATTGGAACATAATTTGACTCATACACCTAAAAATGACAAAACGAAAACACGATATGGAAACCAACAAAGGACAGATCGGTGTAACCACCGAAAACATTTTTCCGGTAATCAAGCAATTCCTCTATTCGGACCACGAAATATTCCTGAGGGAACTCGTCGCAAACGCAGTGGATGCCACCCAGAAGCTCAAGGCACTGGCCTCCAACGGTGAATTCAAGGGCGAACTGGGTGACTTGAAAGTCACCGTCGAGCTTGATGAGAAAGCCAAGGTCCTCAGGATCATCGACAACGGCATCGGAATGACTGCTGAAGAAGTGGACAAATACATCAACCAGATTGCCTTCTCCTCAGCAGGGGAATTCCTCCAGAAATACAAGGACCAGAATATTATAGGTCATTTCGGACTCGGTTTCTATTCCGCCTTCATGGTGGCCCGGAAAGTCACGATCGAATCGCTGTCGTGGCAGGAAGGTGCCGAACCGGTTCTTTGGAGCTGCGAAGGGAATCCGGAATTCGAAATGGGGCCGTGCACCAAGGAAGACCGCGGTACGGTCATAACCCTGTTCCTGGATGACGATTCCGCAAAGGACTATGGTTCGAAGGGCAAGATAAGCCAGCTTCTTGGCAAATACTGCAAGTTCATGCCGGTCCCTGTCATATTCGGCAAGGAGCAGGAGTGGAAGGACGGAAAATACGTAGACACGGATAAGGACCATGTAATCAACGGCATCGAGCCTCTGTGGACTCGCAAACCATCCGAGCTGAAGGAAGAGGACTACAAGAAGTTCTACAAGGACCTGTATCCGATGAAGGAAGAACCTCTGTTCTACATCCACCTCAACGTGGACTATCCGTTCAACCTGACCGGCATACTCTATTTCCCGAAGATCAAGGAAAGGATGGCCATAGAGAAAAACAATATCCAACTCTATTGCAACCAGATGTTCGTCACCGACCACGTGGACAACATCGTGCCTGATTTCCTCACCCTCCTCCACGGTGTGATCGACTCGCCGGACATTCCTCTGAATGTCTCGAGGAGTTATCTCCAGGCGGACGAGAATGTCAAGAAGATCTCCACTTACATCACCAGGAAGGTTGCCGACAGGCTCGAGGAGATATTCAAGAACGAGCGCGAAGCGTGGGAAAGCAAATGGGACAACCTCAAGCTATTCATCGAATACGGTATGCTTTCAGATGAGAAGTTCTGCGAGAGGGCACTCAAGTTCGCCCTGTTCAAGAACACCGACGGGAAGTTCTTCTCCCAGGAGGACTACCGGAAGGCCATCGCCGACACCCAGACCGACAAGGACGGCAAGGTGGTGTATCTGTATGCAACCGACACCGATGCCCAGTATTCGTTCATCGAAGCTGCCAAGAACAAGGGTTACGATGTGCTCCTCATGGACTGCGAACTCGACTCGCACTACGTCAACCTCCTGGAGCAGAAGATCCAGGACAGCAGGTTCGCCAGGGTGGATTCCGACTCTGTCGACAATCTCATCTTAAAGGAAGAGAAGGTGAAACCGGAGATGTCCGACAGTGACAAGGAAGACCTTTCCAAGTTGTTCAAAGCCGTACTTCCAAAGGAGAATGACTATCAGGTGGAAGCCGACAACCTGGGCGAAAACGCCGCTCCTATACTGATCACCAGGAACGAGTTCATGAGACGTTACCGTGAAATGAGCTCATTCGGCGGCGGGATGAATTTCTACGGAGAGATGCCGGAGGCTTTCGACATCAAGGTCAATCTGGAGAACCCGGTGATGGCCAAGATCGTCTCAGGCCTCAAGGAGAACAAGGAAAAGATCGAGGAATATGCCGAAGGAAGCGAACTGCTCAAGCAGGTCACTGACCTGGCTCTGCTGGCCAACGGAATGCTGAAGGGGAAAGCCCTGGCGGACTTCATCGCCCGCAGCGAGAAAGTCGTTTCCGACGCTTATCTCAAGTAACGGTATTACGGCTTGTCCTGACAGAGACTGGTTCCGAAGAGCCTGACCACTCCATTACGAGCCAGTCCACCTGTTCCCCGCTTTCATAGAACACAACGGTGACTTTGCCTGTCAGCAAGACAGGCGAGTCCGTTATTGTAGTTGTATAATATTGCTCATAACGAGGAATATACGTTGCCTCCAGCCCTTCGGATGAGAATACAGCCTTGTGCTCACCCTCTGTCTCCGTCGAATCATATCCAAGGGTCCAGACCCCGTGTTCCTTATCCTTGAGAACGGCAACGAGAGCGTTCTCAACCGCTTTGCTGTAAACCATTGAGCATATCCAGGAAGAAGGACCGCTGCAGATGAACGACATGTCGGCGTATGTATCCCTGACCTTCCACTCCGCAGTCTCCTCCCCCAGTCTCATTTTCCCGGTCTCATAGGATGCATAATCCGCCAGCTTGATGACTCCGTCACCATTGACGAATACATTCCCTCTGATGTCGTTCCAAATGGATGCCCGCTTCTCCTGTTCCGAGAGGTTGGTATATTCGTCCAGCCTGCAAGCCATCGCCAGATAGCGGACGGTCTCCTGGACTTCGCGGTAAACCTTGAACCTGGCATAATACTCCATCTCGCCTATCCTGTCAGACGGTTCTTCCTGGGATGTTACGGTCAAGCAGCCAGATATGGACAATACCGAAAGAATATAGAATAATACTTTTTTCATAATATTCAGAATCTGTAACCGAAACCAATCCTTCCTCCCACATACTGGGATCCGAAGCCTGTCTCCACGAGACCGAACCATTTCCTGCCGAACGTGATGCCAAGCGGCACGAGCTGGATTTCTCCCTGTACAGGCTCATAATAGGAATCCTCGCCAGTGTGATAGTTGACATACAATCCGAACCCCATCCCGAACGAAGAATACATCCGGAAACCGGGCTTGATAATGTAATCGTACCGCCACCTCGGGATGATGGCGATATTGTAGCCGTTCACCGACTCCGTCCTGAAGTTGACTTGATAGTCGTCGCCGGAATGAAAGGCCTGGATGCTCCTGGCTCCGAACACTTGGTTGAACGATGTCATCAGGGAGATCGTCCACTTCCGGCTTGTCCTGTACCCGAACTCGGCGCTGAACGCGCCGGTCATCCTGACCTCGGACGTATATGGCCTGTATATCGATCCCAGGGAACCGGCACCTATCCTCCAGGCACTCCCTTCATTGAACTTTTCCGCCTGGATCAAAGGTACCAACCCATATCCCCAGTTCACCTCGAACCTGGACCAGGCATCTGTTTCCTGGCCAGAAGCGGAAATACAGGACAGCACAAGGGCCAACGACAAAAGTATCCTTTTCATGACTATTTCACCAGATTGAACGAAGGGTTGGAGTATCCTGAATAAACTGCTTCGCAAGATTCGTAAACGTTGCTCCCACGCCCTACGGAATGGAAGAACCTGCCTGATATCCACCAGCGCTCTTCTTCGTCCACGTATTTCAATACCAGCTTGAACTCGCCTTCGGTCTTGAAGGAGCAGTCATAGCCGTCCGGAGTCTTCCTCTCCCCGAAAGTCGACACGAGGAATGTCTCATCTCCGTCGAACTGGAAGGCAGTGACGTTCTCATCCGAAGCGACGGCACTCCACAGATCATCCGACACACATTCGAAGGACCAGCCATCGAGGCCCGGTGCATGCAGGAAAGAAGAGCTGTAGTACCCGTAATATCCGTATCCGTCCTTGAATTCCACCTTCCAGATGACACCTGGCTCGTGGAGGGATCCGCCTCCGGTATCAAGGGTGCCCAGGTTCTCGATGAGCCAAGTATCGCCGTCTCCTTTATAAAGGGTCTGCCTGACCCTGTCGTACAGGCTGGAATCCTTCTCTTCTTCCGGAGCCTGAATGAACCTGTCCGCGAGCAGGAGGTAATCCAGCATGACTGCCGGAGAAAGCAGATAAGCACTCACAAGTCCGACGGATTCATCCTTCATCCTGGAATCCCTATGGTTCGCACCCTCTCCTATGATGTCGCAGGACACTGCGACGAAAAGGACGCTCACAATTATTATCAACTTCCTCATATCCAGATATTTCTAGAATTTGTAACCTATACCGGCACGTCCTCCGAAGATGTAGGTACCCTCCATGATCTCAGCGAATCCGAATACTTTCCCACCGAAAGAAATGCCTACCGGAGTGAACTGGAGGATAGGGACCACGCTCCAATCGCCGGGATTGTATTCCCTTTTGCAATTGTTGTAAAAGCCCACTCCCAACCCTGCGCTTACGGAGAGATAAACCTTCACCTTGCTGTAAGGATTCCATATCCTCCGGTATTCGGGATAGAAGGCGATGCCGTATGATTTCTGCCATCCTTTGACCTCGTCGGTCATTCCGTCGTACAACTTTCCGAAAACCTGGTCCCAGCCGACATTCAGTCCAAGGGACCTTTTTGCATTGAAATTCCAACTGTACTGCAAGGTCAGGACTCCGATTGAGATGCCTTTGCCGCGATAGTCCCGGAAACGGTCCAGGGAATAATAATATCCAGGATCGTATTCACGGTAATACAAGCCGCCGGCAAAGGCAAGGCCGAGCGGCGCCCCGCCGTAGCCCAGCCTCAGTTCGTGACCTTTCCCCGGCGTCTGGGCTGAAGAGACGATACAACAAAGAAACAAGGCAGCGGTCATTGCGAACCTGACCGCCACCTTGTAAACCACACTTGAATAACGTATCATCGAAAAAAGCTTTACGTCAATCTAAATGCAAAGATACCGTAATCTTGCATCAGAGGACAAAAACTCTTCGACTATTTGTACAGGAACCTCTTGATGGACATCTTAGGGGTCTTCTCGAACGGCATCTCCTGAACCTCGACCTTTGAAATCTGGCTGTAGTTTGCGAGTTTCTTGTTCGAGTTGACACGGACCCTTTCAGGAAGGTCGGCTATGGTCTCGGCGTCGAGACCGGCCTTCTTCATCGCATCCTGGTCGAAATACACGAGGGCTACGATGTGGGATGCCCTGTCCACGACCACGGACTCGGCCACGAAAGGCTGGTCGTTGATGATGGCCTCGACCTCCTCAGGATAGATGTTCTGTCCATTGGCGGTCAGGATCATCGACTTGCTGCGGCCCTTGATGAAGATATTCCCGTCCTTGTCCATGATTCCAAGGTCACCGGTCTTCAGGAAACCATCCTCGGTGAACGCATTGGCGGAAGCCTCAGGATTCTTGTAATAGCCGATGCAGATGTTCTCACCCTTGGCCTGGATCTCTCCGGCGATATGCTCCGGGTCCTCGGAGTCTATGCGGACGGTACAGCAGTCCACCGGCCTTCCGCACGAACCTGCCACGTAGGTGGCGCAGCTTGCATAGGCCAGCAGAGGGGTAGCTTCGGTCATTCCATAGCCCACGGTGTAAGGGAACTTGATCTTCTTGAACCATTTCTCCACTTCAGGGCTCACCGGAGCGCCGCCAAGGATGAATTCCGAAGCCTCACCTCCGAAAGCATTGATAAGTTCGTCGTGTATTTTCTTGAATATGATCTTATTGATTCCAGGGATCGCGCAGAGGACCTTCATCGAAGGCTTGTCGAGGACCGGCTTCACCTTGGACTTGAAAATCTTTTCCATGACCAGAGGCACGGTGATCAGCTGATAAGGCCTGACCTCCTGGAATGCCTTCATCAAGGTACTCGGGGTCGGAGCCTTGCCGAGCCAGTAAATCGAAGTTCCGAAGCAGAGCGGATAGATGAACTCGGTTACGAGGCCGTACATGTGTGCCATCGGAAGCATCGAAATCATCCTGTTGCTGTCGGACGTAGGCCGGTTTCTCTGGCTGAAGTCGATCGTGGCAGTGAAGTTCCTGTAGGTCAGCATCACACCCTTAGGATTGCCGGTGGATCCGGAAGTATAGTTGATCGCAGCGAGAGAATCGAGGTTGTCGGTAGGATAATCGACATCGTCAGGACCGAAACCGTTCGGATATTCAACGGCGAAGAGCTGGTCTATCCCGTTCCAGACCTTCTCGATCTCCGGGTCAGCGGCATAGAGGATCTTCAGGTTATCCACGTCCATGGCGAACTTTACCTGGGGAGCCTTTGTGATGTCCAGCTTCGAGAACTTGTCGGCATTGGTCAGGAGACCGACGCTGTCAGAATGGTCCAGCAGGAATTCCACGTTCTCAGGAGTGAAATCCGCGAGGATAGGTACGACTACGGTCTCATAGGTGTTGATGGCGAGGTATGACATTCCCCATCTGGCGCTGTTGCGGGCCCAGAGAGCAAGATGCTGCCCTTTCTGCAACCCGACCTTGCCGAAGAAAATGTGGAATTTACGGATAAGGGTCGCCATCTGGGAATATGTGAATGATTCTCCGCCGATAGTGTTCAAAGCGGATTTGTCCCAGTACTTGCGAGTAGCTTGTTGAAGTAAGGATAAGTAATGTTCCATCGTAGAATTGTTCTGTATTCAGTGTCCACAAATTTAGCTTGGCTGGAAATATCTTTCAAGCGAATTATTAATATATTTGTAAAATCAACGAGTATTTAGTGAAAACGCCCTATTTGTGGTGAAATAATTACCGTACCATGAAAAAGAAACCGATTGTAGCACTCATCTATGACTTCGACGGAACCCTTTCTCCGGGCAACATGCAGGAGTTCGGATTCATCCAGGCAGTTGGCAAGACTCCGGAGGAATTCTGGAAGATGAGCGATGGCCTTGCCGCCGGTCAGGATGCCAGCAACGTCCTGTCCTACATGAAGATGATGTTCGATGAGGCCAAGAAGAACAACATCACCCTCCGGCGCTCCGACTTCCGCAAATTCGGCAAGCACATCGAACTGTTCGAGGGAGTGAAGGAATGGTTCGGCCTTATAAACGAATACGGTGAAGCGCACGGGGTCAAGATAGAGCATTATATCAATTCCTCCGGCTTGAAGGAAATCATCGAAGGCTCACCTCTCGCGAAGGAATTCAAGCATATATTCGCTTGTTCGTACATATACAACGACGAGGGTGAGGCGGTCTGGCCGGGAATCGCGGTGGACTACACCGCGAAGACACAGTTCATATTCAAGATCAACAAAGGAATATTCTCTGCCCATGACAACAAGATGGTGAACGCCAGCATCGCCGAGGACAAGAAAAGGATTCCTTATCCGAGGATGATCTATTTCGGGGACGGAGAGACCGATATTCCTTGCATGAAGATCGTTTCGATGTTCGGGGGGCATACGATCGCAGTTTACAACCCTGACAAACCCAAGAAGAAAGCCTTCGCCGAGAAACTTAAGCGCCAGGGACGTGCGAGTTTCATCGCCCCTGCCGACTACCGTAAGGAAAGCCGCACATTCAAGGTCGTCTGCGCCATAATCGACAAGATCAAGGCCGACTACGAACTCAGCCGCCTGGCGTAAAGTCTTTGATCATCAACGAATGAAATTCCGTCTCGAGTCGCAATACAAGCCTTCCGGGGACCAGCCTGAAGCCATCGACGGGCTTTGCAGGGCCCTGGAACAGGGGGTCGGGGATGTCACCCTGCTCGGAGTCACGGGCTCCGGGAAGACATTCACGATGGCCAACGTAATAGAAAGGCTCCAGCGTCCGGCACTGATACTCAGCCACAACAAGACCCTGGCTGCGCAGTTGTACGGCGAATTCAAGAGTTTCTTCCCGTCCAACGCAGTGGAATATTTCGTATCTTATTACGACTACTACCAGCCGGAAGCCTATCTGCCAGTCACGGACACGTACATCGAAAAGGACCTTTCCATAAATGACCAGATCGACAAGCTCAGGCTGAGTGCAGCTTCCGCCCTGATGTCCGGAAGGCGCGACGTGATAGTCGTTTCAAGTGTCTCCTGCCTGTACGGAATCGGCAATCCGGATGATTTCCATGCCCAGTCTGTTACGGTCAAAAGAGGAGAGAAACGCTCCCTTACCCGCCTGCTCTATCACCTGGTGGACGCAAACTACAGCCGGACCGAAGTGGATTTCAGACGAGGCACGTTCAGGGTCCGCGGAGACACGGTGGATGTATTCCTGGGAGGTTCAGACGAAGCAGTCAGGATCGAATTCTTCGGAGACGAGATCGAGGCCCTCTCCCTCATCGACCCGGTCACCGGGGCACATATCGAAGACCTGGACGAAGTGCCCATCTTCCCGGCAACGAATTTCGTAACCACCCGCGAACGGAGCATCAAGGCGGTCAGCCAGATTCAAGATGATCTCAAGAAACAGCTGGACTATTTCAACGAGATAGGCAAGGGGCTGGAAGCCAAGCGTTTGCAGCAACGGGTGGAGAACGACTTGGAGATGATCAAGGAGATGGGCTACTGCCCGGGCATCGAAAACTACTCACGCTATCTGGACGGCAGGAAACCTGGACAGAGACCTTTCTGCCTGATCGACTATTTCCCGAACGATTTCGTCACCTTCATCGATGAAAGCCATGTCACGATCCCCCAGATAAGGGCAATGTACGGAGGTGACCATTCCAGGAAGTCCGTGCTCGTGGAATATGGCTTCAGGCTGCCTGCCGCCGCCGACAACAGGCCTCTCACCTTCGATGAATTCAACGATATTACAGGGCAGAAGGTTTATGTCAGTGCAACTCCTGCGGATTACGAGCTGGAGCGCTCGGAAGGACTTGTCGTGGAACTTGTCGTAAGGCCGACCGGACTGCTGGACCCTCCTGTCGAAGTGCGTCCGACAGAGAACCAGGTCGATGACCTCGTTGAAGAGATTCGGAAAAGGTCAGAGAATGACGAGCGGGTCCTCGTTACGACCTTGACAAAAAGGATGGCCGAGGAGCTGAACGACTATCTGGACAAGATCGGAATCAGGGTGCGGTACATCCATTCAGACGTAGATACCGCCGAAAGGGTGGAAATAATCGAAGACTTCAAGAACGGACTGTTCGACGTGCTCGTAGGAGTCAACCTCCTGAGGGAAGGCCTGGACATACCGACCGTCTCGCTGGTAGCCATCCTGGATGCCGACAAGGAAGGCTTCCTGCGCTCTGGAAGGGCTCTGACCCAGACCGCTGGAAGGGCGGCCAGGAATCTCAACGGACTTGTCATCATGTACGCCGACACAATCACCGATTCGATGGAGGAAACCATCCGCGAGACCAACAGGCGCAGGACCAAGCAGATGGAATACAACAAGATCAACAACATCACGCCAAGGCAGGTCGAGGTCAAGCAGAACGTTCTGGTGTCGGAACTGTACGGCAGCCCGGCCGGGAAGCCAGTCAACCCACGCATCAAGAACGGTCCGAGCGGAAGGGTCAGCGCAGCGGATTCCGTATCCCGGCCTACTTACATCCCGGATCCGAGCGAACTTGGGAAGGGAACCGTTTCGGTCGGTCTCGGCCACGATTCCAAGCGTGAAGGGAATACCGCTTTCGCGGACGGCTACGTACAGGCCGACCTGGCCGCAGTGCTCCAGGACCCGGTCATCCGTTCCATGACCAGGGAACAGATAGAAAAGACCATCGCCGAAGACAGGAGGAGGATGGAGCATTCCGCTGCCGACCTGGATTTCAGCCAGGCCGCCAAGTACAGGGACGAGATGTGGGCCCTGCAGGAATATCTCAAAGTCTGGAAGGACTAGACCCTGGATACCTTGATCACAGGCTTGAGGACCTTAATCTGGGAAATCACCTTGTCAAGTTCCATATTTGACGGCACGGACAGCCTGAGCGTAATCTCATAAGTGCCGTTGCGGTGGTTCTCTATGACGTTGAACGTCCGCATCGAAGCCTTGAACATCCCGATGATCTCGGTTATCTTTCCGATTACGGACGAATCCACCGCAGATACGATCTTCAACGTACTCTGGAAGGAACCAGCAGACGGACTCTCCGCCCACTTGACCCTCTGGATACGATATGGATATGCACTTATCAGGCGCGACGCGTTCGGACATGAAATCCGATGTATCTTGATACCTTCCGAACGTGTAACGAAGCCGAACACATCGTCACCGAACACGGGATGGCAGCATTTCGCCATCTTGTAGTCCAAGCCCTTCAGGTCCCGAGCGTTGAGCACCAATATGTCATCCGAAGAATGCTTTCCTTCCCATCCGGCCGCAGATGCTGCCCTCATTGCATCTATTTCCCTGGCAGCCTCGACACTTGCGGCAGCGATCTTGTCATGCTCCTGGATGAAGCTCTTTACGTCGTTAACATCCACGATGCCGTCGGCTATCGCGGCATAGAAGGAATACTGGGTCGTGTATTTCAGTTTCTTCAGGAACTCCGCCATCATCTCGTCCGGGAATTCCAGTTTCCAGTTCTTCAGACGCCTTGAGAGCATCTCCTTGCCCTGGGAAGCTTTCTTGTATTCCTCGGCATCCAGTTCCCTCTTGATGCGGCTGCGAGCCTTCGAAGTCACGACACAGCCCAGCCAGTCCGGAGAAGGCTTCTGGTTCTTGGACGACATTATGTCGACGGTATCGCCGGTCTTCAGTTTCTCCCTGATCGATACGGCCTTGCCGTTGACCTTTCCGCCTATGCACTTGACTCCCAGCCCGGAATGGATGTTGAACGCAAAATCCAGCACCGTGGCGCCCTCCGGAAGGATCCGGAGTTCCCCGGTAGGTGTGAATACGAATATATCTTTGTCCGGTGGTTGCGGAAGTTCCTCGGGATCAGCCTCCTGAGGATGCTCCAGGGCAGTCCGGACAGAGGAGAGCCACCTGTCGAGCAATTCTTCGTGCTTGATTCCTTTGTAGGACCAGTGGGAGGCCCTGCCGTTCTCGGCCTCGTCATCCATCCTGGCCGTCCTGATCTGGACTTCGATGTATGCTCCCCTCTTGTTCTTGACCGTGATATGCAAGGACTCATATCCATTGGACTTCGGAGTAGTGATCCAATCGCGCAAACGGGCGGTGTCCTGCTCATATTCCTCGGTCACGTAGGAGAAGACCTTCCAGCACTGGTCCTTCTCGACCTTCGGATCCGGCTCGCAATCTATGATGAAGCGGATGGCAAAAACATCATATACCCCTTCGAACGGCACCTTCTGCTTCTGCATCTTGCACCATATCGAATATGCAGCCTTAGTCCTGACCTTGAGCTTGTATTTGATCCCGGCATCGGAAAGTTTCTGCTTGAGAGGCTGGATGAACTGGATCATCAGCCGTTCCCTGTCGCGCTCGGTGGCCTTCAGCTTGTTGGTGATGGACCTGTATGCCTCGGGTTCGGCATATCGGAAGTAGATATCCTCCATCTCTCTCTTGATGTTGTACAGGCCGAGCTGGTGGGCCAGCGGGATATACAGCATCAAGGTCTCCAGGATCTTGTTCTCCCGTTTGGATTTCGGGCAGGATTCAAGATTGCGCATCACCTCCAGGCGGTCCGCAATCTTCAGCACCGTCACTCTCGGGTCCTTGGAATACTTGACTATGAGCTTCTTGTAATTCTCGGCCTCAAGCCGGGTGTCCTTCGGCTTGATGGTGGAGATCTTGTCGAGTCCGTCCACCATCGTAATGACATCCGCAGGGAAACCTTCCCTGGCCTTTTCGATATCCAACCACTCCGCGAGCCTTTCCGCTTCGTGGAGGAATACGGCGGCTACGCACTCGGCCGGAAGGCCGATCTCGTCAGCTGCAATCAGTGCCACATTGAGGGGATGCCCTATGAAAGGACGCCCGTCCCAGCGGGAAAGCCCCTCCAACGCCTCTGCAGCGATGCCGTACGCCCGCTCAACGAGCGAGAGTCCTGCATCGTCGAATTGCGGGAACAATCTCCGGATCTTGTCGTCCATCTTTACGAGAATTAAAGCAATAAGATACTACTAACACGTAAAGATAAACAATTTCCGTGAAATAATGCGATTCAGGCGGAACTACCGTTTCCTCCTGGCATCCAGGGCGCGCTGGAATTCGCGCGCATTGCGGTTATGCTCGGACAGTGTCGTTGCGAAACGGTGGGTTCCGTCCATCTCCGGGCTGGCGCAGAAGAAGAGATATCCGTGCTTGTCCGGATTAAGGACAGCATCGAGACTTGCCTTGTCCGGAACGCATATCGGCCCCGGAGGCAAGCCAGGATACTTGTAGGTATTATATGGCGAATTCACTTCCAAGTGCTTGAGCAGGATACGGTCCAGGGAATAGTCGAAGCAATATGCCACTGTAGGATCGGCTTGAAGCTTCATCCCCTTCTCAAGGCGGTTGAGGTAGACTCCTGCGATGGAAGGATATTCTGGCTCATGGTTGGACTCTCCCTTAACTATGGAAGCCACGACCGAAACCTCTTTCGGGGTCAGTCCAAGGTCTTCCGCTTTCTTCAGGTTGGCCTTGGTCCAGAACGCATCGTTCGCAGCCTTCTGCTTAGCCAGCACTACGCCTATGGAATCGGTCCAGTAAACCTCGTAGGTGTCAGGCATGAACAGCGAGAACACGTCCTGCGGAGTGGCCCCGTACCGGGCCAGGAGTTCCTTGTCGTCCAGGGCTTTGCGGACAGTAGCCGAATCCATCATCATCTGGTTGGCTATCTTGCGGGCAAGAGGTCCCTTGAGCCGCATCGTACCCGACAGGACCAGGTTGACAGGAGTCTGCCAGCCCTTCTTTATCATCCTTGCGGCATACACGCTCGGCTTGTTCTTCTCGACGACATAATGTCCGGGTCTGATTGAAGAGTCGTCAAGATACTTACGCAGCGTCCTGTCAAGGCTCCGGCGGCGGGCAAGCACGCTGTCCGGAATCTGGGACAGGATATCGTTGACCGACATTCCGGGAGTCACATAGAGTTCGACGTTCCGGTTGAAATTAGGTCTCTTGTTGTCATTGAACCATTTGCCTCCAAGGGCACCGGCGGCTACCACGGCTGTCAGCGCGAGCGCCAGGACTATCCATTTCCAAGTATTCATCGGTCAGTTCCACTATCTCCTTGAACGAAGCATGATCGTATCGCCCTCGGTAAGGTTGTACCCCTCCGGGATGCCGTTCATCTTGCAGATGCTGGACATCTTCACGCCGAACCTCTGGCAGATATCCCGCAGAGTCTGGCTATCGTCGTCGACGATGAACATGTCGAGCCCCTTCTCGGATTGGTTTTTCTTCTTCTGTATATATACTATCGTACCCGGGAGAAGCTCCTCCTCCTCGCTCAAGTCATTATATTTCAGGATATTCTTCAAATAGAGGCCATACTGTGCCGCGATGCTTGAATATGTCTCCCCTTCCACGGACAGCACGTAAAGGACGCCGTTGCGGGAATACACCTCCCTGCTCAGGGAGAAATGGAACTCCTCGAACTCACTCTTGTCCACTTTCTTAGGTGCCTCGATCGCCAGCGGGGACTCCGGAATGCCTCCTGTCACTTCCGCTTTCCCCTTCTTGTCCTTCCGAGTCTTCCTGGATGCTTTCTTTTCGTGCGAAGGCTTATGGGCATGAGACTCGGTGGTGACGGTTCCGGAAGGCATCTCCGCAACGGCAGGCAGCTGGTCCTCTTCCACCGTGTCATATTCGTAAAGCTTATAGTCCTCTATGTAGCGGATGAGTTTCTCCGGGTAGCTCGGATCCGTCGCGTATCCGGCTTTCTTGAGCCCGTAAGCCCACGCCTTGTAGTCGGTCGTGCTGAACTCGAACAGGAACTTGTACCGGTCGCGGTAGCGCAGGAAATCGGAATGGTCGCGGAAAGACTCGGCCGCGGAATCATATACCCTGAAGCACTCGCCTTTCTCGTCATCGTCGTAGGCCATGGTCTTCCCCTCCCAGCCCTTGTGGCATTTGATGCCGAAATGGTTGTTCCCTTCGGTAGCAAGCGGAGAGTTCCCGTAACGGGACTCCAGGATACCCTGGGCGAGGGTTATGCTGGCTGGCACACCGCTTCGGTACATCTCCCGCACGGCTGTCGGTGCCCAGTCGCGTACATATCGTTCAATATCAATATTCTGCGCGTAAGATAACGCCGCGCAGAAGAGAAATGCCATTATGGTTGTCGCCTTTTTCATCCTCTGAAATCATTAAGAAATGTAAATTTATAAAAAATAATGGCACAATTTTAATTAATTCATTGAAAATTGTCGTTTTAACTATTGTATTGATAATTATTATTACTATTTTTGCGCCCTACGTTTTTGCTAACACTTCAACTGAACGAACTATTCAATTGAAGAAACTATTTATTCCGGTAAAATGAAGAAACACCTGTACGAACCTCCGGTAACGCAGGAGGTAGCTCTTATTTCTGCGCAGCAGCCAATCTGCGCATCTGATGTCCGTACTAACGGGCAGGAAGTTCACGACCAAGAAATCGGAGATCAATTCGATGATTGGGACTAATTCTATGGAGGACAAGAAAATGAAGAAGATTACATTCGCAATCCTTGCAATCGCATTCATCGCGGCATTCAATTCCTGCAAAGAAGAAGAAGAAATCCAGACCCCGGACGAGGACAACTGGGAGTACTTCATGAAGCAGTACGACGAAAACACACCTCACACCCCAGGCACATTCGTAATGTTCGGAGCTAACACCTACTTCAAGAACGGTGATGAAGAGACCAGGACTCAGTATTCAGGACAATTTTATTACGATGACATTGAAGATAATTCAAAAAAGTATGAACGCATCGACTGGGTCAATGGTGACGAACTGCAGATCTACTACAACCAGTCATCATCCGAAGTTAACTATGCAGTCTATGCGATCAATACCCACACAGAAAATGAGCGCCAGAGCGTTGCTACCGTCACTCTCGTCAGCGAGCAGGGTTTGAAATGGGGAGAAACCGGTCCTCACGTATTCCATGGTGTTTATCCGGCCTTAGAAACTATTGAAGACTATTCTACTGAAAAATACCCTAAAGTCGTTAACGGAGAGAATGTTTTTACGTTCACCTCTATTGTCCCTAACGAACAGTCTTATGAAGTAGATATGGATCTTGCCGGGATGGTAGCAAAGACAACTGTACCTCCGACTGACAAAGGTAATGTTTCTTTGTATTTCTACCCAATGGTGACAACTCTCCAGTTCAACCTCACAAATGTTTCAAAGAACGATATTACTATCAAATCTATATACATTGATGCTCCTGAGGATCATAAAAAACTATCCGGAACATACTCAGTGACAGTATCGTCTGACAAGGCAACTATAGCCGGTACCCAAGATGTCTCTATTCACGATGTCATCAGGCAAAACACAATCAGCGTTAGTAACATTAATCAGAGCCTCGCAAAAGGCTCTAATAACGTTGTTAAGGTAATTATGTTCGCCCTCCCTGTTGAATTCACTGACGCGAAGTTGGCCATCAATATGGACATCAAAGAGACCATCAATGGCCAGGTCGTGACCCACAATGTAACCCGCAAGGTTGCCCTCAATGAACCAGTATTAGACGGTAGTGGCAACGTTGTCAAAGATGATAATGGCAAAGTTGTTAAGCAAAACATCGTTTTCCAGCCTACACACAAGTACAACTTCACCATCAAGATTCCTGATTCTACCGTATTTGAAGTAGAGGAAGATAAAGATTTTGATGTTCCGGGAGGAATTGCACCTATTACCGTCACCAGCTACACCTATAACGCTAATGGAGATAAGACTCCTTTGGGCTGGACAGCAACAAGGTATTCTATTGACGGCAAGGAGGTGGGAGCTGAAGATAAACAGTGGTTTACCTTCAATGAAAGTGTTCTTGATACTGATGATTATGGCATCTTACCGACCATGCTGCAAGACTGGGAAGTATTCAGCACTGTAGCTGCACCTGAATCCCAACTTTCTTTCAACGCAACCGTTTCTTACAATAAACCGACATACAGAAAACTCAAGGAAGCAGCCACGGCTGATAACGTCGACCTCTCAACAGTAGATGTTAACGGGAATCCTTATCCTGGCGATATAACTAAACCTATAAACACCGCCAACTGCTACATGGTCCACGCCAGAGGTACCTACAGGTTCCCGATGGTCTATGGTAACGCTATCAAGAATGGAGACACGAATACGATAGCATTCAACCCAACTATAGACCGTTCCGCCGAAGAGATTGCAGACAGTATTGCTTACAATCCCCCTGATGGAGTTACCAACAGAGGCTGGGGTGGTGTCAATCGAGTATCGTCTCATTTCCTCTCTCCATTTATCAACCATGCGGGTAGCAGTATAACCGATCCATGGCTAAAGCGCAATAACGCCATTGCAACTTCAGCCGAGTTGATTTGGCAGGATGCACCAGGACTTATAACTAACGTTGGTCTGGATGGTGATTATGTCACTTTTACTGTAACGAATGATATGTCTAACCTTGTTGAGGGAAATGCTTTGATTGCAGTAAAAGAGGGAGCAGATATCCTCTGGAGTTGGCATATCTGGATTACTGAAATAACTGATGAAGATAGTATCAATGCTCCAGGAGATGCATTCCAACATGTTTATGAAGGTCAGACCCAAGCCTCTACAATTATAGGCAAAAAGCTTGTCGATAATGCCATTCCTGGTGTTACAGGAGCTAAAATCGGAGCATTTGTTGGATTCTGTGACCTTAGTGTAGGACCGCGAAAGATCGAAATTGAATTTAAACAAGAAGAGACAAACGAAACTCGAACCATCACTCTAACACAGAAAGGGAAATTTGACGGTAATGCACCTATCTATCAATACGGTAGAAAAGATCCTCTCCAATGCCATGAAAATCTCTACGAACTCCGAGCTATTGATAAGCCATTCTACGACATAGAAAACCATCCTGTCTCAATGGCAATTGATAAGACAGGTTTTGACTCTGGAGCTACAATGGTTGCAAATGGAATCAAGAGACCGAATACATTCTGTGCAAACAGTGTCATGGATGATAAATATTTCAATTTATGGGCAGCTCGTCTTACAAGAATAGGAAGGTATGATGCATTGAGAGCCGATAAGACCAAGACAATTTATGATCCATGTCCGGCTGGCTACCGTGTCCCAGCTTTGGCTGATGTTGCGGGATGGGCTGGCGACAATTCTGGGCGTCTGTATTACGAAGGACGAGTGAATACTAGCAATACAGCATATAATTATGTAGTATTGACAATTGAGCCTAATGGAGTTTATGTTCCTATAATTGCCGGTAAACTTCTTAACACAGGAAAGTATGGAGGATGGTCTAATGCTGGTCATACTTCAGCGTGGGATAAACCAGATCGTTATGTATGGTGGATGTGGGAAACAGCATCATGGGTATCTACACCTAGTGCTTTCTCTATTGTGTGGACAGAGTTCACTGATGAGAATGGAATTACTCACAAGAAGAATGAGCATAACGCCTATTCAGAAGATTTCTATTGGAGATATAGTGATAAGTGCCATACTCGTTGGCAAGTTGGTTCTGGAGAATGTTACCAGATTCGTTTCCATAATAAGTTAGTATGGATGAACGAAGATGGCGGCAGCCGAGCAAATGCAGTGAGTACCTTTATGGTCAAGGAAAAGGATACTGATACTTCCTCTGACGAATATCCTCCAGTTAATCCATAAACCATTATTTACCGAAAGCCGGGAAGCACAGTGAAAGCTGACTTCCCGGCTTTTTGTTATAAACTCACCAAATACTTCCGGTTTCCTTTCAGTCATGCCCGACTCAACCTTGTCATGCCAGATCTGCTTTCGTCATGCCCGACATGTTCGGGCATCTGCGATTCCCGGTCGTGCCGGGAATGACGTAATAACTACCCGGCGATGAGGATCAATTGTCATGATTCCTGCAGAAGAATCGTAAACACAAAGACAACAGGCATACCTGGATATGCTTGTTGTCTTAAAAAAATGTAGGTTATTTTATTCTTTAATGTCTTTCAAAGCCTGTTCGATTATTGCCTCAGGTACCCCCTGTCTCCGCAAGGCCTCGACAATCTTGACTCTCTCTTCCTCTCGACCTTTGTCCATCGCGAAGTCGATCTGGTTCTGTATGTCCCTTTCCGTAGTCATGTCGTTCTGGTATTTGATTTTGTCCTCTTCAGCAAAATTATGCAAATCCGCCGAAGAAAACAACAGGTCGAAGATCTCCTCATCGAAGCCTTCAGGCCTGCCCTCAAGTTCCGGCAGGTGATAGAGCGCATATCCAACCCTCTCTATCAGAGATGCTTCCGCGTCAGGACGGCACTTCTCCACTTCCAGGAAGATGTAGTGCAGGTCGTCGGTCATCAGTTCCCCAGTCTCATCCTCCGTCACCGAATAACGGAACAGGAATCTTTCTGTCTCCGGATGAAGGGAGAAACGCATTATCCCGATGAAATATACCGGTGGGAAGCCGTACTTCCTCGAACCTTCCCGCAGCTGTCTCTGTACCGAGAATGTTGAATTGAATACGGCCCGGTCATAGAAGTCGTGTTGCTCGGAGCGCTGCACCTCGACCAGGAACCGCTCGCCGTTCTCGTCGGTACATTCCACGTCAACACGGATGTTCTTGCCCCCTGGATTCTGGTTGGTACTCTCTTCCGGAGCGTAGGTCAGGCTGGCTATCTTCCGCTCCGGGATCAGGGCCTGCAGGAACAGGAGCATCAACCTGTTGGCGTTGCCGTATTCCTTGAAAGACCGTTTGAACCAGTTGTCCAGGAGGATGTCGGCATAGCGCCCCGGACCTGGGCCATTGAGAATTCTGTTATCCATTGTTTGTTTAGGTTTGCGGCTGTCGGGAGAGGCCGGGCGCACATCTCTCCCTCCAGCCGGGTTGACTTCATAATAGCCCGGCGCGTCTCAAAGGTGGGAAAGGATCCGGATCCTGAGCTAAAGAAACAGAAATATCGAATTAAAAAACAGAAAATTGTTTGTT
>JAEEGK010001127.1_pt1 | contig 66824 bp, 64 predicted proteins | sample 8958771 | NCBI WGS metagenome assembly JAEEGK01 (sample SAMN16246547, study PRJNA631951) | gut metagenome | biome: gut microbiome; feature: rumen; material: SC-attached | host: Bos | place: Iran: Karaj | collected 2018-10
ATTTTTGTTGACAATCACATGATTGTGTGGTATGCTTCGGGAAAGACCGGGAGGAGCATGCCCCGGTCCAAGACGAAGAAAAGGAGGGATGCGCTATGAGAAGGGAACTGCCGGGAAGCACCCTGGCCTTTGAGGACACCTTCCCCCAGGGGGCGGAAACGCTGATGGCGGCCCTCTTCGCGGGGGGAGACCTGATGCTCAGCCAGGTATCCCACATCTCCGGGCTGGAACCCTATGTGATCCAGAACTGGGTGGCCCGAGGTTTCCTGCCGCCCCCGGTGAGCAAGAAATACTCCCGGCGGCAGCTGAGCCGCATCCTCATCGTCCACATGCTCAGGGGGGTGCTTCCCCTGGAAAGCATCGTCAGTCTCCTCAGCTACGTCAACGGGCACCTGGACGACGTGAGCGACGACACGGTGGACGACAGCCGCCTCTACATCTGGCTCATCCAATGCATCTGCGCCCCCGCCGGCGGGGAGGAGGAAGCCCTGCGGCGCTGCCTGGAGGAATACCAGGAGCCCTTCCCCGGGGCGGCCAGGCGGCTGGAACAGGTGCTGCGCATCATGACGACGGCCTATGCCGCCGCCGAGCTGAAGAAAAAGGCCCAGGCCATGATCGACGGCCTGGACGCAAAGTAAGGGAGGAGGGATAAGACATGCGTATCTGGTGGGAATCCCTGACGCTTTTGCAGCGCGTGTTCGCCTGCATCGCCATCCCTTCCACCCTGCTGCTGATCCTCCAGCTGGTCATGACCCTGATCGGCCTGGGCGACCACGAAGGGGACCTGGACGCGGACGGGGACGGGGTCCCCGACGACGTGGACCTGGATGTGGACGGGGACGGCATCCCAGACGGCATCGACCTGGACGGGGACGGTATCCCGGACATCACCGTGGCGGACCTGGATCACGACGGCCTGCCCGACGGCGGGGACCACGCCTCCTTCACGGAGAGCCTGGGGAGCCTGCGCCTCTTCACCTTCCGGGGCATCCTGGCCTTCCTGGCGGTGTGGGGCTGGGCGGTCCTGGCCATCACCCGGGCCGGGCGGCCCTGGCTCATGGGGGTCCTCCTGGGCCTGGTGCTGGGCGCCGCGGCCATGGTGCTCATCGCCGTCACCATGCAGCTGATCCTCCGCCTCCAGGCCGACGGGACCGTGTCCCTGCCCAACGCCGTGGGCTCCGGCGGGGAAGTGTATCTCTCCGTGCCCGCCCTCCGCTCCGGCGAGGGGAAGGTGAACGTGGTGATCCAGGATACCATGACGGAATGTGCCGCCGTAACCGACGAGACTTCCCCCATCCCCACCGGCACCCCGGTCACGGTGGTGGGCGTCACCAAGGAGCGGCAGCTCATCGTGATGAGGAGGTGAGGCGGCATGAACTTCCTGGTAAGCCTGATCCTCGGCGTCGGCTGGCTGGTGGTGGCCTTCATCAACATCGGCAACCACGCCCACTGGGCCATGATCCTGCTGGATTTCGCCCTCTGCGTCTTCTTCCTGTATAAAGCGTACCGCAAGATCAGCCTGGCCGTGCGGGAAGATATGGAGGAAGAGAAAAGACAAAGCAAGAGCAAGAAGAAATAGACGATACAGGGATAGTATGGTATAGTAAGGAGGAATCGACATGCCCTTTGGATTCGAGACGATCATTCTGATCTGCGTTCTGGTCATCGTGGCCTTCAGCCTGCTGGTAGCCATCATGCGGCGCTACAAGAAGTGCCCCTCCGACAAGGTGATGGTGGTCTACGGCAACGTGGGCAGCAACAAGGACGGCACCAGCCGCAGCTCCAAGTGCATCCACGGCGGCGCGGCCTTCGTCTGGCCCATCATCCAGGCGGCGGAGTACCTGGACCTGACCCCCATCAGCATCAGCGTGGACCTGCAGAACGCCCTGAGCCGCCAGAACATCCGCATCAACGTGCCCAGCACCTTCACCGTGGGCATCAGCACGGAAAACGGGGTCATGCAGAACGCGGCCGAGCGGCTGCTGGGCCTCAAGCTGGGGCAGATCCAGGAGCTGGCAAAGGACATCATCTTCGGCCAGCTGCGTCTGGTGATCGCCACCATGGACATCGAGGAGATCAACGCCGACCGGGATAAGTTCCTGGACGCCGTCAGCCGCAACGTGGAGACGGAGCTGAAAAAGATCGGCCTCCGGCTCATCAACGTGAACGTCACCGACATCTCCGACGAGAGCGGCTACATCGAGGCCCTGGGCAAGGAAGCGGCCGCCAAGGCCATCAACGACGCCAAGCGCACCGTGGCCGAGAAGGAGCGCGACGGCTCCATCGGCGTGGCGAATGCCAACCGGGATCAGCGCGTCAGCGTGTCCGAGGCCAACGCCCTGGCCATCGAGGGCGAGAACAGCGCCAAGGTCCAGGTCGCCATGTCCGACGCCCAGCGCCGGGAGAAGGAAGCCGAGGCCCTGCGCCTGGCCACCGCCGCCGAATCCATCCAGGCGGCAAAAGCAAGAGAAGAAGCCTACGCCGCCGAGCAGCAGGCCGAAGCCGCCCGCGCCGCCCGCGAGAAGGCCACCCAGGAGGCGGACGTCATCGTCTCCACGGAGATCGCCAAGCGGAAGGCCGAGCTGGAAGCCGAGGCCGAAGCCGAGCAGATCCGCCGCAAGGCCGCCGGTGAAGCCGACGCCATCCGCAGCCGGGCCGCCGGTGAGGCGGACGCCATCCGCAGCCGCATGCTGGCGGAGGCCGAGGGCCAGAAGGAGATCCTCATGAAGCAGGCCGAGGGCCTGCGGGCCATCGTGGAGGCCGCCGGAGGCGACCCCAGGGCCGCCGCCCAGCTGATGCTCACCGACAAGATGGAGGACCTGATCCGCATCCAGGTGGAAGCGGTGAAGAACGTGAAGATCGACAAGGTCACCGTCTGGGATTCCGGCGAGGGCAAGGACGGCAAGAGCGCCACCGCCGGCTACATCTCCGGCCTCATGAAGAGCATCCCGCCCCTGAACGAGATGTTCCAGATGGCCGGCATGGAGCTGCCCCCCTTCCTGGGCAGCGAGAAAAAAGAGGCTGCGGCCCCCGCCGCCGAGGCGGAGCCCGTCAGCGCCCAGTAATCCCCGCCGCCCCCTCCCTCCGCCCAAGCGCGGAGGGGCGGGCGGCCTGAAAGAAGAATCGAGGAAGCAGACATGAGCAGAAACAACCGCAAGATCACCCAGCGCCCCACCCGTCCCGAGAATCCCTTCACTTCCCAGGACGCCCGGCAAAGGGCCGCTGAGCGGAACAAGAGGAAGATAGCGGAGCAGCGGACCATCCGCGGCCTGAAAAGGATCATCCGCCGGATGGTGGGCGCAGGGATCGTCATGATCCTGGCCGGCTTGTATATGACCAGATATGCCCCCTTTTATGCGGAGAAGCAGTGGACCCTGCTCATCGGCGTCAAGATGCCCCTGCCCAAGGTGGCCATGCTCGTCGGCTGCATCATGCTCATCGTCGCCATCGTCTGCTTCCTGAGAAGCTACCGCTGCCCCAAGTGCGGCACGCTGCTGGCCCTGACGCCCTATACCAGGATCACCAAATGCCGGGGCTGCGGCGCGGAGCTTTCCGAGAGCGACAATTACTATATGAAAGAAGAAAACGAAAGGGAGGAGTAACATGCCGGAGTTTTTCAGCGGCATCTCCCTTTGGTCGCTGGTCCTGCTGGTGGCAGGTATCGGCTTCCTGATCGGGGAGATCTTTCATCCCGGCTTCGGGCTGCCGGGCGTCCTGGGCCTCGTGTGCCTGGGGCTGGACATCCTGATCTCGGCCCAGACTTTGGCCCAGGGCCTGCTCATGACGGCCATCGCCGCCGTGATCGTCCTGGTGGTCTTCCTCATCGGCGCCAGCTGCATCAGCCGGGGCAAGCTGCCCAAAAAGCTGGTGCTCAGCGATGAAAACGGCTCCGTCGAGGGCTTCGTCAGCGGCGACGGGGACGGCGCCGCCCCCGGCCAGACCGGGCGGGCTGCCACGGTGCTGCGCCCCGCGGGCATCGCGGAGATCGGCGGCAGGCGCCTGGACGTGGTCACCCGGGGGGAGTTCATCCCCGAGGGGGCGTCCCTGCGGGTGGAGGCCGTGGAAGGCAGCCGGATCGTGGTCGCGGCTGCGGAAGAATGAGTTGGAATAAACAAGGAATAATACGGAATGATTAAGGAGTTGAGTACAATGCCGACGTTTTTGACCGGACCGATCATCATTATTGCCGTCGTCATCCTGGCCCTGGTGATCCTCTTCCGCTTCGTACCCATGGGCCTGTGGATCAGCGCACTGGCGGCCAACGTCCATGTGGGCATCTTCACCCTCATCGGCATGCGGCTGCGCCGCGTGGTGCCCGCCAGGATCGTCAATCCCCTTATCAAGGCCGTGAAGGCCGGCATCAAGATCCCCATCAATAAGCTGGAGGCCCATTACCTGGCCGGCGGCAACGTGGACCGGGTGGTGAATTCCCTCATCGCGGCCCAGCGCGCCGACATCCCCCTGGAGTTCGAGCGGGCCTGCGCCATCGACCTGGCCGGGCGCGACGTGCTGGAGGCCGTGCAGATGAGCGTCAACCCCAAGGTCATCGAGACCCCCGTGGTGGCCGCCATCGCCAAGGACGGCATCGAGCTGAAGGCCAAGGCGAAGGTCACTGTCCGGGCCAACATCGACCGGCTGGTGGGCGGCGCCGGGGAGCAGACCATCATCGCCCGCGTGGGCGAGGGCGTGGTCACCACCATCGGCAGCGCCGAGGACCACAAATCCGTCCTGGAGAATCCGGACATGATCTCCAAGACTGTGCTGAACAAGGGCCTGGAGGCGGGCACCGCCTTCGAGATCCTCTCCATCGACATCGCGGACATCGACGTGGGCCGGAATATCGGCGCCCAGCTGCAGACCGACCAGGCCGAGGCGGACAAGAAGATCGCCCAGGCCAAGGCCGAGGAACGGCGGGCCATGGCCATCGCCGGGGAGCAGGAGATGAAGGCCAAGGTCCAGGAGATGCGGGCCAAGGTGGTGGAGGCCGAGGCCGAAGTGCCCATGGCCATGGCCCAGGCCCTGCGGGACGGCAAGCTGGGCGTCATGGACTATTACAACCTGCAGAACGTGATCTCCGACACGAAGATGCGGGAAGCCATCGCCACCGAGGAGAAGAAGTAAGGAGTAATCATCATGGCCGCAGCAGACATGGAACAAGCGCGGGAGCCTCTGCGCCCCCGGGAAGAAAAAGAGCCCGTCGCCCCCATCCCCCGGAGGGCGGCCAGGCCGCCCATGCGCTCCGCCGTGGTTTGGGCGGAGATTCTGGGGAAACCAAAGGCACTGAGGAATCGCAAATCATAACCACCGGCCGTGCCGGTGGTTTGCTCTGCCCCCCTGGGGCATGTTACTGGCCGAGCCTATAGGCTCATCGAAAGTTCTGCCAACCGCACCTTTTTCACCAGCAACCCCTAAAGGGGTTTCTTACTTGCTTTCTTGTGTCGGCTTACCCGTAAACGGGTCCACGTACTCTTGTAGACTCATCTGATCATCTGCATAGTCTTCCTGTAGTTGATTCCTGATGTACTGTTCAATCGCACGCCGGTTTCTTCCCACTGTACTCACATAGTATCCCCTACACCAGAAATGCCGATTCCCATATTTATACTTCAAGTTCGCATACTTCTCAAATATCATCAGGCTACTCTTTCCCTTCAAGTACCCCATGATCTGCGATACACTGTACTTTGGTGGAATACTCACAAGCATGTGTATGTGATCTTTGCACGCCTCTGCTTCATGTATTTCTACTCCCTTATACTCGCACAGCTTTCGCAACATTTTTCCGATATCTTCTTTTATCTTTCCATAGATAATCTGCCTGCGGTACTTTGGGGCAAAGACGATATGGTATTTACATTCCCACTTCGTGTGTGCTAAACTTTCAACGTCAAGTTTCATCCAGACTTGATTCCTCCTTGGTATTATGTGTGCGGTTGGCGAACCACACCCATAATACCAAAGGAGGATACTTTTTTCTTTGCATAGCTAAAGCTTTTTGGAACCACCGGCACGGCCGGTGGTTTTCGTTTACAATAAGGGGCGGCAGGTCTTCCCTGCCGCCCCACTAATGAGCCGCTTCAAGCATTCGCTCTATCCCGATCCCATAACCCCTGGTCGGATCATTTACAAGCACATGGGTAACCGCACCGGCGATGCGATCATTTTGCAGGATCGGACTTCCGCTCATTCCCTGAACAATACCGCCTGTCAATTCAAGCAGTGAGGGATCGGTGACCGTAATCAGCAGATCTCGACCTCCATCGTTTTCAGGGTAGATTCTTGAGATCTCAATGCGGTAAGCTGTCATTGTTCCGCTGATATCTGAGAGGATCTGAGCCGGACCACAATGCAATTCCCGCAACGGGCAGATCTCCATAGTGCTCCTGCTGTCTGCAGCAGCTCCCTCTGTGATCGCGCCAAAAATGCCGAATTCGGTATTCCGCTCCACTGTACCGACTGGTGCGTCAAACCCCAGTTTGCCCTTTGCCTCTCCAGGTTTCCCCTTTTCTCCCCGTTCAATTGTGTCCACTGTCGCCCTGCCGATCTTACCGGACAATAAGGGGATCAATATTCCAGTTTCCACATCACTGACGCCGTGACCCAACGCTCCAAATTGCCGGTTTTCCGGATCATAATACGTCATGGTACCTAATCCGCTTATCCCGCTTCGAAGCCATAGTCCAAGTTCCCCTTCTCCATCCGGAGTGAAAATGGGTATTACAGAAAGCTGCATTTCACGCCCGTCGCGAATCACCCTCACTGAGACTTCGCCGGTGTTTTCCGACAAAGATTCCCGCAGTTCCTGTATCGTATTCACTTTTCTTGAACCGACAGCCATCAGAATATCGCCGATCCGGATTCCGGCATCCCAGGCCGGTGAGCTTCTGCCGTTTGCTGTTTCCACTTCAGCAATGCCCACCACCAAAAGACCCGTGGCATCTACATGAATGCCGATCGTTTCACCTGCCGGAACCAGACGAGTCTGACTCCAATCCGCAAAAACAGGTCTGCACAGAAGGCATGCTATCAGCAGAAAGGCAGCGATTGCCCTTCGGTATCTCTTCCCCTCCATCTATTTGCTCCTTTTACAGTTTGCCATTTCAGTATGCCGCAAACATGAGCAATATTCCGTGTCAATATCCTGCACATTTCCCATGTAATCCGATGAACGGTTATTTCATCAACGGAATAGAATAGGATGCAATGGAGGTGGAAACCGTATGCCAGTCCTGCAATATGGTTCGATCGGACCGATGGTTGCCTTTTCACAGCTGGGACTCAAGCGCGCAGGTTATCTGGAACCGGATCCGGATGGAATATTCGGAAAACAGACACAGCGCGCAGTTCGGGAGTTTCAATCGTCTGCCGGATTACGGCAGGATGGAATCATCGGCTCCCTCACACGGCAAGCGCTTGATCCGTGGCTTGCCGGATATCGGGAGATTCGCGTGCAGCGTGGTGATACTTTTTTTCGTATCGCCGGAAAATTCGGCATCAGTGTCCTGGCGCTGGAAACGGCAAATCCCGAAGCGGATCCGTTGAATCTTCGCGTCGGACAAAAGCTTGTGGTTCCTTTGCCCTTTCCTCTCGTTCCTGAAAACACACCGTTTACATCAGAAGTGCTGCGCTACTGTATACGAGGACTGCGTGCAAGATATCCCTATGTTTTCGCTGACAGCATCGGCGACAGCGTCCTCGGAACTCCATTGTATTTGCTCAGGCTGGGCCTGGGCGAAAACCGCGTGTTTTTCAATGGCGCTCATCATGCAAATGAATGGATTACCTCGCCGCTCCTGATGAAATATCTGGAGGAATATGCCGACGCGTATCTATCGGGAAAGAAGATCGGCGGGATCGATGCATCGGAGCTTTATCGGAAAACAACGCTGACAGTCGTGCCTATGGTCAATCCGGATGGGGTCGATCTGGTAACGGGGCTGCTTGCACCGCAAAGCGCAGCTTACTTCTCCGCTCTGTCAATAAACGGCTCCATGGATGGGTTTCCGGAGAATTGGAAAGCCAACATCCATGGAGTGGATTTGAACCTGCAATACCCTGCTGCTTGGGAAACGGCAAGAGAAATCAAATTTGCCCAGGGATACACAAAACCAGGACCGAGAGACTACGTTGGTCCCCGTCCATTGTCGGAGCCGGAGAGTCGTGCGGTTTACAGCCTGACCCGCAGAGAAGGTTTTTCCCTCACCCTTTCCTATCATACCCAGGGAGAGGTCATATACTGGAAATACCAGGGCTATGAACCGGACGGTTCGGAAAGAATCGGCAAGGAGTTCAGCCGACTCAGCGGGTATGCGCTGGAATTGACTCCCTATGAGTCCGGATACGCCGGATACAAAGACTGGTTCATCCAGGATTTCAACCGGCCGGGCTATACGATCGAGGCCGGCCAAGGGAGCAATCCCCTGCCTTTGAAACAACTGCCGGAGATATATCGGAAAAACGTGGACCTGCTCTCCTATGCGCAGATTGCAACGGCAGAAACGACATGACCATCAGCAGTAATGCTCCGGGGCATGATGGGAAGACAAACGGATTTCAAGCCAGGGAAACTCCCGGGAGAGCCATGACTTCAGAACAGGAATCACTACATTTTCCGTATGATAATGCCCTGCGTCGATCAGGTTGATCCCCAGCTCTGAAGCCCGCAGGAAAACATCATATTTGACATCCGCAGTTACAAAGGTGTCGCAGCCGACTTTGACTGCCTCGGCCAACATGCTGCCGCAGCTGCCGCCTCCCACTGCCACCCGGTTTACCGGCTTGCTGCCCGTATACCGCAGGCCTTCGCAGTGAAGGGCGCTTTTGACTTCTGACAAGAAGGCGGATAAAGGCATTTCCGTATCCAGATGGCCGATACGAAGTATGTGCTCAGGTTCGAAGGGGCATGCATCACGAATATTCAGTGCAGCGGCAAGAGCGTCGTTTACACCGCCGTCCGCTGCATCCAGATTGGTATGCATACATATTGCCCCGATCCTTCGGGTCAGCAGTTCCAGGAGATGTTTTCCGCCTTCATTATCTGGCGTGGCTGACTTCAAGTCAAAAAAGAGCGGATGGTGACTGACGATCAGCCCTGCGCCGCATTTCTCCGCTTCAAGGATCGTGGATGAAGTGATGTCCAGAGAAAGCATGACACAGGAGGTATTCCATGCCGGGTCGCCTGCCAATAAGCCGACATTGTCAAAATCCATTTTGCGTTCAATCGGAGCGAGATTCGAAAGAGAATTCAAGATTGTTCCAATCGTAGGCATCTTTCATATCCTCCAGGACTCTTTGGTATTCTTGAAACCGCAGGAGATCGTCAGGATCAGAGGAAGAACGAAGACCTTTCATCGCACGGTTCAGCAAATTTGCCTGCCTGATCGCGAAAGGACCGGGAGCGAATCCCCCCCACCGGAAAGCCAGCCGGGGCATTTCAGCTTCACCGAAGACCACGCGGAATACGCGATAGTACCGCCCGTTTTCCAATGGCATCTTTTCTTCTTCAATATGCAGCTTGTGTTGATACAGCCAGGTTATGAGTTCCGGATGCTTCGTGTTCGCTTCAAGGATAAGCTGTTTCGTTGTCCAATCCCAACCGGCCTCATCCAGGATCGATCGGATCGTCTCACCGCTCATACCGGCAATAACGACGATATCCGCTTCGTCCTGTCGAACATCTTGTAAACCGGGACATAGACGAAAGCTGATGCCGTCAACTCCGTATTTCGCCGCATTGCGCCTCGCTGCGTCCAAAGGTCCCGGTCGGATATCAGATGCGATGACGGCGGCGGAGATTCCATGCAGACGAAGCCAGACGGCCAGCAGGCCGTGATCCGTTCCCACATCTGCGACTTTGGCTCCGGTAGGGATAAAGGAGGCCACGGCTTCCAGCCGCGGCCCAATGATTTGTTTATTCATCAGTAACAATGATCTGTGGATTTCGATCGATTTATGACGGTCCGTAAGCTGCCGGTTTGTCAAGCAGGAAGACCGGCGAGAAAACCATTTACGGCATCGACAAAAGCATCCGGATCAATATCGTGTACCAGGCAGGCTTCCTCAACGGTTTCATTGGAAGCTGCTGCGCATCCGAGGCAATGCATACCGATTGCAGTAAAAATCGGAATAATGTCTTCCGCATTGTCCATTTCAAGAATATCTGCTATCAAGGTTTCTTTGCTGAGTTTGATCGTGTTCTCCATGTTTATGTTTCCTCCTATCGTTCGGCGTATAATATACTGATAATATTATACGCATCAGTACATTGAAATGCAAGTGCTGTAATCTGGAAAGTCCGTAATTTGAAAAAGAATTCCGGCACAGACGAACTGTGCCGGAAAGAGAGCGATCTTGTCTAATTAGCCCTGGTTCCGCATGATCGCGAAGCAATCGCTGCAGTAAACGGGGCGATCGGACTTGGGCTCGAAGGGTACGCGGGCTTCCTTGCCGCAGCGAGCGCATACGGCGGTGAAGTACTCGCGGGGACCTCTGGCAGCGTTCTTGCGGGCGTCACGGCAGGCCTTGCAGCGCTGAGGCTCATTCTGGAAGCCTCTCTCTGCGTAGAACTCCTGCTCGCCAGCGGTGAACACGAACTCGTTACCACATTCTTTGCAAACCAACGTCTTGTCCTGATACATTGCTAGTCCTCACTTTTTGCCTTTTTTAGCCTCTCGGCCGTGTATTTGCGTCAGCTAATGCTGTAGTCGCCTTCGAATCAATGAGCCGCGATACTTTTCGCCGGATTCGTTGTACGGCGTTATCCACGGCTTTTTCCGTTTTATTCGTCATCTCCGCAATTTCACGGTATGACATTCCGCTGAGATAAAAACGCAGGATTTGCTGTTCCAAGGGAGACAGAACTTGAAAGACGCGTTGAAACAGCTTCTGCGTATTCTCTTTATCAATCACCAATTCCTCGGGACGTCGCGGACTGTCAATACGCAAACCATAGGCCATTTCGGGCTGAGTTTCGTCAAAGAGTGGGGATTCCAGAGACAGACAGTCGTCCAGGGATACTGTGTTTTTGCAGGAGGCGTTCCGAACGGCAGAAATCAATTTACGCCGGATACAAAGCTGGGAATATGTTTTAAACGAAGCTTCGCCGTCAGAATTATAACTGCGAAGCGCAGAAAGCAGACCGAGCATACCTTCCTGCATCAAGTCTTCGCTGTCCGCACCGGCGAGGAAAAAAGGCCTGGCCAAAGCCTTGACCACTCGGGTATATCTGCGGATCAGGAGATCCTCCGCTTCCGAATTGCCGGACGCAGCAAGTTTTTGCAGTTTCTCATCGCTCAGATCTTGGGATATGGACATAACACACGATTCCCTACTTTTGTTAGCGTATTATATCTTCATTCGCTAAAGAAGTCAAGCATAGGTTTTGATTTTTCCGGATGTGAAAGAAAAAAATCCTGTATATTGGAAAAATCAACAATTTCTGCGAATCCTGACCTAATCAGCGAACCTGAGTTGTTCCTCATCGCCGTTTGAACCGGGATAAGGGAGTCCCAGATGCGCATATGCCAGTCTCGTAGCACAGCGCCCCCGCGGTGTGCGGGTCAGGAATCCCTGCTGCAGCAGATATGGCTCATAGACATCTTCTATGGTCACCGTTTCCTCGTTGATCGTTGCTGCCAAGGTGTCAAGTCCTACCGGACCTCCGCCGTAATACTCAATGATCCCCCGGAGCAATCTTCGGTCGATATTATCCAATCCCAAATGATCAATATCCAATTGTGTGAGCGCATGGTCGGCAACTTCTTTGGTGATCGTTCCGTCAGCGCAGATCTCTGCAAAATCCCGCACCCGTTTTAATAAACGGTTTGCGATCCGCGGAGTACCGCGTGAACGTTTTGCGATCTCCTCTGCCCCATCCTGTTCGATTCCAATACCCAACAGCTGAGCGCTCCGTTCGACGATCCTGCACAAATCCCTGGGTGTGTACAATTCCAGCTTAAGGATCACACCGAAACGATCCCGGAGAGGCGCGGATAACTGTCCGGATCGGGTGGTAGCACCGATCAGCGTAAACTTTTTGAGTTCTAACCGAATGGAATTGGCGGATGGTCCCTGACCTATGATGATATCGATTTCCCCGTCTTCCATCGCAGGGTACAGGATCTCCTCAACCGAACGGTTCATACGATGGATCTCATCGACAAATAGAATATCATGATCGTTCAGGTTAGTCAGAATAGCGGCAAGATCCCGCGGTTTTTCTATAGCAGGGCCTGAGGTCTTGCGGATATTCACGCCCATCTCATTGGCAATGATCTGGGCAAGGGTGGTTTTTCCTAGGCCCGGTGGCCCATGAAGCAGAACGTGATCCAAGGGTTCGCCTCTGCGTTTGGCCGCTTCAATGAATACGCGAAGATTATTCTTTGCTTTGTCCTGACCGATATACTCCCGCAGCGATTGGGGCCGCAGGGAGAACTCGCCTTCATCCTCAGGCTGAAAGGTCGAGTCTGTTAATGCGGCGGAAAAAGTATCTCCTGAGAATTCAATACTCATTGTCTGTTTCCCTCATTTATTTCAGAGAGGTTTTTAAGACTTCACGAATCGCCTCTTCCACGGAAAGGGACGAAATATCCACCTTTCGAAGCGCGGAGGCGATTTCGGCCGGACTGTATCCAAGAACAGCGAGTGCAGCGGCGACGTCATTGGATTTTCCTGTATCCTGTCCGACAGGCACGGCAGGGATATCCAGCCCGAGTTCAGGGCTGTTCAGTTCTTTGCCGATCTTATCCTTCAGTTCAAGGATGATCCGCTGTGCCAGTTTCTTTCCCACACCGGGTGCAAGCGTGAGAGCCTTTTCATTGCCGAAGGCGATGGCCATAGCCAGATCCTCCGGAGCATTCGCAGAAAGGATGGATAAGGCGGCTTTCGGACCTACGCCGGAAACGCCGACGAGCAGGCGGAAGCACCGGATCTCAGCCGGAGATATAAAACCATAGATATCAAAAGCGTCTTCCCGAATGTTGCAGTAGGTATACAATGTGGCTTCTTGCCCCTGTTTCAGCGCAGATAAGGTGCGCATGGAAGTGTTGCAGGCAAAACCGATCCCCGCACAGTCGACGACAGCCAGGTATGGTTCCAAAGCCGTGATTTTCCCTTTCAGGTAGTAGAACATGTCGTATCCCCCCAGGTTTTAAAGAGCAAAGAAGTGGCAGCGCGGCCATGGCATAAGGCGATAGCTAAAGCATCTGCAGCGTCATCCGGCCGTGGGATCTTTTCCAGATGCAGAAGCCGTTTGACCATTTCCATGACCTGCATTTTCTCTGCTCTCCCATATCCCACCACGCTTTGTTTTACCTGCAGCGGCGTATACTCAAAAATGGGGACGCCTTTCTGTCTGCAGGCCAGAAGCAGGACGCCGCGTCCGTGTGCAACGGCGATCCCAGTGGTAATATTCGTATTGAAAAACAGCTCTTCTATGGCGACAGCATCAGGCCTGAATTGCTCGAGCATCATATTTACATCGGAATAGATCGTTTCCAAACGTTCTGACAGAGGCAGGCCGGCTTCCGTGCGGATCGCACCATAAGCCAGGGAAGCAAAGCTCCCCTGATTACACTGGATAATTCCGAAGCCAACGGTTGCAATGCCTGGGTCCAAACCAAGGATAACCAACTTTTACACCTCTAGTCAGTCTATCACACTTGCCCGGTTCTTTCAATCAGAACAATAGAGTCTTGGGTCAGCTCATCGTCGTCAGCAGCTTTGCTGCCTGGGCTCTGGTCAGTATGTCATCCGGCCGGAAGGTGCCGTCTTCGAATCCATTCAATACCCCCATATAGCACATGAGAGAGACATATGGAGCAGCCCAGTCCGGAATCGCATTCGAATCTTTGAAGACAAGATCGGCATACAGCCTGCCCCCTTCCAGCGTTCGTCCGAGTATGGTGGCCGCTTGAGCGCGGGTCAGAGGCGTCATGGGCTTGAACCATAAGGTATCCCCTGCTTTTTCACCTTGGATCAGTCCGAGGCTGGACACTGCATTGATGCTTTTCAGCGCCCAATCCGGGATCTGATCCGCATCGGAAAACGACTGCATTTCCGCACCTGAATCGTCGAGATCGAGCCAGCGGCTGAGCAGGACGGCAAACTCTGCACGAGTGACCGGGGTATTGGGATCAAACAGAAGACCATTCGCCGTTTCTCTGCCGGCGATAACTCCTCTGCCATACAAGTACCCCGCATACTCTTCTGCCCAGTGCCCGTTCATGTCTGCAAAGGGTTTGCTGGTCGCGCCTTCAATCATTATGGATTCGGAAGCGATGTTGCCGCTGTCATCCTTTGCAATCAATGTGACCCGATGCATCAGCTCATCATCTTTCGTTTCTGCCTTCAATACGCCGGAGACGGGATCATATCCAAAAGAAACTTCTTTGCCGTCCAGCAATAACCGAAGCGCGTCCCTGTCAAGAGGTCCGTTTACCTGATCATAGATTTTTGCCGTGATTTGGGTGCCATAGGCATCCAGTTCGATCTCCGGAGGTTCGAGGTCAGGCAGACTATCATTGGAGACCAGCACCTGATCTATCCATATCGTTCCGGCTCCTTTTCCCCGAACGCTCAGGGCATCCAGGCCATGGAAACCGATATCCGCCTGCAGCAGCTTCCAGCCCTGGAAGTCAAGGGTGGTGATCGGCTGTGCCTGTGTTCCGCTCATGGCGTATATACCGGCGCCCGATCCATTGCCGTAGATCCAGAGATACAGGTACTGAGCCTTCTCCCGCTGGTTCCACTGGACGGGTAAGAGGGCTTCGCCCCGGCTCAGATCGTAGTCCATTTTCATACTGCCGTCACCGAAGCGTACGCGGTCAGGACTGTTCTCCTGAGACCAGGCGAGTCCATCAGCGCTGCCGCTTACGATCTGTTCGCCGCTCTCAACACAGGAATACGCGGTCTTGACAAATACGCCTATGGTCATGCTTGCGTCACCTGCGCTGACGGTGATGGTCCCGCTTCCGCCATTGACCGAGGCGGTAAAACGGCCGGCCTGGTCAATTGTTCCGGCATTTCCCGTACATGTCCATTCGAATTGCTCATCCTCAGCCTGGATCTTCATCAGGCCCCACATCGCATCTGCGGTCAGATCAATGGATTCGCCCCGTTCCAGATCCAAACGGGTCAATTCTGCGCCGGAATCCTGAACGAGCAGTCGGATCATATCCGGTGTCCGGATAATGTCAATGGCAGTACGGCCTTGAAGATCGAGGTCCGATGCAAGAATCTCCACACGACAAGCATGATTCGGAGCGGTATAAAGCCCATCAGATGTGATGCTCCCCTCAGAAGCAGACCAGACTATGCCGCCGCCGGACACCGGAGCGCCTTTTTCGTCGCAAATACCCGCAGTAAACTGCAGCATTCCGCCGCATAACAGCACATAGGAACTGCTCCTCAGAGAAAGCGTCCGACCTTGACCGCTGCTTTCCCCTTCCGATACCAACATCAGAAATGTGCTGACCTCACGCTCCCGGCCGTTGGAAGGAATGTTGCGGAGGGTCGTATCGTCGTTTCCGGCAGACTGTGCGTAGATCACGGTCGATCCGCCTCCATCCAGGACTCCAGCTTCGACGCAGTCAAGCTCAAGGAGCCGCTGAGCGAGCTCCAGCAGGGTTACGCCCGCGGAATAAGGAAGCTGTCGGCCGTCAACTGTATAGAAAAGAACGCTTCCGTCTTTACGAATACCTACGGCAGTTCGAGGCGCACGAGTTTTATCTTTTTTGTCCAGATCCTCTGTGATCAGACCATTGGTGATGAGCTTGTACAGACTGCCGTTCGCATATGTACAATCGGCCCATCTGGGATCGCCGGAAGATATGCTCAGCGTTACGCTGTCGCCGGGAGACAGCGACTCCATGGTTTGTTTGCGCCACTCGTCGCTGTCTGCAGTCAGGCACAGGATCCACCGATCTTCCGGGATGGAAATGCTTCCAGAACTATTCAGGATCGATTCCACCTGCAATTCGATCTCATGTCCGATCGACAGGCTGCTGTCATCTTTGGGGACCAGAATGAGATTCAGCATTTCTTTTGATGCGGGCGTATTGCTGGCATAATCCGCGGTATACAGGAGAAATTCTCCTTTACGGAGCGGTTTGTTGATGCCCCCAAGACGATATTTGCTGCCGCGGATGCTGAGTTCGATCTGGAGCTGCGGTGTACCGAAGAACGCAGAGCCATCCTCCATAAAACCCAAGGCGGGATTACCATCGTCAGAGGTGATCAATCTGCCGTCGCTGACGACAAGACCGACAGGCTGTCCGGAGGACATAACAAAGTAATCCCCGTTGGTACCGGCCAGCACCCGCATACCGACAGATTCCACCTGAGAGGCAGCTTCCTTGAACACAGTTCGATCCCCCAGGGAGGTCATTCCATACCACAAATATGGATGGATGCTTCCGCCGGGATAATATGTGACATAGTGCTCTTCCTGCCGGTCGCCATCGTCATATACGCCGGTAGAAAACTCAAGATCTTCCGTCAGCTCTTCCGTGTTGCTCCATGGGGCAGAAACTGCGCCTGCGGAAAAACCAGTTGTCAGGATCATGGCAGCAAGGATACAGGAGATCAATGATTTCAGTTTCATGTGTACATACTCCACGCCGAAAACAATGTGATACCTGGATTATAGCATAGGAGCCGTACGGCGGCAACAACCGGAATCTGTCAAAAGAATGGTGTCAGAAACAGAAAAGGCGCTGCATCAGCAGCGCCAAAGAAAATCAAGCCGGTATGAGAAAAGGCGACAATGGTCTCCGGACTATATGTCTGAACCATTCAGGAAGAAACCGCGCAGGGCTGTTCTTGTTACTGACCTGCTTTGCCAGATACGCCTCAAACCTTGCCTTCCGCGTACGATGGTTTCATGGACCAGCCGTTATTCGGTTCGCGGACGGTAACGAACTGAAGCCTTCCGGGGACGATCTCCGCGCGAAAACTGGATCCGGAAACCACTTCCCCATCCAGGGAAACCAGAAACCCGGGTCCCCCGTCCACCTCGATCTCTCTTCCCCTGCAATATCGGATGACAGATTGAAAACGTGGATCAGACAGATGCTCTCCACGCTTGTATGCATTCATCAGATTTAAAAAACGAAGGCGGGAAACCGGTTTCACCAGGCAGATCTCAGCAAGGCCGTCATCCAGCTGCGTTCTTGGCGCACAGCGGTATGATCCGCCCACGAACTCTCCGCAGGTCACTGTACAGAGAAGCATATTTCCGCTGTGAATCGTTTCACCGTTTACCCGTATGGTGCAGGGGGTCCGCATAGAACAGACCAGCGCTTTCAGCACACCGGTGGTATATGCATGTCTTCCACCGATAATCGGTTTGTTCTTTACCAGGTTCATGGTGTTGGCAACAGCGGAATCCAGGCCGAAATGAAAGGCATTTACACAGTAGCGATCGTTGACTCGAATAACGTCTACCTGGTGAGGTTCAGCCGACAGCAGTGCGTCGATATCCAGAAAAGAGTCTGTTCCGCCGTAGGCTTTCACATAGTCGTTTCCACTGCCTAAAGGGAGAACGGACATCGCGGCGTTTTTTGCCTGTAGTACGCCGTTGGCGACAGAGTTTACAGTCCCATCCCCGCCGCATGCGATAAAGCAAACGGTTTCAAGAGGTTCCTTTGCACATCGGTTCCGTATGAAAGAAATCGTGTCTGAGACATCGGAAGAAGTATACATCTCGCAGCCTGCCCGATTCCCGATCAGCGTTTTCACCGTGTTTTCGGCGCTGCCGTTTCCGGCTTTCGGGTTGATTATGAATACATGTTTCAAGTTAAGCATCTCCCGGCAGAACACTTTGATTTCCAATATCTTACCATACAGACACAAGATTCGCAAGAACAGACAAAAAGGCTGCGGGAATCGCTCCCCGCAGCCGGCAGAACCAAGTCAGACTTCGGTTTTATCGTAAGAGTTCAGCGCAACAGTCAAGGCGTCTGCTACCCCATTGATGCCTACGGTCATAAGAGTCAGCAGGATAGCGCCTTTTACTTCGTCTCTTGTAGCGCCGGCCTTCTTCGCAAAGCCGGCGTGAGCAGCAACGGAACCGACTGCGCCGCGGGAAGCCTGGATCGCCATATAGATGAGCTGGAACGTTTTTTCGTCAAGGCCGCTGTTTTTCATCAGCATACCGACGAATTCATTGAAACCCTTAAAGGTTTCGGGGGATTCTTTTCCCCATACGGCAAAGAAATTGTCTTCCACTTTGACATCCTCCTAAGTAATGATTGAACCAAAGCGCCCGAGTGCATAAGCACTCGGGCGATGGATCAAACTAGGTCTTACTGCTTCTCCCAGTCAGCCTTCAGCTTGTTGGCCAGCTCAGCGGCAGAGGCGGCATCCTCGGAATAGCCGTCAGCGCCGACCTCGTCAGCAAAAGCCTGGGTAACAGGAGCGCCGCCGATCATGATCTTAACGGTATCACGCAGGCCGGAAGCTACGATAGCGTCAATGGTGTCCTTGATGGCGGGCATGGTGGTGGTCAGCAGAGCGGACAGAGCCACGATCTTGCAATCAGGATTCTCCTTCATGCACTCAATGAACTTCTCGGCGGGAACGTCGACGCCAAGGTCAATGACCTCAAAGCCAGCGCCTTCGATCATCATGCCGACGAGGTTCTTGCCGATGTCATGCAGGTCACCGGCGACGGTGCCGAGGATGAGCTTGCCCTTGGACTCGGTGCCGGCGGCCTTCAGATGGGGAGTCAGGACCTCAACGCCCTTCTTCATGGCACGAGCGGCGATAAGCATTTCGGGAACGAAGATCTCGTTGTTCTTGAACTTTTCACCAACAACGGCCATGGCACCGATCATGCCCTCATTCAGGATTTCGGCGGCAGAAAAGCCCTCGTCCAGAGCTTCCTGGGTGAGACCGGCAACGATTTTGACTTTGCCCTTGGCAACAGCGGCGGCGACTTCATCAAGCTTAGACATTTTTCAATTCCTCCTGATAAATGATTAATGATGACTGATAAGTGGTTTCGCGAACGGGAATCAGGAATGATGGATCAAGTCATTCCTATGCCTGGGGTTGGATCGGGTGTTATGCCTTTTTCTTATTCGTCGCGGCGATACGCTCATCGCGGAACGCACCGATGTACTCCATGCAGAAGTCATCCATGCCGAGGAGCGCTTCCGTCGCGTAGACGACACCGAGAAGCTGCTTGTCCAGCGGATCAAACACAGCGGAGTCCATGCCGGCCTTGATGGCGAGGGCTACGAAGCCCATGTTCACGAGCTTACGTGCAGGCAGGTTGAAGCTGATGTTGCTGACAGCGCCGGAAATATGAATGCTGGGATACTGCTCACGGATCTTGGCCATTACTTCCTCAACCATGGCGATACCGTTTTCGGAGGTGCAGAGCATCTCCACCAGAGGATCGATGTGGATGCGGTTCGGCTTGATGCCATACTCTTTGGCCTTCGCCATGATCTTGTCGAACACGCGCAGACGATCAGCGGCGCTCTTGGGGATGCCGGTATCGTCGCTCAGGAGAGCCATGACCTGCCAGTCCTTGTACTCGGGCTTGGCCAGAAGCGGGAAAATCAGGTCGATCTTGTTGCCTTCGCCGGAAACAGAGTTGACCAGGCCGGGACGCTTTACATAGGGAAGAAGCTCAACCAGGCATTCAGCATTGGGGCTGTCCACGCTGATGGGGGTGTCGGTCACGCTCTGAACCAGGTCAAGCATCCAGCGCATGGTGTCGAACTCCACCTCAGGGGGAACGGAGGCGCAGACATCAATAAAGCCTTCACTCTCGCCGATCGCCTCGGACTGACGAATGGCGAGATCCTTCAGAAAAGCCTCGTCGCGCGCTGCAATGGCCTTGGCAACGGAGGGAATGGAACCATTGATCTTTTCGGCAATGATGATCATGTAAATTAACCTCTCTCAATTTGGGCACAAAGCCCAATATCAATCGTATTATAGCAGAGTGCTGCAAATATCACAACACAAAAATGAGGGAATTCACGTTTTTTTACTGGATGGTGCGCTTTGCAGCCTCGATCACGTGCTTCACGAGAACGCTGGTGGTGACGGTGCCCACACCGCCAGGAACGGGGGTGATCGCAGCGACAACAGGCTCGGCGGCGGCGAAATCGACATCGCCTTTCATGTTGCCCTCTTCGTCAAAGTTGATGCCCACGTCGATGACGATCTGACCAGCCTTGAAGAATCCTTCACCAACTACACCGGCCTTGCCTGCAGCGGCGATAATGATATCGGCTTCGCGAGCGACAGCCTTCATGTCTTTGGTCTTGGTATGGCAGATCGTAACGGTACCGTTGCGCTGGAGCGCCATGATAGCGGCGGGCTTGCCAACTACCAGACTGCGGCCGACAACGCACACCTTTTTGCCGGTCAGGTCGATCCCGAAGTGCTCAAGGATCTCCATGCAAGCGGTGGGGGTGCAGGGCGGGAAGCCCAATGCGGTGCAGGAATAGGTGCCTGCCATGCTCAGATCGGTGATGCCGTCAACGTCCTTCGCGGGATCCAACTGATTGCGGATGAAGTTTTCATCCATGGTCTTGGGCAGCGGCCGGAACAGGAGGCAGCCATGAATGGCGCTGTCCTCGTTGACTTCCTTGATCACCTTGAGAACGTCGTCCTGGGTGCAGTCAGCGGGAAGGAGGAAATTCTTCACTTCAACGCCGATGCCCTTGCAGCGGGTCATGGCGCCCTTCTCGTAACTGATGTCGTCAGGACGTTCGCCGACGCGGACGATCGCCAGGGTGGGCGTGACGCCCTTTGCCTTCAGATCTTCCACTTCGGCAATGAGCTTTTCCTTCAGCGCGGCAACGACTTCTTTGCCTTTCAGAATCTCAGCCATTTTATTCTCCTTACTCTGCGGGCTTCAAGCGATCGAACACGCTGGCATAGATCTCATCAGCCATGGGAACGTATTTATCCAGCATATCAAGAGCCTTCTTGTTCAACTCGGCTGCATAAGCTTTATCGGTCATGCTCTTGGTGTTGATAAACACATTCAGGCTGGCACCCTGAAGCGCGGCTTTGCAGAATGCAACACCGACGCCGGCGTCAGAGATGGCCAGACTGCTGCCTTTCGCCGCAAACTCCTTCTGGAGCTCGATCGCCTCGCAGCACTTTACCATGATCTCCATGGGAACGGAGCAGGCTTCGCGCAGGCACCCTTCCATAATACGGGCTTTCTCCGCCTTCTGCTCTTCCGTTTCCTTGGGCAGGCCATAAGCCTTGCTCAGGGGCTCAAAGACTCTGGCATCCTCATCGATCTGCTTCAGCAGTTCGGCGCGGACGACCTCGGCCTTCTTCATGAGCTCGATGATATCTGCCTCCACCGCGGCATACTTCTTCTTGCCGACGGTAAGAGCGCCGACCATGGAGCCCAGTGCCGTACCGACGGCGCCTACCAGAGCGGAGGCGCCCCCGCCTCCAGGCACAGAGGCCTTGGAGGCGAGAACGTCGGTAAAGGCAATGATGTCTTTATCCAAAAAACTCATGCTTTACCTCTTTATGTCCGAAAGCCTTAGAACAGGCCGCTGACCTTGCCGTTGGTCACGTCCACGTCGATGCGGCGGTAAGCCGGATCGGAGGAGGTGCCGGGCATCATGCTGATCGTGCCGGCCATCGGGCAGAGGAACTTGGCGCCGCCGTAGACAAGGATGTCACGGATGGGCAGACGCCAGCCCTTGGGCACGCCCTTGACTTCGGGCTTGTCGGACAGGGACAGATGGGTCTTGACCATCATGGTGCAGAAGTCGGCGTAATGAGGATCGCTCTCGAAGCGCTCGGCCTTTTCGGTGGCGAGAGGAGACCAATCCACGCCGTCGGCTCCGTAAACTTCCTTGGCGATGAGCTCGACGCGCTGACGCAGAGGCATCTCCAGAGGATAGAGGAACTTCAGATCGACGGGCTCGTTGCAGGCATCGATAACGGCTTCGGCCAGCTCGATGGCGCCTTCGCCGCCGAGACGCCAGTGATCGGAAGCGGCGCAGCGGACACCCTGCTCCTTGCAGAGCCGCTTGATCAGCTGGACTTCTGCTTCGGTATCAGTGTAGAACTTGTTGATGCAGACGACGGGCTTGATGCCAGACTTCTTCACGGTGTTGACATGGTGGAACAGGTTCTCGCAGCCCTTCTCCAGCAGCTCAAGATTCTCGGTCTTGTACTCCTCGGGCAGAGGCTTGCCGGCAACAACAGCCGGGCCGCCGCCGTGCATCTTGAGGGCGCGGATGGTGCAGACCAGAACGGAAACGTTGGGAGTCAGGCCGCTGAGGCGAGCCTTGACGTTCCAGAACTTCTCGAAGCCGATATCCGCAGCGAAGCCGGACTCAGTGACATGATAGTCGAACAGCTTGAGGGCGAGACGGTCGCCGATGATGGAGCTCTGGCCGATGGCGATGTTGGCGAAGGGGCCGGCATGTACCAGGCAGGGCTGATGCTCGACGGTGTAGCAGAGGGTGGGGTTGATGGTGTTGCGCATCCAGGCGGCCATGGCGCCGTCGACCTCGAGGTCATGGGTGGTGACAGGGTTACCCTTCTTGTCGTACGCAACGATGATGTTGCCGATACGCTCGCGCAGATCCTTCAGGTCGCGGGCGATGGCAAGGATGGCCATCAGCTCGGAGCCCACGGCGATGCCGAACTTGGAATCCATGGGGAAGCCGTTCATCTTGCCTTCGCCGAGGCCGATCTTGATGTTGCGCAGGCACTGGGCGCAGAAGTCAATGACCCAGCCCATCTCGACCCGCTCGGGATCGATATCCAGCCGCTTGAGGCCGCGCTTGGCAAGAGCTTCGTCGCTGTAGTTGCGCTCGTGCTGCATACGGGCATTCAGGGCGACCATGGCCAGGTTATGGGCGTTCATGATGTCGTTGATGTCGCCGGTGAGGCCCAGGGAGAACTCGGTCATGGGCATGAGCAGCGCATTACCGCCGCCTGCTGCGGTGCCCTTGACATTGAAGGTGGGGCCGCCGGAGGGCTGACGCAGGCAGCCGCCGACGTTCTTGCCCAGCTTGCCGAGGCCTTCGATCAGACCCAGAGAGGTGGTGGATTTGCCTTCGCCGAGAGGAGTGGGGGTGATGGCGGTGACTTCGATGAACTTGCCGTCAGGCTTATCCTTCAGACGGTTCATGATCTTGATGAAGTCAAGCTTCGGGGTCTTGCCGTAGGGGATGATCTCATCAGGCAGAAGGCCCATCTTCTTGCGGAACTCTTCCACGCTGGGAAGGGTCTTTTCCGCTTCTTCCGCGATTTGCCAGTCTTTGTAGATTGTCGGGTCAAGCATTTTGGGGATTTCCTCCTTGTCAAAATATTAACCGAGTTTAACGCGACAGTATTATCCATGCGATTATACAACAGGCTCCGTTTCGTTGTCAACTCGTGCCGTTTTGGCATACCTCACAAGATTACTGCTTTTGTTATCGTAAGAAAACGGCGAATAACACAACATCATGTGTTCAGGCATAGGCTGGAGCGTACGATAGAGCATATCTGCCGTCAGATTATCTTGAGATAATCTGTTTATCATGAATTCTCAGGAGGTCAAAATGGAAACCGATATGAACGGCAAAAACAGGTGTGACGCCTGCAAAGGCGAGCTTCCCGCCTGTGCTCCCCTTGCCGCAGCCTACGTTCCCAGACAGCAAACAGGCGAGCCAAGGTACCGGCGCAACGACGCATTGGCCCGCGGCACACTGTTCCCGGGGCTTGATATGCCCTGGAAGAACATCTCCAATGAGACCGCAGGTCCGTTGGCAGATACGCCGCTCGGCGAATTGATGGCGCTGAATTTCGTCGTACAGGAACTGGGCCTTTATCTGGACACCCATCATGAGGATCGGGAGGCTCTGAACCTGTTTACCGAATATGTCCGTCTTCTGAAGAAAGGTACGGCCACCTTTGTGGAACGCTACGGGCCGTTGGATCAAACGCAGGTCGATACGCAAAACGGGTATACCTGGATAAACGATCCCTGGCCTTGGGAGCCGCAGGCTTGCCCGAGGCAGGAAGGAGGAAACAACTGATGTTTGTCTATGAAAAGAAGCTACAGTATCCGGTATGCATCCAGAATCCCAACCCGAAACTCGCATCTGTCATCCTGAGTCAGTATGGCGGGCCGGACGGAGAACTGGGCGCTTCCCTGCGCTATCTGAGTCAGCGATACAGCATGCCTTACCCGGAATTGAAAGCACTGCTGACTGATATCGGGACAGAAGAACTAGGGCATCTGGAGATGATCGGCGCTCTGGTCCATCAGCTTACCCGTTGCCTGACGGATGGGCAGATCGAAGAACAGGGATTCAGTCAGTACTATGTAGACCATGGAACCGGCGTCTACCCTGCTTCTGCTGCAGGAGTGCCCTGGTCTGCTGCTACAATGCAGGTAAAAGGAGATACGATCGCCGATCTGACGGAGGATATGGCAGCGGAGCAGAAGGCGCGTGCCACCTATGATAATATCCTGCGTTTGTCGGATGATCCGGATGTGAACAATGTGATCCGTTTCCTGCGTGAACGGGAGATCGTGCATTTTCAGCGTTTCGGAGAGGCCCTTAGAATGGTGCAGGAAAAACTGGACAGCAAGAATATTTACGCAGTCAACCCGAGTTTTCGGGCAGGCTGCCGCTGATAGAAAACCCGCTCCCCTGCGGCAGGCAGTATCTGCCGCAGGGGGCATGCTCAAACAAGAAAATTCGCATGGGATGTGGAATCGTGAAGTCGGGTGTGTTATAGTATGATCAGAAGTGTAAAAAACGATGCTCCGGTCAATACTCCGGAGAAAAAGGAGGATACATATGCTGAGAAAAGTAACCGTGGAAACAGGCGTCGTAGAAGGTATTCCCGCAGCCGACCCCAGGATCACCGCGTTCAAGGGCATTCCCTATGCCGCACCTCCTGTTGGCGAAAACCGCTGGCGTGCACCGCAGCCGGCAAAGAAATGGGAAGGCGTACTGAAGGCATATAAGTTTGCCCCGATTTCTATGCAGCATGTTCCCGGTGAGGATCCGGACAACATCTACTCCAGAGAATGGAACGTGGATACCTCCATCGAAATGTCTGAAGATTCTCTGATGCTGAACGTATGGACTCCCGCCAGACGTGCCGATGAAAAACTGCCGGTATTCGTCTGGTATTTTGGCGGCGGCCTTCGGGAAGGCAACACGGCGGAAATGGAGTTTGACGGCGAACGGCTGGCCCGCAGAGGCATTATTGTCGTTACCGTCAATTACCGTCTCAATGTCTTTGGTTTCTTCGCCCACCCGGAGATCACTGCGGAGAACCCTGAATTCCCCTGCAACTTCGGCTATCTGGATCAGCGTTTCGGTACCATGTGGGTCAAGCGGAACATTGCAGCTTTCGGCGGCGACCCGGACAATATCACCATCGGCGGTCAGTCGGCAGGCGGCGGAAGCGTTATGGCCCAGGTTTCCTCTCCCTTGAATAAAGGACTTTTCCAGAAGGCGATCGTGGACAGCGGACTGGAATTATGCCCCTATGTGCCCAATATGTTCGGAAAGAATCTCACGCTGCCGGAGGCGGAAAAGATCGGCGAGCAGTTCTTTGAAGAACTGGGCGTCAAGACCCTGGCTGAAGCCCGGAAGCTGGATGCTTTCTATGTTCGGGATAAGATGGAAAAATCCAAGCTTCGTTTCGGGGTGGTGACTGACGGTCACTTTATCGTCGGACAGTCCAATGAGCTGTTCATGAAGAATCAGGTCAATCTGGTCCCCATGCTCTTTGGCCATACTTCCACGGAATTCCCCTCGTCTCCCAGAGCGAATACCGTTGAAGAATTCAAGGCATATGCACGGGAACATTTCGGCGATGATGCGGATGAATTCCTGAAGCTCTGCTCCTCCTATAATGATTCCCTGGTGGAAATGAAACAGAAAGCTTCTGCGCAGCACCTGGAGTTCTCCATCCGGCGCCTGGGGCAGAAAAAAGCCGAGACGGGAGATAAGACCCCGATGTACTATTGGGTGTTCGATCCCGAGATCCCCGGATGGGACCATCCCGGCACCTTCCATTCCTGCGACCTCTGGTTCTTCTTTGAGACCCTGGCCAAGTGCTGGCGTCCTTTCAAAGGCAAGCATTATGATATTGCCCGCCTGATGTGCAACTATTGGGCGAACTTCATCAAGAAGGGCGATCCCAATGGAAAAGATGCTGACGGTACGGACATGCCCTACTGGAAGCCCTATACCGATGCAGAGCCTACCCGTATGTGGTTCGGAGACACTGCTTACACCGAAGCCAAGGGCCCGAGCGAACTTATGGCTTTCCTCCTGCGTCAGGCCGACAAAGAATAAAGGTTGACATCTGCGCAGCACTGCGCTATGATGCCATAGACAATTGAAAGGGGCGCTGGGTTTTCCCGGCTGAGACGCTGCCAAATGAAGCGGCGGACCCTGGAACCTGATCCGGATAATGCCGGCGTAGGAAGCAGCCTCTGGAGGCATGTTTTCGCGCCCGATTATTCGGGCGCGATTTTCTTGCTGGGAGGTTATCATGAAACAACATCAAAAACTGCTGACACTGGTAGAAGGAGCCCTATGTATCGCAATCGCTTATGCACTCAGTTTTATCAAGTTTAAAATATGGCCGGAGGGCGGATCCATCGATATCGTTATGGTTCCTCTGCTGATTTATGCCTGGCGGCGAGGCGCAGGCTGGGGGATCGTCGCCGGTCTGATATTTGGAACCATAAAGTGCTTCTTTGCCGGCGGTTTTGCATGGGGCTGGCAGTCCATCCTCCTGGATTACTCTGTTGCGTATGGAGCTGTGGGGATTGGCGGCCTTGTCCGCAAAGCAAAACACGGACTGCCTTCGGGGGCGGTGATCGGCAGCATTTGCCGTTTTCTGATTCATTTTATCAGCGGCGTAACGATCTATCGCATCCTTGAACCGACGGCATTTGCCGGAACCACCTATTCAAATGCAGCTCTCTTTTCAGCGGTTTACAATGGAAGCTATATGCTGTTCAACATGATCCTTGCAGTCATTCTCTGCTTCCTGCTGGAAAAGCCGTTGGAACGTCTACCCGACGGTGACAGATAATCGGATGAAAAAACCGGCGCGGGCAATGATCTGCCTGCGCCGGTCAATCTTTAAACTAGGAATTCCCGATTTCTTCTCGTGTATAAGTCAGCCATACGACACTGTTTCCATCGGAATCGTAAGCATAAAAACTGGAATCGAAAAACTCCAGTTCGTGCAGCACCTGCTCCGTACCGGAAGCATCGTCTTTCAGATAAAGCGTGAGAAACTTTTTGTCGTCCTTTGTCAGACGCCATTTCCCGGAGGAAATCTGTTCGGTATCCGTTTTGCTTTGAGTCCAGATGTAGGTACCGTCATCACTCATGATACAACAATGCAGGGAGTTGGTATCCAGCCAAATATCGGTACAGAGCCTGTTGCTGTAATCACTGCTGACGTCGACTTCCCCTTTGCTTATATGCGGTGTGTGCTGCGCAGAGGGAGTCAGATTCCCTGGTGATGCGGCGCCATCCTTAGGCCCGCAAGAAATCAGCAGCGCCGCCAGGATCAGGATATAAAGCGCTGAGATTACTAGCTTCTTCATTGTGTTGCCTTTCTTGTCTTTTTCAATACCGGCTTATTCTATCGCAAAATTGCCGATTTGTCTATATCTTTTTCGGGATAAGGACAGATTTGACATTTACCTTTCGGTTTGGTAGTGTTGATCTATGAAAGACGTTCTGTTCAAAGTTTGTGCAGTAAATACGGCAGATATTGATGCGCAGCTCCGGCAGTCGCATCTGCACCCGATGCGCAGGAAGCGGATCTCTGCGTTGAACCGCAAAGAAGCGATTGCAGCTTCCCTGCTCGGCGATCATCTCGCCCGTGAGCTTGCGGCTGAACTGTGCCGCTGCGATCCGCAGACTCTCATGGTAGCGGAAGGACAGTATGGAAGGCCCGTGCTTCAAGGCGCCGATGCGGAAATATCCATTGCCCATTCCGGCATCTATGCAGCAGCCGCCGCTGCAAAACGTCCGGTAGGGATCGATCTGGAAAAGCGGCGTCCGGTCTCTCATTCGATCCCGATGCGCCTGTTTTCCCTTGAGGAACAGGCATGGCTGGATCAGGCTCGGGATGCTTATTTGGATCGGTTCTTCCGCCTTTGGACCATGAAAGAAGCCTACGGGAAAATGCGGGGATTCGGGATTTTCTCATCAAAACAGTTTTACGCGCATTTTGTGCAAAACGAATTGCTGGTGTTATACCCGGACTGCCTGTTTCAATTCCCGGGTGCGCCGGATGGATATTATCTTTCTGTTTGCGTGGAAAGAGAGAAATAAACTGCGTTCATCACACAGCGCTGAGAATATGTGAATTGCGCAGATTGGGATCTTGGATCCGATTGTTGACTTCATATGCCTGCATTTCCAGGTCAGGGTCAGGGGTTCCGATCAGTTCTTGCTCACAGAGCAGTGAGCATACAGCACGAGATATTTCACTGATCATGGTTTCCTTTTCCGCCTGCATCAAGCCTTCGTTTCCGCTGCAAAGCAGAAAGGCAAAAGTATCAGCAAGATCACTCAGGAGAGGCAGCTCCCGAAAAGCCCGAAATCGCCACTTATAGAAAGGCTGATATTTGCGGTTCAGCAGAAAAATCGCTGACATAGCGCTATCCACAAATTCAACGACAGCCAACTGCGCCGCGGCCAGTTCTCCGTGACTGAGGCAGCGGCGATAATTATATTGCCCGGACTGCGCCATCAACAGCAGGTTACCGGCCAGCCTTTTTCGAAATACGTCTTCGGGAAAAACGGAGAGTCGTTTGCGGATCTCTGTTACCAGGCCGTATGCGTCATAATAGACCAGGCCGTTTGTCGCCTCTGCCAGCGCGTTTTCGGGAACGGCAAGCCACTGATCCAGACTCAGGACCCCATCCGGCGAGCCTACCTTGCCTGAGAAAAACTCGCTGATTCGAAGCACGCCCCTGCGGGGACCGCCGACAGGAGCTAAGATCTCCCGACGAACGCCGTGGTATTCCCGGGGAAGTTTGGCATATGCACGTTCCAGAAGAAAAGCGGTTCTTCTGCTGACGATAGATTCGTCCGGCAGGAACAGACAGAAACCCGGTTCAAAATCGTGATCCCTGGATACAGAATCATCATAACCGAAGCACTCTGACCCGCTGCCGAACAATCCCGCAGCCAACAGCGGAAGCTGATCCGGAAATTCTCTTTCCAGCATAGGCATTCCAAATTCCGCAAAGAATGCTTTGGAAAGTTCAAGCCCGTTCATATATCTTCTCCGCCAGTTCGGAAAGCAGTTCTGCCGTCTCCCCGTCCCCATACGCCTGAAAGCCCGCAGCGCACTTTTCACAGACAAAGGCATAGTACCCATCTTTGGCAACCTGTGTATCCAGCAAGAGATGCCGGGCTCGTTTTAACAAGCTCTTGATGCGGTTTTCGCATGCGTCTCTTCCCTGTTCGGCATCCAGACAGTCTGCCAGATTCAGACAAGTGATCGCCTGTTCCAGCTCGCCGCCGGGGACGGTTTTCATCCGATCCATTGCCAGCGCAAACAGAGCCTGGGCTTCAGAGTACCTTCCGAGGGAAGTGCAACACAGCCCCATGTTGTTGTACAGCCCGCCCAAAAGCTCGGCATCAGCATGATTTGACTCGTAAATTTCCCGTGCACGAACGAAGAATGGAAGCGCTCGATCATCTTCACCAAAAGCACTGTAAGCCGTCGCCAGATTGACATAGGTAGTGCCGGCACTGAGGTGATCAGTGAAATGCAAAGCATCCAACAGACGGATCGCCTCGTTGCATGCGGAAAACGCTTGTTCCCGCTGACCGTTTTTCCTATAATGACCGATCAGCTCGTTGCAGACCAGCAGCTGCCCCTGCAGATCGTGACCCTGACGTGCTTCTTCCTGCCAATAGAGAAGGTGCCGCTCCGCGGCAGAATAATCCCGTTTTGCCAGGTATTCGTCCAGTTTTGCCAGTACCCGTGTCTGCGGGATACTTTGTATATGAGTATTGGAATCGTTTTCACATTTCAATGGGCATCGGGGTTCCAGATAATCCTCCGGGCCGATTACGCCGCTGTTCCTGTTCATAGTTGTCCTTTCTGCCTGTTGGGGCAAGAATACCCTGAGCAGTGAGAATGCCGTTTTCTGTAGTTTATCAAAATCATGTCCCTCCATCAACACAGATCAAATGTCTTTTTTCCTCCGACTATTGTAATTATCCGACATTTTGATATGATAGATACAGACAAGGATAAATTGAATGGAGGTCAAACAGATGGGTAAAAAGTATGCAGATCTGGCAAAGGAGATCCCGATCCATGGGAGAAACGGGATCATCAAGTTCGGAGCAGAACTGGAAGAGGACTTCTTCGGCTGGGATACCTTCTCAGTGAGATACTGTCTCATAGACGGCTGCGGAATGATCCCCGAGGAGATGGAGAAGCAGCATGTCCATGACTATGACCAGATCCTTCTTTTTATAAGCGCCGAACCTGCGGATATGCTGAATCTCGGCGCCGAGGTCGAGGTGGACATGGGTACGGACAATATCAGACATCTGGTAGCCATTCCGTATGGTGTAGCCGTTCCCAAAGGGACGCCGCACTTCTCCCCCATCGTCCGGCGTTTGGATCGTCCGTTCTATTTTCTGACGATCAACTGTACGGGAAAGATGGCCGCTTCTCTTGCCGATCCTGAAGCAGTGCCGCAGAATGGACCGTGGAACAAGTTTTTCGGGGAATTCAGCAAGTGCTTCCAGCACCTTACCTTTGCGACGAATGATCCGTATCATTATGGCTCCGAGCGCAATCAGGCTTCCGGCGGCGTCTCCTCTCTCCTGATGGGCGGCGATGATTCCCCCTTCAAACTCACTACTGCCTGGACTACGGTCCATTTGCCGCATGACCTTGGTCCATGGAGAGACGACGGCCTTCATCATCCCCATGTACATCAGGAATTCGATGAGGCCCTCATCCTTCTCAGCTTGGATCAGAGCAATCTGACGGATCTGCATGCCACTGCAGACTTCTGCGTCGGAGAGGACGGAGAGGATCAGGAGCATTATATCCTTACAAAGGCAACGGCAATGGCCATGAAGCACGGTACTTACCATTTGCCGCTGAAATACCTGCAGGTCGATCGTCCCTGTGTATTCTTTACCATCGGCGAGCGGTGATCGCCATACTGCATCGGAGTATTTTATTTTCCCGAAAAGGAGAAGTGCGCATGGGAAAGCTGGATGCGCTGCATGAAGCCTGTATGAACTGCAATGCCTGCCGTTTGGGTGAGACGCGTACCAATTTGGTGTTCGGAACCGGCAGCGAAAATGCGGATCTGATGTTTGTGGGCGAAGGGCCGGGTGCACAGGAAGATCTCCAGGGAATCCCCTTTGTCGGAAGGGCCGGCAAGCTGTTGGATGATATGCTGGCCATGTTTGATCTGGATCGATCTCAAGTGTATATAGCCAATATCGTAAAATGCCGCCCTCCCGGAAACCGGGATCCTCTTCCGGAGGAGCGGGACGCCTGCTACCCGTGGCTGAAGCAGCAGCTGGAGCTTGTCGACCCGAAACTCGTCGTCTGCCTTGGACGGATCGCGGCCATGCGGTTTATTGATCCCAACTATCGGATCTCACAGCAGCATGGTCAGTGGGTCGAGCGGGATGGCCGGGCTTATACGGCGATCTTTCATCCGGCTGCTCTTCTCCGGGATCCCAGACGGAGGCCCGACGCCTTCGACGATATGAAGGAAATTGCCCGCAGACTAAAGGATCTTCGGTAAACTGTCATTCATTTGCAGGAAAGGCCACTGTGAACACGGTCCCCTGATCTGCGCTGCTGATCACGCTTATCTCTCCCCCTTGCAGCTCTGACATTTGCTTTATGATGGGCAGACCCAGGCCGTGCCCCTTTTGTTGGTTCCGGGTTTTGTCTCCCCTGTAAAAACGTTCAAAGACGTGAGGAAGGTCCTCGGGTTCGATAACGCTTCCGGCGTTTTCTACCCGCAGCAGGGCCTTCTTCTTTTGCCTGCACACGGCGATGCAGACACTGCCGCCATCCGGTTCATACTTTAAGGCGTTCTCCATCAGGCCGGAACAGATCCTTTCCGCATACTCCCGGTCCCCCCGGTAGAAGATTCCCTCATCGATCTCGGTTTTTAAGGAGATATTGCGATCATATGCGATGGACTCCATCTGCAGCGCGCATTTTTCGGCGATATGAGAGAGATCAACCGATTCGGATCGGTTGGCTTTTGCAGTTGATTCCAAAGAGGACAACGTCAGCATCTGGCTGATCAGATGCATCATATTCTTCGCTGCCGAATCCGTACTGTCGATCCACTGAAGGTTATCACCGACCTTTGCATCCGGCTCTGAGCGCAAGATACTGTTATTGGCCAGAATGACGGTAATGGGAGTCTTCAGATCGTGGGATATATCTGCAACGAACTGCCTTTCCATTTCGATGGCCTTTTCCATCGGTTCAGCCGCACGTCTGGCCAGCCAGATGCTGATAAGACAAAGCAGTCCGATCGTCAGCAGAAATACCAGAAGCAGCAGCATAAAACTGAGCAGCAGACGATTTCTCAGGTAGGCGACATCTGCAAACGCGTTTTTTTCGATATCCTGCATGCTTTCCCGGTAATAAATAAGACCTTCTTTCTGAAGAATGCCGAAATCGGTATCTTTATTTCGAGCTTCCTGCACGGCGTCAAGTATAAGTGCGGCATCCATTTCCGTGTGGTCCCGGTCAAGAATAGAGATCTCTTCTGTATTCGTATCGAAAAACACGGTGATGATCTGCTCGAGTTCGTTGCGCGGCAGCTTATCAGGCTCGCCATTTGCCGGGATGATTCGTTCACCTTTATCTTGATCATCGGGGATATTCGGAGGAATGGGCTGAAACCTTTCTCCCGGTTTTTCCCATGGCCCGACGACCAGACGCATGGTATTCCTCATTCCTTCCCAGGCATTCCGGTATTGGATCACAAACTGCGCACCCAAGGCCGCCAAGAGAACCAGAGAAACCAAACACATGGTCGATATCACAAAACGTCTGCGATAACAATTCAGCAAGGTCTCACCTCCAGACGATACCCGATCTTCTGCAGTTTCTTGATCCCGACGCGGGAATTCAGATATTTTAACTTCTTCCGAATGAATGAAATATAAACTTCCACATTGTTGTCCGTCGCTTCGGACTCAATTCCCCATGCGTTCATGATCAGCGTATCGGTTGAGATCGTCATACTGGGTTGATAAAGAAAAGTCTTCAGCACTTCAAATTCCTTGCGGCTCAGTTGTACGGACTCTTTTCCGCAACTCAGTGCAGCGGATTGGAGATCCAGGGTCAGGTCTTCGTATGTAATCCGATCAACGATCACTTCCCCCGTTCGCCTGGTCAAAGCGCTGACTCTGGCCAGCAGCTCTTCCGGATCAAAAGGCTTTGTCATATAGTCGTCTGCTCCGGAATTCAGCCCGGTAACTTTGTCCGACGTAGCCGTTCGGGCAGTAAGCATCAAAACCGGCGTATGGATGCCGGTATTCCTTATTTCACGAACGACTGAAAAACCATCCAATTCCGGAAGCATAACATCCAGAATGATCAGCTGATACGCCATACCCTGCGCATAATCCAAGGCAGATGCACCGTCATGTACAAGATCCACATAGTATCCCTTTTGTTCCAGTATCCTCTTCAATGCGTTTGCAAGCGAAATCTCATCTTCTGCGACCAGGATCTGCAACTCTTCTGCCCCCTAAAAAACGTTCTGTTGGAATATAAACACACGGAACTGAAAAGACTCTGAAAAATATGAGCATGCAAAAAGGCGCTGGTCAGGTGCAGTATCACCTGAAGCAGCGCCTTTTCAAAAACTCGACTTCTCAGCAGATGACGCGGAAGAATTTTTTCTTTCCGCGCTTCAGCATGATCCCGCTGCCCTGGAGGTCTTCCTTGCTGAAGCTGAGCGTAATGTCCTTTACCTTCTCTCCGGCAGCTTCAACACCGCCCTGTTCGATATTGCGTCGGGCGTCTCCCTTGGACGTGCAGAGCCCGGTCAACGTGAGAAGCTCGATGATCCCGATCCGGCCGTCTTTGAAGTTGTTTTCCTCTACGGTAAAGGTCGGGATGTGCGCAGAATCCCCGCCGGAAGAGAACAGCGCTTTGGCGGCTTCCCGGGCCTTTTGCGCTTCATCTTCGCCATGTACCATCTTGGTAAGTTCAAAGGCAAGGATGTCTTTCGCGTCATTCAGTCTGGCATCTTTCCAGGTATCCATTTCTTCGATCTGATCCAGCGGCAGGAAGGTGAGCATACGGATGCATTTCATTACATCTGCATCCCCGACGTTCCTCCAATACTGATAAAAATCATAGGGGCTTGTCTTTTCCGGATCCAGCCAAACAGCGTTGCCGGCGGTTTTGCCCATCTTGTTGCCCTGAGAGTCCGTAAGCAGGGTGATCGTCATCGCATATGCATCCTTGCCCAGCTTCTTGCGGATCAACTCAGTACCGCCGAGCATATTGGACCACTGGTCGTCGCCGCCGAATTGCATGTTGCAGCCATAATGCTGGAACATATAGTAAAAATCATAGCTTTGCATGATCATATAGTTGAACTCAAGGAAACTTAAGCCCTTTTCCATGCGCTGTTTGTAGCACTCAGCGCGAAGCATGTTGTTTACGGAGAAACAACTTCCGACTTCTCTCAGCAGTTCCACATAGTTCAAGCCCAAAAGCCAATCCGCATTGTTCAGCATCATTGCTTTCCCTTCGCCGAACTCAATAAAACGTTCCATCTGCCGACGGAAACATTCCGCATTATGGGCGATCGTCTCCGGGGTGAGCATTTTCCGCATATCTGTACGGCCGGAGGGATCACCGATCATAGTGGTACCGCCGCCGATCAGCGCGATCGGCTTGTTCCCGGCCATTTGGAGACGCTTCATCAGCGACAGGGCCATAAAATGCCCGGCAGTGAGGCTGTCAGCAGTACAGTCGAATCCGATATAGAAAACCGCCTTGCCTTCGTTTATCAGGTTTTTGATTTCCTCCTCGTCTGTGACCTGTGCGATCAAGCCACGTGCCTTCAATTCATCAAAAAGCGTCATCAGTCGTTTACCTCTTTCGTATTTCCTTTTTATATTCCCGCGCAGCGTCGATCAATTCGCCTGCACCGCGGAGTGTGGCATCTGTAATAGTTTCTCCTCCAATGAGCCGGGCCAGTTCCTTTTGCCTCCCGGGATCATCCAAGAGGTTGATTTGGGTAAAGGTTCTGCCGTCATGCTGGCTCTTTACGATAGAAAACTGGGTGTCCGCCATTGCGGCGATCTGAGGAAGATGTGTCACGCAAAGGACCTGTCGGTCAGTCGCAAGAAGCGCCAGCTTTTCTCCCACTCGCTGCGCTGCTATGCCGCTGACGCCGGTATCGATCTCATCGAAGACGAGGACATCCTCCTCTCCGCTGCGAAGAACATTCTTCAAGGCAAGCATGATGCGGCTCAATTCGCCGCCGGAGGCGATCCGGCTCAAACGCCCGAGTTCTTCTCCGGCGTTTACGGTGAGCAAAAAACAGACATCTTCCATGCCGCCCGAGTCAAAGCCTTCTCCGGACTTCGGCGTGAATCTGACCTGGAAACGCGCACCGGGCATGCTCAGCTCACCCAGTTCCCGTTCCACCGCTGCACAGAGACCGACAGCTGCTTTCTGCCTGCCGAGGCTTAATTGTTTGCCGTTATTCAGAAGCATCTCCCTGGAGTGCTCGAGCTCAGACGAAAGCGTTTCCATTCGTTCGGAGAGGGATTCCACATCATCCAGCTCATTTTTCGCTTCCTGCAGGCGAGACAAAGCAGACTCAATGCTGCCGTATCTCCTGATCAAACGACGGTAAACCGTAAGCCGCTCTTCGATACGGTCCAGTTCGCCGGGAGATCCTTCCAGTTCACGCAAAGCATCCCGGAGCTGATCAAAAAGATCTTCTGCCCGGTATCGGAAATCCCCAATATTTTTAGCAAGCTCGGATAAAGAATCCGCATACCGTGCGGCCTGCTCTGCTGAAGCCTCAGCAGTCAGGGAGAGGGATATGATCCCTTCCTCATCATCGCTCCCTTGAAAGCAGGCGTAAGCCTTTTCCAATTTATCGCGGAGCTTTTCCTGGTTTCTCAATACCGTTTCCCTGGAACGAAGCGTTTCCTCCTCCCCGGGCACGGGCTCGGCATCCTCAAGCTCACGGATTTCTCGACGCAGTCTTTCTTCCAGATATTCCCTGTCTGCTTCGGCTTTTCGCATCTCATCCAGTTGTTTGCAAAGAGAAGTATAACGACTGTACTCTTCACGAAAAGACCGGCTCAGAGAAGACAGCCCGCCAAAAGCATCCAGATAGACGCAATGGTTCGACTCGCTGAGCAGACGGCGGCCGTCGTTTTGCCCATGTACGTCAAATAGAATATCGCCGATCGCCCTGAGCTGTGCAGTCGAGACTGGTACACCGTTGATCCTGCAGGCGGTCTTTCCCTCGGAAGTGATCCGTCGGGAAATGATCATTGCCTCGCCTTCATCATGGGGGATGCCTTCATTTTGAAGCCATTCTTCCGCCGATGCAGATATGCTCAATTCCGCGCTGATCAGCGCAGACTTAGCGCCTGTGCGTACCAATTCTTTGGAGGTCCTCCCTCCCAAGATCGCGCCGATGGCATCAATGATGATGGATTTGCCCGCTCCGGTTTCGCCGGTCAGTACGTTCAATCCACAGCCAAACTCCACGTCAGCCTGCTCGATCACCGCAATATTCTCAATATGCAGCAAGTCCAGCATACATCATCCCTCGAATCAGAGAAGTTCCTGCAGCTCCTGATGAAAACGTACGGCAGCGGAATTGTCTTCCATAGCCAGGAACATGGTGTCATCTCCTGCCAGACTGCCTACCAAACCGGGGATCTCCATAGAATCGATGGCGGCACAGGCCGCACTGGCCAAACCCGGAAGGGTTTTGATGACGACCAGATTCTGCGCGCAGTGGAATGAAGTAACAGACTCGCGGAAGATGGTCCTTAATCTGTCCTTGTGCTCATTTCCGGAATGGTTTGCAGGAGCAACATATCTGTAGTGCCCGTTTTCTACCAATTCCTTCATAAGCCGCAGCTCGCGCATATCTCGGGAGACGGTGGCCTGGGTGCTCGTACAGCCTGCTTCCCGTAATGCCTGGATCAATTGGTTTTGTGTTTCAATCTGCTGTTCCGCAATGATCTGCAGAATCTTTGACTGACGATCACTTTTCATCTTTTCAGCTCCATTACTGATTGAGTTTGTTCTTTACGATTTCATAGAAACTTCGATCCAAGACTTTTACCAGTTGACAGGAGAAGTTTGATTTTTGAATATAAATCAAATCACCAACCAGAAGTGGGAAGCGATCACGGCCATCTACCAAGAGTTGAGCGTCATTCCCGTCGGCCCGGATCAGTTTAACGCTTGTACGGCGGTCCCCTGCCAAAACATATACCTTTGCTGTCAACGAGTGCGCACAGATCGGAGTCAGGATCAGGTTTTCTGCCGTGGGTTCAACGATCGGCCCGCCGGCAGCCATTGAATAAGCGGTGGAGCCTGTTGGAGTGGCAATTATGATCCCGTCACCGGCATAATCGGAAATTTTCCGATTGTCCCCGTAAGCAGTGAGCCGTATGGCGTGAGCAGGATCGCTTCTGCTCACTACAGCCTCGTTTAAACCGAAACATGAAAAGACAAGGTCGTTATCCCGGCGAACTTCCACATCCAGCATCATCCGTTTTTCCAGGGTGTAATTCCCGGACAGGATCTCCTCCAGTTTGCCGATCTCCTCCAGCTCCAGTTCCGTGATGAATCCCAAATGTCCCATATTGATCCCAAGTATGGGAACATTGTATTTTGCCGCAAGCTTGGAAAAACGCAGGATGGTCCCGTCGCCGCCGAGACAAATCAGCATATCGACGCCCTGCATGATCTCGTTTTCACTGCCAAAGAGAATGTCCTCCGCAGAAAGATCTGCCGGTATGTCGTCAAAAGGCAGATAAACGCTTGATTCAGTCCCGTGCTTCCTGAGTTGCCGGAGCAGCCGAAGACTGACCTGTAGTCCGGGGTCCCGATCCAGATTAGGACACAGCAGGATTTTGTTCATACGCCCAACTCCTCATGGGAAGCGGCAACGATGGCCGCAGTATCAAAGCTGAGATCTTCCCCCTGACGAAGCAAGTATCCGAGATACTCAATGTTCCCTTCCGGACCTCGTACCGGCGACCAGGTCAATCCGGCAGGATGAAGGCTGAGACCTTCGGCCATACGAAGGAAGTGATCCAATACGTCCCGATGTACTTCTTTATCACGAACAACGCCTTTTTTCCCGACTCTTTCTCTCCCGGCTTCAAACTGGGGCTTGATCAGGCAGATGATCTCCCCTTCCGGTTTGAGCAGCGGAATGAGCGCGGGAAGAATCAGACTCAGAGAAATGAAAGACACATCGATGACGATCAGATCCAGAGGTTCCGGAATATCTTTCGGCTGCAAATATCGTGCGTTCGTGCGCTCCATATTGATCACGCGCGGATCCGTGCGCAGGTTCCAGGCAAGCTGTCCGTATCCCACGTCAACTGCATAAACACGCGCTGCACCGCGTTTTAGCAAGCAGTCCGTAAAACCGCCGGTAGACGCACCGCAGTCCATGCAGACCTTTCCGTTCGGATCTGAGGGAAATACGCTCAGGGCTTTTTCCAGCTTCAACCCGCCCCGGCTTACGAAACCGATCGAATTGCCCCGCATTTCAATCCTTGCTTCCGGCGAATAGGCGGTCCCGGGTTTATCCGCCCGCTGTCCGTCGACGAATACGGTGCCGCTCATGATCTCTGCCTTTGCCCGCTCACGGCTGTCGCACAGTCCCATTTTTGTAAGCAGGATATCCAAACGCTCTTTTTTCATTCCATAGTCGCTCTTTTCACTATCCCAGCTGCGTCTATCCCGCAGCGTGCTTTTTGCTGGGCGACACTTCCCTGCTTGACGAAACCATCTCTGCCCAGATTGACAAGAAGAACAGGATGATTCTTAAGATGGGCAGCGATGTACTCCCCGACAGATCCGGTTTCGACACATTCTTCAGCAATAACGACCTTTCCCTTCTCCGGAAGGAAGGAATACAGAGTATCGATATCCGGGGCTTCGATCCTGCTCAATTTGAGTACCTGTGCATGGATCCCGCGGGTCTCCAGAAGATCGGCAGCATCCAAAATCTCGTTGATCATCGTACCGTAACCGATCAGGGTGATATCGCTTCCCGATCGAAGTCTGGCAATCGGTTCCAATCGGCAATCCCGATATCGGCCCTCGACTCCTTTCGGATAACGCACGGCAGCCGGTCCATCGGTATTGACGGCGGCTTTCAGCATTTTTCGAAGTTCATCATAGGAAGCAGGACACCAGATCTTCATGCCAGGGATCTGACGCAGGATGCCTACGTCAAAAACGCCATTGTGAGTTTCCCCGTCGTTGCCCACCAGGCCGGCTCTGTCAACGGCGAGCACGACAGGCAGTTCCTGCAAAGCGATATCCTGCAGGAGCATATCATAGCTCCTTTGAAGAAAGGTGGAATACACGGCGAAAACCGGCTTCATGCCTTGCTTGGCAAGACCGCCGCACATCGCCGCACAGTGCTCCTCTGCAATTCCTTCATCAAAGAAGCGATCCGGGAACATTTGATGGAATTCCTGAAGACCTGTCCCATCTTCCATGGAAGCCGTGACCGCACAGACGCGCGGATCTTCTGCAGCAAGTCTGCACAGTGTCTCGCCGAAAACGGAAGAAAAAGACGTCCTGTTCTGCGGTATGACGCCGATCTCAGGATCAAAGGGAGCTACGCCATGATACAGATTCGGATCCTCCTCAGCCGGTCCATATCCCTTCCCCTTTTTGGTGACTACATGCAGCAGTACAGGTTCCTGGTAGTCTCGGGCAAGTTTCAGCATATAAGACAGCTGCTTGATATTGTGACCGTCAATGGGGCCCAAATAGCGCAGGCCCATATCTTCAAACATGCTGCAGTGCAGGATAGCGGATTTGAGCTGATTTTTAATGTTCTGGCTGAACCGAAAAACGCTCTTTCCGCCCGGGAGTTTCATCATCGTGTTTCGGTAAGCCTTTTTGATCCGATAATATCCGGGTTTCACCCGCTCACGGTTCAGGTATTTCGCCACACCGCCTACGGTTTGATTAATAGCGACCCCATTATCATTCAAAATGACTACGATGGGTTCTTTGCTTTGGCCGATGCTGTTCAGCCCTTCGTACGCAAGGCCTCCGGTGAGCGCTCCGTCTCCAAGAACGGCAACGACCTGATATTTCTCCCCGGAAAGCGTTCTCGCACGAGCCATTCCCAGAGCAGTTGAAACCGCGCTGGAAGCATGACCGGCGACAAATGCATCTGCAGCAGATTCTTCAGGTTTGGGAAAGCCTGATATGCCGCCGTCTTTCCGCAATTCTGAAAACATGGGCATTCTGCCGCTGAGCATCTTATGCACATAGCATTGATGGCCGACATCATACAAGATACGGTCATGAAACGGATCATAAACATTGAAAAGTGCAACGCTCAGTTCAACCACGCCCAGATTGGATGCCAGATGCCCGCCGGTCTTGGATACGACGGAAATCAGATGCTGCCGGATTTCCTGACAGAGCTGGTCCAACTCATCGCAGTTCAGCGCTTTGACGTCTGCAGCGCTGCTGATTCTTTCCAAGATAGCCAATGGTTTTCCTCTTTCTATGGGGGAGCTTCACCATATCCAATAGAATCAAGAATGGTGCATTTATCATAACAGAAAATTTATGCATTGACAACGGAAAACTCGCTTTTCACTGACAGTGGCCAAAGGGGAAAGCAAAATGGAGAATACAGGCAGAAACAGACACATGACAATTCTGCCATGTGTCTGTTTCTTTGGGAAGTGGAAAGGGAAAAGTATGAAAAGAAAGTGAGCAAAAAGCAAATTCAGTTGACACGTCTTGTCGCTTCCATCAACCGGAAACTAATGGTTCCCAAATCGCCGTTCCGATACAGTTCCAACGTGATTTCGTCGCCGGCTGCCATTCCGTTGATAACGGCATAGAGCTGGTCAACGGACTGGATCTTTATCCCGTTTGCAGACAAGATCAAGTCGCCCTTGCGGACACCCGCCTCATAGGCGGTACTGCTTTCATTGACTGCGGTAACATAGACGCAGGCTGGATATTTATAATACATGGCATATGCAGTGGGGATTTCGGCAACGGTCAAACCGGAGGACGGTCTGCCCGGAACATATCCATATTCCAAAAGTTGATCAATGATCCCTTTTGCTACATAGATCGGGATGGCAAAACTGGTATTGACAGACTCTTGAATCTGAGAATCAATATCCTTATTGATGATACCGATCACCTGGCCGTATTGATTCACCACCGGGGCACCGCTGCATTGTGAGTTGACCGGAATATTGAGTTCAAACAAATCCATGGGGTAGCCGTGGTATGCGTACTGTTCGGCACAGGAGACCAATGAACCGGGACTGATGCCTGATGTACCGAGATGAGAGGTGCCCACAACGGCGATGTCATCGCCCGGTACCGCGAGTTCAGACTGTCCGAATACAGCAGGCGTCAAGTCGTTTGCCTGTATGCGAATGACGGCCAAATCGCTCGCGATATCCAGACCGATCAATCCGGCTGAATAAGTTGCCCCTTGAAGCTCCGCCTGAATATCGTCGGCATAAAGGACGACATGACTGCTGGTGATCAGGAAACCGTCGGAAGACATCACGACAGCGCTTCCTTTGGTTACGTTGCCGTTTTCGTCGACTGCGGTCACATTGGCGATGGATGCGGAACAAGACTGATAAATCAGGGACCAGCTCTGGATGCCGTCTTGCCTGAGATCCTCTGTTTTCAGGGTAGTCCCATTCCACTGATAGTCATTCGGAGAAGATCCGCCGGGAATGTTGTTTCCGGTCGAGTCTAGAGACTGCAGCAATTCCACAGGGTTGATGATGGTATCTTCACGTTTTGCAATACGTACTTCAAATCCGCCGTCATCACGGCTCAATATGATCTGATATCGAAGCAGAAAAACCGAAACGGCAAGTGCAAGACAAAGAAGAACGAGAATAATACATACGAGTGCAAGCGCCAGCTTGCGCCTGCTCCGTTCGGCAGGCTTGCGCTGCATAGCGGGTTGCGGCATCAGATCGGAATGAAACTGAAAAGAGGATGGGGTGTCCGAATCGACCGGCGCCGTATACGCAAGTTCCCGCTCGCTCAATTGTTCCTCTTTGTTGTTGAGCATTGCGTTCGACCTCCAAAACTGCATTGATTATAGCAGATACACCAAGATCTTGTGTGAACGGCCTATGAACGACCTGTAAAGGAAACGTGAATCTTCAGTCGAAAAGGGTCAGGGAAAAGCGGAATTCTGTTTCGCCGTTTGCGGAACGCACCCAAATATCTTCCCCCATACTGTCCAGTATTGTCTTAACGATATACAGTCCCAAGCCGACGCCGTCCCGATCCAGGCTTCTGGAACGATCAGACTTATGAAATCGTTGGAATATACTGGAGAGTTCATCCTCGGGGATAGTCTCTCCCCTGTCTATGATCGAGATATAGGCACGGCCGTTTTGCTTGAACAGTCGGATATCCAAAGGGCTTCCTGCTTCGGCAAATTTCACTGCATTATCCAGAATATTGATGATCACCTGGGATACTGCGTCCTCATTGCCCTGTATCCGCAATGCATCCTCCGGAATTTCCGGCCGAAGCTGCAGATGCTTGGCTGAGATCTTGGCATCAAGACTGATGATCGCCATTCGCAGGGTTTCCGTGACATCAAACGAGCCGTTTCGCAGTACCGAACTGTCCTGCATCCGGCTGATATTCAGCATTTGCCGGACAAGTCTGCTGAGCCGTTTGGTTTCGCTCGCAATGACGGAAAGGTATTTCTGGGCCTGATCCATGGGGATCGTTCCATCCAACAGACCGTCAGCATAACCGGATATGGTTGTCATGGGCGTTTTCAGCTCATGGGAGACATTGGCAACAAAATCCATCCTGTTCTTTTCCGCTTTTTCCAGGCTTTCGGCCATTTGATTGAAAGCTTCGGCCAGTTCACCGACTTCGTCCATTCGGCCGTGTCCTGTAACGCGGACAGAAAGCTCACCCTTGGCGAATTGTCTTGCAGCGTTGGCCATTTCTTTGAGAGGGGCGGTTTCCCGGCGGGTGAATAAGACTGCGACAGGAACGCAGATGATCAGAACGAATACGGCGGCATACAGCATGACCAAGGCAAAGCCTGCCCAGATCCGACTGACATCGCCTCTTCCGGTTGAAGCAATGGCAGTTCCCAAGCGGCTTCCGTCGGAAGCGGTGATCGCCGCGGCGGAAATGTATTGTTTTGCGGAATAAAAACCATCCAGATCACTGTACATACGGGTCAGATCCTGCCTGCTCACCGTATCGGTGAATTTTGCGGACAGCTGCTTGCCGATATGTTCACATTGGAGCATAAAGCTGTCTGAGCAGGCCCATACATTTCCATTCTGATCGCAGATGAAAATATGATTGCCTGTCGCTCTTGATAGAGAGGTTATCTGAATACTCAGCTGCCAGTCCTCCATACTGTTGAGCTCATGTACAGCACCGGCCATCTCCGCTACCGTTTGAGCGGTTTCATCGAGTCTGCTTCGCCTTTCCTCGACGACATAACGGTAACTGATCAGCGAAAAGGAGAACCCAAGAAGCAGCAGATTCAGAAGGATCAATCCGGCGCTGACAGCAAGCTGCCGGAAGAACAAACTGCGCTTCATCTTTTCGGCGCAAAAGTCTCAAACTTATATCCGACACCCCAAACAGTGGAAAGCGCCCATTCCGGACTGACGCCCTCCAGCTTTTCCCGCAGGCGTTTGATATGCACGTCGACCGTTCGAGAATCGCCGAGATAATCGAAACCCCAAACCTCGTCAAGCAGCTGATTGCGGGTATATACGCGGTTAGGCGACGAGGCAAGATGAAACAGAAGCTCCAGCTCTTTCGGCGGCGTATCAACCTTTTTCCCATCTACGATCAGCTCATAGGAATCCAGATTCACCACCAATTTATCGAAGCTGAGTTTTTTCTCTTCTCCGGCCGATTCTCCGTTGTATCTTCGAAGAACAGCATGAATCCTGGCCATGAGTTCTTTGATCTCAAAGGGTTTGGTCACATAATCATCTGCGCCCAGTTCCAAGCCCTGCACCTTATCTTCGGTTTCCTCTTTGGCAGTCAGCATGATAATGGGGACTTTGGATTCTGAACGGATGCTCTTGCAAACCGCCCAGCCGTTCATAATGGGAAGCATGATATCCAAAAGGACCAGATCGGGCTGAAAGGATTTGTTTGCCGATACACCGGCAGCACCGTCGCCGGCAGTCTGTACGATGAAACCATCCTTTTCCAAATACAGTTCCAGAAGCTGAGCAATGTTCTCATCATCCTCAACGATCAGCACTTTTTGCGGCATGTGATTCCCTCCCATTACTTTTTTCTCAGTATATCATAATTGCTGCTGCAGTTTTGGATAATTTGTAAAATGTCAGAAAAATCGAAAACCCGGATCGGGTCAAGTGCCCGATCCGGGTAAAGGAATATCGTTCGAGATTTACTTCAGCTCCACAGCGGCGCCGACTTCCTCGAGCTTCTTCTTGATCTCCTCGGCCTCATCCTTGGAAACGGCTTCCTTGATCTTGGCGGGAATGCCTTCAACCAGAGCCTTGGCTTCGGCCAGACCCAGGCCGGAGATGATCTCACGAACAGCCTTGATGACCTTGATCTTCTCGGCGCCGAAAGAAGTCATAACAACGTCAAACTCGGTCTTCTCTTCGGCAGCCTCAGCAGGAGCGGCGGCGACGGGGCCGGCAGCAACAGCAACAGGGGCAGCGGCGGAAACGCCGAACTTCTCCTCAAGGGCATGGACGAGCTCGCTGAGCTCAAGAACGGTAAGATTGGAAACCTGCTCGATCAGAGCATCGATCTTTTCGCTGGCCATTTAAATATCCTCCTAAAAGTAGAATGTAGTGACGCAGGCTCAAGCCGCGCCTTCGGATTTTTTGTCTGCAATCGCTTTCAGCGCGACGGCAAGACCGCGGATGTTCGCATTGAGAACCGTGACGAAACCGTTGAGCGGTGCGACCATGGTGCCCAAAACCTGGGCCACGAGCGCCTCCTTGGAGGGCAGTTCGCTGAGCGCCTGCACTTCTGCGGGGGAAATGACCTTTCCGTCCACAAAACCGCCCTTGACTTTCAGCGTGCTGTCTTTCTTGTTGGCGTACTCGCAGATGACCTTGGCCGCGGCTACGGGATCCGTGTGACAGATCGCCAGAGCGGTGGGACCGTTCAGAACATCATCCAGAGCCTCAAAACCCATCTGGTTGATGGCCAGCTTGGTGAGGGTGTTCTTCACGACCGCATACTCGACACCGGCGTTCCGCATGGCGCGGCGCATTTCCGTATCCGTGGCGACGCTGGTTCCGGAATAATCGACCAGTACTCCGCCCTGGGCGTTTTTCAGCTTTTCAACGAGCTCTGCGACCACAGCCTGCTTTTCACTCAGTACCCGTGCGTTTGGCATAGTTTCACCTCCGAACGAATATTCGCGTTCAAAAGAAAACCTCATGTCCGAAGACATGAGGAAATAAAGCATCTGCAAATGAATTGAGAAGCTCTCCTCGGCGGGACTTCTACCGGATGACCGGATGCCAGCTGTCTTTGGAACGCTAGGGTATTATAACAACCGATACAGAGCTTGTCAATACTTTTTTATTCCAAATTTTCCGTTTCATACATGACAGCGGAAAGTGCGCAAATTGGCGCTGTTTCACATCGAAGAATACGTTTTCCGAGGGTGATCGGAATCAGTCCGCAGCCAGCGGCCTGTTCAGCTTCTTCCCTGCTGAATCCGCCTTCAGGACCACTGACCAGAGCCAGGCTGTCCGGCTTTCCGGAATAAGTCTGCATAGCCGACCGCAGGCTGGTTTTCTCCGCTTCCTCCCAAAGAAATAAGGACAGATCGGATCCCGCAGCTCTGCTGAGCATATCCGAAAACTGCGGGATCCAGAGAACTGCCGGGATCCGACCTCTTCCGGATTGCATCGCAGCCTCCTCGGAAACCCGGTTCAAGCGTTCAAGCCGCTTGCGCATGGCATTGTCTTCAGGCCTGGAAATGCAGCGTACAGACAGGAAGAAGCTGATGTCGGCAGCGCCTAGTTCTACTGCCTTCTGAATGATCGTTTCAGTCTTATCCCCTTTCGGTAATGCGGCAAAAACGTGCGCCTGCAAAGAAGGTTCAGACTGACAGTCAGATTGCGCAAGGATCTCTGCGATCCCTTCGCCGGATTCTATGCCCCGATAGATACATTTGTAATCCCTTCCGCAGCCATCGGATACCGTCATTGTCTCACCTGTCCGCAGACGGAGTGCCTTCAGATGGGCGGTGTTGCTTACTCCAAGCCGAATGACACTGTCGCAGATCATATCATGGGAGATAAAGAACTTGGGCATGTCGCCTGCTCCTTTTCAGCTGCATAGAATGGATGGAAAAGCGTAGACGCTATGATAACGGTTCGCGTGCAAGGAGGGGATATAAAATGGAAACGAGCTTCGAAAGAGTATGGAAACGGGTAAAAGCGTCCGAACCATATGACGAAGTGGAAAAACTCAAGGAATTCATCCTTGATGAGATGAATGACGCTGCCGACTATACCCGGTTAGCGCGAAAAACCGGTTCGCCTCATATCAGAAGACTGCTCGCGTCATTTGCAGCAGAGGAGCGCAGACACGCGAAAAAGCTGCAGGCTGCTGCGTTTATGCATTTCGGCCAGAATACAGTATCGGCAGATCGGGAGAAGAAAAACGATGAAGAGCGGATGCTCGGCGCTTTGAGGCGAAGATATACGACGGAGCAGGATCGTGCGGAAGCATACCGCGCGGCTGCGGGAAACACGTCAAAAGACACGCTGAAAAAGCTGTACCGGGAATTGTCCGAGGAAGAGCATCGGCATGCAGAAACCCTGTGCTCTTTGCTTGAAGAGATGATGTAGTGGATTATTAACGGGAAATCTCCCCTTCAAAACGCTTCGGCAAGAGTTCAGAAAGCCGGTAGCTCACATATCGACCGTCATCCCTGGCAGACAGGATCTCCATCTCCGGGGAAAACTCCGACAGGACCTGACGGCAGCTGCCGCAGGGCATGCAGTAGGTGCTGCCGTTGGCTGCAACGGCAATCCGTCTGAACTTTCTGCGGCCTTCACTTATAGCCTTAAATACGGCGACCCGCTCCGCGCAGACCGTCTCTCCGTAAGCTGCATTTTCAATGTTGCAGCCAAGGAATACGCTGCCATCCTCGCACTCCAAAGCCGCGCCGACCGTAAAGCCGGAATATGGAGAATATGCCTGTTTCATGGCGGTAAAAGCCATATTGATCAGTTCTCGATCCGTCATATACTTGCTCCTTCCTAAATATTGCCCGGTACCCAGTTCATCGGTTGACGATAGGGATCGGTCCATGTCGGTTCAAGTCCCCGGGCTACTCCCCTTCCCATAACCAGAACGGTTCGGGAAAAACAAAGAGGCAAAACAGGACATTCCTGAGCCAGGATGCTGCAGACAGCCTTGGCATACGCTTCCCTGTCCTCCGGTTCTGCAGACTTATACTCTTTCACGGCTTTCTGCAATTCATTGCTGCAGCCGCCGACATAGAGGTTTCCGCCGCTGCAAAGCAACGACGACAGATCAAAATCTGAACTCAATCTCACCGATGCCAGACACAGATCATATCCGCCGTTTCGCATTGCCCGCCGATAATCTTCCATCTCCCTCGGCATCGGGATCATGGTTATCCCAATGCTCTCAAGATCGGTTATGATCCGATTGGCTGCGAGCGTACTTGAACTGCTGTCTGAACAGTAAAGCAGTCTAAGCTCCAGATCCGTCGGTTCACCTCCGACAAAAAACTCCAATATGCCATCCCCGTTGTAATCTTCCGTCAGGATCTCGATCTTATAGGCTTCGAGATCTTTGGGGATCCACTCGTCGATCCAAGACGAACTGACATATCCTGTCGCCTGACTGATAGGCAGATATGATGCGCTGCCTCCGAGAAGAGAAGCGACACTGTTGCGGTTCAGTGCGGCGTTCACCAGTCTTCTGCGTTCAGGAGCTGAAAGAGCCCGACTGTCCGGACTGACGCAGAGAAAATGCAGAATACTGGTATCCAGATAACGGCGCTCCGCATCGCCGGGTACCATAAAGGCCACATCTGCTCCCGTATCGGCGATGAGCATATCCAGCGTTCCGTCGGAAAAAGCGGCGTTCAGCTGCTCCTGCGGCAAAGAAGTCAGAGCAATTGACTGCAGTGGAAAGTCGGCGCTTCCGCGGTAAGCTATATTGGCCTTCAGAATTTTGCCGGTCTCATCCTGCGTCATGATATACGGACCGGATCCGATGGGCAGCTCGGAATATGCGCTTCCCTCCTTCACTACAGGAATATCAAGACGCAGGGGAAAACTGGGGTTTGGTTCTTTCAGCCGAATCACGATACTGCTGCCTTCCATAAAGGATTCGGCAATATCGGAAAGCCGGGACCGGTAGTGAGAGCCTTCCTCTCTGGCACGATTCAGGGAATAAAGCACATCCCAGCTGCTGACATCGCTCCCATCTGAAAAACGAAGACCTTCCTGGACGGTGAAACGGAATAATACGCCTGCCTCCTCCGTCCAGGAACTGAAAACGCCTGGCTCTGCTCGGAACCCAGGTGTTACGCGGACCATCGGTTCAAACAGCAGCCAACTCAGCTGCAGATTCGTTTCGCTCTGAGTAACGAAGGGGTTCATACTGAAATCTGCCGCATAGTTGAGGGTCAGTACACCATCTCCCTGTCGGGCGGGCGCTTCCGTAACATCGGCAGTGACAAATACCGGTGCGGAAAACACCGGATCCGGAATGGTCTCTGTCCATGGGTCAGCACTGCAGCCGCATAACAAAGCTGCAGACAGAGCAAGAGCAGCAAGCCCTGCCGCTCTTTTCACAAGAATGCGGGATAGGCTGCTTTTCATTCTTCGTCCTTTCCCAGAATGATGACACCTGCCTGTGTTCCACGCATACCGGAAGTATAGCGATGGGACCAGTATTGTGTATGATTGCAGCAGGTACAGATCGGGCTGACGTCGATCTTGCGGACACCGGCCAGCTCCAGCTGCCTGCGGTTCAAACCCTTCAGATCGATCCGTCGTTCAAGGAAAAACGGCTCGGCGTCCATCCCCATCAAACTGCGCATGGCGTTCCGGACCTCATCGCCGACTTCATAACAGCAGAGGCCGATGCTCGGACCGATCCATGCCTTTACCTCTCCCGGATCGCAGCCCATCTCTCTCACGGCCTTTGCTGCGATACCTTTTGCCGTCCCACGCCAGCCGGCGTGGACTGCCGCGACTACTCCCGGCCCCTGAAGCAGCACAGGTACGCAGTCTGCTGTAAAGACCACAAGGGCCAGCTCCGGTACATGTGTGATCAGACCATCTGCCACGTATGCAACAGGGTCATAAATATCACGCTTGGCAAAGCTCCCGTCAACATGCAGGATGTTGTCCGTGTGCTCCTGATTGCCGAGAACAAAGCGGCTGCAGCCAATGCGATCAGCCAGAAGGCGGTAATTCTCCCGGACGCGCTCCGGATCATCATCGCAATGCAGACGGAGATTCAGACTCTCATAGATGCCTTGGGAAACACCTCCGCTGCGATCGGTAAAGTAGTGTCTCGTTTTGCTCATTCCCGATCCCGTCCATGGCAGTATTTGTACTTTTTCCCGCTGCCGCAGGGACATGGATCATTGCGGCCGATCTTCTTGGCTTTTCGAACCGGCTGTTTCTTTTGACCTTCGCCGCCCACATTCATAACTTCCTTGGAGACTCTTCGCCGCTGTACGCTTTCCTCAGGACGCCGGACCTCAACGGTGAGGATCCGCCGAGTCACCTCTTCTTTGATGCCGTTGATCATGGCCTCGAACATATCGAAACCTTCCTGCTTGTAGGCGTCGATCGGCTTGGTGTTGCCGTATCCTCTGAGACCGATGCCGCGGCGAAGCTCATCCATGGCGTCGATATGATCCATCCAGTATTCATCGACCACCCGAAGAAGGATGACCCGTTCCAATTCGCGCATGAGCGGGGTATCCGTTCCCGGAAGCAGCCCGAAGCGCTTTTCCTTTTTGGCCAGGAAGTCGGCTGCCAGCTCATCGAGTTTCCCGCAGAGAAAATCCAAAGTATAGCTGTTCAGCTCCACAACGGAAGGATGAAACTCTTCCTGTCCGACGAATAGGCTGCGATAGGGAGCTATGATCCTCTCCAATTCGTCCAGATCGCCGACATAGTCCTTGCCGCCGAGAGCATCCTGAATATTCGTGCGGATCGAATCGGAAACCATGTTCCGAATGCTGCGGCTGACGTCTTCCCCATCAAGGACCTGCTTGCGCTGCTTATAGATCAGCTCGCGCTGCTGATTCATCACATCGTCATATTCGAGCACAGTTTTTCTGGACTGGAAATTGCGGCTTTCCACCCGCTTTTGCGCATTTTCCAGCGCATTGGAAATCATTTTCTGTTCAATGGGGGTATCGTCATCTACACCCAGCGTCTCCATCATTGCCTGCACCCTTTCGCCGCCGAAAAGGCGCATCAGGTCATCGGTCAGCGCAATGTAGAAACGGCTCTCGCCCGGGTCGCCCTGACGGCCGGAACGGCCGCGGAGCTGATTATCGATCCGGCGTGACTCATGACGCTCTGTGCCGATAATGAAAAGTCCGCCTGCTTCACGAACTTTTTCCGCCTCTGCATCCGTTTCCCGCTTATGCTTTTCCAATGCCTCGCGGAATTGTTTCCGGGCATCCAGGATCTCGGGCTGATCGGTTTCCGTATAGCCGGTGGCTTCCTGGATCAGATCTTCAGTGAAACCTGCTTTTTTCAAATCGCTTCTGGCGAGGTACTCCGGGTTGCCGCCCAGCATGATATCCGTGCCGCGGCCGGCCATGTTGGTGGCGATGGTCACAGCGCCGAACTTGCCCGCCTGAGCGACGATCTCCGCTTCTTTTTCATGCTGCTTTGCATTCAGAACGTTGTGCGGGATCTTCAACTGATGCAGCAGTTTGCTGATCTGTTCGCTCTTTTCGATCGAAATGGTGCCAACCAGCGCAGGCTGCCCCTTTTCATGGCAAATTTGAATCTGTTCCAGGATCGCCCTGTCTTTTCCGGCTTCGTTCTTATAGATCGCATCCGGATAATCCTTCCGGAGAACGGGCTTATTGGTGGGGATCTCAACAACATCCAGATTGTAGATGGCGGCAAATTCCTCTTCTTCCGTCAGCGCCGTTCCGGTCATACCGCTCAGCTTGTTATACATCCGGAAATAGTTCTGGAAGGTGATGGTCGCCAGAGTCCGGTTTTCGGACTGGACTTCGACGCCTTCCTTGGCCTCAATAGCCTGATGAAGGCCTTCATTATACCTTCTTCCGAACATCAGTCGGCCGGTGAATTCGTCGACAATTATGACTTCTCCTTCTTTGACGACATAATCCACGTCCCGTTTCATGATCCCGTAGGCCTTCAGTGCTTGGTTGATATGGTGACTCAGGGTGCTGTTTTCCAGGTCGCTGAGATTTTCCAGGCCGAAATGCTTCTCCGCCTTTGCAATGCCGCGGGCTGTGAGCGTAGCAGATCTGCTCTTTTCATCCACAATATAATCCGCGTCGACAGCTTCATCCTCTTCCTGTTTGTCATCCGTGGAGACGACGACCTGCTTTTTCAGACGACGGACGAATTCATCCGCTTGCTGATAAAGATCGGTGGACTCATCCCCCTTGCCGGAGATGATGAGGGGAGTTCGGGCTTCGTCGATCAGGATAGAGTCTACCTCGTCAACGATGGCAAACGCATGGCCGCGTTGAACCAATTCGTTGTGATAGACAGCCATATTGTCGCGCAGGTAGTCAAACCCCATTTCATTGTTCGTTCCATATGTGATATCCGCTGCATAAGCCTGCTGTCTGGCGGCGCTGTCCAGATCATGAACGATCAGGCCGACGGACAGGCCCAAAAAACGATAGACTTTTCCCATCCATTCACTGTCGCGTTTGGCCAGGTAGTCGTTAACGGTTACGATATGGACGCCTTTTCCGTTCAGCGCATTCAGATAAGCAGGGAGTGTAGCAACCAGCGTTTTACCTTCGCCGGTTTTCATTTCAGCAATTCGTCCTTGGTGGAGAACGACGCCGCCAACCAGCTGAACGCGGAACTGCCGCATTCCCAGAACGCGGCTGGAAGCTTCACGTACCGTGGCAAACGCATCCGGAAGGATGTCATCCAGCGTCTCCCCCGCCTCAAGTCTTGATTTGAGCCAGGGGGTTTTGGCAATCAGCTCCGTATCACTCAGCTTGCGGTATTCTTCTTCCAAGGATTCGATCTTATCGACAATAGGCATGATCCGCTTCAGTTCCCGTTGAGAGTGGGTACCGAAGAGCTTTTCCCGTAAATTCATAATCCGATATTCTCCAATTCAGTATGATCAGCAATCTTCCACAGTATTGTCAATTTTAGCAAATCATTATAACACGCACAGGAAAAAAAGAAAAGCAGAACGCAAATCTGCCGCTCATATTGACTTTTCCTTCTGCGAATGATAGATAATATAGTTATTCTATGGATTTGTGTGATCCGTTGAATAAACTCTGTTATCATAGGAGGTCTACCCATGAGCAAGGGAACATTTTACATCACCACCCCCATTTACTACCCATCCAGCAATCTGCATATCGGGCATACGTACTGCACCGTTGCGACGGATGCAATGGCCCGGTATAAACGAATGCGGGGTTACGATGTGATGTTCCTCACCGGAACCGACGAGCACGGTCTGAAGATCGAGGAAAAGGCCAAGGCGGAGGGCATCACGCCGCAAGAGTTTGTGGACCGGGTCGTCGCCGGGATCAAAGACCTTTGGAAGGTTATGAATATCTCCTACGACCGCTTCATCCGCACCACGGATGATTATCATGTCGCGGCTGTCCAGAAGATTTTTAAAGCCATGTATGAAAAGGGCGATATTTATAAAGGCTCGTATAAGGGCCTTTACTGTACGCCCTGCGAAAGCTTCTGGACGGAGAGCCAGCTCGTAGACGGCAAATGCCCCGACTGCGGTCGTGAGGTGAAGTATGCGGAAGAAGAAGCATACTTTTTCCGTGCATCGAAATATGCCGACCGGGTGAGGAAGTTGTTGAAGACGACGGACTTTCTGGAGCCGGTAAGCCGTGTAAACGAGATGGTGAACAACTTTCTGGACTGTGAAGGCGGTCTCCAGGATCTTTGTGTCAGCCGTACCACCTTCACCTGGGGTATTCCCGTGGACTTTGATCCGGGGCATGTGGTCTATGTATGGCTTGACGCACTGTTCAACTATATGACCGCCCTGGGATTCTGCAATGATCGATATCAGGACCTGGATAAGTTCTGGCCTGCAGACGTACATTTTGTCGGCAAAGAGATCGTTCGCTTCCACTCTATTTATTGGCCGGCTTTCCTGATGAGCCTGGATCTGCCTCTCCCGAAAAAGGTATACGGTCACGGCTGGCTGCTCCTGGACGGCGGCAAAATGAGCAAGAGCAAGGGCAACGTGGTGGATCCGGTCCTGCTTTCCAAACGATACGGCGTGGATGCTCTGCGGTATTTCCTCCTCCGGGAATTCCCTTTCGGCAGCGACGGTGAGTTTTCCAACGAAGCGCTGATCACCCGCATCAATGCCGACCTTGCCAATGATCTTGGAAATCTGGTATCCCGTACGGCAGCCATGATGGAAAAATACTTCGGCGGCGTCATTCCTGCTGATCGTGAAGCCGGTCCGGAAGATGAAGATTTGAGAAATATGGTCGTTGCTCTGCCGGAGCGTTTCGAGACCCAAATGGAAAAATACGCTTTCCAGCAGGCCCTCCAGGAAGTTTTCAAGGTCATCGCACGGGCGAACAAATATATCGATGAAACAGCTCCCTGGGCCTTGGCTAAAGACGAAACGAAGAAGGCCCGTCTCGGCGGCGTATTGTATGCACTGCTGGAATCCGTTCGGATCTGTTCTTCCCTGTTGGTCCCATTCATGCCGGACAGCTGCGAGCGGATCCGCGGGATGCTCGGCGCTGCTCAGGAGGAATTCACGTGGGATGCCGCCTGCCGCTGGGGCATCCTGGCTGCCGGGGCAAAAGTGAGCAAAGGGGAAAACCTGTTTCCTCGGATCGACATTCAGAAGGAATTGGCCGAGCTGGAGGCCGCCAAGGCCGCTGTCAGCCAGAAATCCGCTCCTGAACAAGAGGAACCGCTGAATCTGATCGGAATCGAAGATTTTCAGAAGGTTGATTTGCGGGTAGCTAAGGTGCTGTCCTGCGAACCAGTCAAGAAATCCGATAAGCTGCTGTGCCTTCAGCTGGAGGTCGGTCAGGAAAAACGCCAGGTGGTCAGCGGTATTCATGCCTGGTATCAGCCGGAAGATCTCATCGGCAAAAAGGTTCTCATGGCGTATAACCTGACTCCTGCCAAGCTCCGGGGCGTGGAATCCTGCGGAATGATCCTAGCCGCAACTGTTGAAGATCGCGCGCAGGTGGTCTTTGTTGACGACGCCATCCCCAGCGGAAGCAAGCTCTCCTGATTGACTCAAATATAACTTTCAATACCCCGCCGGTTTCGGCGGGGTATTTCTTTTCTGATCTGTGATTATTCCGGTATCCTCCATTCGTTTCGCAGCGCGGCACGCAGAACGATGTCGCAGATACCCTGGTTGTTCTTCGCGGCTTGACGGAGCGTACCTTCATATTTCAATCCGGCTTTCTCCATCACACGGCCGGATTTCGGATTATTTACATCGTGATAGGACGAGATCCGATTTAACCCGACATCATCAAAGAGATAATGCATCACGGCGATCAGGGCTTCCGTCATGATCCCCTGTCCCCAATACTTACGGCTGAGACAGTAGCCGATCTCCGCTGAATTGATCTCTTCATCAAGCTTCATGGCAGCAATGCTCCCGATGGGCTGACATATGTCCTTGCTTTCGATTGCCCAATGGAAGTAGCTGCCGTTCTCATACTGCCGTTCCCAGTTCTCCAGCAGAGCGCGTGTAGCCTCCGGAGATGTATGGCACGGCCAGGTGAGGAACTTTACCACTTCAGGATCAGCCGCCCAGTTGCGATACATATCTTCAGCATCCTCCGGGGAAAAACGACGAAGGATCAGCCGAGCTGTTTCCAAAGTCTTCGTTCCGATTTTCCGCATATTTTAATCCTCATATATATCTTTTGATGACTACAATGGTCCGTCCTTTCCTGCTTTGACCGCTTGCCTCAGTCAATACAATCTTTCCCAGACCGCGCAGAGAGATTTTGCTGCCCGCTTCCACCGGTTTATCGGGCTTCAAACACTCAAGGCCATCCAGAGAAACTTTGCCGGAACGGATAGCCGCCGCGGCCTTTTCTCTGGCCAAAGAAAAACCGGAACCAACGACAGCGTCCAATCGGAGAGAAGCGACCGTATCTTTGATGAGCCGATATCGGGCTTCTACTGTTTCCGGTTCGTCAGCTTCTGCAAGCGTTAGCGTTGCTCTTCCCGCCGACGCAAGATTCTGCATCAAATAAGGAACGATCTCCCGCAGGACAAGAATATCGCATCGACCTTCTTTCGGCAGGATATCCCCGATAAGTTCCCGTTCGATCCCAAGTCCCATCAAAGCGCCAAGGAAATCCCGATGACTGAGGGTTTCACCGCTTTTCCACGTGGCACGGATGACTGCGATCGGGCCGGATGAAGCTGAGCAGAGACTTTCCTTGTCTTCCCATTCTGACGGAAGGATCAGGAGCGTCCGATCTGCCTCAGGATATCCGCCCCAGAAGAACGCATCATCTGCGCCAATTGCACGCAGAACGGGAGCGCAGCACAGTTTATCCCGTTCGCTCAGAAAACGAGTAAACTGCGTTCTCCCGTCCCGCTGCCATATATCCACCTTATCCAGAAGTCGAGCCAGCAGAGAATCATCTTCCGGGCTGCGGGCAAACTTCTGCATCAATTCGCGCCGGAATTCCCGGTTCAGCATCAGACCCTGGTAATTCGGTAGTCTTTGCCGAATTGAAGCTTTAAGATCCGGTCGCCGTTCATCTTATCAAAGATCGGCATATGCGTGACGAAGATATACCGGCATCCGGCATTGGGCAGCGCTTCCAGGATATCTTTCATACCGGCAGCGCCTTCAGCGTAGGCAGTCGTCTGGAACGTCTCGTTGAACAGGATCAGCGACCACGGCGTGACCACGTTCAGGATCGCAGCGACCTCCTTCACTTCCCCTTCGAAACGGCCTGCGGCATCCGTCGCTTCAAAATCCTTTTCCGCAGAAGAGAACTGGCAGAAAACCGCATCCCGTATGCTGATTTCCGCACTCTCTGCACATACCGGGAAGCCTGCCTGAGAGAACAGGATCGCGGCGCCGATGCTGCGTATCGTACAGGTCTTGCCCGTGGAGTTCGCGCCGCGGATCAAGGTGCCGTCGCATCCCTCAATGGTTACGTCATTACGCGTAATGGTATCGATGGGCATGCCTTCAAGGAGCAGATGAAGATCATAGATCCCTTTTGTCCGGAAACAGTCGTCTTCTTCGGGAAGCGGGACTGGCATACACATGGGAGCCCCTTCCTGTACCAAACGACGCACATAGCGTACACCCGTCTCATAAAAACCAAGCTCCCCGCTCAATCCGCGGAAAAACTCATATATATTTCCTGTGATCCCGCTGAGCACGGTATACAGTTCATAGAGCGCCTCGTTCAGGATGCTTCGCGCGGTTTCCAAATGAAACTCGCCCATATCGACCTCAGGAGTCAGATCCTCCTTCGGGCCGTTACCCGTGAGTTTTGCGGCGAGCTTTTTCATGCGGAGTCCCAGACTTTTCTCCTCTTCCTCCACCGCGTCGTAAAGGCTTGCCGCAACGATGCGCAACGTATCATCTGCGTCAGCGCGCACCTTGAAGCGATAGGCGGAAACGGTTTCCCGCTCGAACAGGCTTGCAATCCGCGATATCTCATCCAGGGACTGATTCTCCATCATAGTATGGCAATATTCCCGGATGCCCAGAAGCCCTTCGGACTGCACGTCATATCGGCCCACCGTATCATAGATGGAACGGAAATAGCTTACCGTTTTCCGTGCGAAGGCTGCTGTGATCTTCAAACTTTCATAAGTCGCATCCAGGATGCCGCCGGAGGTTTGCGGAACACCGTAAGTGTAGATCCCAGCCCGCATTTCCCGCCAATCGGACTGAAGGGTATCATAGCTTTTGAAAATATCACGGAGCTCTTCCAGCAGCTTCGGCATAGCGACAAAATCCATCAGGATCTTCTGCCGATAGAGGATCTCTTCCGCCGTTTTCAGGGGATTCTTCATCACTTCCAGTGTATAGGCGCATGTTTCCGCATCCCGGCTGAGTTCCCGGATCGCCTTGTCGATGGAAAGGTTATAGATCGTTTCCTCCATCTGTGACTGCAGCGGGTTGACGGTAAACTCTCGGGTCTCGATATAGTTTCGGTAAAGCAGGCTGAATTTCATACCGCTGCTCCTTCCCCGTTGGCAAAACGATGTGCAAGGCCTTGCCGGTCAAGCCCATAACGGCGCAGAATATCAGCCGCATAGGAGCCGGTTGCTTCTTTCCGGCGGGCGATGCGGTAGGTCCTGCGGTTATCGTCTCCCTCATCCACGATCACGCTCAGGAAGGGCACGTCAGCTGCTTCCAACCCGTGCTGGTGCGTAATATAGAGCACAAAGCTTCCGCTGTTCTTCAGCTTCTCAGCCAGGTCCAGCGTGCAGGTTACGGCAAGCTCTTCGTTGGTCGTGGAATAGGTTTCATTCAGCAGGATCAGAGAATTTCCGTTATGGTGATCCAGAATCTCCTTCACCCTGCGCTGTTCATCTGCGAAGCGGCCGTCCGCTTCAAAACGTTCATCCTGCGGGAAATGGGTGAACACATTCTCAGGGGGCCAGATCGCGGCACGATCTGCGCAGATCGGACAACCCGACAAGAACAGCAAAACAGCGATTGCAAGAGAGCGAAGGAAGGTGGTTTTGCCGCCGCCATTGGCTCCGGTGAGGAAGAAGAACGGTTCTTCTTCGGAGAATTCGGCGTCGTTCGGAACGATATCAGTTTCTTTATGAAGCAGGGAGACATCACGAAGTCCATTGATGCTGATCTGTTTTTTCTGTGAAAGAGCAGGCCAGCACAGAGGAAGACCGGCCGAACGTATCCGATCCAGCAGCTTGACCGCTTCCAGATAGAAATTCAGTTCGTATCGATAGCTGAGAATGCTCTCATCAAAGGCTTGACTATATTTCCCGTAAAACGCTTTGAATGCAAGAAAGTCTTCTGGATGAAGGCGAGCCAGAGCGTTGACCATACGGGCATCCAGACGGATCACGGTATCACTGGAAGGACTGGTTGGCGGCAGGCCAAGGTCTTCGGCGCATTTCTGAAGCCTTTCCACATAGCTCTCCTCATATTCCAGACGAAGCCAAAGGTTTTCACCGGCAGTTCGAAAGGACATCTTTTGCGCCATGACGGCCTTTTCCCGCAGTTCCAGCGCTTCCTGCGCCATGTCGCGCCATTTGGTCTCGCTGCACGCATTGCGGAACCACTCGGTGAATCTCTGCAGAAGAAGTCCCCCGGTATTTTCACCTGAAGCAGCCTTGTTGTAGAAATCAGCAACAGACGCCATCATACAGACATAGATATAATGCCGTTCATTCTCGCATTTCACATCTGCCAGCGCTTCCCGCAGATGATGGATGTGAGCGGTGATCTCCGCGAGACGGCTGAAAGAATCCCGGCAACCCTGATTCTCCAGCAAATAGCGCACCAGCGACTGCCGGACAGGTATATCGCCGGATGGGCAAAGGACACGCATGGCGTCGATCGCTTCTTTGGAGAAAAACAGGTTGAGTTTCACATCCTCAAAAACCGAAGCGGCAACAGTATGCCCGGAAGCGTTTCCGGAAAAAAGCAGGCTTGGATATCCCATAAAACCAGATCCTATCCTTATATGTCAAATCATCCACAGCATCATAGCAGATAAGCCGATAATTGTAAAGCATCCGCCCTTGTTCAAGCTGATTCACGCGCGGCTGAAATCGCACCCTCCGCCTGATGATGTTATGAATCAGCTGTTGCCATTCAGATGTATTTGCGATAAGATATAATAAACTGTGATAAGTATGTTTAAATCCGTGGATCAACGGGAGGAGGAAAGATCTTGCGCTTGGATCTGAACCGCGGCTGGTCTTTCACCGGGAATTGCGATGATGCATTTCTGCGCGGAGAATCTGTATCAGGACTCACAACGGTCGACCTGCCTCACACCTGTTGCGAGACGCCGTACGATTATTTCGACGAAAGCATGTATCAGATGGTATGCGGCTATCGCCGTATCCTCTCTATCCCGTCAGCATGGAAAGGCAAACGGGTTATCCTGCAAATCGGCGCTGCCGGACACAGCGCCGAAGTCTTTATCAACGGCAGGATGATCGCAGAGCACCATTGCGGATACACCGCCTTTTCCGCCGAATTGACGGGTTTTCTGCAGCCGGGAGAGGATGCGCTTCTCGTCATTCGTGTAAACAGCCGGGAGGATCAGAATATCCCGCCTTTTGGGAATGTTATCGACTACATGACGTACGGCGGGCTTTATCGCGAGGTTTGGCTCGATATCAAGGAACAGAGCTATATCGAGGACGTCTTTGCCATGCCTTTTCTGTCCGGCGAACTCAGAAGCCGCATCACGATCGCCGGCGATCCGGATGGATTATACGTATTTCAGCGAATGATGGACGGTGATTCCGTTTTAGCAGAGGCGTCTTTCCCCGCTGGTGCGGAAACCCAATTGAAGGTCGAGAGTATCGTCCCCTGGGATATCCATAAGCCGAAACTTTATCAATTGGAGACCCGGCTTCAGAAGGACGGACTGGTCCTGGATACTGTGATGACCCGTATCGGATTCCGGGACGCCGAATTCCGCGTCGACGGGTTCTATCTCAACGGGAACAAAGTGAAGCTGAGGGGGTTGAATCGGCATCAGAGTTATCCATATGTCGGCTATGCCGTACCCGCGTCCCTTCAGCGATACGACGCAGACCTGTTAAAAGCAGAACTTGGCTGCAATTATGTTCGTACTTCCCATTATCCCCAGTCTCCGCATTTTATCGATCGCTGCGATGAATTGGGAATCCTGGTGTTCACGGAGATCCCCGGCTGGCAGCATATCGGCGATACAGCGTGGAAAGAACAGGCCCTGCAGAATGTGAAAGATATGGTGCTCCAATACCGGAATCACCCTTCGATCATTCTTTGGGGCGTTCGGATCAATGAGTCGAAGGACGACGATGAATTATACCTGAAAACAAACGCGACGGCGCATGAGCTGGACCAAACAAGGCAGACTGGCGGCGTCCGATGCATCACCTTCAGCCATTTGCTGGAGGACGTTTATACCTATAACGATTTTGTCCATGACGGATCGGCCCCCGGCTGCAAACCGAAGAAAAAGGTCACTTCGAATGCGGATAAGCCCTATATGGTGACGGAATACAACGGGCATATGTTCCCCACCAAAACATACGATACGGAAGAACACAGGCTGGAGCATGCGCTGCGGCACGCCCGCGTTCTGGACGCCATTGCGGCAGACGGTGATATTGCCGGCTCCAGCGGGTGGTGCATGTTTGATTACAACACCCATCAGGATTTCGGCAGCGGGGACAGGATCTGTTATCATGGCGTAATGGATATGTTCCGCAACAAGAAGCTCGCGGGTGAGGTGTATGCATCCCAGGCAGATGACAAACCCGTTCTCGCAGTGAGCACTACCATGGATATCGGCGAGCACCCGGCGGCATTCCGCGGGCAGGTATTCGCTTTTACCAATGCCGACAGCATACGGCTTTACCGCAATGATCGATTCATCCGGGAATTTCGACCCGAGGAATCTCCCTTCCCGCATCTCCCCCATCCGCCTCTGGAGCTCGACGATTTTCTCGGAGATGTTCTGCGGGAAAATGAACATTTTGCGCCCGTGAAAGCAAAATACACCACCGAACTGATCAATTATGCCGCCCGATTCGGAAGCTCGCATCTGCCAATGAAACTCAAACTGAAAGCTGCATGGCTCATGCTGCGATATGGTATGCGTTACGGCGATCTGTATGACTTATACGGCAAATATACGAACAATTGGGGAGATACTGCCGTGAGCTATCGTTTTGATGCCGTTAAAGATGGGCAGATTGTCGCCTCTGAAACCAGGGAACCGGTACGCAGTATCCACCTTGAGGCTGTACCCAGCAGAACCAGGCTTGTTGAAGCTGAAACCTACGATGCATCTCTGATCCGGATTTCTATGCGCGATCAAAACGGAAATGTGCTCCCATTCTTCCAAGGATCGGTCAGACTGCAGGCAGACGGTCCGATTCGGATCATCGGACCTGAGTTTACCGCATTGCGCGGCGGATTGGGTGGAACGATCATCCGCACATCGGGCGTTGAAGGCAGCGCATGTCTGACCATCACCGCCGAAGGAGCCGAACCGTTTTGTCTGCAATTCTCGGTTGAATCCCGAGATCTTTGTGAAGGAGCATTGTGATGGAAGACAGAGCTAAACGCATTTTCGGAAACAGCATCCGTTCCGGGGAATACAGAAGGGCGCTGCGCTCTAAAGCAAAATATGCTGCGAAATTCGGAGACGACTCCCAAATCAGTTACCCGGTCAGACTCCAGGAAAACCCTGTGCTCTTCCCTTCTCTCGGAGTAAAGGATATACAGGTAGCAGACGGCGAAGGAGATGCCTTTTTCGATCTGGAAAAGGGGCTGATCGTCGGGAATATCCGTATGGGCTTTGGGCATTACAGGATATCCATTGCCATGGCTTCCGCTGCCCATGCTCTGGGATATACTCCGTATTGGATGGACCTGAATTCATTCCCGGAAACGACCTGTACGAAGGTGATCGACGCGCAAAACAAGCTTTATTCCATGGGGTCGCGGCTTTCTCAGAAATCCAGGCTTTTCAACCGGTTCTTCTGGGAACCCATGAACTATGAAGGTTTCCGCAAGCTCAGTTACAATGCCTCCGATCAAAAAAACGCCGAGCTGATGGCTCCGGTATTCCGCAATATTCCCAAAGAACTTCCTGTTATCGGAACGCACGTCTGGCCTGCGCAGGCCGCCATACATGCAGGAATGCTTTATGTGGTAAACGCCATACCGGACAATTGGCCAATGGCGCTGCATCTGGCAGAGGGCAGCGTTCATACTGTTCAGACCCACCAGGCATATATGGGCTATCGGATCCTGAACGGTATGCGGAGCAAGGAGATCCTTCGGCCCATGCCGGCAGACAGCTTGGTGTATACGGGACATTATGTGGACCATGAACTGACGGCAAACATTGAAGCGGACTGCGAGGCAAGACTGAAACGGAAAACACAGAAGGCGCCCATGCGCTTTCTGCTCACCATCGGCGGCGCCGGCGCGCAGAAAGAGATTTTTGCCGCCATCCTCAAGCACCTGCTCCCTGCCGTGAACACGGGGCAGGCAGCCGTATTTGTAAACATCGGTGATTACCGCAGCGTTTGGGACTATCTATGTAGTGCTGTTCCAGGTCTTCAGGAGGAAACGGTTACACATTTTGACGATTGGGAAAATACCCGCGCTTTCAGCCAAAGCATTCTGGACGGTGAAGCCGGAGGCATTCACGTTTTCTGGCACAAGGATATCTTTCAGGCGGTATACTGCACGAACCTTTTGATGCGTTCTTCGGATGTGCTGATCACCAAGCCCAGCGAATTGGCTTTTTATCCCATACCAAAGCTGTTTATCCAGCGGATCGGTGGCCACGAAAGATGGGGAGCGATCCACTCGGCTGAAATGGGAGATGGCACGCTGGAATGCGAGGATATTCCCCATATAGAGCAAATGCTGGATCTGTTCCTGGGCGAAGAGCGGCTTTTATCAGAGATGTGTACGGCTATCCTGCGGAACAAAGCCCAGGGTGTTTATGACGGAGCGTATCAAGCAGTGCGCATTGCGATGGAACTGAAGAATCATCAAGGATTGGAAAAGAGGTAACGCTGTGGTAAAACTCTCCCTGAAGAGCAAGATCTCCTATGGTCTAGGAGCTGTCGGCAAGGACATGGTATACATGCTTTCCGCCAGCTATGTGCTCTATTATTTCCAGGATGTTTTGGGTGTCAGTGCTGTAGCCATGGGCGTCATTTTATTGGCGGCACGGATCTTTGACGCCTTCAACGACCCGATCATGGGCGTCATCGTTGCCCGAACCAAGACCCGCTGGGGGAAATTCCGCCCCTGGCTGATGATCGGAACGCTGACCAATGCGGTGATCCTTTTCCTGATGTTTTCCTGCCCACCTTCCCTGGATGCCGGCGGTCTGGTGGCTTATGCAGCGGTCACATACATCCTTTGGGGCGTGACATATACCATGATGGATATCCCCTATTGGTCTATGATCCCGGCGTTTACTGAAGGCGGACGTGAGCGTGAAGGCCTTACTACGCTGGCCAGATCCTGTGCAGGCGTGGGCAGCGCGCTGATCACCGTTGCTACCGTCATGGCTGTACAGTTTTTAGGTTCTGCTTTCGGAGGCGGTAACGCAAAGGAGATCGAGATCATTGGATTCAAGTGGTTTTCGCTGATCATAGCAGTGATCTTTGTGATATTTACGCTCCTCACCTGTGTCAACGTAAAAGAAAAATCTACCGCAAAGATGGAAGCCGTATCTGTCAAGCAGATGTTCAAAGCTTTGCTGAAGAACGATCAGGCGCTGGCTATCGTGGTTTCGATCGTTCTGATCAACTGCTCCATATATATTACCAGCAATCTGGTCATCTATTTCTTTAAATATGATTTCGGCGGAACAGATTGGTTCGGCAGCTATACGCTTTTCAACATTTTCGGCGGAGCGATGCAGATCCTCAGCATGATGCTCTTTTACCCGATTCTTCGCAACGGAGCAAAACTTTCGAATACACGGATCTTTTATATCTGTCTGGGAATGAGTATCGTCGGATATGTCGTCCTGCTGGCCTTGGCCTTCCTTGGGATGGGCAACGTATTTATTCTGTTTATCCCGGCCTTCTTCATCTTTTCTGCCAGCGGCCTGCTGAATATTCTGACGACCGTGTTCCTCGCCAACACGGTTGACTACGGAGAACTGAAAAACGGAAGCCGAGATGAATCCGTGATCTTCTCCATGCAGACTTTTGTGGTCAAGCTCGCCAGCGGCGTTGCCGCCTTCATCGCCTCGATCTGCCTTTCCATCAATCATCTGCAATCCGGGACAGAGGTATCCGAGGCAGACAAACTGGTAGATTGGTCGCTGGCTGTTTCCGCGAGCGCCCGCACAGGACTCCGCATGACCATGACAGTCATTCCCATCATCGGGCTGCTGATAGCAATGGTTTGGTTCAAGAAGCGATATTTGCTCTCAGACGAAGTTATGGCAAAAATGGCTGTCACCCGACAGCTGCCTGATGTAGGTGAACATATATGATCCGACAGTTCAACAGCAAAGATCCGGCATTTGTGCTGGAAACAGAGAAAAGCTCTTATATTTTTCACATCCTTCCTACTGGCCAACCGGAACATATCTATTACGGACCGCGTATCGATATCGGCGGTCCCGAGGATCTGAATGCTCTGATGGAAAAACATGTGTTCCCGCCAGGCAACACTATTGTTTATGATCAGGAGCATAAATCCTACACGCTGGAAGATGTTTGTCTCGAGTTCTCAGCTCTGGGAAAGGGCGATCAGCGGGAACCGTTTCTGGAGATCAGTTTCCCGGATGGCAGCAGAAGCCCGGATTTCACGTATCTTTCTGCAGAAATCAGGTCCGATGCTCTGGATCTCGGTGATCTTCCTTCCGCATATTCCGCAGAGGAGGATACGGAGCATCTGATCGTACGCTTTCGGGAATCATTGGGCAGTCTTATCCTAGAAATTCACTATGCCTTGTTTGGCGAAGCCATATGCAGACATGCCGTTTTGATCAATGAGGGAAGCGAGACGGTCGAACTGGAACGCCTGATGAGCCTTCAGCTCGATCTTCCTGTCTCAGGCTTTGCAGTTACCGGTTTCTACGGCGCCTGGATCAGGGAGATGCAGCGAAAATCCGTTCTTCTTCCAACCGGAAAACTGGTCCTGGAATCCCGGTCCGGAAACAGTTCCAGTTACGTCAATCCTTTTTTCATACTGCATGAATCGGGCGCTTCGGAGAAGAATGGTGAATGCATCGGCTTCAATCTGATTTACAGCGGGAACCACTATGAAGCCGTGGAGGTCAGCCCCTACGGAAAGACTCGTGTAGTCAGCGGGATCAATCCAATGGGATTTCGGTATCGGCTGAATCCCGGAGGCAGATTCATCACTCCCCAAGCTATGATGGTCAGGACCGATCACGGCTTTGGCGGGATCAGCGAAGAAACGCATTTTTTCGTGCGGGAGCACGTGATCAGGGGGAGATGGAAGAATAAGCTCCGTCCCGTGCTCCTCAACAGCTGGGAAGCCTGCTACTTCAACATCTCCGAGCGCAGGCTCATATCTCTGGCTAAAGAAGCGAAGAAACTGGGCGTTGAGCTGTTTGTCATGGATGACGGATGGTTTGGCGAGAGAAACGACGATTCAAGCTCTCTGGGCGACTGGGAAGCAAATCGGAAGAAGCTGCCCGGCGGTCTGACGCGACTAGCGAAAAAGCTGCATTCTCTGGGGCTTGACTTTGGCATATGGGTCGAGCCTGAAATGGTTAATACCGAGTCTGCCCTATATAAGCAGCATCCGAACTGGGCGATGGCGGTTCCAGGCCGTTTGCACAGCGAAGGAAGGAATCAGCGTATTCTTGACCTGGTCAATCCCGAAGTGCAGGAGCACCTGATTGCCGCATTGTCGGCCTTGTTGGCAGGTGGGGATATCCAGTACGTGAAATGGGATTACAATCGCGTGTTTTCAGACGTGTACTCCCCTTCTCTGCCGCCTGAAAGCCAGGGAGAAACCGCGCATCGATATATTCTCGGTTTGTACCGGATCATGCGAACACTGACAGAGCGGTTTCCGGATATCCTGTTTGAAGGCTGTGCTTCTGGGGGAAATCGCTTTGATCTTGGGATCCTCTCGTTCTTCCCGCAGATCTGGGGCAGCGACAATTCGGACGCTTTGTGCCGTACTCGTATCCAGGAAGGATATAGCTTCGGTTATCCTCTCAATACGGTATCAGCCCATGTATCCGCCAGCCCGAACCATCAAACACTTCGGGATACACCGTTGGATTCCCGATTTCACGTTGCATCTTTCGGTGTTCTGGGTTATGAATATGATTTGCGGGATCTGTCTTCCCGTCAGCGCCGTGAGATCGCCGAACAGATCGCTTTATACAAGCAGTGGCGAGAGGTACTGCAGTTCGGCCGCTTTTATCGCGGACGAACCGGAAATCTGCATGAATGGACCTGTGTATCTCCGGATAAAAAACGTGCGGTAGGATTCCTTTTCCAGGAACTGTCCGAACCCGGACACCCCAACGAGGTATATTATCCGCAGGGACTTGACCCGGACCGCAGATATCGTTTTTATAATATCGAGCAGAAAGTCGACGTCAGGCGCTTTGGCAGTCTGATCAA
>JAEEGK010001128.1_pt1 | contig 66783 bp, 56 predicted proteins | sample 8958771 | NCBI WGS metagenome assembly JAEEGK01 (sample SAMN16246547, study PRJNA631951) | gut metagenome | biome: gut microbiome; feature: rumen; material: SC-attached | host: Bos | place: Iran: Karaj | collected 2018-10
CTTCCTTGAGAAGAACCACCTGTACTTCGCTATTGGTGACGTATCAGGTAAGGGTGTACCTGCTTCGCTCTTTATGGCTCAGGTTATCCGTCTGTTCCGTGCTATGGCTAAGCATCACTATTCACCAGCCGAAATATGTAATCGCATCAACGATGAACTTACTGAGAACAACGAGAACGGTATGTTTATCACAATGTTCATCGGACTGGTAGATCTTACTACAGGACGTCTTGACTTCTGTAATGCCGGTCATAATCCTCCAGTACTTGGTGGTGATGCCGACGGTGGTAACTTCCTCCAGATGAATCCTAATGCACCAATCGGATTGTGGCAGGGACTAGAGTACGAGGGTGAGTTCATCGAGAGTATCAAGGGTAAACCTCTCTTTATCTATACCGATGGCCTGAATGAGGCTGAGAATCCTCAGTTGGTTCGCTTTGGTGATGACCACATGCTCCAGGTACTCCGCGAAACCAAGTTCGCTAACTCAATGCAAATCGTTGAGAAACTTAAGCGTCAGGTTGAGGAGCATCGTGCGGGTGCCGATCCTAATGACGACCTCACGATGATGTGTCTGAAAGTAGGCTAGTTTTACGCAAAAATAATGAGAATATACCGCAACGCGTTGCGGTATATTTTTTTTGTATTTACATATAATATATAATAAAAATTCGCTTAATTTGTACTACCAAAACAACACAAAACGTTTATATATGTCCATTTAATGATTGTATAAATAAGAATCTCTTGTTTCGCTTCATTAAATAAATTAGTTAGATAAGACCATCAGCTTACGAAAGTTGATGGTCATATCTTGCACAGAATTAAGCAACGGGTTGCGCAACATTTTTTTATATTGTTGCGTTGTTTTTTTATAAAAAAGCACTATCTTTGTAGTGTTAACGAAAACTATATAAGTGGATGAAAAGAATATCACAGCGTGAAATCGCAAATTTATTGAAGGTAAATGTATCAACTGTATCACGAGCATTGCGTGGTTTGGAAGGTGTAAGCCCTGAACTTAGACAGAAGATTTTGTCTCTTGCTAAGGAGCGAGGGTATCGTCCCAACCCCTTTGCAGTAAGTCTTCGTTATGATACCACACGAACAATAGGTATAGTTGTTCCGGATGTTTCATTCAATCACTATGCTCATATTGTTAAGCGTATTGAGGCCGAGGCCCGTAAAGAGGGTTATATGTGCATTATCACCGATTCGGATGATAAGTATGAAACAGAGAAAAACTGTCTGGAGTTGTTGGTAAACATGCATGTAGAGGGTATTATTATATGCCTTTCGCAGGAAACCACTGATTTCTCACATATTCAGCGCCTAAGAAGGATTCATGTTCCTGTGGTTCTCTTCGACAGAGATGCTGATATTGATATTTCATCTGTAGTAATCAACGACGCTGATACTGCTCGCCAGGTTACAGAGAACTTGATTGATAGTGGGGCAAAGCGTATAGCTTTCCTTGGCGGACCTAATAAGATGAAACAAACGTCCGAACGAAAACATGGTTATCTGGAGATCCTGCGTGAACGTAATATCCCAATCCGTAAAGAGTTGGTAAAGTGCAATTATATTAGTTACAACTCTGGACTTACTGATACGCTAGACTTACTAAATCTGCCACAGCCTCCCGATGCCATTATCGCCACTCATGGTTTGCTCGTTACATCGGCAATGAGGGCTATTGAGAGCCGAGGTTTGCGTATTCCAGACGATGTCCAGATTATAGGATATATGAGCGACTGGGTGTCGGAGGTTACATCTCCACGCGTATCGTTTGTCAAACAAAACCAGAAGGAAATAGGCACTAAGGCGTTTAAGTTGTTGTTCGATCAACTTAATGGCGATACTTGTGTGCAACACGTCATCGTAAAGGCCCGGCTGGAGACAAGAGAGAGTACAAAATAACATGATATACTAAAAAAACACTGGACTTATGAAGAACTTATTATCACTATTGCTATTGGCTGTTCCATTTATTGGTAATGCCCAAGAGCTTAAGCTTAATGATTGCGAGTATTTTGAGCGAAAGGGAGTCAATGTGCTGGTATTCAGCAACAATTTCAATGGAGGTTTCAACGATGAGAAAAACTCTGGTATTGAGATAATCCACCATGGAGTACGCACCGTGCAGGGTGGGGCAGTACGTCTTAGTAACACCCCTGAGCAGTGGGATCTTGTTCCCAAGACAGTATCAAGAAAGGTAGACCGCGAAAAAAATAGCATTGAGGTTTCAATGCGTTATGATGAATACGATTTTGACAGTCGAGTAGTAGTAACTGCTAGGGGCAAGGCGGTCGAGATATCCGTATGGTTAGATAAGCCTGTTCCCGAGAAACTTGCCGGTGAGGCGGGATTTAATATCGAATTCCTTCCTTCGCAGTATTGGCTTAAGACCTATAGCGTAGATGGGCGCCTTGGCAGATTACCACGCTACGCTACTAGCCAGACGGTTACTCGCCCGAATAGTGAGAAGCCCCGCCAGTTCAAGGGGTTTAAGACATACGATGACCGTGGAACCAATAGATTTGTTGATCCACTCCCTATCGAGACTGGACATCAGTTAACCCTGGCTACTGATCAGCCTGAGCGTATGATAAGTATCAGTAGCGATTCGGAACTTAAGCTCTATGATGGTCGTATGCTTGCCCAAAACGGATGGTTTGTGCTACGCAGTATACTGCCAAAAGATAAAACAGGTAAGGTTCTTAGCTGGACAGTAGAACCCTACGCTATTCCCGGATGGATTCGCGAACCAAATATCGGCTTCTCGCAGGTGGGTTATATACCCGATCAGCCTAAGGTGGCTGTAATCGAGCTCGACAAGAATGATACACCTCAGGCTACAGCATCGCTTATGCGTATAAAACCAGATGGAACCTCAGAGCAGGCCTTCTCCGGGGCGATAAATAGTTGGGGCCCTTACTATAAATATAATTATGTGAAGTTTGACTTCTCGTCAGTGCGCCAGCCTGGCATATATTATATCCAGTATGGTAAGACCCGCAGCAATGATTTTCTAATCGATGAACATGTATACGACAAGATTACCGATGCCACCACCGATGTGTGGGTGCCGATACACATGAACCATATGTATGTCAATGAGGGTTATCGCACATGGCATGGTGAGCCGTTCAAAGAGGGTTATCTGCAAGCCCCGCCTAGCGACCACTTTGACCTGCACAGCCAGGGTGAAAGTACTGACAAATATAAACCGTTGGAATTGATTCCTGGTCTTAACATAGGTGGTTTTTTTGATGCCGGCGACTTTGATATAGAGACAGGTTCGAATATAAATGTGGTGCAGAACTTCATCCGTACATGGGAACTGTTCCACCCCCAGCGTGATGAAACCTTCGTAAGTCAGCAACAGCGCTATGTTGATTTGCATCGCCCCGATGGTGTACCCGATATCCTGCAATTTATTGAGCATGGAATCTTGAACCTTGTGTCACAGGCCGAGCAGATAGGTCATATGGCATCGACTCTCTCTAACTCAGTACTCGATAATTATCATCATCTTGGTGATGCTGCATCTATTACCGATGGACTGCACTACGACCCAAGTCTGAGGCCCTATGAGGTGTCGGCCGACGGTAAGCGTAGCGGCACTCCCGATGATATGTGGGCATTCACTACTCGTAACCCGCGACTTGACTTACAGGCTGCAGGCGTCTTTACTTCTGCTGCCCGCGTGCTGAAAGGCTATAATGACGATCTCGCAAAGCGTGCTCAGACTCAGGCTGATCGGCTACGTAAGGAGGCTACCGAACTGCTTGCTAAACGAAATATCCGTAGGAATGCCCAGGCTGAAGCAGATGATGCCTGGCTGTATGGTGACGCTAATATGGTACGTAATGTTCAGACTGCCCTTGATTCGGTTCCTATGAAGGACAATGCATACCTTAAACAGATTCGTCCTCTTATCGTGAAATTTGCTGAGTATGTCAAGAACTTCGATACTCAGAATCCCTATGGCGTTCCCATCGGTCTTGGCAACTGGGCTGGTGTAAATATGGTGCTCAACTTCGGCATAGCCGTTAACTATGCTCATATTTACTTCCCCGACGTAGTAAGCAAGGACGAAATATATCGTGTTGCCAACTGGCTCTATGGATGTCATCCATACCACAACTATTCGTTTGTGGCAGTGGTTGGAGCCGCCCGTCCCAAACAGGTGTTCTATGGTAACAACCGTGCCGACTTCTCGTTTATTCCTGGTAATGTGGCTCCCGGATTGCTGTTCCGTCAGCCCGATCATTTCGAGAACTATGATGATTGGCCATTCCTCTGGGGACAAAATGAGGGTACCATTGCTGGCAACACCCAGTACGTCATTTTCGGTTCCTCATTCAAGAATATTGTAACAAAGTAGTTATCACCCTGCCAAAACAATAAGTAATATATGATTAGGTATTTTAGGTTTTATTTTGCATTATCTCTTTTATTAGTTAGCCTCGGTACTCAGGCGCAGCCTGAGCCCGAGGATCGTAAGCTTGCTATCCGTGGCCAGTTGCTCGATGCCGAATTCAAAGAGCCGATGGTTCAGGCCACAATCCAGTTGTTTACCGCCAGTGATTCCACCTTTGTGGGTGGCACCGTTACCAACGAGCGTGGAAACTTCTATGTGCTTGCTCCCCGTAGTGGTTCATACCGTCTGAAAATATCGTCGGTTGGTTATCAGACTATCGAGCGTGAGATAACTCTGCGCCGCAATGAAAGTCAGGATATTGGCAATCTGCTGATGGAGTCTGAGAGCATTATGCTACAGGAGGCTGTCATCACAGGCCGTGCCGCACAGGTCATTGTCAAGAAGGATACTCTTGTATATAATCCCGAAGCATTCCGCACACCTGAGGGTTCGCCTATCGAGGAACTTATAAAGCGTATCCCCGGTGCCGAGGTTGACGAGGATGGTAATATCACCGTAAATGGTAAGCAGGTTAAGAAGATCCTGCTTGACGGTAAGGAGTTTATGCTTGGTGATGTAGAGACAGCGCTGAAGAATATTCCTGTAAACATTATCCAGAACATGAAGTTCTACGACCAGCAGAGCGACCAGTCTCGCATCACCGGTATCGATGATGGCGAAAAAGAGACTGTACTCGACTTCTCTATTAAAAAAGGTATGAATCGCGGATTTATGACCAATCTTGATATTGCAGGCGGTACCAAGCATCGCTATGCTTCGCGCGGTATGGGTAGTATGTTTACCGACAAAACGAGATTCGTGTTGATGGGCAACTTCAACAACAAGGAGGAGAATGCCGGCTGGTGGAACCGTCGTGGACTAAACTCTCGAAAGATGTTGGGTAGCAACTTCAATTTCGATAACGACAAGGTCAAGGTCGATGCCAGTATCCGCTGGAATCATCGTGGTGGCGATAATCAGACTGAGAATGCCAAGGAAGATTTCTATAGCGCAGGTAGCACATTTTCTAATACTATTACTGCCAACTTTACTCGCAGTAATAACTGGTGGGGCAACATGCGTTTTGAGTGGCAGATAGATAGTCTTACCAATGTGTTGGTTCGCGCCAATGGCAGCTATGGCACCAGCGACGCCACCAATGAGTCTACCGCAGCTACCTTCGATGCCGATCCATATCTATATTCGGCCGATCCGCTCAACGACTTGCCATCTCTCACTCCTTACGTCATCAACCACAATGTTAATGCCAGCCTCAATTATAGCGAGAACAAGAATGCTTGGGCAATGCTCCAGTTGTATCGCCGACTTAACCCTCGTGGCCGAAACATTATTCTGCGTGTTGAGGGTAGTGTTGGAGATAGTGAGAGTCAGAATGTAAGCGACAACGAGGTTCATTTGTTCCGTAAGCAGGATCAGTATGGTCAAGATTCAACCTACTTCACTGCCCGCTACAACGCTACACCGACCGACAATAGTGGTTATGTGTTGCGTGCAGCCTATAGCGAGCCGTTGTGGAAGGGGGCCCACCTGCAGTTTACCTACGAGTTGCGATATAGTCAGAACAAGAGCGATCGTCTTACTTACGATTTTAGCAATCTGTCTGATAATATTTTTGCTGGTATCACTCCTGAATACCGTATGTGGGATCCATGGCTTCATACTGTCAATGATCATCTCGATGATTTTCTCGACCGCGACCTTAGTCGCTATTCCGAGTATAAGAATTATACTCACAATGCGCGTGTCAATCTGCGTCATCGTGTAGAGAAGTACGATTACAACATCGGATTCCTGTTCCAGCCGCAGCACTCAAATTTCATACAGGATTATCGTGGTATTTATGTGGATACAGTGCGTAATGTCACCAATCTAACGCCAACATTCGACTTCCACTATAAGTTCAGCGACCAGAGCAATCTGTGGTTGCACTACCGTGGTGATACCCGTCAGCCAGAGATGACTCAGTTACTCGACATCACCGACGACTCTAACCCTCTTTACATCACTCAGGGTAATCCTGGACTTAAGCCACAGTTTACAAGTTCGCTCAACGGATACTACAATAATTACATAGTCCGCTATAAGCGTAGCATTGTGGTTTATGCCAACTATCGTCACATCAGCAACTCCATTTCTAACTTGGTTCGTTATAACCCTGAGACAGGTGGAAGCATTACTCGTCCCGAGAATATCAATGGCAACTGGAACGTAAATGCGGGCTTTACCTTCAATACAGCTCTCGATTCTACCGCCCATTGGAACGTTGGCACCGATACCCGCCTGCGATACAACAACTTTGTAAGTTATGTGGCACAGCAGCAAGCCGATGCAGAAAAGAATACCACCAAGACTACCAACTGGAACGAGCGCCTTTCGCTGGGTTATCGCAATGACTGGCTCGAGGTTACTCTCGATGGTCAGGTCAACTACCAGCACTCGCGCAACGAGTTGCAGCCCGATGCCAATCTGGACACATGGCAGTTTAATTATGGTGGTCAGTTCCTTGTTCGCCTGCCTTCGGGGTTCGAGATAAGCAGCAATCTTCATGAGCGCAGTCGTCGTGGGTACAACGACTCATCGATGAATACCAACGAACTTATCTGGAACGGCCAGGTTTCTAAGGCTTTCCTTAAGTCAAAGGCCCTTGTGGTGGCTCTTAACTTCTACGATTTGCTAGGTCAGCAGAGCAACTATGAACGCTGGGTTAACGCCACGGGCCGTAGCGATACCCGTTATAATAGCGTTAACTCGTATGCCATGCTCCACGTGCGTTATCGTCTGAACATGTTTGGTGGAAAGATTGATACCGAAAACCGCTACGATAAAAAGTGGGGTGGACGCGACAACCGTGGTGGAAATGGCGGTTGGGGACGTCGATAACCATTTAGCTAGTCAGCGATACCAGCAGCTTGTGCAGTCTGGTATCGTTGTCTAGCTCTGGATGAAAAGCTGTAGCTATCTGATTACCCTGGCGGGCGGCCACTATACGGCCGTCCACCTTTGCTATTGGGGTGCAGTCATCAGCAGTTATCTCTTCTATATACGGAGCACGTATAAATGTCATGGGCACGTCCTCGCCAATTCCCTCCACGTGGTCTGTGGTATGAAAACTGCCTAGCTGTCGGCCATATGCGTTACGTCGCACACGTATGTGCATCGTGCCTAGATATCCTTCCGACAGTAATATCATTCCTGCGCAAGTACCTAGTACCGGCAGTCCGTCGGCTATAGCCTTACGTATAGGCTCAAACAGTCCCAGTTCCTTTAGCAGCCGTATCTGCACAGTGCTCTCACCGCCAGGCAATACCAGTGCGTCTTTTGACTGTTCCCAGTCGTGTAACTGGCGCACTTCAAACGTCTCAACGCCAAGCTTCTGCAGCATCTGCTCGTGCTCTATAAATGCCCCTTGCAGGGCCAATACTGCTATTCTCATTTTCCTCTTTCTGCCATCAGCAGTTCTATCTCCTGCTCGTTGATTCCTACCATCGCCTCGCCAAGGTCTTCGCTCAGTTCGGCCAGCATCTTTGCATCCTTATAGTTGGTCACTGCCTGTACTATAGCTGCGGCACGCTTGCGTGGGTTGCCACTCTTAAAGATACCGCTGCCCACAAACACGCCCTCTGCACCCAATTGCATCATAAGTGCAGCATCGGCTGGTGTAGCCACACCTCCTGCGGCAAAGTTCACTACTGGCAGTTTGCCGTTGTCGTGTACAAACTTCACCAACTCGTATGGTGCCTGCAGTTGCTTTGCTGCTTCATACAGTTCGTCCTCGCTCATGCTTACCAGTCGGCGAATCTCGCTCTGCATCAGTCGCATGTGACTAACTGCCTGCACCACATCACCTGTTCCTGGCTCACCTTTGGTACGTATCATTGTGGCACCCTCGGCTATACGGCGCAGTGCTTCGCCCAGGTTCTTTGCACCGCAAACAAATGGCACGTCAAACTTAGTCTTGTCTATGTGATAGATATTGTCGGCCGGACTCAGCACTTCGCTCTCGTCGATATAGTCTATCTCGATAGCCTGCAGAATCTGTGCCTCGGCTATGTGTCCGATACGGCATTTTGCCATTACTGGTATGCTTACTGCCTCCTGTATTCCGCGGATCATTATCGGGTCGCTCATACGGCTTACACCACCTGCTGCACGTATATCGGCAGGTATGCGTTCCAGGGCCATTACTGCGCAGGCTCCGGCCTCTTCGGCTATCTTTGCCTGCTCTGGAGTAGTCACGTCCATTATCACACCACCCTTCAGCATCTGAGCCAACTGGCGGTTTAAATCACGTCTTTCGTTTGTCATTTTTGTTATTTATTGTTTATGTTGATATTCGGTAGGCGACACGCCTTTTCGTTTCTTGAAGAAGCGCGACAGGTGTGCTTGCGACGAGAATCCCAGCAGTTGGGCCACGTCTTTCAGCGGTTTGTTTGTGGTGGTTATAAGTTTGGCTATTTCGTTGGTTATTCGTTCATCTATTATAGCTTTGGGCGATCGGTTGGCAATCTGTCTTGTTACCTGGCCCAGATAGCGTGCACTTACATTCAACTGCTCTGCGTAGAAGGCCACATCGGCATAGCGGTTGTAGTAGTGCTCCACTGCATCCAGAAATTGGTTGTACAGTTCCTCACTGCGCGTGTTGCCTTCGGCATAATCGGCAGGCAACTGCTTCAGATATGCCTGAGCGTGTAGTGTGGCATCGCTCACTTTCTCGTCTAGACTTAGGTAGTATGCCAATGCAGAAGCCAGTTGGTTGGCAGCACCGTGCCGACGAGGACCTACGGGTAGGTCGTTGGGTGCCAATACCACTGTGCACATAGGTATCAGCAGTCGTTCAATTGCCTCATACACCTTCGGCTCTACCAGTTGTTCGCCTTTTGTTGATGTCAGTACGGGTGCATAGATTATGTGTTGTGGCTTGTAGCGTTGTAGCACCTCGGCAAGCATCTCCACCACGTCTATGCGTCGCAGTAGACCAATTTTTATTATCTGTGGCTGCAAGTCGTTGATGATTGCTTCCACCTGTTGACGTACCACCGATGCTGGCAGGTCGTGGAACTCCTGGATACCCAGTGTGTTCTGCACAGTTATCGATGTGATGGCCGATGCAGCTGTTCCACCAAGCTTGCTTATCAGCCTGATGTCGGCTTGCACACCCGAACCACCGGTTCCGTCGCTACCTGTTATTGTCAGTATCGTCTTGTTCATGGGTGCAAAGGAACACATTTCCACCGATATAACCAAATATTATTCCTACAATGATAAAAAAAACTGCAATTTGGGATAACCTTACGAAAATTTTAGAGTTTTTGTTTTGAGGATTCACAAGTAATTACTATCTTTGCGCCAAAACAATTAGATATGAAGATAGTTATACTTGATGGCTACACAGCCAACCCCGGCGATTTGTCGTGGAAAGAACTTGAGACACTTGGCGAGCTGGTGGTTTACGAGCGTACCAGTGCCGACGAGACTGTGGCAAGAGCAGCTGATGCAGATGTTGTGCTTACTAACAAGGTGCTGATAACCAAGGAGGTAATGGCACAACTGCCTCGACTCAAGTACGTAGGCGTATTGGCCACAGGGTATAATGTGGTCGACATAGAGGCTGCACACCATCGAGGCATCATAGTAACAAACGTGCCTGCCTATAGCACCGAAAGCGTGGCACAGATGGTGTTTGCACATTTGCTCACCGTAACCAACCGAGTGGAGCACTACGCTGTGCAGAATCGTGCCGAACGATGGACAAATAGTGCCGACTTTAGCTATTCCGATACTCTGCTCACAGAACTTGCTGGCAAGAGTTTCGGTATCGTAGGTCTTGGTAACATTGGTAAGCGTGTGGCCCAGATAGCACAGGCCTTTGGCATGAATGTGATAGCATTGACCAGCAAGACTACTCTGCCCGAGGGCATAAAGAAGGCTTCGCTAATCGAATTGCTTGCACAGTCAGATGTTTTGTCGCTGCATTGTCCGCTAACCCCCGATACGCACCATCTGATTAATGCCGACACACTGAAACTGATGAAGCCCACGTCCATACTTATCAACACTGGTCGCGGACCGCTTGTCGACGATCAGGCTGTAGCTGATGCACTAAAGGCCAAGCGCCTCTATGCATTCTGTGCCGATGTACTGACCGAAGAACCGCCAAAGGCGGACAACCCGCTATTGGGGCTGCCCAATGCTTACACTACACCTCACATTGCCTGGGCCACAGTCGAGGCACGCGCACGCCTGATACAGGTGGCAATTGACAATGTCAAGGCCTTTGCAAGCGGACAACCGCAAAACATCGTATAATAAAGGACTAGTTATTTCTTTGGAGTATAATTCATTCTTACGTGCTCCCAAGTAACAGTACCGTCCTTCTTTACGTGTACACGCACCAGATAGTCGCCAGGCTCTGGGTTATTAGCCTCGCACATCGAGTCGAGTGTTAGATATTCAGTAACACCTTCCTGCTGATAGTCCCACTTGTGAACATGTCCTAGGAATACCATTCTGGTATCCCACTTCTCAAACTGATTCAGCAGGAAGAACATCTCCTCGCGTGGAAATGTTGAAGCAAACTCCACGGCACGTGGACGGAAAATGTTGGTGTGGCTGAACACAAAGGTGTGACGGACAAGGTAGCCATTCTTTTCGTAGTCACGTCCATCGAGCACTCCTTCTTCTATTAACTTCACCTGTTCGCGTCCAAGTGTGCCGCTGGCCGAATCTAGGAAGATAAAGTGATCGAACGACAACGGATCATCCTCTACCAGCACATATACATCGTAGAACGACGAGTGGAATATGTTTGACCATAGCGCCCACCCATTGTGGGTGATGTCGTGATTGCCCACCACAGGATAGAATGGATAAGGAATATCGTTGACATTATAGATTAAGTTATTCAAAGTGTCTATATATGTGTATCTGCTAGGATCATCTACCTGAAACGGAATCTCGGGGTCGCCCCAGAAATGCTCCTCGTAATGTTTCTTGGCATATTTCCAACGATACTCGTCTATCAGTTCTTCGAGTGTAATGTAGTACTCGGCCTTAGTATCGGCGATATCTCCCAGGTGAGCATACAACAGATCATTGTTGTCCATTCCGATCTGCAGCATCTCGCGCATACGTCCATCATCGGTAGTGAGATGACTGTCGGCTCCTACCAGGAAAGTATACTCGTCCATGTCAGAGGCGTCTTGAATCTTAAACTCGCCCTTATGCTCCATATAGTACTGGTACGACATCTTTACGCGATCCTCGACACCTGTGCCACTAACTAGAACTCCGATGGGACTGACCTTATCGCAGGCAGAATACAATAGTGCTGCTGCAGCTAATATTATATAATGTGTAAACTGTTTCATAATTACCATACGTATTTAAGTCCTAACTTTCCTGATGTCTCATATTTCGAGGCCAACTGGCTCATACTGCCTGCAGGACGAATATTGAACTCGCCAAACAGTTTAGCATTCTTAATGAATGGTGCTGGTGTGTAGAAATGTAATCCCCAGTTAATGTTCCAGTTCTCGTAGTAGAAGTCGTCGTGGTTGCGGAAGAAGAGTCCAAGGTTCCAGTTGTACCAGCGCGGACGTATGTTAACTCCGAACCCAAAGGTAAACGTTAGTGGTTCGGTATAGCCTAGAGTGTTAACCTTATAATGTATCAACGATTCGCCTACGCGCAGGTAGAAGTAGGGCATCTCCCACATGAGCGACAGGTTGCCTATAGTTTCTTTTGCATTCCAACGGTGATATTTGTTGTACACAAATTTGCCATCAAGAAAGAAATCGCTCCAACCAAACTTAAGATGGTATCCACCCTGCACATCGACAGAATACAACTGTTTGCCAAATTGTGCCTGAGCATCCGCGCCAGCATGCCAATGATCGTCGAAATGCCGGCGATATGATACTTCCAGTCCGCCAAATCCGCCGCAAACTACATTAGTTCCACCCATCACGTAGCCTGCCAATTCGTTCTTATGCTCGCCGTCGTAACTGTGCTGTCCGTTAAATGCAAACTGTGCTTGCGCAGTCGATGTTCCGAACAGTAGTCCCAGGATAATGATTAGTTTGTTCATATAAATGTTTTAAGTTTCCTCTGCAAAGGTAGCAATTATTTTTCAATTATTGCTATTTGAGAGGAAAAAAGTGTAGTGATGCGGCTGATTTCCGTCGATGGTGTATTGGGGCAGGGTATGCTTGCCCCAGGTGTCGGCACCACCTACGCCGTGTACGTTCTGATCAATATTCAGATTGATGAAACGTCCGCGGGGGATTTCGTTTGGATGTCTTCTTCCCAGAAGGTCTTCCTCGCTATAGTCCCATGCGCGTATGCAGAGTGGCCCGCAGCCGTCAATTCTTATGCTGCCTATCTCCATCCAGCGCACGTCAGTGCGGTTGCCATTGTCCTGCGGGTGGATGTAGTCGGTCTCGAAATCTTTTACTGATGATTCGTAGATGCCAAGGAATGCAGAACGCTTGCGGTCGGGATAGTTCTCCCATGGGCCTCGACCGTAGTATTTTATCTGCATGTCGTCAGCAGGCAGTCGCATGCGCATACCGAACTTTGGCATCAGCGGCAGGTTGGTGGTTGTAGGATTGTAGTCCATGTCAACCTTTATTTGTCCATCGTTATTGATGCTGTAGGTGATGGTAAGGTCGGCACCTGCTGGCAGTGTTGTCGTGGCTATCACCTTTACGCAGTTATTGTCATTCTTGCAACTTAGCGATTGCGGTATGCGGTTAGCAGCAGCCTGTTGCCAGATGGCCGAAGTTTCGGCAAAGTGGGCTGCACTCTGGTTGTCGTTCTCTGGTTTCCAGAAGTAGGGCTCAAGTGGGGCATTAAGTATCTCATGACCATCTACTATCCACGATGTCATGGCGCCAGTCTTGTCGATGGTTACTGCTCCGCGCATGGTATGCACACGCAGTCCACTGGCGGTTTTCTGTACCTTTGCCGGTTTGCCTTGTAGCGTTGTGGGCCAGTTGTATGGATTAAGCACAAACTGTTCGCGGGCAATGGTAAAGCCCTTCTTGGCCCAGGGCTTATCCTCTTTTAGTTGGGCATAGACGTTAAGCAGTCGCTCATTGTCGATAGTTACAGTGTCACGCACGATGGTGTATTCGTAGGGACTGGTAAACTGGTCGCGGTTGATGATGTTCAGTCTGCCGTTTTTCAACTCAAACTTCATCGGTTGATACACATACTGCACCTCGTAATAGTGAGGATTAGGCTTGCGGTCGGGGCCTACTACACCGTTGATACAGAATGGCCCTAGGTTAGGCTTGTCGCCATAGTCTCCACCGTATGCGTAGTAGCCGTCCTTTTCCAGACCTTGGTCCACCCAGTCCCAGATGGCGGCTCCGCAGATGCTTGAGTCATTATAGATTACGTCCCAATACTCCTGCAGGTTGCCGCATGAGTTGCCCATGGCGTGGGCATATTCGCGCATCATGAATGGCTTGTCAGTCACGGCCTCGGCATTCTTCTTCAGGTCGTCGGGGTACAGGTAGCTGTCGTCCCAGATACAGCTGTATCGGCGGTCGCTGTCGTAGAATGGCGGACGGGTGGTGTCCAGTTCCTTCACCTTATTATACATTGCCTCGATGTTTGCTCCTACGGCTCCCTCGTTGCCCAGACTCCACAGAATTACACAGGGATGGTTGAAGTCGCGCTTTACCAGCGATTCTGCACGGTCCACGTGTGCAGCTTGCCACGTCAGGTCGCGGCCCATCTCTTCGTTGGCATATCCGTAGCCATGAGTCTCGTGGTTAGCCTCGTCCATCACGTAGATGCCCCAGCGGTCGCACAGTTCGTAGATGTATTCGCGGTCGGGATAGTGACTGGTACGCAGGAAATTGATGTTGGCCTGTTTCATCAGTCGTATATCTTCCTCGTAGGTGGCATCATCTACGTATCTACCCGTCTTGGGGTGGTGGTCGTGGCGGTTCACTCCGCGCAGCTTCACGTTTTTGCCGTTAATCTTGAACACTTCGCCTATTACTTCTACTTTTTTTACACCAAGGTGATAGTCGAAATGTTCGATGATGTTGTTTTTAGCATCGCGAAGCTCAACACTGAATGGGTATAGGTTTGGCTTCTCGGCCGACCACAGCATGGGGTGATTCAATGTGTATCCCAGGTTGAGTGTTGTGGTATCTCCTGCGGCCAACTGCTTCAGTTCACCCTTAACCTCACGGCCATTAAATAGTAGTACAGCCTGCAGGCTCTTTGCTGTTTTCTTGCCTGTGTTGCAAAGGCTGATAGCTGCTTTTACCTCTGCCTTGGTATAGTCGGCATTAGGTTCTGCGGTTACCTGATAGTTGCTGATATGTGCTAGCGGACGTACCCATAGCTCCACAGGGCGGAATATGCCCGATAGTCGCCACATGTCCTGATCTTCCAGATAGCTGCCGTCGCTCCAGCGATACACCTCTACGGCAATCTTGTTTTTGCCTTTGCGCATATACGATGTCACGTCGAATTCTGCTGGCGACATCGAGTTCTGGCTATATCCCACCTTCTGCCCGTTTATCCACAGGTAGAATGCCGAATGCACACCTCCAAAGTGCAGTATCAGATTCTGTGAAAGCATATCTTTAGTTGCATCCATATAGGTGACGTACTGTCCCACAGGGTTGCGGTTCTCGTAGGCAGTCCAGTCCTTGGGCGGTTCGCTGGTTACGCTTGGGCGATTCTTTACGAATGGATATTCGATGTTAGTATAAATAGGTGTACCATACCCCTGCGTTTGCCAGTTGCCGGGTACGGTAATCTTTCCCCAATCGCTGGTATCGAAGTCTTCGCGATAGAAATCCACAGGTCGTTCCTCAGGATTGCGGCTCCAATGGAATAGCCATTGGCCGTCGAGACTGACAATCTCCTTGCACTCCTTTTGTTTAGATGGCAACTGTAGTGTTGCGTGATAAGGCAACTTGTTGATACCCAGCACGGCCTGGTTTTCCCAATCATGCTGCTGTGCCTGTACTTGTAGTGACAATACTGATGCTAAAAGTAGGACAATCTGTTTCATCTTAGTATGGTTTATAGTTTAAAATGACTCGCACGGTATTGCAGTGGTGTCATTCCAGAATTCTTTCTGAATATGCGATTAAAGTACGAGTAGTCATCGTAGCCAAGCAGGTCGGCAATGCTCTTTACAGGCAGGTCGGTGGTCAGCAATGTCAGTTCGGCCTTTTCCATCTTTCGCTTGGTGATGTATGCATTCGGCGTTTCGCCTGTTTCGTGTTTGAATACACGTATATAGTGATCTTTCGACATACAGGCCTTGTCGGCAAGTTGTTCGATGTTGAGTCGGCTGCCTATGTTTTTTCGGATATATGTGAGCGACATCTGTATGCGGTCATCGCGTACATCAGTCTTTGGAGTTGCATATTTCAGAAAGCGCGACATTAGGATAAACAGTATTCCGCGCGATTCAACCTTGTCGCAGAACGGGCGACGGCGATTAAGCTCGAGATTGCTAATCAGTGTCTGATGATTGTCGTAAGCGTCAGGATTCGACTGCGGCAACTTTAGGAACGGGTTTATCTCGCAAAGACGTTTTACCAGCCCCAGGTCGGTATCGTTTGCACTGACCTCAACGGGAAAATCCCATTCGTCAAACATACTAGTCTCGCTCTGCTGGTCCTCGTATATGTGTATATAGTAATGTGAAAACTTAGAGTCGCAGATATAACTGTGAGTGGTGTAAGCTGGAATAAAATACAGGTGGTTGGGCTTAAGTGTATACACACACGACGACATTTCAACCTGTGCAGTACCTTCTGTAACGTAGTACAGACGGGCAAAAGGACTGCGCACATTTTTCCAGTTCCAGTCACCGTAGTGATTGGCCAATCCGACATTGAGCGTCAGCAGACGGAGTTTGTCTATCGAGTAGTTCATAATACGAGGTTTCTAGAGTTCTCAGTTTGCAAAAGAACAAATATTTTTCGAGATTAGCAACTTTTTATCGTTTTTTTTAGTGTTATGTCGATATTGTGCTATTAAATGTCGACAATAATTAGCGAAGGATTGGAAAAATACGCTTATCTTTGCAGCGACAATCAGATAAAGAGATGAATACGAACAATAAGACCTCTGGTTACAGATGCAAGGAGTATGGTATGCCTGTGAAGCGGTATTGCCAGACGATGGACTTGAAGAATGACCCGGAATTGATAGCCAAATACAAGGAGGCTCACGACAGATTTCACTCGTGGCCCGAGATACGTGAGGGCATAAAGTCTGTAGGCATACTCGAGATGGAGATATACATTCTCGACAACCACCTGTTTATGATAGTGGAAACACCTGTCGACTTTGATTGGGACAGTGCTATGACTAAACTAGCCACACTGCCACGACAGGCTGAGTGGGAGGATTATGTAGCAATGTTTCAGCAGTGCAAGCCCGGCAGTACATCGGATGAAAAGTGGCAAATGATGGAAAGAATGTTTTACCTGTATGAATAAACTTTTACTAACTAATATGATAAGAAGCATTTTAGCAATGGCCATATGCTGCGGTACAACCGCAGCTATGGCTCAAACGTATGATGTACCCGTATCAGAGAAGCACGAGAAGATGCTTACAGGAAAGTTCCAACCAACTTGGCAGTCGCTCGAGACTCACCAGACTCCCGAGTGGTTCCGCAATGCCAAGTTCGGTATCTGGGCTCACTGGGGACCTCAGTGCGTAGAAGGTTCAGGCGACTGGATGGCTCGCGGCATGTATATCGAGGGCAGCGACCAGTATAAGTATCACAAAAAGCATTATGGTCATCAGTCAGAATTCGGATTTAAGGACATCCTGCCACTCTTCAAGGCCGAAAAGTGGGATCCTGATAAACTGGTTGAGCGCTATAAGCGTTGTGGTGCACAGTACTTCTTTGTGCTGGGTAATCACCACGACAACTTCGACCTGTGGGATTCGCAGTATCAGGAGTGGAATTCTATGCGCATCGGCCCCAAGAAGGATATCCTCGACGGTTGGGCTAAGGCTGCCAAGAAGGCTGGACTGCCACTTGGTATCTCGTTCCATGCCGACCATGCGTGGACATGGTATGAGCCATCGCAGCGCTACGATCAGGATGGTTCTAAGGCTGGTGTGTATTACGATGGAAAACTTACCAAGGCCGATGGCAAGGGTAAGTGGTGGGAAGGACTCGACCCGCAGAAGCTCTATGCACAGAATCACCCTATGAGCGACCGTTCATGGAACAACGGACAGATTCACGCTCAGTGGGGGTGGGGCAATGGTGCCTGTCCTCCATCTGAGGAGTTTGTAACCAACTTCTATGATCGCACCCTCGATGCTATCAATCGTTATAATCCCGACCTTATCTACTTCGATGTAACGGTATTGCCATTCTACCCCGTAAGCGACTGCGGATTGAAGATTGCTACACATCTTTATAATAAGAATCCTCGCGGCGTGGTCTTCGGCAAGATCCTGAGCGAAGATCAGAAGAAGGCACTGACATGGGATGTGGAGCGCGGTGCTCCTAACCAGATTATCTCTGAACCTTGGCAGACTTGCAACTGCATAGGCGACTGGCACTACAATACCAACGTCTACAAGCATGGCTATCGCACCTCCGAGAATATAGTTAAGCAGTTGGTCGACATCGTATCAAAGAACGGCAACCTGCTGCTAAATATCCCATTGAAGGCCGATGGAACTTACGATGAGAAGGAGGCACAGTTCCTTGATGAACTCGAAGCATGGATGACTCCAAATGGCGAGAGCATCTTTGGCACACGTCCTTGGGTAAAGTTTGGCGAAGGTCCTGTAGCCGAGAAGGTAATCGAGATAAATGCACAGGGATTCAACGAAGGACAGTACAATGGTATGGACTATCGCGACGTGCGTTTCAATCAGACCAAGAAGTACCTGTATGCCACAGCTATGGGTTGGCCAAAGGATGGCAAACTTGTCATCAAGTCGCTGGCCAAGGGCAATCCTGACTTCAAGAAGTCGATTAGCAGCGTTTATCTGCTAGGCTATGGTAAGTTTAAAGCTACGCAAACAGCCGAGGGCCTGATAGTATCACTGCCCCAGCCTTGCAATAAGATTGCTCCAGTACTGAGAATTCAGAAATAATCAACTATATCGTATGAAAAAGTGTATTACAATTTTTGTTTCGCTGCTGGCACTGCAGATGCAGGCGCAGAGAACGCTGTTCGACAATGGATGGAAGTTTACCCACGAGGGTAAGACCATCAGTGTAGATTTGCCCCACGATTGGGCTATATCGTATGCTTCTGATCCCACAGCCGAAGCTACCAATGGTACCGATGGTGGTTGGTATCCTGGTGGCAAGGGCGAGTATCGCAAGATGTTTGCCACACCAAAGGGCGAGGTGGTAAAACTGCACTTTGAGGGTGTATATCAGAAGGCCGAGGTGTTCATCAACGGCCAGAAGGCTGGTCAGCATGCCTATGGCTACACGCCATTCACAGTCGACGTTACACCTTATTTATATAGAGACAAGCGCCTGAATGAGGTGCTGGTAAAGGTTGATAACTCAGAGCTGCCTAACTGTCGCTGGTATACAGGCTCGGGCATCTACCGCCATGTATGGCTGGTGTCGAAAGGCAAGCAGTATATTGACGAAGAGAGCCTGTATGTTACTACTCCAGATATCCACACCGTCAACATCAAAGCCGAGGTGGTCATGAATGATGGTTCGCGCAAACCGATTACAAAGACGCTGCATGTGGAGAACCCTCACCTGTGGTCGCCTGATGATCCTTACCTCTACCATACTACCATCGAGGCTGAGGGCGATGTGCTGCCCGTTACATATGGCATCCGTACCATTGAGTATTCTGCCGAAAAGGGCTTCTTGCTCAATGGCAAGCCTCTGCTCATCAATGGTGCCTGCGTGCATCACGACGATGGCGTGCTGGGAGCTATGGCCTTCGACGCTGCTGAGATCCGTAAGGTGCGCCAGATGAAGGAAGCTGGTTTTAATCTCATCCGCACCTCGCACAATCCCACCACACGTGCCTTCCTCGATGCCTGTGATTCGATAGGTATGCTTGTCATCGGCGAAGCCTTCGACGGATGGCGCACAGCTAAGAAGCCCTACGACTATTCTACGCTGATAGACTCGTGCTATGAGGAGGATATCCGTGCCATGGTAGTGCGCGACCGCAACCACCCCAGCATCATCAGCTGGAGTATTGGCAATGAGGTCATCGAGCGTAAGGACATCCGCGTGGTTCATACTGCTAAGCTGTTGAAGCAGGCTATTCTGAATTATGACACCACACGCCCTGTTACTGAGGCTCTTTGTGCTTGGGACAGAGATTGGGAAATCTACGATCCTCACTTTGATGTACTCGATATCGGTGGTTATAACTATATGATATTCAAACACGCCAGCGATCATCAGCGCAATCCAAAACGCGTGATGTGGCAGACCGAGAGCTATCCGCGCGATGCTTTCAGAAACTGGAAGGTTGTAAGTGATTATCCATACGTTATTGGCGACATGGTATGGACAGGTCTCGACTACCTTGGCGAGTCTGGTATCGGCCGAAACTATTACGATGGCGAGACACCAGGCGAAAGCTGGCGCGAAGGTGGTGTGCCCGAGTGGCATGGTGCCTATTGCGGCGATGTAGACATTACTGGCTGGCGCAAGCCCATCAGTCATTATCGAGAGATGTTGTGGAAGGATTCTAAGGATTTGTACATGGCTGTGAAGGAGCCCGATGGGTATCGTGGCAAGATTAACACTACATCATGGAGCGTATGGCCCACTTGGGAGAGCTGGAACTGGCAGGGATGGGAAGGCAAGCCCGTAGAGGTGGAGGTTTACACCAAGGCGCCCGAGGTGACACTGTATCTGAACGACAAACAAATAGGTAAAAAGAGTGTTGACATCAGCACAGAGTTCAAGGCTGTGTTCAGCGTACCTTACCAGGCAGGAACACTGCGTGCTGAGGCAGGAGGGCAGAGCGTCACGCTGAGCACGGCCGGAGAGCCTGCTCGGCTGCGTCTCACCGCCGACAAACCTGCGCTTAAAGCTGATGGTCAGGACCTTGTTTACATAACTGTCGAGGTGGTTGATGCCCAGGGCCGTGTATGTCCCGATGCTGCCATCCCCTGCGAGGCTATTGTTCAGGGGCAAGGCCGCATGATGGCTTTTGCCACCGCCGATTTCCAAGACCGCGAACCAAAGACTTCACCCCGTGTCACCACATGGAAAGGTCGCGCCCTGCTGGTAGTCCGCAGTACAGCCAAGAAAGGCAAAGCAAAGGTTACAATAAAGAGCAATCTGCCCACGGCGACGCTGTCGATTTAGTAAATACTTTTAGTATATAGAAGCGTAACTTCTGATGCCCAGAAGTTACGCTTTTGCCATTCAGAAGTTATACTTCTGTTTTTTTTGTCTGTCGATGCTATTTATTCATGTTATTCATTATTCACATGTACAAGAAGGTTTTGTAACTAACTTCTCGTGCAAAGATGATGATACTGGCAACCCCTTCCTGTACATGTGAATAATGAATAACGTGAATAGTTTATGGGATGGTACAACGCACGTTTAGCGTTTGTCCTGTAAAGGCAATGTCAACGTTTTTTGATCGTAATAAGCGACGCTTGATGTAGTAGGTGAGTTCGCCAGAGAGTGCACCTATTGCGGCACCGCAGATAACATCATGGGTGTAGTGGCGGCGCAGACGCACACGGTCCGCAGCAACTAGTGTGGCTACGCTGTATCCTGCAACTGCTATCCATGGATATTTCTTGCCACATTCATGACGTAATGCCGTAGCTCCGGCAAAAGCGTACATAGCATGTCCTGATGGCAATGAGTGACGATCGCTGCCATCAGGACGTAGTTCGTTGGTGGTTTGCTTCAGTGCCCACGTTGTGCCTGTACCAATCAGATAGGTTGCTGCATAAGTAGCCAGCGTACTCGCCCATGCTTCGTTGCTACCCATGCCGCAGGCTTTTAGCACCAATACAGAAGCCATTGGCAGATGCTGTGCCACATCGTCGATGGTGCTGCTTCTTGTTTCTGTTTGTGCTTGGTTAGGAATAACTCCTGCAATCAAGAACGCCAAGAGTAGTAACGCATGCTTCATTCGCAATCAGATCAAATCCATGTAAGTTTCCTCCACAGGCCCTCTAACGGTCCGCGAGGGTGGGAACTAAACCAATAGCGGGCGAAGAGATATTGGACAATCACCATACCGCATCCAACCATCACGGCATAGGTGATGCCTAAAAGGCGATAACAGGCCAGACCATAACCACAGAAGATAAAGCAGCCGATGATGGACTGGAGTAGATAGTTGGTAAGACTCATACGACCAAAGATGCAAAGATGACGGAGCACTCGGCGCACGCCCTCGAAGGCATACCAGGCAGAGACAGTTGCCGACACAATCAGCAATAGGATAATGAGGTTGCAGATGGGTTTCAGCCATGATTCCAGTTCGCCGAAATCTGGATTAATCAGCGCACCAAGGCCGAGGACCGAAGTGACGAGTAGGCTATGCCATATCTGTAAGTGGCGCCCCTCGTTGTAGAACATTCGCTGGCGGCCCAACTGCATGCCAAGAATAAACAGACAGAGCAACTGTGTAAGTCGTCCGCTGAAGATGTTGAATCGGAAGTTAACTTCAAAACCATATCGAAGGTTGGTGAGGGCATTTTCTAAGAATGTACCATGTTCGTGTGCGCTATTAATCTTGCCATACAGCTCCCACATGGTGCTGTGGTCGATGGTGGTACCAGTGAGCAGACAGAACAGTTCTACGGGTTGGATGGCCAGCAAGATAATGATGGCCCACACCCACCTGGACGGCAGATAGCTGATAGGGATGAGCAGCAGACCATAGCACGCGTATAGCATCAGGATGTCGCCATCGTAGAAGGTCACGTTGATGATGCCAAACATGAACAGCAGACACATGCGCCAGGCAAAGCGACCAGAGAAGCTTTTGCCTTTCTGCTGCTGGTTGTCGTTCATGATAAAGAAACTGAGTCCGAAGAGCATGGCGAAGATACCATACATCTTGCCCGAAAGCAGCCAAGCTAGCACATCGGCCACCGTCTGATCGCTCGCCAGCGGATGGACTATCGGCTCCTGGGTGAAGATGTTGAAGTGCTCAACAGAGTGATAAAGTATGATGCCGGCCACAGCGATACCTCTCAAGGCATCGGCCACATCAATTCGCGTGTTGGGTAAATTGCGGGTCTTGTACATTTTTTATCGTTTTGACGCTGCAAAGATACAAATTGTTTTGTGATTTTGTGTTTATTGTTTTGATTTTTAAGAAATTGTCTGTATATTTGCCGCAGAATAATCTAAAACATCAACTTATGAAAAAGCTTATCCTTCTTATTCTGATACTTATGTCGGGTATGATGCCGACGTGGGCACAATCAGCAGCTGCCGATGACATCGCTCAACTGCAGAAACAGATGTACCAGCTCTACAATAAAAACGACGAGACGGCTTTTGTTGATATTACCAATAAACTAAAGGATGCGGCGCAGAAGGCTAACGACGAGCGCACATTCTACAAGGCTTGGGCTAATCAGGCACTTTATTTTGCTAACCATCAGCAGCGCAACAAGGGACAGCTCATAGCCAAGGATATGCAGCATTATGCCTTGAATCACGACCATAAGTACGGCATCTATACAGGTACCCATGTGATGGGCACCATACAGAGCATGATGGGCGACTATCAGGAGGGTATACAGAACTTCAAGAAAGCCATCAGTTATCTGCACGAGAATTTTCCCAACGAGAGTGCGGCAGCCTCGTGGATAGAACTGGCCAGAATCAGCCTTACCAACAGAAAAATCCATCAGGCCATCCAAGATGCCGAACAAGCCCTGAAGGAACCCAATATCAGTGCCATGCATAGGTTGAACGCATGGTCGGTAATCTGTCTGAGTAAGGTGGACACAGCTTTATATCACGTAAAGGATGCGGCTGAATATCAGAAGGAGTTTGACTACGTTTGGGGCGAGCGCGAGAAAGCCAAGAAGGCATACGGGCGAGATGATTCAAGTGGCCCCGTCATCGCAGTATGGCGAAAAATCAACGACCATCAGTACGATGAAGCCATCGCTCTCTGCAATAAACTGAGATCGCCACTCTTCAGAAATGACTTGCTCAGCCTTATACACAAACGCAAGGGCGATTATAGAAATGCTTACTTAGTGCAACAGAGATATTGGGAGTTGCGCGACTCTATTAATAGCAGGCGTAACAACCACCTGCTGATGGAGATGACCGCCACTATGGACCTGGGACGAGTGGAACTAGAGGCTAAGGAGTTGAAGTTGCGTAACCAGCAGATGCGACTCGATATGGCTGCCGAAGAGCTTGAGAACAAAAAGCTGGAGGAAGAGGCCCTGATGCTAAAACTAAAGAACCGTGATGCGGAACTGGCCAATGCAACTATGCAGCTGGAGAACGACAGACTTGAAACCAACAACAAGAACCTGCAACTGAGCGAATACCAATCGAAGATGCATGCCCAAGAGGAGAAGGAGCATGCCCATCATATACTTATAGCTGCTGGAGGAGCCATAGCGCTGCTAGTAATCTGCTTTCTCTGTTTCTATCTATACCGCCGTCAACTGTCAGCACGCCGACTGAAACAAGCCTACCACCAGCTGGCGGTTGCCTACGACCAGCTTGAGGAGACCACCACTGCCAAGGAGCGCATTGAGAGCGAGTTGCGCATCGCCCGCGACATTCAGATGTCGATGGTGCCACAGGCATTCCCTGAGCGTAGCGACCTGGACCTCTACGGACTGATGTCGCCTGCGAAGGAAGTGGGTGGCGACCTCTACAGTTTCGAGATTATCGACAATCAGCTATACTTCTGCCTTGGCGACGTAAGCGGCAAGGGTGTTCCTGCCTCGCTGTTCATGGCACAGGCTATCCGCCTTTTCCGCGCTATGGCCAAGCAGCGGCATAAACCCTGCGATATTGCCAACCGCCTGAACAATGAGCTGTCGGAGAACAACGATAACGGCATGTTCGTCACCATGTTTATTGGCGAAGCCGACCTCACTACCGGCCATCTTTACTACTGCAATGCCGGACATAATCCTCCACTGCTCGATGGCGAGTTTATCGAAGTAGAACCGAATGCCCCCATCGGCCTGTGGCCTGAACTAGAATTTGAGGGTGAGGAGCTTGACAATATCAGCGGCAAGCTGCTCTTTATCTATACCGACGGACTGAACGAGGCCGAAAACCAGGCACAGGAGCAGTATGGCGACGACCAGCTGCAACAGATGATGCAACAAATGAAATCAGATACTGCCAAGCAGGTTATCGAAGCCTTCAGCCAGTCGGTAGAGTCGCACCGCAACGGAATAGCACCTAATGACGATCTCACGATGCTCGCCATCAGGTGTCTAGTGGTGGACACTTGCAACCCATAGTCAAGAGAAATGAAGATTTTAACACGGATTTGTATCCCAGCAAGTAATCGTGTTATTAACAACCCACTCGTAATAGTCATCCTCGCACTGTGGCATCAGTTCTATAAACTTCTTCATATCGAGAATCGGAGAGACAAGTAATGCCTGTTCCACTTTCTTGCTCTGGAATGCCAACAACGAAAACCACGAGCCTATGCTGTTGGCACGAACGGAAACCGATTGCCAATTCTTGTATAGATAATCACGTATCTCATTCAGCAAAGGCAGCACCTCCCAAGGCTTGCGTTCTACAGGCAGGTCGATACCCATAACTTGATACCCTTTTGGCAAGGCCACCTCTGCAAAGGCCAATGCCTCTTCCTTTCGTCCATGCAATCCGTGTACAAAAAGAAACACCTTGTCACTCTTTTCGCCAATGAGCAACGCCGGCGTAGAGCCGATTTTTAATTCTTCTTCCATCATTTTGATTTATATTTCCCGCTGAGAATCCTTTTGCGCAGACACTTCACGGCGGGCTTGTAATAGTCAATCTCCATCGCTTCGAGGGTGCGCTTCAGTTCGTCCATCAGTTCCGGATAGAAAGTACACATGCGATAGGCGAGCTTCATGCAAAGCGTCTGGATGCCGGGGAACTCCTCGATGCAGACCATGTGCTCGAAACAGAAGTCGAGGAAGTCTGTCCTCAGATCGTCTTCGTCCATACTTAATCGCTCGATGATGTTCAGGGTCAGTCGCCTCACGGATGAATTCTCCGTCTGCATGGCTTGGTCTATCAGTTCATTAAGTATTACCTGTAATTCTGATAGTTCCTCGTTGGTGGATTTTGTCAGTCCCCACAAGGCACTCCTTGCCACCCGATAGTCCGAATCGAAAACGTACCGTCGTGCAAAGCCGAGGAAATCGCCCGCTGCCCTGATCTCCTGATATATTTCCTGCGCTCCACCCTCGCTAAATGTATGCCTCAGTCTCTCACTCGTAATCATAATACTTTCTTTACTCCGGGAATCATCCTTACCAACCAAGTGAGCACAAACGAACAGATTGTGGTAATTATACCGATGAACAAGAACTTACCGAAGGCTCCCATCCAGAGACCGTCGGTGGCATATTGCAGAACTATCATCAGCAGTAGATGGAAGATGTATGCGCCATACGACTGAGCGGCGCACCACTGCCAGAACCGACTGCCCCAGTTGCCATACTCGCGGAACAGCCAGAGCAGTCCGAAACAGATGAAGACACACAGGAACGATTCGTAGATGCCAAACCACTCTGTAACAAAGTCGTTCCATGCTCCGCCATCGCGAAGATAGATGCCTAATGCCAACAAGCAGCCAATCGATAGCGATAATGCTCCAGTGGTGTTACCCATCTTTTCGAGCCAGGCAAATCTTCGTGTCAGAATGCCGATAACGAACATCATGACGTATTGCAGATAATGTGCGGGTTCCATTGGCAACGGTATAATGCCAAAAGGCCAGATCCAATGATCCTGCGGGCTGATCTGACGAATCAGATAACTGCCTATGCCCATTATGCCACCAAATATCAGCAGGCCGATGATGGTAGGTCTCGACGTGCATTCGTCATTTATCGGTTTGCTTATCAATCGTATCAAGGTATAAATGAGACAGAACACCAGCAGACTCTCGATATACCACATGTGTCCGATCTCCGGTTTGCCAGTTAAAACAGATAACAGTCCCCCCATCAGCAACAGCGGAATACCCAGGTGGATGAGTTTCTTATGCACAAACATCTTTGTCCCTTGCTTATCGAAACTCGTAGGCACAAAATAACCTGATATCAGGAAGAACAACCCCATAAAAAAGGCTGCATTGACAGAGAAGAAGTGCCATATCCAAGGTATATACTCGGCAGGATTGCTGGGGTGGTAAGCCCAGTCGCCACCATCGCCGTATGCCTGACCGGCGTGGTGGAATATCACCAGCACCGTTAGGCACACCTTCAGATTGTCCAGATATAAAAGCCGTTTTTTACTCATAGATTTTCAAATACTCCAGAATTCCTTTGCGATAGAGTTCTGCGGGATCGCTCATGCCCTCATTCGACAGGCGGTCGAATATCTGGCAGAATGTCTGCACATCAGCCTCGCCGAAGGAACGATAGTCGGCAGTCTCACGGCCTGGTGCGTAGTGAGCCGACTTCCTGAGAACGCTAAGTGGTTGGCGATCCTTAACCACAGCCAGCAGAGCCTGATACTTCTTGTCCTTACGGAGCGAAACAAGGTCGTTGTCGTTGAGTATGTTGTCGTAGCGCTTATAACCGCTATCCACCGACTTTTCAAGTGTCATCAACGCCTGTTTCTTCTGCTTCGTCAGGGCATAGCAGCAGGCTAAATCATAAAGATAATCGGCCTTTGCGGCTTTTACCATTTCGGGCGACATTTCTGTGTCCCGACAGATTGTTGTGGTGTCGAGTATGTTTATTAACGTTGTTAGCGGGGCAATCGCTTCTTTGTGTTTCCCATCCTTGATGAAGTTCTTATAAATGGTATCATGCATAGACATCATCACCTGGAACTCCAGCATTTGCTGGCCTTGAGCCTTTACGCTCATCACACTCATTAAACCGATGGCCAGTACTGCCAAAAACCTCATTGCTTTCATATCATTCATCATTTTAATCGATTCTTTATTTCATTTGTCGTATTTGACGTTGCAAAATTACGAAATGTTGCCGAGACAACCAAACATTTGGGATAAACTGCATAAAAATGTGATGAACAGTATCAGTTGCTGTTGCTCATTCGCTGCTGCTCGGCTTTACCTGCACCTGTTCCCTTATACTTGCTCTTCTGGGCATTGAAGGTGTAGCGGATAGAGATGTCCAGACGGTGGCTACGGCTTCGTGTTTTCTGCAGAGCGTAGAAGAAACCACAATCGTGGGCCATATCCTGCACGCTACGCTGGAACACATCACTGATGCTGGCACGCAAGCACAGGGCATCGTTCTTCAACCAACACTTCTGTACTACAAAACCGAGGTTGTATGAGGGTGAGAGTATACGGAAGTTCAGTACGTCGCCCTTGGTCTGGATGTTGGCGTTGGCCTCCAACTGCCAACTGTGCTTAAAGCGGAAGGTGTTATTCAGGTCGAAGAAGAAGATGGGCTTGGTGAAGGTCACATCCGTCTTGCCTGTGGCGCTATGTGGATCGTCGTAGGTCATTGTATTCCAGAACTTCTGTCCGCCAATGGTCCAGCTTGGGCTATATACACCCCATGTGGGATTGGCCGAAAGGAAGATGGCCAGATTACGAACGGGGGCGGACAAGTTAGCCTGCTTCATCAGCATGATTCCCTCGTTGTTATAGACCATCGGCACCTGTGTGATGGTGTTGTCACGACGTTCGTAGGCAGCAAACAGGTTAATCCACTTCCAACGGGCATTAATGCTTACCTCCTGCATGATAGCATTCTTTAATTTCGAGTCGCCCTGATTCAGAGTATATGAGTTCAGATAGTAAATATGGTCGTTCAGTGAGCTGTACCTCGGACGCACGGTTTTCATGGTGTAGCTCAGCGAGGTCTGGATAGGGCCAAACTGCTTTGACCATGTGACACTCGGGAAGAACTCGTCCTGATAGCGCGTCATATTGTTCTCGGCATCCAAGTTGTCGATGTAGTCGAAACCTACATGCTCGTAACGCAATCCTGCACTTACGGTACCATATTTATCCAAGTTGGCATTGTAAGCCACAAAGGCAGCCACGTTGTTCTCCTTTACATCTGTATCGGTAGAGGGAAGAGGGTAGTTGGTAATCGACGAACTGCTCTGTCGCTTTACGAAACTCATCTCCGTTCCAGCCTGCAACTGTCCTTTCCAAACAGGATAACTCAGCACCAGTTTGGTAGCCCAGAGTCGCGACCATGTATGCGAGTCCTGTTGCATGGTCCGGGCTTCGGGCAGTATTACATCTGTCTGGTCGTCGTCATTCTCTTTGTCTGTCACAAAATCCACGTTCAGGTCGATGTTTAGTTTGCCCACCTGGCCGTTATAATAGGCATTGCTCTGCCAGTTGTACGGATAATGGGTATGACCGTCCTGGTGCGAAAGGTCGCGACCTGTGAGATTGTTTTCGGTATCTACCCACATGTCATTATACGTATTAAACTGGTCGTGGCGCTCCACTCTGGCACCCAGCGAGTGCTTGTCGTTAATCTGCCAGTTAAAGCCCAGGTTATAGTTCAGGCCCTCTCCGTGCCAGTCGTTACGCATGTGGCTGTCCTGAAGAATATTCCTGATGCCTTCATCGGCCTGGAGAAAAGTGGATTGCGTAATACGCAGGTCGTTAGGACTATCCCACGACCAATAGTTCACCATACCAAACAGGTCCAGGTTGTTGTGGCGATAACGCAGGTTCAGCGTGCTGCTGGGATCGCTGAAACCAAACGCCAGATCCTGGTTGTTGGCAGCCATCAGGTCGAAGCCGAAACCAGTTCCCTCGCGGCGAACAGTCTTGATACGTACCACTGCCGAAATGGTGGCATCGTACTCTGCTCCAGGATTGGTAATCACCTCTACGCTCTGAATCTCCTCCGAACGCAGTCGTTTCAGTTCGTCCTTATCCCGCATCTTTCTGCCATTAATATAAAAGACAGGTGTACCCTTACCTAGTACCTCGAGGTCTTCGCCTTTTAGTGTCATGCCAGGCACCTTTGCCAGCATTTCCTTGGCTGTACCCGACTGGCCTAAGATGGTTCCCTGAATGGTGGTTATCATCGAGTTGCCTGTCAGCTTGGTTTTAGGCATCTGTCCCTTTACCACAATCTCATTCAGCATCGCCTGGTCCTCCTCCATCTGGATGGTTCCAATCTCCGAGCCATTTACATTCACAAACTTGGTACGATAACCGATGTACGAGAATCGCAGAATGCAGCAGGCATCGGTAGTCTGGATCTGGAAGAAACCGTCCACATCGCTCGTTGCACCTTGTATATAAGTAGAGTCGGCTGTGAGCAGTGCCACACTTACAAATGGCAAGGGTTCACCCTGCGCGTCAATTACTCGTCCACCTACATCCTCGGTCATTGCCTCGGCTGTTAAACACATCATCATTGCAGCTATCAAAGCTACCATTTTCGAACTTAACTTTTTCATTTTTTTCTAATAATTAAACGTTTTGCCAATTTGACACAGAAAAGCCATAAAAAAGTTGCAATCCACCCCATTTCTGGGATGAATTGCATATTTTTGTGACCAATGGTAAAGAAAACTGCCCCATATGGATGGAATGAGGCAGCTATCAAATGATGATTACTCTATGGGTATCATCACGCCGCACTGGTAATCGGGCGAGTCGATGTTGGTGCCGTTGTACCATTCCATAGTCATGGCGTTCAAGGGACAACGAAACTCAGAGTGTTGGGGTAGCCACTCCTTATAGAACTTCTGGAACTGCTGCTGGAAGGCTTTCATGCCACCCTCAAAATGAACCTTCAGCCACTTGCCACTGCGAATGGGGAAGAGTCGCATACCCTCTGGCACGCTGCCGCCCTTATAAATGCCGCCAATCACGTAGGTGAAGGTCTTGCTGTTGCAAGCACCGAAGTTCTGTTCGGCACATGCCATACAGTTGTGGTTTGCGATGTCGCAGGTACAGAGTCCGAACTCGCCGACGCCGTTATCGATGGCTGCCTGTTGAAAGGCATCTGGCGTCTTGTGCTTTATAAACACGGGCTTTATAATCCTTTCCACATACTCGCCCCAGAATTTAGGGCACTCTTCCTGCCCCTTGCAGAATGCAATTTCCTTGGTCATGCCGATAATCTGTACATCGGCTAATGTAATAATCTCGTGCTTCATTTTTACTTATGTTTATTTGTATTTGTACTCAAAGAAATAGAAGTCCGTCCAGCCGGTATTCTCGGCATAAAGGTGCTGCTTGCCTCGATATTCGAAACCGAGACGCTCGTATATCTTGTGGGCGGGCGTGTTCGATGCGAGGGCATCGAGACGGACGGCCTGCATGCCTTTACTCTGTGCCAAACGGATGGCCTCGCGAATCATCTCCGAGCCGAAGCCTTTGCCCTGCGCGTCAGGACTAACGGCAAGGATATGAATCACGGCCACCTTGTCGTCGGGCACCTGCTGTGTCCATTCTATCGCATGATAGTCCTCACCCTGATACATCGTGACAGCCATTGCACCAACGATGGCATCATTTTCTCTATACAGATACATGCTCCCCTCGTCGATATAGGCATGGATGCCTTCAACCGTCGGGTGCTTCCCTTTGCTCCATCGGGCGTATGTAGCCATCTCTGGCGTGCGTTCCGTCACATCGTCATAAAAGGCGATGATAGCCTCAAAGTCGTTTTGTGTTGCTGATTTTAATTTCATAATCATATTTGTTTAAAAGTTCTCGTAACTCCCGGCCAGTAGCACCAGGCAATAATGGCAGGAATGAGAGATGAGATAAATTGCAGCCATCTGAAATCATAGATGCAGCTAATGCCTCCTGCCAGAGCACGAAGACTATAGAGCACAACGATGGTGATGATAGCCATACGTGTCAGGGGCAAGCGACGAATGTCGCCTGTGGCAGAGAGGGCATAAAGTCCTGCTATGGTGAAAGCGAGGGCAAGACCGATAGTTAGGGTATACAGCATCCAGACATGTCCAGACACCATCTGATTCATGATTTCACGGATGCCGTAAGCTTCGAATGCCTCGTCCAAAGCGAACAAGCAACCTACATGGCCAATGGCTATGATAAAGTGGAGCAGTGCTCCGAGTCGTAATCTTCTCATTGGTATATCTTTTTCGTTCTTATATAATGTCCCTCTTGTATGGCGGCAAACGTGGCGATAGCGGCTACAGTGGCGATGGGGATGATTGACCATACTGTCATGGGGACTGCAATGAATACCAGAAAGCCTGTTATTTTGTTCGCTGTGGTGTGAGGGAAGCAGCAACGCCCGTACATCACAAGTGCCGAAAGCTGATTCACAACTTTAATCGCGACAATTACTCCTACCCACAGCCATAGCCATTGCGGCAGTTCGAATATCGGGAGGAGTTTCCAGCCACAACACGCTACGAAACAGATGTCTGCCATGCTATCCATCAATGCCCCCATCTTGGTGACACACTTTAGCTTTCTTGCCAACCATCCGTCGGCTATGTCGCTGAAGCCACAGAGACTATAGATTATCCAATATGCCACACTCGTCACATCACAAAGGAGCAGACCTACAGAGCCTGTTATCCTGAGCGTAGATATGATGTTCGGCAACTGAGTCACCCTTTCAATACTTATTACTCAATCACAAAACTACGGGGATAGAAATCACTATAGAAACGACCGTCGGTGGCGGTGAACTTCAGAACGCAGTAGTTCGGGTCGGTTACACCACCGGGATAGTATTGTTCGTCGCCATCGCGCCAAATCATCTCCTTGCTCTTAGCATCCGTCAGTACCTCCATTGTGCCTTTTAACATCATTCCTTTGAAGCCTTCTGCATCACAGAAGTAGATACTGGCCTTGGGATTGGCTTTGTAATGAGCCACTCGCAGGGAGAAGGTATTGGTGGTGAAATAGAATACCTTTATGCCCTCGTGGACACGTGGCGACAGCATCGCCTTGGTGCAGGGGAATCCCTCTTCATCGACAGATGAGATATAGGTGATGGGTAGCGTGTCGGCCATCTTGGCAATCAGATCTTTGACACCAGCAAGCGCTGGGCTCTCCACAGGAGCTGCATCTGCAATCGTCAATTCCTTGCGCCAACGCTTCAGATGCGGGAAGTACATTTTCATCTGTCCGATGTATTCCTCTTTCGTAATCGGCTGCGGCAACCCTTTATTTACTTCATTCACAAATTGAGCACAATGCTCAATCATCTCTTCCATCGTGCACTCCTGCAGGAACTTCCCGTCCTTGTAGCAGTACATGCAGTAATCTTCGTTCTTCGTGCCGTCGGCATTCGTACCTAGCACATCATCTGTGAGCGGCATTCCGCAGCTCTGACAAAATTTCTGTTTCATATTATTTTCTTGTTTGTAATTCATATTTTTACTTTCTGTCTGTCCCCACACAGTAGTCATGCCGCACAGCAGTGCAAACAGCAACAATATTCTTTTCATATAATTTTTGTATTCTGAAAATTTCTTCACCTCACAGCCTTTACTTTCGTAATAGACCAGCATCTCTGGCACCTTCTTCAGATCATAGCTGGTGACACAGTCTGAGAGAACATGCACCGTGTATCCAGCTTTAGTCATATTGAAACACGTTGATTTTACACAGCCTGTAGCATCCGCGCCAGCCACGTAAAACTCATTGATGCCATTCGCTGCAATGAAAGCAGAAAACGCCTCGCTTGTTAGGGCGTTGCTTTTCGTCTTCACGAAGATATTGTCTGACATGACTTTCATCTCAGGCACCAATTCCTCGCCTTTGGTGCCAGGCTTGAACGTCCGCGTACCAGCCGTAACGTTGTTGTGTTTGATATATACCACGTGCATCCCTTCAGCCACAGCCCATTCGATAGCAGCATTGATATTGTCGATGATGTCTCGATAGTGCTTGGTGATGTCGTTCTGGATGTCAATAACGACAAGTGCTTTGTTGCTCATCTTATCCATGTTTTACTCTCTCTTTATCATATACAATATTACTTATTATGTGATAGTTTAAAATGGAATGGCTTGTCGAAATGACGAAGCGAGTAGTAGGTGACTGAGGGGTGTGTCAGATCCATCACCATCGTCCAGAGTGTGCCGCCGACGATGGCACCCTTCTCCGGCAACTGGGTTACTGATGCGATAGTTTCAGTCAGATGGTCTGCGTTCATCACGCCGCCAGCTGCGTCGTACTGCTCCATCAACTTTTCGTGACGGTGGTCGCCCTCATGCAGCCCCACCAGGAACTTCTCCTCGCACAGGTAGTGGTTGGTCACGAAGGGCGATTCCGTCACCACCATCTGATTTTCCATATACTCCACTGCCACACTTCTGCCCGTAGCATCAGCCATCGAGAAGTGATAAGCCGAACCTGGGTCGGAATTCATGTCAGAGGCTTTCAGCAACGCCAGGGCCTCGTCGATGTTGGCCGCATTCTTCAGCAGGTACTGTACGGCAGTCGTCGTGGTCAGGTCGGACTTGCTGGTGTTCTGACGAGTCACCACTTTGTCGCCAGCATCCAATACGGCTATTGCTAATCCTTTCTCGTTCAGTCCGTCCAGGGCCATGAACAGTCCTGCCAGAGCCATATATTGGTTTTTGAATCCCTCAGGCTTGTAGTTCTCACCGAAGCCGAAAAAATCAGTAGAGAAAGTGGTGATGGACTCATAGCCCTCATTAGGAATAGTGTGGATGATCAGTGCCGTGCCGTAAGGATAGTCGAAGTTGCGGGCCATCATCACGCCGTCCTCCGGTGTCTTGACCGTGAGCGTAGAACATCCGACGGGCTTGATAGGCACATTGATGCTGTCGGGCTTGAAGTACCCCTTCGACAAGAACTCCATCACGTAACTGGCCAGCACGCTGATATCATTGCATCCACCGCGATCCATCAACTCCTTGAACCCATCATCGCCCTTGTATTCCATATAATACATTCCGTCGTCGAGCTTTTCTGCCGACATTGCTCCCTTTACTAGTGGACCAAACTCCATCCACACCAACACACCTGCGACTATCACCAGTCCCAGCACGCTCAACAGTGCAATCTTTAATCCTTTTTTCATTGTCTAATAATTTATGTTTTGATGCTGCAAAGGTATGCAGAGTTGCAGAAAGTACCAAATTTCTGGGATATTCTGCATAAAAATGTGATAATCTATCTCCATCGCTTCGAGCGTGCGCTTCAGTTCGTCCATCAGTTCTGGATAGAAGCTACACATGCGATAGGCAAGCTTCATACGAAAACGTCTGTTTTAGTCTCTCGCTTGTTATCGCCATACTATGTTTCTTACATTTGTTGTCCTAATTCAAACGCCTCGTTCAAAGCTTTGTTATTCTGAAAGTACAGCGGTCGCTTCCCCTGAGAATCGTATTCTCAATCCGAACATCGAATTGGCTGTCCGGTTCAAGTTGCGACAAGATATATAGAATGCTCTGTCGTGAGCACTCACACTGCTGCGGATGGTTTCTCAGCCCACATTTAACTTTAGGGCACGTACATTCCAGATAACTCAGTTCATAAATCTTTCCTGGCTCAATCACCCTACCCGTATAGGACTTGCTATTGTACCCTTCCGTGTAGATCCTGTCAAAATCCCCTTCATACTTGGCATATATTTGCTTATGTATCTGGAGAACATGATCTTTTACACATTCGATGGCTTCTTCTCTATAGCGCATACGTTTTATTTCCAATCGTAATACTCGGATGGGTCTGTTCGCGCCTTGATACTGGTTTGCATCGATGCAGGTTTCGCCAGTTGGAACGAAACCACACTTCTCCATCACTCGGCCAGAGGCAGGATTGTCTACAAAGTGGCCGCTAATGAGCGATTGGATGTCCGTCGTCTCGCGGATATGGTCTAACATCAGTCGCAGAGCCTCCGTGCAGATGCCCTGATTCCAATAGGGCTTGGCCACCCAATAGCCGATGAGCGGCTCACCCTCACGAACAGGCAAATTGCACTCGCAAGATGGACCATAACCCATAGCGCCAATTGCCTCCCCTGTTGCTTTCAGTTCGATTGCCCAAGTGTGGAAGGCATCATTAAAAACGGTGCGGATAATCTCCAGACTCTCTTCCACACTCTTATGCGGTGCCCATCCAGCACGAGGCCCAACATCTGGATCTGAAGCCCATCTGTATAGCACTTCCGCATCGCTGTCTCGCCAAGGGCGCAGTATGATACGATCAGTTTCCATATATCAATAATCCTAAACCAGCTGCCACGAAAACGAGTCCTAATACTCGTGTTATGACAACGAAACTCTTTGAAGGCCCCTTGCCTCCTATTGTCTTCCACTTTTCCGTGACAGACCATATTTTGTTTGCTGGTACGAACAACAGACCGGCGCCCATGACACACATGACGATTGCTGGAATTACTTCTTGTTTCATATCTCAGATATTTTATTCTTCGTATTCTAATTGTCCTGGCAGGCGGAGTTTCTCCTTCTTGGGGAAGGTGGCCTCGTAAGCTTCGAAAGCTTCCGGGTTCTCGTCGGCAACGAAATAGCCCTTGGGTGGACAGTAAGTTCCCTCACGATTGCCCCAATAGCCAGGTATCAGTTCTTGGGCAAGGAAATATGGCACTTCTGAATCTCGCGGTTCTGCATGATAGTGAATATTCATCTTGCTGGCGAGGTCGAAGCCAGCGTGCTTGTAGAACTCGATATTGCCTTCCATTTGCAGAAGACCTATACCCATCTCTTTGGCTGCCTCCAACGCATACTTCAGTAGTTTCAGACCACATCCCTTACGCTTGTAATCTGGATGAATGCTGATGGGGCCGAATGTCCAAGAAGGGTAGGGCGTTCCATCGTTAAGCGTAATCTCTGCTTTCGAAAACATCACATGGCCGATAATCTTTCCAGGCGATTGGTGCTCACCATCGCCTTCCTCCATCACAAAGTCCAGCTCTGGGATGAAGTCGGGATTTGTCCTAAACTGATTGAGCACGTAATGCTCTGTGCATCCAGGACGATAGACGTTCCAGAATGCCTCACGCGTAAGGTTCTCTACCTCGCGATAATCTTTTGTTTCTTCTAATCTGATATTCATTGTAATACTTTATTATCTTTTCAAATACTCCATAATTCCCTTGCGATAGAGTACTGCTGGATCGCTGATGCCCTCTTTCGACAGACGGTCGAATATCCGACAGAACGTCTGCACGTCAGCCTCGCCGAAGGCACGGTAATCGGCAGTCTTACGGCCAGCGATCTTGCAGTTGTACCAGCAAGCCAGACTCTCGAAGGCGCTCCAGGGTACGTAGGTCAGGTCGCGCTCAGAATCGAGTTCCCGTGTGTAGGCTTTCATTTCCTCAAAGATAGGGTCGATGCTGTCCTGCATCAGGAAGATGCCGAACTCATGGCTGAACATCGCCAACTGGTAGTCGATGTCCTGATTGTACCAGACGGTGTTGGTGCTGTCGTTCAGATTGTTGTACGAAGGACCTTTCTGACCTGCACGATACAGCAGCCAGTGATAATCGCCACGACGCCAAGTATAGCCCGTCACCCGCTCCCAGTCTTTGATGAACGACTGCGCTTGAATCTTCTGGCTCAGCAGTTGCCGACGCTCCTCCATATCAGCCTTCACTTGTGGATAGATGTTCTTGAGATAAGCGTCGTAGTGGGTCGCATAAACGTCGGCGACTGCACGGACAGCAGCCATCACGTCGGCTGGTGCATTTGCTTTCCTACCTTCATTCATCACTACATTCATCACCACCTGCATCGAATCGACATTAGGAATATTTTCTGCCGAAACGCCGAAGAAGAACGGACCAGCCAACATACCTCCCTCGCCTTGTCCGAAGGTCAGGTAGTCCTTATACTTCTGCAAGGTGTCGATAGCCTCCTGCGGAAGTGTGTAGCCATATTTCGCAGCATACGACGAGTCAGCGAATCCCAGTCTCGCCAACGTATAGAGATGCGTCACGTAGTTCACCTCCGGGCGTATCTCCATCAGTATCTTGATCTCCGGCCTTGGCGTTTGCGCCTGATGGGTTCTGGTCCCAGAAATCAGAAACGCCAAGAGTAATAACGCATGCTTCATTATCACTTTCTTTTTATGGTTTTGCCCAGAATACTTCTGGATCGGTAGTGGTGTCACACTTCCAGTTGTTGTTAACGAAGCCGACGGGGATAAGACGGACGTCAGCCGCTGGGTCGTTATCGCGATAAACGCTTTCGGGATTGAAGCGGTTCAGCTTCTTGCAAACAAAGTAGTACAGGTTCTTCGCCATGTAGGTCTCCAAATAGTATTCCTTCGTCTGCTGCGACTCGTGGTTGTGGTTGGCCGTCTCGCAGAGCACCAAGGGCTGGTCGTTGATCAGTCGCTCGCGCACCTCGGCGATACTGAGCATCGTGCCATTCTCGTCCGTCACCCAGGCATCCATTGTCGGGTCGATGTAGAGCCATTTCTGCAACTGACTCGACCACACAGTATTAATCACATGGCACTCGTAGTCGAGCGAGTCGGCGGGCATACAGGTTACATAGCGGGCGGGGATGCCCATCGACAGATACATCTCGCAAAGCGATATGGCCAACTGTCGGCAGTTCACGCCCTTGCCGGTAGTCTTGTAATAGTTATAAAGGTCGATGGCGTCCAATTCTGCAAATGCCTGGTTGCCGCCGTCGTGGCGGATGTTGTCGTGGGCAAAGTGCAGCAGATTGATAATCTTCGACAGCTCGTCGCCCTGCCCGGCTACGGAGTCAAGCTTGAAGTAGTCGCGAACCATCTGAAGGTTCTTCGATTCCTTAGGCTGATAACGGAACTCCATCTTCGCATCATCCTTGGCATATGGGGCCGACTTCTTCAGCACGGAGATCGGCTGACGGTCTTTCACCTGTGCCTGCAGCGCCTGATATTTCTTATCCTTACGCAGCGAAACGAGGTCGTTGTCGTTCACCATATTATTATAATCTCTGTAGCCCAGTTGGATCGACTGCTCCAGGGCCGCAAGTGCCTGCTTCTTTTGCCCCAGTATCGCATAGCCGCACGCCTGATCGTACAGCAGCAGTCCCTTCTGCTCCTTGATGGCGGCCTCGGGGATGGGCGACACCTTGAAAATCGTGGTGGTGTCGAGCATCGCGATGCAACTCGCCAGTGGAGCCATCGCTTCCTTGTGCTTGCCACTAAAGAACAGGTCACGATACTGCGTTTGATACTTAGAGAATTCTTCTTGGAACTCCAGCATCCGCTGGCTCTGAGCCTTCACGCTCATCACACTCATCAAACCGATGGCCAGTACAGCCAATAATCTCACATTTTTACATAAAATGTTCACGTTCGGCCAATTGCAAGCGAGCTTGCTTGGCGCTCTCTTAATCACATTTTTCATATCATTTTTTTATTATTTGACGTTGCAAAGTTACGAATTGTTGCAGGAACTACCAAATATCTGGGATAATTTGCATCATTCTGTGATAACAGACATTACATACGTGCCTTCTGCTTCGCTCCGGCGCCACTTCCGCGGTACTTCGAGCGAGCCTCGTTGAACTTCCAGACGAGGTCGATGAGGAAGGTGCGACGGGCTGGGTTGTTGACGGACAACTCGCGGATGCCGTAGATGGTGGCGGCGGTCTTGTTGGTGTTCAGAACATCGACGCAACGCACATCAAGAGTTATCATACCTAAGCGGCGGAGATTAAAGTCGCGCTGCACGCCGAGCGTGAGATTGAAACGCTGGGCGGTGATGCTATTGTTGTTGTAGTCACCCTTCGTGGCCCACTGAGCATTGGCACTCAGGCGGAAACTGTGGGGCAGTTCGATGTCGTTGTTCCAAACGAACGCGAAGTATGGGTCGTTGAGGGTCTTGATGGTACCGTCAGCCGTCGGTGTCTTGTAGTTCTGGAATACGGTGAAGGTGTACCACATCGGGTGCCACTTGCCAATGGTGGGACTAGCGGAGAGACTCAGCGAGAGCTGGTTGTAGTCCTCCTCACTGTTGATGGGACGGACGAGGCTGATGAGCGGATCGGTGCTGCCGGGGAAAGGCTCGGTGGACATGGTCTCGCTGTTCTTTATGCGACCATAGTCGACGGTCAGGTTCGCCCATTGATAGGCCGCGTTCAGCACGATGCTGTGGGTGTAGGTCGGCTTCAGATAGGGGTTGCCGCTCTGATAGGTGTAACGGTTGGCGTACATTGTCGAGCTGGTCAGGCTTGAGTAGGCAGGACGTTGGATGTCGCGGCGATACGACAGGCTCAGTTGCATTTTGCCGATGGGAGCGGATAGGGTAGCTGTGGGGAACCAGTCACCATAGTTACGGCACACTTCGTCCTCGCGCTTGCCGAAATTGAAGTAGTTGTTCGTCAAGTGCTCGTAGCGCAGACCTGCCTGGGCAAACACCTTGCCGAACTGCCGTCCGTACTCGACGAAGGCTGCTGCCGACTTCTCGTTGATCTCCGTATCGGTGGCCTTGACGGGCACATAGTCGGAAGCCTGGAATGTGTAGGCATCCGTACGATGGTTGTAGCTGTACTCGCCGCCCAAGGAGAAATTGCCCTTCAGCACGGGATAGCTGAAGATGAGCTTCGAGGCCCAGAAATTGTTGCCGCTGTTGGTATTGCTCTCAATGGTGCGGTTGGCGGGGGCGGCACCGACAGCTGTCGTCTGCTCCGTCGTGCGGCCTGGCGTCTTGGTGTCGTCGAAGAGACCGTCGACGTTCAGGTCGATACCCAGTTGTCCCACCTTACCATTATAATACGCATTGAAGATGTGCTTCTTGACATTTTGGTCCTGCCAGATGTAGCTTGCGGAGCGTTCTGTCATGATGCCGTTCTCGAACATATCCGTTAGGTAGTCGCCTTTCGTCTCGCCGCTGGGCGTGCGGTCGTATTTGTAGTAGGCGCCAAAGGTGTGGTTCTCGTTGATCATATAGTTCAATTGTAATTGCGGCGACCATGCATGCCAAGGGTGTCTGATCTCCTGGGTGGAGTGACCCGTTACCTGGTCTGGTCCCACATAGTAAAGCATGTCGTTCACCTGCAATCCCTTGTAGTGGTTATAGGTGCCCACCCAGAACGATCCCGTCACATCGAGTCCGCCCGTGCGGTAGTTGGCGGTGAAGTTATCATTCAGCGAACCGCCATATTGGTACATGAACTGCGTGCTATTCTGGAAGCTCAGACCTTCGCCCTGCGCCTTTTTCAGCGTGATGCGAACGACGGCCTTCACCGAGGCGGCATAGCGGGCACCAGGATTCTGCACCACATCGACATGCTGGATCTGATCAGAGCGCAGGCGCGAGAGTTCCTTCATGTCCTGCACCCGTCGGCCGTTGATATACACCTCGGCATCGCCACGGCCCAGCACCTTCACGCCGCCGTCGCGCTCAGCCTCCAGCGAAGGGATCTTCGACAGGGCATCTGAGACCGTTCCAGCCTTCTCCAGTATCGTACCGGCGACGGTGGTGCGCATGGCGTCGCCCTTCACGTGGGTCTTCGGCAACTGCCCCTTCACCACGACCTCGCTGAGCAACTGCGTGTCCTCCTTCATCTGGATGGTCAGGCCCTCGCCCGCGTTTATATATAAGGTCTGGTAGCCCACGCTGGTCACCTTGAACAATCCTTCGTTCACATCCGTCACAATCTTGAACACACCGTCCATGTCCGTCGTCGCTCCCTGCACGAAGGCCGAGTCGGGCAGCGACAACAGCACTATATTCACGAAAGGCATCGGCTCGCCCTTCTCGTCAATCACTCGTCCGCCCCAGTCCTGTATCTTAGCGAACGTCATCATCGTCATCATCATTGCAGCCATTAGCGCTACGAATCTTAAACTTACATTCTTCATATCATTCATCATTTAAAACGATTCTTTGACTTATTTGTCGTATTTGACGCTGCAAAATTACAGATAGTTGCAGAAACCCCTGCATAAGTGGGATATTATGCAGGGGTTTGTGACGAATGGTGTGATAAACGGTAAATCTGGGACGAATGGTAGTATTTTACCACACTAATGCCCGCTTCTCCATGGGGATGAACATCTTGTCTGTGGACTTGATGCCGAAGGCCTCGTACCAAGTGTCAATCATTGGCAGGGCGGCCATCACACGCAGACGAGCGGGTGAGTGAACGTCGCTGTTGACGAGCATGGCGGTGTACTCAGGTGTGCTGTTGCAGGCCCAAACGCGGGCGTAGGCCAAGTAGAAGCGCTGGGCAGGGGTGAAGCCATCGACATCGCCGAGGGGCTCCTGTTTCATGCGGTTCTCAACGGCACGATAGGCAATCTTCAGACCGCCATTGTCGCTGACGTTCTCGCCAAGGGTCTTCTGGCCGTTCACCTTCAGTCCGGGTACGGCCTCCTGCTCCGAGAACCAGTCGGCAATCACCTTGGTGCGCTCGTCATAGCGCGCCTTATCGTCAGCCGTCCACCAGTTGGCCAGATTGCCGTCCTTGTCGAACTGACAGCCCTGGTCGTCGAAGCCGTGGGTCATCTCGTGGCCGATGACGGCACCGATGGCACCATAGTTCGAGACGTAGACAGCCTCGGGATCGAAGAACGGGGGCTGCAGGATGGCAGCGGGGAAGTTGATGCTGTTGAAGAGCGGATGATAGAAGGCGTTGACTGTCTGCGGCGAGCAGGGCATTATGGTCTTGTCAACGGGCTGGTGCCAGTATTTGCGCAGTTGGGCCTGACGCGACTCCTGCCTGATGCGGATGAAGTTCTCGACGAGGTTCTCCGTTTCGCGGATATCGACAAACTTCTCCATGTCCTGCCACTTGTCGGGGTAGCCCACGTTGATGTGCATGGCGTGGAGTTTCTCTAATGCCTTGGCTTTGGTGGAGTCTCTCATCCAGGTGTTCTCCTTCAGACGGTCCTCAAAGGCCTGCTGCAGGTCCTTCACCAGACGGTAGACGCGCTGTTTGCTGGTCTCAGGGAAGTAGTCCTTGACATAGAGCTTACCGATGGTCTCGCCCAGATTGCCGCTGATGGTACTGACGGCACGCTTCCATCGGGGTTGCTGCTCCTGCACGCCGCTGATGACCTTCGAGGCCTCGAAGGCACGGTCGGTGAAGGCATCGCTCAGGAAGCCGCTGTAGGCCTGGATGACGTGCAACTCCATATATGACTTCAAGTCCTCGACGCTCGTCTCGGCCAGCACTTTCTCTACCTCGTGCAGCGCATCGAACTCACCGACGTTCACCACGTCGATGTCCTTCGGCAAGCTCAAAGCATCACGATAGGCCACATAGTCGATACCCTTGAAGTCGTTGAGCAGCTGCTCCCACGGCATCGGATGGTTCGTGGCCATCGGGTTGCGACGGGCCACCTGGTCGAGTGTCTTCATACCTATCCTATATTCTATGGCCCATGCGGCCTGCATCTTCTGCTCGGCGGCAGCATCGCTGTAGCCCACCATCTTCAGATAGTCCTTGTTCAGACTCTTCATAGCGGCGACGGTGGCCTGCTGTTGCTCGTTTGGCTGGTCGTAGTACTCCTTGGGCAGCGAGGCACCACCATGTCCCGCAAACATCATATACTCCGACGAATTGAACGGGTTCAGGCTCAGACTGAGGCCGAAAGGAGCAGTATTAAATCCCTTGGCATCGAAGGCGTACATCAGACGCAAAGCCTCGTCGCGGGTCTGCACCTCGCGTACCTGCTTCAGGTAAGGCATAATCGGCTCGTAGCCCATCTTGTTACGACTGACGCTATCCATGTAGAGACGATAGAGCGCACCAATCTTCTGTCCGTCCGAACCCTGCGGCAGATCCTTCTTCTCTGCATATGCCAGAATGAGTTTGTTGATACGGTCGTTGTTCAGTTCGCTCAGGTCGGTGAACGCCCCGTTCTCAGGGTGTTGCGCATCCAGCGGGTTCGCCTTCAGCCATCCGCCTATGGCGTACTGCCAGAAGTCATCGCCAGGTTTCACACTCGGATCCATGTTGGACCTCAGATTCTGTGCCGTGCCTGCCAAGCTAACAAGAGCGAGGGCTACGGCGAAAAACATTCTTTTAATCATTGTCTTAATATGTTTAATGTTCAACATTTTACTTGTTAGACGCTAGGTGCAGCCAGAAAACTACATGACTTGCTAAGAAAATTAATTCTTGATATCCACACCGCCGAAGAAATTGCTGGCTACGATAAACAATAATTCTGCATCCTTACTGAAGTCGAACTGGCGATAGTCATCATACGACAATTGGATGTCTGGGGTGAAAGTCTTTGCTATAGGATGATCTGCGGGAAAGCAACTCTGTAGTGAATTGGATGCAGAGCATTCAAGACCGGTATTCGGCAACTTGAATCGTGTAACCTCCATAAACGTGTTGGGCGCCTGTCCGGAAGGTACGCCTACCACTTTGGCTCCCATCTTCCACAGCATGTATGCGGTATGGAAAGCAGCGCTGAAGGTCTGCACGTCGGTAACCACATAGATTTCTTCTGGCGTGTAGATGGGTTCGCCGTTTTGTGCTTCGAGAATGCTCATGTCGGCACACATAAACCAATCGAAACTGCTGATGTTTGAAGATTGTTCAATGAAATCGCCCATCTTCAGCGTTGTGCCTCTGCTCTGGTTGAGCTGTTCTAAGGTGGTATTATTTTTCTTGAGCCAACCGTCCGATACTTTGGTAGCAAAGTGCATGCCTAAATCGGTATCCATGAAACGCTTTCCGTAGAGCTCGTAAAGCGCAGCATACATGATCATCGTCCAACCACCACCATTGCCGCGCAGGTCTATGATGAGACGAGGACTGTTGGCAGCCTTCATCTCGCGCAGCATCTTGGCAAAGACTTCGGCCACAATTACATCTGATTTCAGACCGTAGCTTTCGAGATTTTGTACGTCGGCACTCACCACTGAGTTGATGCACATCACCATCGTTTGTTTGCTGTCATCGATGAAACGGTATTCGAAATTCTTATGGGGGAAACGCTCATCAGTAGATGTCCATACAATGTTTTCCCAAAACGGACCGTTGGGGTAGAAGGGCAGACTGACGAGCGTATCCTTGCCATTAGCCATGCGGAACTTCATTGAGACTTGTTCTTTATTGAATGTAGGGAATAGTTGTCGCAGGGTGTTGGTGTTGCCAATGTTTCTACATGCTTTACCCATCAGTCCATAGCGATTTTCTGAAACAACAAGTTTGTCGAGGCGATCAAGTACCGATTCTAATGGCTCACCTTCCACCTCGCATAACATCGCTCCCTTCAAGGACTCCAGTTCCTGAGTGTATCCGTTTACGATGATGCCATCGGAAATCACCTTAAATTTCAGCGGTACCCATTGGTCTTCTATTTTCTTGGACGCTTTATCATACCCTATATAAGTATGTCCGTCGTGGAGTGCGGATATCAGTTTGGTCACTTCCACCTGCATCTCGTTAAGTGTCAAGGAGTCTTGGTTAGCCAGCTCATCTCTCAGCTGCTTCACAGCCTTGTCAAACCCATCCTTCCCGCCAAAAGCACTATAGGGATCGGGATGTATCTGCTCCAATTGACTGAAGAAATAGTCGTAATCCTGAAGCAGACAGTTTTGCTTGGATATATAACCGTTTTGCGCCTCGACCCCCTGTGCATTTGCGAGTGTCGCCACAAATAGGGCTAATGATATTATTGTTCTCATCATTTGTTTTCTTTTCCTCTTAATTGTTACAAGATAGATGCATATATCCCAGCTCCTATGAGGCAGAGAATAAGACCGATGAGCATGCCCCAGAGTGACTGCACAAAGTGGTAGCGCTTCTGGTGGTAGGCTGCATTCATGTGCTCAGTGCCAGGTAGTCTGACGGACTTCATGTTAGCGAAGAGCACCCAGTCGAGGATGAAACAGTCGTACCAGTCGATGAAGAGCCAGATGCCGTAACTCAGTGCAAAGGCCGACCAGAAGTCGTAGGCTCCTGCAAGTTTCATAAGACCCAACATCACCAGGAGCGCAAGAAGTAGCGCACAGCCTTTCTTGACAAGTACCGTCTTCGAGAAGAATTTCGACGGTAGGCGCTCATGGGTCTTAAAGTATTCTTCCTGAATATCCTGTGGATAATCGTGAATCCACCACACGGGATTTCTTACCAGCGGTATCAAGATCATCGCCGTAAAGGCAATGGTCATCACGATAGTCTCTGCTATGACAATTGTCCAATTCATCTTTTTCTTTTTTACACTTTGACGCTGCAAAAATACTGGTCTTACGACGCATTTGTTAAAAGATGGCCCCAGATTTGCTCACAATAAATAATCTCCTTCAATTCTAACTGTGGCCTTGCCGCCGAAGAGGACTTGCCCGTTCGTGTACTTTAGCTTTACTGAGTTGAAGATACGGTCATTACCGCCCTGCTCAATGGTGATGGGGGTGCCATTCCAGAGATTTTCGCTCAGCAGATAGTTGGCGAAGGCACTGTTGCCAGAACCAGTGGCGGGGTCTTCGAGATAACCGAACTTGGGGGCGAAGACTCTTGTGTGTGCGAAGGCGTTGGCATCAGCAGTCTGCTTCGAGAAGATAAGAATGATGTCGATGTCGTTCCCCTCGCAGAAGATCTTCAGTTCCTGTTCATTGGGGAAAACTGAAATCTCTGTTTCTAAATCAGTTATCGGCACAATAAGTGTGCGCAGGCCAGCATCGATGATGTGGATGGGAAAGTCTTGACGGATGGCTATATTGTTTAGCCCCAGTGCCTTTCCGATTGCGTCGATTGTTAGGTTCATGGGAAGTTCGATAGGGGCGGGAGCGGTGATATACACAGCATCCTCTGTGTCGATGGCATTGAACACCTCGACGATGCCCTTGCAGTTGGTTTCAACCTTGACAACAGGCTTCGATCTTAACGCAGCATTGTCCTTTATCATTGAATACATCGTGGCGATGGTGCCGTGGCCACAGAAGTCCACCTCGCATTCCGACGAATAGTAGGTCAGCTTGCAGTCGGTCACATCCGACTGACTACAAAACACTACTTCCATCACGAAACCCTTGTGCTCTCTCGCCACGGCCTGCATCTGCTCTGGCGACAGCGTTTCCTCTCCCATAAAGACGCATGCGGCCGGATTGCCGAGCGAGGCCCCAGCCGTAAATGCATTACTTTTGATATACTTGTATCTTTTCATTATTTTTAATGTTTTGACGCTGCAAGGACGGTCTCCTCGTTTTACGATTCCGTGGTGATCTCCTCTATCTGGTCGATGATGTCCTGATACTGGCATTGGGTCATAGAGTGCATCTTAAGAGATACAGGTGTTCAGGGTGACGCGATAAATCCACGTCTTGATGTCACTGCGATGCTCGAAGCTCTCGAAACCTTTCCAAAGATTGACTAGTACCTCCTGAAACAGGTCGTTCACTTCGTCGGCATCCTGCGAGAACATGTAGCACACGGTGTAGATGGTGTTTTTCTGTTCCGCTACGGTTTGCGCAAACTGTCTTCCTAATGTTGTCATTGTCTCATCTGTTTTTTTGAATCTTTACACTCATTAGACGCAGTATGGTTACGAAAAACCACACGAATATCTAATTATTTTTCTATTTACATTGTAATTAATACTGTTCTACAAAGTCGCGCACAAGATTGAAGACTGGTTCATAGCTGTCGAAACGGACCGTCTTGTAGTTGTCGAAAATGGTGTGGTAGTACTGAAAGGCATCGCCTTTCTCGTTCTCCAGGAAGATGCAGGGCACGTGGCGCGTGGCGAAGGGATAGTGGTCGCTATTGGCAGCCAGATCGCCTCGATGTAGGGCCTTGAAATGATGCTTCTCTGCATTGATCTTCTCAAAGAGATTGTAACCGCGCATGCCTTCGTCGCTGACCTCGCAATATTGTACGGGGTTGTTGTCGCCGATCATATCTATATTAAATAGGTACTTAATCTGGCTCAGCGGCACGATGGGATGCTCGGCATACCACGTAGAGCCGCGCAGGTTGGCATCCTCGCCCGAGAAGGCGATGAAGTACATATCGTAGGGTGGGCGATGTTTGGCGTAGTAGGCGGCAAGGGTAACGATGGCGGCAGTGCCTGAGGCATTGTCGTTGGCACCGGCATAGAATACCTTCTTGCCCAGATTGCCCAGATGGTCGTAATGCGCAGTGAAGACGTAGCAACTGTCGTGGCGCTGCCCCTCGACCTTAGTAATGACGTTGAAGCATTCGTAGTCCTTCAGGAACTTATTGTCGACGTTCGCTTTCACACGCTGCACACCTTCGATGGCTTCAGGTGTTACCCATATGATGGGCTTGTCCACCACCTTCTCGCCGTAGGCTTTGAAAAATTTTATTGGCGCCTCCCATGTATAGATGAGGCCGGCATTTGGACATTCGCCAGCCTTTTGTAGACGGGAAAAGTCCTTGCGATGCTTGTAAGTAAACCAGAACTCGCATGCCACCATGCAGTTGGCGTATTCAGGCTTGGCAAGATCAGCAAACATACGGTCGGCATCGTAGTTCAACGTATCGACATGATAAACCGGAAACTCGCCCTTCACGCCAGGCGAATACTCTCGCATAGAGAAATCTACGCCAGCGCGCAGTTTCCTACCATCGGCCCACATCTGCATCTTTCCGCAGAACGTATTGATATCCAACTTGAAGGGCTGCAGTGCCACCTCATCTACGCCTGCCTTCTCGAACTCTCGCTGAAGATACATTCCCGCCTTATTGGCACCATTCTTGGCATAGCCGCGCCCTTGATACTTGGCACTACTCAGTTCCTTAATCACTCGTTTGTAATGTGTCAGGTCCTGCGCCCCAACCATTGTGGCCGCAAGTGCCATAAAAATGATTCCTATTACTCGCATTATGATGACGTAACTCTTAGAAGGTCCCTTGCCATTAATAGTCTTCCACTTTTCCGTGACAGACCATATTTTGTATGCTGGTACGAACAATAAACTTGCCCCCATGACACACATTACGATTGCTGCAATCACTTCTTGTTTCATATCTTATACATTTATTAATATTGACTGTGCAAAGGTATGAAATTATTGCTATTCCTCCAAATTTCTGGGATATTCTGTATCGATTTGTGACGAATTACTCGCACAAAGTGTGGATTGCATCTCGGTAGTACGAGGGATGTATTTAATAACCTTCATGTCTTGTTATTCGCTTACGCGCATCATGCTATCGCTCAGCATAATTCAAGCGAGCTTGATTCTGCTCTCGCTTAATCGCATTATTCGGAATGTACAGCGGTCGCTTCCCCTGAGAATCGTATTCTCAATCCGGACATCGAATTGGCTGTCCGGTTCAAGTTGCGACAAGATATATAGAATGCTCTGTCGTGAGCACTCACACTGCTGCGGATGGTTTCTCAGCCCACATTTAACTTTAGGGCACGTACATTCCAAATAACTCAGTTCATAAATCTTTCCTGGCTCAATCACCCTACCCGTATAGGACTTGCTGTTGTCCCCTTCCGTATAGATCCTGTCAAAATCTCCTTCATACTTGGCATATATTTGCTTATGTATCTGGAGAACATGATCTTTTACACATTCGATGGCTTCTTCTCTATAACACATATTCATATAGTGTTTATTGTCTTTTGTCCTATTTGTATTTCGGTACAACCAACAGCAATATGCTCAAGACAAATATCACCCACGCACAAGGATTGTGTGGCATAAAGCAAACGGCGAGGATACCATCCACGACCAGCATGCTATAAGTCAAGAGGAGAGGCGTGCGCAGGAAGGGATGCTCCTTTGCTTTTCCACACAGCATATGTACGATGCTGCCACCCAATATCAGCATGGCACCACACATCAGACTGAAGTAGATACATGCCCGTTGCATCCCTTCGCTGAGAGGTGCGAACTTATCGGCTATCATGGGCGAGAAGGTGGCTGCAATGTGGATGAAGCCCATCACGATAACTCCAATGGCAAGGAGTTTGATAGTTATAATCTTGTTCATTACTCAATTATAAAACTACGTGGATAAAAATCGCTATAGAATCGACCATCGGAGGCGGTGAACTTCAAGACGCAGTAGTTCGGGTCGGTCACGCCACCTGGGTAATACTGCTCGTCGCCATTACGCCAAATCATCGGTTTTCCATGTTCGAACAGGAAGGACGAGTTGAACTTCTCGGCCTTTGAGTTCGACACCGACCACTTCAACTTTGTCCTTGGCAGTGGTGGTGACGTGGTGGCAGCCGGCATCATTGTCAGTCGCGAGGATGGGAACGGTAACTGGCTCCGCAGCAACTGCCAGTTTGTGCTCAACGAAGCAGCATTCGGCCCAGACCTATGTAGTCTGGCAAAGGCTGTTGCGTACAGTTACAAGGCGCCTGAGATTGACATGGACTCTGAGTTTTATCTCAATAACGCCGATGGATACCGCCGCTGAGATACTTACTCAATCACCTCAATATAGAAGCTGAACGGACGGAAGCCGTCGTTGCAGCTGATCATCGCACTCATCGGATTCTTCATCCATCCGTCGTAGAAGTTACCTTCGCCTCGGGCCAGCGATTCCACGAACTCCCTCATGGAATACCATGCTGACGGACACATTCCTTCAGGCCGCTGCCCGTCGATGGAAATCCACTGCTGACCCTCCCTGACATCGCAGGTATGCTCAATCGGGTTCTCGTATTTCGCCATCAAATCCTCATAGACCGTCTGGCGAATCGCTGTGATTCGTACTTTGTTCATATTTTTGTTTATATTCGTTTTCTTTTATGACTCTTTACTTGATGTACTTCACCTTCGAAGCATCGCGGGGCTTAGCGTCAGGCTGCTCGTCAGGATAGCCAACGGCGAGGATGTAGTTCAGCTTGTAGTCGGCAGGGATGTCGAGACGGTCGAGGAAGAATTTGCATTTCTCGTTTGACAAAAGGAAGCGCACAGGGCCACCGAGACAACAGGTGCCGAGACCCATCGACTGTGCTGCCAGCATCATATTCTCGCCCAGCAATCCTGCATCGAGTTCACCACCGCCATTGGCAGGAGTACAGACGCAGATAAGGTTTGGCGCATTGCGGAACATATTCTTGAAGTCCTTGTCGCGGGTCACCTGCTCTGGATTCTGCTGTTTGAACACCTCCGTCACGTCGGCAATCAGCTTCTGGTCTTCCACCACACGGATAATCCAAGGTTGACGGTTTCCTCCGCTCGGAGCATTGATGCCGCACTTCACGATGACCTCCAATTTCTCATGTTCAACGGGCTTGTCGAGGTATTTGCGTATGGAGCGACGTGCCATCATATTGCTCAGTACAGGATTAACCTCCATCTGCATATCGGCCTCGATGTCGCTGATCTTGTCCGTCGGCTCATAGCGTTTCAACACACGCCCGTCACGACTGATGAGGAACTTGGTGAAGTTCCATTTGATGTCACTCTTCTTATCGAAGTCAGCATCACGCTTACGGAGCATGTCGTCCATGAACTTGCCGCGCTGGTCGTTGGTGTCGAAGCCGCCGAAGCCTTTCTGGGCTTTCAGCCAGGTATAGAGCGGGTGCTCATTGGCACCGTTCACCTCAATCTTGTCGAACTGAGGGAACTGGATGTCGAAGTTGGCCGTGCAGAACTGATGAATCTCCTGGATAGAGCCGGGTGCCTGTTCGCCGAACTGATTGCAAGGGAAGTCCAGAATTTCCAAGCCGTCTTTCGAATACTTCTCATAGAGTGCTTCAAGTTCCTTGTACTGTGGCGTGAATCCGCATCGCGTAGCGGTGTTTACAATCAACAACACCTTACCCTTGTACTCGGCGAGCGACACATCTTTTCCCGCATCGTCCTTCACCGTGAAATCATAAATACTCTGTGCTGAAAGGGTCAGCACGCCCATCATTGCCATGAGGCAGAAAAACATTTTTCTCATAATCGTATAGTTTTTGTGGATTAATACTAAATTTAATTCAGGGTGTAAAGATACGAATTAAGGCTCATTTGCCCACGCAAAAGTGTGTAAAGATGTTTCCTAATACTTCGTTAGTCAAGATGCGGCCCTGACCGGTGATGTTGGCGAGGTCGTCTAATACGAGCCTCAGGTCCTCAGAAACAAGATCGCCACTAAGGCCGGACTCCAAGCCAGACAACACGCGTGAGAGGTTTTCGTGGGCGCTGACTAAAGACTGGTACTGCCGTGATGAAGTAACGATGATGTCCTGCTCTGAAAGTTCTGGAATGTTGGCAGCCTCGAAGATCGCTCGTTCCAGCTTGTCGATGTTCGTGCCTTGCTTGGCAGAGATCTCGACGGTGGGGATGTCCTTCAGTCTAGGATCAGATACGAAGGATGTCTCGGATGTTGATATGATGTCAATCTTGTTTCGTATGATAATCAATGATTTGTCTTTGCAACGTTCGAGCATCTCTTGAATGTCTTCCGTTGTTGGTTCTGCATCGATGATCCATAGCACGATACGGGCTTTTTCGATAGCGGCGTAGGTGCGATTGATGCCAATCTGTTCCACCTCGTCTGTGGTCTGCCGGATGCCGGCAGTATCGATAAATCTGAAGGTGATGCCGTTGAGGTCTATCGTATCTTCTACAGTATCTCGGGTCGTTCCGTGTACTGATGAGACGATTGCACGGTCATCGCGAAGCAGTTTGTTTAGCAACGTTGACTTCCCCACATTTGTTTTACCTACCAAAGCCACGGGAATGCCATTCTTCAGGGCTTGCCCGGTCTCGAAAGAGTGAGCGAGCGTCGTAATGCGATTGTTGATTTTATTCGCAATATCCAACAACTCGCTGCGGTTGGCAAATTCGAGGTCTTCGTGGTCTGAGAAGTCGAGTTCGAGCTCTAAAAGTGAAGTGAGTTTCAGAAGCTGTTCACGAAGGCGTGAGAGCTCTGACGAGACGTTGCCTCTGAGTTGCGACATGGCTATCTGATGGGTGGCCTTGTTGCCTGATGCGATGAGGTCTGCGATGGCCTCGGCCTGCGAGAGATCCATCTTGCCGTTGAGGAATGCCCTCTGCGTAAACTCGCCCGGCTGAGCCATCCGACAGCCGTTTTGGATCAACAGCTCAATCACCTTACTTAATATGTAGCGGGAGCCGTGACAGGAGATTTCTGCGGAGTCTTCGCCGGTGTAAGAGTGGGGAGCACGGAAGACGGAGACCAGCACATCGTCGATGACCTCATCTCCGTTTCTGATGTGACCATAGTGGATGGTGTTGGGCTGAGCATCTGTCAGATTCCTGGAGAAAATGCGAGAGAGAATCCCAAGCGATAGAGGGCCTGAGATGCGGATGATGCCGAGGGCTCCACCGGGGGCAGTGGCGAGGGCGCAGATGGTGGTGTTCATTGTTGATGGTTCAGACCACCCCTAGCCCCTCCTAACTTAGGAGGGGAAGAGGTTACTAAATGCGGTCGAGGACTTTGCTGATGAGGGTGTCGATCGAGTTCTTGTATTCGGTGTTCATCTCCGTGGTGTAACGGTTGGCGATGACCATGCAACAGGTCATAGCACGATGGCCCAGGATGGAGGCGAGACCTGCGACAGCAGAAGATTCCATCTCGAAGTTGCAGATCTTCATGCCCTCGTATTCGAAAGCCTCGATCTTCTCGTTCTGCTTCGGATCGGCAATCTCTGCACGCAGCATACGTCCCTGAGGACCATAGAATCCTCCGCAGGAGACGGTGTAGCCACGCACCATATCGTCCTGGGCAATCTGATTGATGAGTTCCTCGTCGGCGATGGATACGTAGGGCGCACCCTTGATGGGATCCCATTGCATGTGCTCGCAGAAGGCCTTCTCCATCGGAATGTCGCACACCACATTGCGGCCGGCATAGTAGTTGAGCAGGCCGTCGAAGCCGATGCTCTTCACGGAGGCTACGAAACAGCCTGTTGGGGTGAAGGGCTGCAAGCCGCCACAGGTGCCGATGCGCACCATCGTCAGCGTGCGATGCTCGTCACGTTCCTCACGGGTAGCATAGTTGATGTTAGCGAGGGTATCGAGTTCGTTGACTACGATGTCGATGTTGTCGCAGCCGATGCCGTGACTCTGGCAAGTGATACGCTTGCCTTTGTACATGCCTGTGATGGTGTGGAACTCACGGCTCGAGACCTCGCACTCTTTTGAGTCGAAGTGGTCTGCAACGGTGTTAACACGTGCTGGATCGCCCACGAGGATAATCTTGTCGGCCAGCTGCTCGGGCTTCAGATGGAGGTGGAAACAAGAGCCGTCGTTGTTGATGATCAGCTCTGATGCAGGAAATGTTTTCTTATTCATAGACTTAATGCTTTATTTGTTATTATTGTTTTCTTCATTACGGATTTGCTTCTCCAACGCATGGATGGTGTCGCGGAGCAGCAGGGCCTGCTCTTCGTTGTGTAGGATGACCTCACGGAGCAGACGGCGCCCGTCCTCATCAGCACGGGCAAAGCGGTCGCGTGCCTTCTGGAGGTCAGCCTCGATAGTGGCCTGACGCTCACGGGCCTTGAGCAACTCGCGATAATTGTTTGCAGCCGTAGGGGAACGGAAGTCTTTGACGCTGGTGTAGGTCAGACGGTCGTTGATGACGATGGCCGTATTCGTGGCCGTCGTGTTTTCTGCGGCAGGGTGGGCATCCGTTGTGCCGATGGCCTTCAGACGGTCAAGGGCAGCTCGACGCTCATAGCCGTTGCCCCAGGTGTCTGCGATGCGGACGATGTCTGCGAAATTGCGGATCTGCTGTTCCGTGTATTTAGAAGGATCGTAGGAACGTCGCGTCTCAGGCAGGATGAAGATGTAGACACACACCTTCCCCTCAGGCTGGCGACGGTCGCTGACGAAATAGCCGATGCCTGTCTCTTCGTCGGCGGCATACATATAGTCGTTGGCCTCGGAGTTGAAAGGCATACCGATGTTCTCAGGCTTGAGGAAACTGCCGCTGCGAGAGTCGTAGCGTGTGAAGAAGATGTCGTAGCCGCCGATGCTCTCTTCGCCTTGGGCTGCGAAGTAGAAGGTGATGCCGTCGTTCATCATGAAGGGGTAGTCGGCATCTGTGATTCCTTCGGAGAGTCCTTTCAGGGGAGTGCCCTCACCCCAGACGGTGCCCAGTTTGTCGCTGGTGTAGAGGCGACGATAGCCGCTGCCGTCCGTACGGCTGAAATAGACCTTGTTGCCCATCTCGTTGAGGAATGCATGGCCGCTGATGGACTTGCCGAAGAACTGCCCGGTGGTGGTCAGCGTGCCGGTCTCGGAAGAGAGACGATATTGGGAGAGGAAACGGTCCTTGTCTGTGACGATGCTGTCGATGAAGACGATCTGCTGGGTCATCTCACGCATGTTGGTGATGCGAGGATCCTCCTGCGGCTCCTCGACGATCTCCACGACGGGCTTCTTCACGGGCCGCTTTTTTTTCTTCTGCGCATTCAGCGAGAACGGCAGAAGGAGAGCTAAAGAGAGTATCGCAATCTTCCTGATGGTCATATATTCATTCTTCTATGAGTTTGTTTTCTGTTTCAAGGGCTCCCCAGATGCTGTAGCGCGCCTCGGGGTTCATCTGTTCGAGTTGGTCGTAAAGCCGCTTGATGTCCGTGCGGTGCGAGTTCGTCTCGTAGGGACAGAGTTTCTGCTGCTTCTGATAACCCTGCAGCTCAGCGTAGGCCTTGATGTCGGACTCAGGGATGAGGCAGAGCGGACGGATGATCGTGAGTGGCATCTTGCGCATCGTCAGACGGGCCGGCATCGTGGCAAAACGAGCCTGATAGGTGAGGTTCATCAGCGCCGTATGGATGAGGTCGTCTTGGTGATGGCCGAGGGCGATCTTGTTGCAGCCGAGTTCCTGGGCGAGATTGAAGAGCAGCTTGCGGCGGTTCCAGGAGCAGAGAAAGCAGGGCTGCTTTTGGCGTCTTCTGAACTTTGCGCTCGGCTCTGCCGCTTCGCTCTTCGAAGAACTTTGAGCTTTGAACTTTATGATATCTTCGTCCGCTGCATTGTTCTCATCAATGACCTCGAAGCGGGTAGTCCTGATGTGGAGCCTGATGCCGAGGGAGTCGCAGAAGGCTTGGAGATAGTTGGTGTCCGTCTCGTAGCGGATGTTCTCCATCCTTACGTGCAGGGCCTCGACGGTGAATCGGGGATGCTGGATGAGTGAACGCTTTGCCAGCAGTTCCGTCAGCAGGAGTGAATCCTTGCCACCAGAGAGCCCCACGAGGATACGGTCATCATCTTCTATCAGATGATAAGTAGCCATCGCCTTGATAAAACGCTCGTTAAGCCTCTTCTCCAGGCGACGGCTCTCTATATCACTCTTAATTGTCAATTATCAATTATCAATTTTCAATTATCCCCTTCAGATGCTTGTCCATATTCAGGGCAGCACGACGGCCATCGCCCATAGCGAGGATCACCGTAGCACCGCCACGCACGATGTCACCACCTGCGAAGATCTCTGCGCGAGAAGACTGCATCTCCTCAGAGACGGCAATCGTGTTCTTACGCCCCAGTTCGAGGCCAGGGATGGACTTCGGCACGAGCGGGTTGGGGGATACACCCACAGCCACGATCACCTGATCCACATCGAGCGTCACTGTCTTACCCTCTACAGGCACAGGCGAACGACGGCCTGAAGCATCAGGCTCGCCCAATTCCATCACCTGAAGGATGGCCTGCTTCACGGCACCCGTCTCGTCGGCGATATACTCGATAGGATTGTGCAGCGTCAGGAAGTTGATACCTTCCTCCTTGGCGTGCTTCACCTCCTCCAGACGGGCTGGCATCTCAACCTCAGAACGACGATAGACGAGCGTCACCTCAGCACCCAGACGCTTAGCCGTACGGCAAGAGTCCATTGCGGTGTTACCACCACCCACCACGAGCACACTCTTGGCAGGATTCAACGGTGTATCGGTCGTAGGATTGGCTGCATCCATCAGGTTCACACGTGTTAGATACTCGTTGGAAGACATGATGTTGATGCTGTTCTCACCAGGGATATTCATGAAGTTGGGCAGACCAGCTCCAGAGCCTACGAAGATGCCTTTAAAGCCTTGAGCCTCAAGCTGTTCTACGCTGATGGTCTTACCGACGATGACGTCCGTCTGGAAGTGAACGCCCATCTTGGCAAGGTTATCAATCTCGACGTCGACGATCTTGTTGGGCAGACGGAACTCGGGAATGCCATATTTCAGCACGCCGCCAATCTCGTGCAGGGCCTCGAAGACATACACGTCGTAGCCCTTCTTCACCATATCGCCAGCAAATGACAATCCTGCAGGGCCAGAACCCACGACGGCAATCTTGATGCCGTTGGCTGGTGCAATCTCAGGCAGACTGATGTTTCCGCTCTCGCGCTCGAAGTCAGCAGCAAAACGTTCCAGATAACCGATGGCCACAGCAGGCTCGTTCATTTTCAGGTGGATACACTTGCTCTCACACTGCTTCTCCTGCGGACAAACACGACCACAGACGGCAGGCAGGGCAGACGTATCTTTCAGCACCTTCGCAGCAGCGAGGAACTGACCACGCTCGATATTCTTGATGAACGACGGGATATTGATGTTCACAGGACAGCCCTCAACGCAAGTAGGCTTGGCACAGTCCAGACAGCGCTTGGCCTCAGTCATCGCCATCTCCTTGGTCAGGCCGATATTGACTTCCTCAGTACGGGTGGTAGCACGATAGACGGGATCGAGCTCAGGCATCACAACACGCTCAATCTGCGTGCGCTCCTTCGGCTTCATCGAAGCGCGAAGCTCCTTACGCCACTCTGCATCGCGATCGGTCAGGATGTCTATTGTATCGTTGGTAGGATCGCTGTCCATCACTATATCAGTGGTCTTTGAATTGTCAATTGTCAATTGTCCATTATCAATTGAATCAAGGTGCTCTTCGTAATGAGCCAGTTCCTCCTGCTCCTCACGCTTGAAGGTACCCATGCGCTTGAACATCTCATCCCAATCGACGAGTGCGCCATCGAACTCAGGACCGTCGATGCAGACGAACTTTGTCTTACCACCGATAGTGAGTCGGCAGGCACCGCACATACCAGTACCATCCACCATAATCGTATTCAGCGATACTTCGCAGGGGATATTGTGCTTCTGGGCGGTGAGGTTCGAGAACTTCATCATGATGGGAGGGCCAATAGCGAACACCTTATCGACGTGCTCCTGCTCGAAGAACTTCTCCATACCTACGGTCACCACGCCTTTCTCGCCGTACGAGCCATCATCGGTCATGATGATCACCTCGTCAGAGCTCTCGCGAACCTTGTCCTCAAGGATAATCAGATCCTTAGAGCGGCCAGCCATCACAGACAGCACACGGTTGCCGGCAGCCTTCAGTGCCTGGATGATTGGCAGCATCGGAGCCACGCCCAGACCACCACCGGCACAGACGACAGTACCGTATTTCTCAATCTTCGTGGGATTGCCCAGCGGGCCTACCACGTCAGTCACATAGTCGCCTTCGTTGAGGGCGCAGAGTTTCTTGGATGAGAGACCCACCATCTGGACAACCAGCGTGATGGTGCCTTTCTCGATGTCGGCGGCAGCGATGGTCAGCGGCATACGCTCACCTTTTTTGCCTACGCGCACGATGACGAAGTTGCCGGCCTTACGGCTCTTGGCAATCAGCGGAGCCTCGATCTCAAAAAGGAATACCTTTTCAGAGAACTGCTCTTTTCTTACAATCTTGTTCATATTGTTTAGTGTTGAATTATCATTGATTCTTTAAACACGAATTACTCATATTTGTTTTTTCTTAAACATGAATTATCATTAATTGAACACGAATTTGTCATTAATAAATTCATGAATAATTCGTGAATCATTCGTGTTCAATTCGAGGTAATTCGTGTGAAAAATCTTCATTGCCGTTAGTCGATGATATCACAGCCCATATATGGAACTAATGCTGCGGGAATCTTGATGCCGTTCTCCGTCTGGTTGTTCTCTAGGAGGGCAGCGACGATGCGCGGCAGGGCCAAAGCAGAGCCATTGAGGGTATGGCAGAGCTCAGGCTTCTTGCTGCCCTCAGGACGATAGCGGCACTTCAGACGGTTGGCCTGATAGGTGTCGAAATTGGATACAGACGAAACCTCGAGCCAGCGACCCTGAGCCTCTGAATAGACCTCGAAGTCGTAGCAGATGGCGCTCGTAAACGACTGATCGCCACCGCATAATAGCAAAATCCTATAGGGAAGCTCTAACTTCTTCAGCAGACCTTCCACGTGCTCCAGCATCTCCTTGTGGCTCTGCTTCGAGTGCTCAGGCTTATCGATGCGCACGATCTCAATCTTTGAGAACTCATGCAGACGATTCAGGCCACGCACGTCCTTACCATACGAGCCAGCCTCACGACGGAAGCACTCCGTATAAGCACAGTTCTTGATGGGCAGATCCTTTTCATCGAGGATCACATCACGATAGATATTCGTCACGGGCACCTCAGCTGTGGGAATCAGATAGAAGTCATCCACCTCGCAGTGATACATCTGGCCTTCCTTATCGGGCAGCTGACCAGTACCATAGCCAGATGCGGCATTCACCACCGTCGGCGGCATGATCTCCGTATAGCCGGCCTTGTTGGCTTCGGCGAGGAAGAAGTTAATCAAAGCCCTCTGCAGCTGGGCTCCCTTGCCGATGTAGACGGGGAAGCCTGCGCCGGTGATCTTCACGCCCAGATCGAAGTCGATGAGGTTGTACTTCTTGGCAAGTTCCCAGTGGGGCAGGGGATTCTGGATACCTAACGATGGATTCACGTCCCAGTTGCCTACGGTATCGCCTTCCTTGCACTCGCGAAGGTTCGACTTCACCACGTGGTTGTCCTCGGCGGCCTTGCCCTCGGGCACTTCGTCGTAGGGGATATTCGGAATCTGACAGAGCAGGGTGGTCATCTCTTCCTGAGCCTTTGCCATCTGCTCGTCCATCTGCTTCGAGGTCTCCTTGAGTGCAGCCACCTGGGCCTTCACCTGCTCGGCCTCGTCTTTCTTGCCTTCCTTCATCAGACGGCCAATCTGACCTGAAAGCTGCTTCTGTTCGTTCAGACATTTGTCAAGTTCCTGCTGGGCCTCACGGCGCTTCTTGTCGACGGCCAGCACGTTGTCAATAGCCTCCTTGGCATTGGGAAAATGCTTCTTCTCCAAGCCGCGAATCACGCGCTCGGTCTCGTCGTTGATAAGTTTGAGTGTTAACATGTTAAATACGTATTTATTTGTTGATTTCAATTTCTAAGGTGCAAAAGTACAAATAATCGCGCAAATAGCCAAGGAATTGCTTGTTTTTATTCTAAGGAATATAGGAATTTAGGAATTTTGCGATGACACATAGTGTCATTTTCCTTGATTCCCAGATTCCTTAGACAAAAAGTACTCCTTAGAAACGCAGAAATCCCACTCCGAAGAGTGGGACTCTGTTGTTTGTTTGGAATAAGTGTTTTTTACTTTTAATTCTTGGCCTCAGCGTTTGGAATCACTGAAACAACGCTCTTGTTGCGGACGCCCTTGTGGAACTGAACCGTTCCGTCAACGAGTGCAAACAGAGTGTCATCCTTACCGATGGCCACGTTGTTGCCAGGATTGTGCTTCGTACCGCGCTGGCGAACGATGATGTTGCCTGCGAGACACTTCTGACCGCCGAAAATCTTAATGCCAAGTCGCTGAGCTGCGCTCTCACGACCGTTCTTAGAACTACCTACACCTTTTTTATGTGCCATTTCTAAGTCCTCCTCTGATTTAAGCGATTACTGATTTGATTTCCAACTGAGTGAACTGCTCACGATGACCGTTGCGCTTACGAGAGTCCTTGCGGCGCTTCATCTTGAACACGATGACCTTGTCACCCTTCACCAGCGGGTTCACTACCTCACACACTACTTTTGCCCCTTCTACGGTGGGAGCGCCAACCTTCACTGCACCGTCAGCATCTACGAGCAGCACTTTGTCAAATTCAACAGTCTTGCCTTCCTCGGCATCCTTGATGTGATGCACAAAGAGCTTCTTGCCCTCTTCGGCCTTGAACTGCTGACCCTGAATTTCTACAATTGCGTACATTCTTTTTATATTGTATTTTAAGGGTTTTTTCCGCGAGGCGGCATACGTTCGTACACACTTCACTCTGCCCCAACGGACTCTAACGGGGTGCAAAGGTACACATTTTCTTTGAACTTTGAACTTTGAACTTTGAACTTTATGATATGTTTTAGGAAAGTTTAACGATTGCGGCGATAAGGGCAAAAAATAAAGCGACGACTTTCGCAAGCGATCGCTCCATATCTTCAATAGGTATTAGCATTCTAAGGTAAAAAGATTGTTTTCAGGATAACGGCTGCAAAGGTACGCCCTTTTTTCCAAACGTCCAAACTTTTCTTGAACTTTTTTTTACGAAATGCTGCTGTGTTCCCACACAATCGCAAAATTTATCAAATGTTAACATAAAAATGTATGCAATCGATTGAAATTTTGACATACATCATGAATTTAAATCGCACAACAGGGACAGTCCCCATTGTGCGATGCTGTGTGCGGAATATGACACTGTCATTTGTCATATTTGTCATTTTTTCGGGTCGTCTGAGTAATCAGAGTAATCCGAGTCATCAGACTTACGCTGCGTGCTTCTGATAATAGACATCCGTCTTGTAGAAGATGCCCTGCGCCTTGTCTTCCACGATCCATCCACGCTTCTTCCATTGCGAGAGCAGATTGCCCGAAGCCTTCTTGAAGTCGGCCACCGAACCGCACTGCGCCTTGTAAAGCACTTCGTACTCCTGACGAGTAAAGGAATCACCAAGCTGCTCCAGCAGACAGGCCACTCCTGGGCGCATGATCCGATAGTCCTGTTCCAGCTTCGTATTGATTTCTTGTCCGAGGATGCACATCTTCACCCAGAGGTCATAATCGAACGTCCACGTTATGAAGTCCTCGATCTCCCTGGTCCACTTCATGCCGTTCATGATGTACAGGATGATGCTCTTTCGGAAGGCGATCTCTACGGCTCGGTACGACAGCTGCTTATAGCTCTCGTTGCCCATCATCAGCGAACGTTCCTCACCGCGGTCGAGCAGAGCCAAAGCCAGTTTCTTGGCCTGCGGACAGACGATGGTTCCCTTGGCATTGTCCAGACGAGCCTGATAGACGGCCAGCTTTTTGTCGAACGTCTCGTCGTACGACTTGAACATCGGGCGGCGATCCACATCTTCTTTCATGATGGTTGAGAGGCTGAATCGTGAGAGCGTACCGTTGTCGATGTTGTCGCCCAGGAACTTCTTGGCTGTTGCGGGCGTTGTAGAGATGACCATGTTGTGACGCATCGTGGTGCGCGACTTAATGGACTGCGTACCTACACGTTCCTGTCCGTAGGTATCGGCATCAAAGATTCGTCGCAGAATCTCAGTCACCTCGGCCATCGAGCCGCCAGCCAGCTTCTTCAGCTGCTCAGCCTCGTCCATACGGGTGAAGAGTGCCTTGTTGCCTGCACGCTCGGCATCCTCCATACGAAGGCAGTAGGCGGCGTTGGTCATGTCCGAGTCCACCACCTGCACACAGATGTCCTTCGGACGCTCGGGCTTCTCCTTGTTGGCACCCTTCGTGTTGGTTTCCTCAGCCCACTCCTTCTCACGCTGACGGGCCAGTTTGTCACGCTCGATGATGGGTTGGAGGATGTGGTTGATGGGCTCCTTGATGCTCGACTTGCCGATCGACATGGGGGCAGCCAACATGTGCAGCTGATTCATCTCCGTGAGCGTGCCGTTCCAGAACTCTGCCTTCACGCCTCCGATATAGGTGGCAAAGGCGGCGAAGGTGGTGTTGGCGATGGCAGGCCAGTAGCCGCGAGGGGCCTTGGAGGTGATGAGACGGATGGGGGCTGGCAGACGTTCGGGCATCTGTGGCTGGCGCATCAGCGAGGCCTCGTCCATACCGTTCTCGATGTTCACACGCTTGCGGGCGAGGGTGATGGCGTTCTTGACCTTCGTGGGAGTGGTCTGCGACTGCTGGCGGCGACAGGCACTTTCGATGGTGGCGTTCACACGGTCCTGAGCCTCGCCGAAGTTGGGCAGAACCTGCTTAATCCACTGCGGATCATCGTTGCAGATGTGGCGCAGATGACAGGCCATCGTGAAGATGAACGGATTGCGGTTGCCGTGCTCTGGCGCACCACCCAGCTGATCGGCCAACTCCTCGACGATGTAAGAGTAGGGGACACCCATGTAGTCCTGAGGGTAATCTCTTTCCCCTCCTGAGTAGGAGGGGTGCCCGAAGGGTGGGGTGGTCTGAACAGCCTCAGACTCACCCTCAGACTCACCCTCAGACTCACCCTCAGACATTCCCTCAGACATTCCCTTGTTCAGACCCCTCCTGGCCTCCCCTAACTTAGGGGAGGAAGGCTCACGCCCGTCAATCGTCAGTCCGCGATCGGTATAGGCCTTACGACGGGCTGCCACTTCTTCATCCGAGAGCCTTGCATACCAACCGTCAGCCGTATACAACTGCGACTCCTCGTCAGAGATGTAGATCATGCGCTCAGGAGAACAGCAGTCACTATCAAAGTCTACTCCCAGCGCCTTGGTATAAGCCCTCTGTGCCTCCTCAATGGTCATACCAATCGGCAGACGGATATCAAGGTGCAGCTTGCCCGAAGCCGAACGCTCCGCATGAAGCAGCATCCCCTGCCACTCGCCCTCATTAGTATTAATAAGGTACGCGCGAGACAGTGCCTGCTCCACCTGGCTCATATCGTCAATATCCACGCAGGTCTGAAATGTGAACTCTTCAGGGATGATGTTCGCCTGCGCACGACGGCCATCCTTGAAGCTGAAATAGTGTGGGCAGCGGAAGGGCAGTTGGCTCTTCAGTTGACGACGCTTGTTGGCATCGTCAGTGCTGCGGATCTCTGCGATGAGGCTTTTGACCTCGGCACTCCTGGTGGTGTCGAAGTAAGTCTCGATCGTCTCGTTAAAAACTTGTGCCTTAGAGGCGCGAACCATACGGTTCATCAGAATAATTCTTCTACTCATTCTATTTTCCTTTCTTTCTTCTTTTATTAATACTCTTGTTAACTACTCTCAGATGCGAGAATTCCGGACTTCTCACACTGCAAAGTTACGAATAATAATAATGTAAAGCAAGTCTTTTCCCCTTTAAACAGACGTGTTTTGCTGTTCGGAAAGGAAACGGAAATAGATCGGAAAATGTCGGAAAAGTGTTGGTGTTTTTCGGAATGTTCTCGGAATACAATCGGGTTTTTAACGACAAATAGCGATTGTTTTTATTAACGATAATAATGGCTTTTATTAACGACAACCATGACAACTTGGACAACTTTTTTTGAGGCTGCACTGCTGCCTATGGCGACAGTTGTCGCCAATAAATGTTGTCTTAGTTGTCTAAGTTGTCGTAAAGAATAAAGTCTAAGTTGTCGTAAAGAATAAATTCTAAGTTGTTGTGAAAAATAAGATCTTGTCGTTAGTAGTTCATGATGATCTTCCGTCTCAGCACTGGCTCGAACTCCTTGGCGATCATATTGCAGATCGTTCTGTCCTGAGCCTCCTGCGGATTCAGGTGACTCTCCTTGGTCCATAGCGGCCAGGGATCCTTGTGGTCGAGAATGCTGTAGTCTCCGTTTTTGCGCACATTATCTCGCCCCTTGCCTGGCACCATCGCGCAGATTAGCTGATCGAACTTGTTCGGCGTCGTGTTCGTCAGGATGATACCCTCGTCAATCATCACCCGCATCACATGAGCCCAATCCCAGTTGTCCTCCTTCGAGGCGATCTTTTCGTCTATCTTCTGGATGATGTCTATCAGCTTCACGGCGATCGTCTCCGAACGGTAATAGGGCATGAACTCTTTCGGCATGCTATTGGCGCTGATTACCTGACCGCCCTGTATCTCCAGGATGGCCTTAATCGCTTCCGCCAAGTCGCCGCCGTTGTCTGCCCAGAAGCGAATCAGGTTCACGAACGCCTGCCGCTTCGCCTGAGTCGGCTGGGCCTTCGCGTATTCCACGATATAGCTGAGGGGAATGCCTTTTTCGTTTTCGTTTGCCATCGCGCGCGTACCTTAATTATAATATATCCTTGTAGTCGGTCTCGATGCCCTGACTGGCATTCAGACGATTGAACACGTCGGCCAGATAACCGTCGTGCGTGCTGAATTGGATGCTGCCGATGCCGTCGAGCAGGTAGTGGCTGTAAACGGATAGCTGGTACGTCAGGTCGCTGAATATCTCGTCGGCTGTGCCCATCGACTCGAAGTAGAAGCCATTGGAGTGGTTGCCCTTCACGATATACTCGCGTTCGCCCTCGAAGTGACCTTTCTTCAGCGATACCCAGAGGGAGGCCTTGTAGTCCCATTTCGTGGTCATCACCTTCTTGCCGTTCTCGTCGAGCTCAGGCTTGCCGTTCTCGTCCTTCGATTCCTCCTCGGGCAGCTTGATCTGACAGTCGAGCAGCTGCAGGCGCTTCAGGATATACTCGGCGCCCGACGGCTCCAGCTGCTGGAAGTCGTACTCGATGATGCCCGCCAGCCAATAGAGGTTCGTGCCCGTGATGCCGTTCTTCGGATTGTAGCTGCAGATTACGCGGCAGTCTTCAATCTCCGTGTTCACCAGTGTGCCGGCGGGAAATTCCTCGCCCTGGTCTATGATCGGGTACTCGTGCGACTCCAGTATCTCCGCCGTGCCTTCCTCGTCTTCCTCCCACGTGAAGAGCGTCGCGATGTGCCGGCCTACCTTACCACCGGCGTAGATCACCTTGTACGGCTCGTTGAGTTTCAACAGTTTGCTGTTCATTCGTTCGTGCTTGATTCGTTGTATATCATCGCCTGTGCTTGCGATTCAGCCCGCTTCTGTCTGCGGTGCTCATCGGCTGTGCTGCGATTTTCGCTTGCAAAGATACTTCTTTTTTCTGATTCCTCCAAGTCTATCGCCACAATCTTTCGGCAAAAAATGACAATTATGACAAATGACAATTGTCATTTCCGTGCCCACACCTCCGCAAAAAAATCATGATAAAAATCACTATATATATAAATATATATATTTATATATATAGTGAAATATTTCATACTTTTTTCTTCCACCTCCCTGCTCCAAATATGACACTGTCATTTGTCATATTTGTCATCTTTTTCTTGTTGGCTTTTCCGATAGTCAAACTTACTATTTGTGCCGTTTGTAAAATAATTTCAAATCGCATTTTTCTCGATTTCCGGCAAAAACCATCCAAAAACAGCCCAAAATCGCGCTTCCGACTTTCCTTACTTTAAACTACGACTTTCATTACTTTAAACTCTGGGTTTGCTTACTTTAAACTCCCAGCCTCCATAGTCCTTCGTTTCATACAATTTCAGTATTTTTCCGTGTAAATTATTTTCATATAACAATAACACAAGGGGACAGGAACGATGTGTAATTACGGCCACACCTATTTAATATATAGGCAGGACGATCAGCTGCTGCATGATGGTTTTTGCCAGCCGTGCGTGCCCCTCATCGTTGGGATGCAGGCGGTCGTTAGTGGCACTTTTGAAGTACGGCGCCATCTCGTCCATCAAGGGATAGAGGCCGCAGAGCGCGTTGAGGTCAATCACGGGCACCGCCCAAAGGTTTCCTGCCTCCTTCACCGACTGCACATAGGCGTCGATATATTCGCCGCACTTGTTGGTATAGTCCTCGCGAGGCTGCCAGTTGCTCTCGTTGGCATAGAACTCAGCCCTGTGGATCGGTGTCAGCAGCACGATCTGCTTCGTGGGGTAGGTGCGCTTCACGTAGTCCAGCGCCTTGTTGATGCGTCCGCGATAGGTTGAGTCGCTCATCACGGCATAGCGGTGTTTGCGGTCCACCAGGTGCTTCGGTTCGTGGATGCCCGCCATCACCTGCTCGTCGCGCTCCGTGAACCACTCGCCGATGGGCACACCCGTGTTGTAGTCGTTGGTGCCCATGAAGATCATGATAGCATCGACGCTGTCGCCGTGCTCCGTCTTCAGTTCGTCCGTCTGGCGTGGGATGTCATCCCACTGCCGTCCGCTCACGCCATACACGTAGGGTTCTATCTGGAGCCAGTCCTGTAGGAATCCCCAGTATTTTTTCTTCGATCCGCTGTTCCTCGGGTCGGTGATGGAGTCGCCGAAATAGGCCACGCGCTTTCCCTGCCAAGGGTGCTGCATCAACGCTTGCTCGGGCTGCTGCATAAACACTTGCACGGGCTGCTGCATCAGTTGCTGGGCGCACGCCGGCATCGCCAGCATCATCGCGAACAAACTTAAAATCACTTTTTTCTTCATCATCCAGTTGTTTCTTTTTTGTTCTGCAAAGGTAGTCATTTTCCACCAATCCTCCAAGAATTGGGCACAATGTGTTGACGAATCGCAAGTATTTTGATTTTTTAAC